>Ga0310786_10012191_pt1 | contig 10665 bp, 10 predicted proteins | sample AusTroGonzalo_MG_FD_203881 | JGI IMG/M metagenome (GOLD analysis project Ga0310786, IMG submission 203881) | Bovine rumen microbial communities from tropical cattle in Woodstock, Queensland, Australia - Gonzalo_03 (v2) (version 2) | ecosystem: Host-associated > Mammals > Digestive system >...
GCTGGGGATAATCTCGCCCTCGATGTGGCGTGCAAACGATGCCATATACTCGAAATAGGCGATAGTGGCACCTACCTCGATGCTGGCCCATGTACGGGTCTTACCCTGCTCGCGCATGATAATCTCGGTGAATTCCTTTTCGCGTTTCTTGATACCGGCAGCCATCTTCAGCAGATACTGGGCACGCTCAATAGCGGGGGTCTTTCCCCATGCTTTCTGTGCTGCACGGGCAGCATCCAGCGCACGGTTCACGTCTTCAATGGTGCCTTCGGGCTGACGGGAGATTACTTCTTCCGTGGAGGGGTTCAACACATCGATCCACTTGCCGTTCGAGCTCTCGCAGAACTGGCCGTTGATGTACATTTTTAAATCTTTCATACGTGTTTGATTGTTTTAGTGAATGAATTAATATAGGTTGTTTACCTTATTATCTTATTTGATGCCTCTCTCGTTGAGCGCCTTGGTGTAGAGGGCTGCATTCTTCAGATGCTCCTGATAGGTGCGGGCAAAGTTGTGGGTACCCGAAAAGTCCTCTTTGGCGCACATATAGAGGTAGTTGTGCTCCACATAGTTCAGCACGGCATCGATGCCCTTGATGCTGGCTATTTTGATGGGGCCTGGGGGCAGTCCTTCGTTGCGATAGGTGTTGAAAGGCGAGTCGATGGTGAGCAGTTTCTGCCAGATGCGCTTCAACTCAAACTGCTTGAGGGCAAACTTGATGGTGGGGTCGGCCTGTAGTGGCATACCTGCCTTCAATCGGTTCAGGTACATGCCAGCTATCATGGGTTTCTCGGCATTGTTGGCAGTCTCTTCGTCGATAATACTTGCCAATGTGCATATTTCGATGGGTGTCAGCTGCATCTGGGCAGCCTTTGCCTCACGGTCGCCCTGCCAGAAGCGGTCGTGCTCCTTCTGCATGCGCTCCAGAAATCCGCTGATGCTGGTGTTCCAGTATATATCATAGGTGTTGGGCACAAACATGGCGGCAATGGTGGTGGTGTCGTAGCCGTATTGCCGACAGGTCTCTTCGCTGTAGAGCGCCTCGGCAATGGTGGCAGAGTCGAGCATCAGCTTCTTGGAAAGGACACTGGCCAGACGGTCCATCGTGCGTACTTCGGGAATGGTGAGGTGCATGCTGCTCTGCTGTCCGTTCTTCAGCTTGCGGAACACGGTGAAGGCTCCTTCTCCCGGCTCTATGGCATAACGTCCGGTGCGGATGTTCTCCCGATAGCTGGAATGGCGCATCAGCATGGTCAGTCCTGTGAGTCCTGCTGTATGTCCCATAGGACGCAGGTGGCTAATCACCGAGTCCTGGGTGTCGTCAGCATCGATATACAGATATTGTGTGGCGTCGCCTTTCAGTACGGGCGTGAAAGCATAGAATGCTGTCAGCACAATGATGAGCAACAACCCCGTAATTGCAATATATAAATGACTGTGTGAACTGAATTTTTTCATCTTGTTTGGTTTGTTTGGATGCAAAGGTACAAAAAAAATGAGAAATGAGGAATGAGAAATGAGAAATATTTCGTACTTTTGCAAAATAAATGTGAAAAAGCGATGAAACTGAAATTCTCTATACATTATCATACGGCATGGGGCGAGAGCCTGCATGTGTGTATTGATTTCCATAGCCAGGACGGTATGGTGAGGCATCAGAACCTGCTGATGCAGACGGAAGACGGCGAGCGGTGGACCTTGGAAACGGCAGCCATGATGAGTCGTCAGCACCCCTTGTCACACATCGTGTATCGCTATCAGGTGGAGAATGACGAAGAGCAGATCGTCAGGCAGGAATGGGACATGATACCGCGTATCTATCATTTCGATGCCACCAAGGACTATGTGTTCCCCGACGAGTGGCGCGACCGTCCACTGCCCATGCATCTCTATTCGGCAGCCTATCTGACCACTCAGCACCTCTCTCTTGCCTCTCAAGTAGACATCGTCCGTCTGCCTTTGTTTCGGCGCACCATCATCTTCCGTGTGTCTGCTCCCCAACTGAAGGAGGGACAGGTGATGGCTGTTTGTGGCAGTCATCCTGCTATCGGTTCGTGGAATGTCAGCCGCTATCAGAAGATGGAATATGCTGGTAGGGGAGAGTGGCTGCTCTCGGTGAATGCCCAGGGCTGGCTGCTGCCAATAGAATATAAGTATGTGGTGGTTGACGAACATACCCATGAGCTGACGGCCTGGGAGGAGGGCGACAATCGTCTTATCACGATGGCTCTGCCTGAAGGGGTGTCGCCAGAGATTCCCGAAGGTGAGGTGTTGGTGCTTTATGGTGGTCATCTCCGTTTGCGTGAGGAAACGTGGAGGGCTGCCGGTGTGGCTATTCCTGTCTTCTCGCTACGCAGTGAGCACTCCTATGGTGTGGGCGACTTTGGTGACCTGAAGCGGATGGTTGACTGGGCTGTGGAAACGGGAATGAAGTTCATTCAGCTGCTTCCCGTCAACGATACCACGACAGACGGGCGCTGGCACGATTCTTATCCCTATAACATTATCAGTGCTTTTGCCCTGCATCCCCATTATGTGGATTTGGAGGCAGCAGGCACCTTGCGCTCCAAGACTCAGATGACCAAGTTCTTGCGTCGCCGTCAGGAACTGAATGCCCTGCCGTATAGCGACTACGAGGCTGTGGAGCGGGTGAAGACTGAATATCTTCAGCTGTTATTTGCTGAGCAAGGCTCCAAGGTGATGGAAAGTTCGGATTTCAAGGCTTTTGTCTGCGAAAACAAAGAGTGGCTGGAAGAATATGCCACATTTCAAATGAGAAATGAGAATGAAGAAATGAAAAATGGTGTTGACCATTTGTCATTTATCTTTTTTGTACAGTTCTTGCTTCACACCCAGCTGAAGGCTGCAGCCGACTATGCCCGCTCAAAAGGCATAGTGTTGAAGGGCGACCTGCCCATCGGCGTGAATCGCGAGAGTGTGGAAACACAGCAGCATCCCAAACTCTTCCATATGGATTCGCAGACGGGAGCTCCCCCTGATGTATTCTCGCAGCAGGGACAGAACTGGGGATTCCCCACCTATCATTGGGGTGAAGACCTGTATCGTATGATGAGGCTCCGCCTCCGTCACATGGCTCAGTATTTTGATGCCATCCGCATAGATCATGTGTTGGGCTTCTTCCGCATCTGGGAGATTCCACAGGAGGCCGTCTATGGACTGTTGGGCCACTTCTCGCCAGCGCTGCCGCTTACGGTAGAGGAGATAGAATATTTCGGGCTGCCGTTCCGCAAGGAACTCTTCACCCAGCCGTTTATCAACGACCGTCTGATAGAACGCTTGTTTGGGATGCATGCACAGTATGTCCGCGACAATTTCCTCGTTCGCAAGGCTTACGGGCTCTACGCCCTCCGTGCCGAATACGATACGCAGCGCAAGGTGGCTACGGCTTTTGCTGAACGCAGGGACGAGAACAGCCTTTGGATTCGAGATGGATTGATGCAACTGATTAGTGATGTGCTCTTTGTGGAAGACCCGCGACAGGCGGAGATGTATCATCCGCGTATGGGTGTGACTCGCGAACCTGTCTTTGAAGCACTCTCCAGCGAGGAGAAGGATGCGTTTATGCGTCTATACAACAACTACTTCTATCAGCGTCATTCCTTCTTCTGGGGGCAGCAGGCCCTGAAGCGCCTTCCTGCCATACTGAAGGACTGCAACATGCTGATATGTGCAGAAGATTTGGGAATGCTGCCCGACTGTGTGGAACCTGTATTAGACCAGTTGCGCATACTCACCTTGGAGATTCAGCAGATGCCGAAGCAGCAGGGATTCGAGTTTGCCCATCTGGAAGCCAATCCCGTGCGAAGTGTATGTACCATCTCTACCCACGATATGTCGCCTTTGCGGCTCTGGTGGCAGGAGAGTCCTGAACGCCGGCAGCGCTTCTATATCACTATGTTGCAGAAAGAGGGTCGGGCACCGGAACAGTTGCCTGCCCATCTGGCAGAGGAAATCATTGCCCGCCACCTGTATTGTCCCTCTATGCTTTGCATCCTCCAATTGCAAGACTGGCTGGCGATGGATATGGAGCTGCGCAGCAAGAAGCCTCAGGAAGAGCGTGTCAATGTGCCTAGCGACGCCTATAACCGATGGCAGTATCGCATGCATCTCACGATAGAACAGCTGTTGGCAGCCACCAAGTTTAATAATAAGGTACGAACCATGATTCAGCGCAGCAAGCGATGATTCGACATGTCGCCTACCGCTATTCCGTAATACCGAAATTTCGAAAAAATGTATAAGACCTTCATCTTCGACCTCGACGGCACACTGCTTGACACCCTGCAGGATTTGGCCAACAGTGTGAACTATGCCCTCCAGCAGCATCGTATGCCCACGCATTCGCTCGATGATATCCGGCGCTTTGTGGGCAATGGGGTGCGCCGACTTATGGAACGGGCTATTCCTGATGGTGCGGAGAATCCCGATTTTGAGGCTGTCTTTGCTGATTTCCGTCAGTACTATATGCATCATTCCCTTGACACCACCCGTCCTTATGATGGTATTCCTGAGGTGATTCGTGAACTGAAAGGGCGTGGGTGTCGTCTAGCGGTGGTTAGTAACAAGATGATGGCTGCCACCCGGCAATTGGTGGCTCATTTCTTCCCCGAGATAGATGTAGCCATTGGTGAACATGAGGCAGCAGGCATCCGTAGAAAGCCTGCTCCCGATACCGTATTCGAGGCTCTCCGTCAACTGGCTGCTAACAATCCGCAGTCAGCTAATAGCCAACAGCCAACAGCCGTCTACGTTGGCGACAGCGATGTAGACATTCTTACCGCTCACAATAGTGGAATACCCTGTATCAGTGTGCTGTGGGGCTTTCGTGACCGCGATTTCCTCTTGGCTCATGGAGCCACTACACTTATCAGCACTCCCTCTGAACTATTGTCCGTAACTTCTGAAATCTTATAACTCCAGAAAAAAATATGAACTACCGTCAAACACTTGAAATTGTAAGCTATCTGATAGAGCCACACAACGAAACACAGCGTTCTGTCATCTACGACCGCATCATGCTCGTAGCTATCTTCATGGGCATTCTGCCGTTGATGTTTAGAAGTCATCATCCCTTTTTCACCGTACTTGACATCGCCTCCTGTGCGTGTTTCATTGTTGACTATCTTCTTCGGTGGGCCACCTACGCTGTACAGCATCCTGAGCGCAGAGCGTGGAAATCGTATGCGATTTATCCGTTCACGCCGATGGCTATCGTCGATATGCTGTCTATTCTACCCACCTTCTCGCTGCTGACGCCGGCCCTGAAGATAGCCCGTGTGTCGCGACTGCTCAAACTGTTGCGTGTCATCAAAATTGTGCGCTATTTCGAACCCCTCGAAATCATCCTTTCTGTCATGCGGCGCCAGCGCCACATCCTCTGGACAGTATTCTCGCTGGCCTTGGTTTACACTTTCATCACGGCAATGATTATGTTCAATGCCGAGGAGGAAATCAATCCCAATACGGGTGATTACCTCTTCAAGAACTTTTTTGATGCTTTCTATTGGGCAGTATGTACTCTCACCACAGTAGGCTATGGCGATCTCTATCCCATCTCCACCGTAGGGCGCATTATCAGCATCATCTCCTCTATGGTAGGTATTGCCATTGTGGCGTTGCCTTCAGGTATTATCACCGCAGGCTATCTGGATGAGTTGAAAGAGCGTAAGGGCGAAGGAATGAATATAACGGAAAATACAGATGAAAATGAAAACAAATAAGCTTCTTTTAATAGTTATAGGTATGCTCTTGTGTCCTGTTGCCATCGTAGCACAGGATAGAGCCGAAGTCCTGTTGGAAACCACAGAGGGTAACGTCCGGATAGCACTCTATAACGAGACGCCGAAACACCGCGACAATTTCCTGAAACTGGTGAAAGAGCATTTCTACGATTCGTTGCTGTTCCATCGCGTTATCTCTAACTTCATGATTCAGGGAGGCGACAAGAATAGTAAGAATGCCCAGCCAGGACAGCTGTTGGGTGCTGGTAAACTGGATTATACCATAGAGGCGGAATTCCGTCTGCCCCAGCTGTTCCATCGACGTGGAGCCGTGGCGGCAGCCCGTGAATCGGATAGCGTAAATCCCGAGCGGCGTTCAGGAGCCACACAGTTCTATATTGTGTGGGGACAGCGTTTCAACGAGTTGATGCTTGATAGGGTACAGCAACGGCTCGATGCATCTACCGATGGTCAGGTGAAACTGACACCAGAGATGCGCAGCGCCTATCAGATTCAGGGCGGAACACCTCATCTCGACGGACAGTACACGGTGTTTGGCGAGGTGATGGAGGGCCTTGATGTGGTAGACCGCATCCAACGGGTTGAAACCGATAAGAATAGCCGTCCGCTCACAGATGTCCGCATCATCCGTGCTTCCGTTGTCGTAGATTTGAAAGAGTAGACAGAAAGATTCCTATCGCTTGCGCAAAATCTCCACGATTCGTGCCATCTGGTTGGGAATGCGAATCTGCTGGGGACACTTGGCCAGGCATTCCTCACAATCCGTACAACTTCTGGCCCATGCCTCCGCATTGGGTACGGCCTTGCGCAGCCCGTCGGCAAATTGCTGCTTCTTGGTTGCATAGTCTGCTGCCTGATTGTCGGGCAGAGGCAGGATATGGCTGTTGACGGCATCATTGTAATAGGCGAAGTTGCCGGGAATGTCTACACCATAGGGACAAGGCATACAATAGGCACATGTGGTACAGGGTATCGTGGGATAGCCAGCCATCTGGTCGGCAATCTCTGCCAGCAACTTGTTCTCTGCCTCCGTACAGGTTTCCAATGGCGAGAAGGTCTGCACATTCTCCATTAGATGATCCATCTGGTTCATGCCGCTCAGCGTGGTGAGGATGTTGGGGTAGGAGCCCACCCAGCGGAATGCCCATCGTGCTGTGCTGTCATTGGGGCGCACAGCCTTCAGCTGGTCTCTCAGCTCATTGGCCATTCGTCCGAAAGCACCTCCACGCAAGGGTTCCATGATGACACATTGCACCCCTGTCTTCTCACATTTGTTATATAGGTATTCGGCATCGGCATCCTTTCTCCAGCCGTTGGTATTCAGCGAAGCATGACGCCAGTCGAGGAAGTTCATCTGAATCTGCACAAAGTCCCAATGATATTCCTCCTGATGATCCAATAGATAGTCGAATGGTCTTATGTCGCCATGATACGAGAATCCGAGATGCTTGATGCGTCCTGCCTTACGTTCCTTCAACAGGAAATCCAACAGGCCGTTGTTAAGGAATCGTCCTTTCAGCGTGTCCATGCCTCCATTCCCGATGCTATGCAACAGATAGTAGTCGATATGGTCAACCTTCAACCGTTCGAACGACTGCTCATACATCCGCTTTGCTGCGTCGAAGTTCCACAGGTTGTTCCTTTGGTTCGACATCTTGGTGGCGATGTAGAATTTGTCTCTTGGGAAACGGGACAGCGCGTTGCCTGTCAGTACTTCCGACTGGCCCCCCATATACATGGGAGCTGTATCGAAGTAGTTTACCCCATGTTCGATGGCATAGTCAACCAACCTGTTTACTTCATCCTGATTGTTGGGAAGTCGCATCATGCCGAATCCCAATAGTGATATCTGTTCGCCCGAACCGTGCTGAACCCTGTAGGTCATGCGGTTGGGCTCTATGGGTTTCTTCTCTTCTTGGGCCAAGATGCGTAGTGGCTCCATCATACTCATGGCAACAGCGGTGCCTGCTCCCATACCTACCCGACGCAGAAAATCTCTGCGACTGATGTTCTTTTTGCTGTCTTCAGTCATAGTCTTGTTTGGTCTTAGGTGTTACATATAGTTTACCGTTTAGCACGATTTCCACGGCAAAGGTACGAATAAGCGAACAAAAAACCAAATTTATTTGAGTTTTTTTGAGCGGAAGTCCTTCACCAAGGGTGAAAGGTACGAATAAGCGAACAAAAAACCAAGAAAAAAACATAAAAAGCGCATTTTATTTTGTTTTTCTCTGATTTTACATTATCTTTGCAATCAAATACATCAAGATGAAGGTAGCTGTCGTACAACATGACATCAGGTGGGGACAGCGGGAGGAGAACCTCCAACAGTTGACCACTCTGCTCGACCAACAGGCGGGTGCTGACCTTTATGTGCTGGCAGAAACATTTGATACCGGATTCCTGGCTGCTAATCAGCAGACCTTCCCTCATGACACCATCTTATGGCTGCAGGAACAGGCGCGCAGATTGGATGCTGCCATAGCGGGTAGTGTGGCAATACTGGATGAGCAGGGACAGCTGCGCAATCGGCTTTTCTTTATGCGTCCTGACGGCACTTTCGACTACTACGACAAGCGTCATCTCTTTAGCTATGCCGGCGAGACGAAAGCCTATGTGGCTGGTGAACGCCGGGTGGTGACTGAATGGCGAGGCTTCAGGTTCCTGCTGCAGGTGTGCTACGACCTGCGATTCCCTGTCTTCAGCCGGAATGCAGGCGACTATGATGCCATCATCTATGTTGCCAACTGGCCTACTCGTCGTAGAGAGGTCTGGCAGACGCTGCTGAAAGCCCGTGCGCTGGAGAACCAATGCTTTGTGGTGGGTGTCAATCGTGTGGGTAGCGATCCTTCTTGTGAATATCAGGGCGACTCTGTCGTCATCAATGCCTATGGACACACTATTGCCTCATGCAATCCTGGTATGCAGGAAATTGCAGTAGCAACCCTCGATATGCAGGAACTACAGCGGTTCCGTGAGAAGTTTCCTGTGTTGGATGATGCAGATGAATTTCAATTAAACTAAACACAAATGACTATGACTAAGATGAAATTTTGGCTTTTGGCTTTTGGCTTTTGGCTATTGGCTTTTAACATTCCATTATCCGTTTGCAAAGCGCAAACTGTGGTGAGTGGTGTGGTGAAAGACCGTCAGACAGGTAGTGCTCTCAGCCATGTGAGTGTAACAGCCGAGGGTACTGATGAGCATACCGTGACCAATGAAGACGGGCGCTTTACCCTGAAGACACAGCAGCGCCCCCAGTTTATCCGTCTTTCGCATATCGGCTATAAGTCGAAACGCCAGCAGCTCGACGATGGCCCCACAGAGCATCTCCAGATTCTGATGACGGGCAGCTCCGTACAGTTGGATGAGGTGGTGGTTTCCGTCAAAGACCCGTTGACCATCATCCAGGCAGCCATGAGCCGTATAGAGCGCAACTATTCACACGAGTCAGAGCTGATGCGTTGCTTCTATCGTGAGACGGCCCGCAAGGGGTCACGTTTTATCTCTGTGGCAGAGGCCGTGACCGATATGTATAAAACGAGCTATTCCAAAGGTCCTGCGCAGGATGCAATGGTGATACTGAAGGGGCGTCGGCTGATGAGTATGAAGGCCAGCGACACTCTGGGTGTCAAGGTGCAGGGTGGCCCTGTCATCCCCTTGGTAGCCGATGTGGCCAAGAATCCTGACTATATGCTGAATGAGAGCGACCTGAAGTGTTGCGACCTGTATCTGGAGACCCCTGAGATGATAGACAATCGCCCCCACTATGTGGTGAGGGTGGAACCACAGCCTATCACCCTCTGGCCTCTGATGGGTGGCAAATTGTATATTGACCAGCAGTCGCTCACCATCACCCGTGCCGATTTGCAGTTGGATGTGCGCGACTGGCGCAAGGCCTCTACTTACATGCTGGTCAAGAAGCCTGTAGGCCTTCATTTCCGTCCTAAGCAGCTCGCGATGACCATCCTCTATTCTACCGACTCCCAAGGCGTTACACGCATGAAATATGTCCGTAATGAGATGCGCTTCACTTGCGATTGGAAGCGACGGCTTTTTGCCTCGCCCTATACTACTGTTTCAGAGATGGTGGTTACCAGTCCTCTGGCTCAAGGACGTGATGTGAAACGTCCACAGGGACGCTCGTCATTTGGTATTCGTGAGCGTTTCTACGACAAGGTGGAGTATTTTGAAGATCCTAATTTCTGGGCCGACTATAATATCATTGAACCTACGGAGAGCCTGGAACATGCTATTAACAAACTAAAGAAAAGGGTTAAGAACTGATGAAGAAGTGTTGGCTTTTAGCTTTTGGCTTTTGGCTTTTGGCTGTTGGTTGTGTGGCACAGCCAGGTGGTATGGTGCTGGATACGCTGACGATAAAGCATATTGATGCCGAGGGTGTGACGCATGAGGGCGAGCTGATTTGCGCCCATATTATTGCTGACGACCTGCGTGCCATCTTTGCTGAGCTATATAAGGCGAAATACCCCATTGAGCGTATTCGTCCCATCTCTGAATATGGCTTCGACGACGAGCGCTCCATGCAGGCCAACAACACCTCGTGCTTCTGCTATCGTGCCATTGCCGGCACCACGCGACTGTCGAAACACGGTATGGGAATGGCTGTCGACATCAATCCGCTATATAATCCCTGTGTGCAGCGCAAGAAAGACGGCACGCTGGTGGTGCAGCCATCTACGGGCAAGCCCTATGTGAATCGCAAGAAGAGCTTCAAATACAAGATTACGAAGAACGACCTCTGCTATCGTCTTTTCATCCAGCACGGCTTCCGTTGGGGTGGTGACTGGAAGTCAAAAAAGGACTACCAACACTTCGAGAAATAATTGGCTGTTGGCTGTTAGCAGTTGGCTGTTAGCAGTTAGCAGTTAGCTGTTAGCAG
>Ga0310786_10012192_pt1 | contig 10665 bp, 8 predicted proteins | sample AusTroGonzalo_MG_FD_203881 | JGI IMG/M metagenome (GOLD analysis project Ga0310786, IMG submission 203881) | Bovine rumen microbial communities from tropical cattle in Woodstock, Queensland, Australia - Gonzalo_03 (v2) (version 2) | ecosystem: Host-associated > Mammals > Digestive system >...
GTTGTCTTTCCGTTTTCCGAGGAAGCGCTAATCGTTCCGCCGTGGCTGAGTACAATATTCTTTGCAATTGCAAGTCCGAGTCCGTAGCGGTTCTCGTTTCTGTTTCTCGCCTCGTCTGCACGGTAGAAGCGCTCAAAGATTTTTTCCTCCTCGCCCTTGGGTATGCCCTCGCCGAAATTTGAAACGGTTAAAACAATATCCTTATCCTTTTTGAGATTAACCTGAATTTCGCCGCCCTTTTCGCTGTGCTTAATCGCATTATCGAGCAGAATTGAAATGAGCTGCTTGATTTTATACGAATTCATATTCATTTCAATATTATCATCAATATCGTAATCAAGGGTTATCCCCTTTTCAAACATAAGCCCCTCAAGGGTTAAAACGCTCGTTTCAACGGTTTTTGAAAGATTGCCCACGGCAAACTCGCTTTTATCATCAACCGCCTCCGATTTTGCAAGGTCGAGCAGGTCGGATATAAGCTTATTCATTCTGTCCGACTCGCTTTTTATGTTTGCAAGCCATTTTTCCTCCTCGCCCGGATTGCTTTCGAGCGCCTCGCTGCTCGCCATAATAACCGCAAGCGGCGTTTTCAGCTCGTGGGAAGCATCCGCAATAAACTGCTTTTGCTTATCAAAGCTCTCCTGAACGGGCTTGATAATCCAGTTGGTGAGCTTTGTTGATATAAAGAGTATCAGCAGCTCAAGCAGCAGAAGAATTCCGAGGGAAATAATAATTGTTATTAACAGATTTGAATTCGTTTCGCTGTTATCAACAATCGTAAGCGTATTGTTTTTTATTGTATACGAATATTTGCAAAAATAAAGATTGCCGATTTTTGACTGCTTATTCTGCGCAAGAATGCCGTTTGCAATTTCCTGAATTTCTTCATCCGTTTCGCCGTTGCTCGAATGGTTGATAACCTCGCTCACCGTGCTGTCGTCTGTCAGAGTAACGGTGTAAACCGTGTTATCCATATATCTTATGTTTTCAAGCTCGGGCATTTCGGGCTTTTCGTCATCAGTTTTTTCGGGCGCATTTTCGCTGTTTGTATTCGGAGGCATATTACCGAAGGGTGCGTCCTCCTGTCTGCCGAATTTTTCTATCTGATTCAGGTTTCTTACAATCTGAATGCGCTCGCGGTTATACGACTGGGCGTTATAAAAGCCGAGAACGCTTGTTGTAAAGATTGTCAGTATTAAAAATATTACCCAGAAAACCTTGTTTTTAAGCTTATCCATTAACGCTCTCCATTCTGTAGCCCATTCCGCGAACAGCCTTTATATTGACATTTGAGCCCACAGCCTTGAGCTTTCTTCTGATGAAGGAAAGATACGCTTCAAGGTTGTTTGACTCAATTTCGTTATCATAGCCCCAGACCTTATCGTAAATCTGCTCTTTTGTAAGAATACGGTTGGGGTTGTTTATGAAATATTCAAGGAGCTGAAACTCCTTGTTAATAACATTTATGCTCTCGCCGCTTGAGGTGCAGAGCAGCGCGGAGGTATTAATATTCAGCTGCAAATCGCCGAATTCAATGTATTCCTTGGGAACGCTCGTTGTATCCTGGCGAAGCTGAATATTAACCCTTGCAACAAGCTCATCCATATGGAAAGGCTTTGTAAGATAATCGTTTGCTCCGCCGTTAAGCCCCGTCAGCTTATCCTCGAGCATCGACTTTGCAGTGAGCATAATAACCTTCGAGGTTATGCCCTCCTCACGGATTTCGCTAAGAATTTCAAAGCCGTTCATCTTCGGCAGCATAACGTCAAGGATGATTAAATCATATATCCCGCTTTCGGCGTTATATAAACCGTCCTCGCCGTCGAGCGAAACATCAACCTCGTATTTTTCTTTTTTCAGTCTGCTTGCAATAACATCCGCAAGCTTGTATTCATCTTCAACAACAAGTATTCGCATATAAACCTCCAACTTATTAAGCCTTCCCCCTAGGCAATCGGATGAGGTGTTCATACACCTTCATTATTCTACCATACTTCTTCCCTGCCGTAAAGGAAAATATCCTGCTCCGTCTCCAGAGCAGGATATCTTCTTTTACGGATTTTATCCGCCGCAAAGAAAGGAGAGTATGTTATAGCTGTAAGGGGTTTTCCTCATCAGCTTGACTAATTTATAACCCGTGATTATTAAACGAAAATTAAAAAACAATTAATTTTCAAAAATTCCTGAAACATAAAACTTGATTATATGCAGCCTTTGATATATTATATATCCATTGTTTTCAGAAAAGAGAGATATTATGGAAAAAAGAAGTACATTTACGGGCAAGATCGGCTTTGTTCTTGCGGCTGCAGGCTCTGCGGTAGGGCTCGGCAACCTCTGGCGTTTTCCCTATCTTGCTGCAAAATACGGCGGCGGAATGTTTTTGCTGGTTTATATCATTCTTGCAGTAACTTTCGGCTCGGTATTAATGATAACGGAAATCGCAATCGGAAGAAAAACGCAGCTCAGCCCTCTCAAAGCCTTCGGCAAGCTGAACAACAAGTGGCGCTGGCTCGGAACGCTTGCAACAATTGTTCCGATACTGATTTTCCCCTACTACTGCCTTATCGGCGGCTGGGTTACAAAATACACCGCGGTTATGCTTACGGGAAAGGTCAGTCAGGCGGCGGACAGTTCATTTTTTACCGACTATATTTCTTCAACCTCGTCCCCGATTATATGGTTTTTAATCTTCATTGTTGCAACAACGCTTGTTGTTATCTTCGGCGTAAACAAGGGAATTGAAAAGCTCTCAAAGGTGCTTATGCCCCTGCTTGTATTTCTGACAATTGCACTTTCAGTCTTTGTTGTAACAAGACCGGGCGCGCTGGCGGGTGTTAAATACTATCTGCTCCCGAACATAAAGGATTTAAGCGTTAAAACCTTCCTTGCGGCGCTCGGACAGCTTTTCTATTCAATGTCGCTTGCAATGGGAATTATGATAACCTACGGCTCATATTTTTCAAAGGAAGAGAGCATTGAAAAGGCGTCAAGACAGATTGAGGTTTTCGATACGGTTATTGCGTTCCTTGCAGGACTGATGATTATCCCTGCGGTTTTCGTCTATTCAGGCGGCGACAAAAGCGCGCTTTCAACAGGACCTTCGCTGATGTTCATTACCCTGCCCAAGGTTTTCAGCTCAATGCCGGGCGGAAATATTATCGGTTCGCTGTTCTTTTTCCTTGTGCTCTTTGCAGCAATAACAAGCTCGGTTTCAATTCTTGAGGCGATTGTTTCGGGCGTTATAGACCGTTTCAATATCAAAAGATTAACCGCAACGCTGCTTGTTTCGCTTTACGGAATTGTTCTCGGAATAATATGCTCGTTCGGCTTCGGTATCTGGAGCAAGGTTCAGATACTCGGCTTTTCAATTCTTGATTTCCTTGATTTTGTTTCAAACAGCATTATGCTTCCACTCGTCGGAATGCTCACCTGCATCCTTGTCGGCTTCATCATCAAGCCCGATGCAATTATCAGCGAAATTGAGCTCAACGGACCGTTTACAATCAAAAAGTTTTACGTTGCAATGGTCAAATGGATTGCCCCGATTTTCATCTTCGCAATCCTCGTTTCAGGAATCCTCCAGAACTTCGGAATTATAAAGATATAAATAAACACCCGAAAGCAAATGCTTTCGGGTGTTGTTATTAATAACTATTAGTTAATAGTTGATTTTTGCTCCGCAAAAATCACTCCCATTCCACCGTTCCGGGAGGCTTACTTGTTATATCGTAAACTATGCGGTTGACGCCGGCAACCTCGTTTGTTATGCGGTTTGAAACCTTCGCAAGAATGTCATAGGGGATTCGTGCCCAGTCGGCTGTCATAAAGTCGTCGGTGGTAACGGCTCTGATTGCAACAAGGTTTTCATATGTTCTGTGGTCGCCCATAACACCTACGGTTTTAACGCCCGTCAGAACGCAGAAGAACTGTGCAAGGTTGCTTTCATAGCCGTTTTTAGCCATTTCATCCCTTAAAACCGCGTCAGCTTCCTGGAGGATTTTAACCTTTTCTTCGGTTATCTCACCTATAATTCTTACTCCGAGACCGGGACCAGGGAACGGCTGGCGCCATACAAGCTCCTTGGGTATTCCGAGTCTTTCGCCGACTCTTCTGACCTCATCCTTGAACAAATCCGCAAGGGGCTCGATTATGCCGAGAAACCGAACGTCCTCTGGCGTTTTAACTCTGTTGTGATGCGTTTTTATAACGTCCGCATCACCCTTGCCCGATTCAATGCAGTCAGGATAAATCGTTCCCTGAGCAAAGAATCCCTTATCATCCTGCTTTCTGATTTCATCCCAGAAAACATTGAAAAATTCCTCGCCGATTATTCTTCTTTTCTGCTCCGGCTCGGTTACGCCTGCAAGCTTTTTCATAAAATGGTCCTTGCAGTTAACCCTGACAAAATTCATATCAAAGAGCGAGGTGAAGGTCTTTTCAACCATATCGCCCTCGTCTTTACGCATCAGACCCTGGTCAACAAAAACGCAGGTGAGCTGTTTGCCGACTGCGCGGGAGAGCAGACCTGCTGCAACCGAAGAGTCAACGCCGCCCGAAAGACCGAGAATAACGTTTTTATCGCCTATCTGCTCCCTGAGCTTTGCAACGGTATCGTCAATAAAGCTGTCCATAACCCATTCGCCCTTGCAGTGGCAGATATCATAAAGAAAATTGTATAAAAGCTGATTTCCGTATTCGCTGTGGGTAACCTCGGGGTGAAACTGAACCGCATAAATATCCTTCTTTGTGTTCTGCATTGCAGCGCAGGGACAGTCATCGGTTGTTGCAATAACCTCAAAGCCCTCGGGAGCCTTTGAAATATAGTCCGTATGGCTCATCCAGACGATTGATTTTTCCGGGATGTTATGCCATAAAGCAGAGCTTTTTGCGGTAACCTCAATCTTTCCGTATTCCGAAACGGGCGCTGTCTTAACCTCACCGCCCGCCATCCAGGAAATGAGCTGACAGCCGTAGCATATACCTAAAATCGGAACGCCGATATTAAGAATCTCTCTGTCATAATGGGGCGAACTCATATCAAAAACGGAGTTCGGACCGCCCGTAAAGATTATTCCCTTATATTTTCTCTTTTTGATTTCCTCAAGCGGAGTCGTATAGGGCAGAATTTCCGCATAAACCCTGTGGTCACGCACACGCCTTGCGATAAGCTGATTATATTGTCCGCCGAAATCAAGAACCAGAATCTTTTCCATTGTTTCTCCCAAAATAAACAGATATATTTTTATATTGATATAATGCGCTTTCTATTGAATAATGTCAATAAAAATGTTATACTTTTTTTCGGTGATACTATGAAGATTGACTTAAGAAGATGGATGAGCGAAACAGACGGCAGCAAAAAGCTTTTTGAGCTTAACATCCCCGGAACGCACGACTGCGTTACCCAATATGTTCAGCTGCCTCATTTTGCAAGATGCCAGGACAGAAATATATATGAGCAACTGAATATCGGCGTTCGCGCCCTTGATATCAGGGTTAAGCCGAAGGATGACCGCCTTCTGATGATTCACGCATTTACAAAGGCGTTCAACAACCCGAGCAGGCTCTCAAAACAGATGGACTTTGCGGATGTTTTATTCCAGGTTTATAATTTTCTTGACAGAAACCCGAGCGAAACGGTTATTATTCAGTTTAAAAACGATACGGGCAAAAACTACGAATGGAGCTTTGATAACCTCTTTAAAACATATATCAAGCCCGATATTGAGCGCTGGTATCTTGATAACAGAGTGCCGACTCTGGATGAGGCAAGAGGCAAGGTTGTTTTAATCAGGCGCTGCAGGATGGACAAGACCAATCCCGAATATACCGATGAAAACACGGGAATTGATTTTTCCTCCTGGGTTGAGCAAAGACCTGTTATTCCCGACGCGCTTGTTTTAAAAACAGGCTCAAAGGACGGTGCGGAATTCATTATTCAGGACAGATACAAATATAAACCCGAAGGCAAATGGTTTGAATGTGTTAAGCCGTTTCTTGATTGCAGACACAGTGCCAGCGAGCGCTATGTTATCTGCTATCTTTCAACCTCGGGCGGCGCTGCAGGACCGAAAAACAATTCCGATTTTGTAAACGCTGCATTTATGGATTATGAGGTTGAAAAGGGGCGCTATCTCGGAACAATGTATATTGATTTTCCGACTCCCGAACTAACAAGAAAGATTATAGGAAGCAACTAAAATGAAGAAAAACATGATTATCGGTCAGTCAGGCGGACCGACCTCGGTTATCAATTCAAGCCTTGCAGGTGCAATTGAATATGCTATTCACAGCGAAAATATCAATAAGGTTTACGGTATGATAAACGGCGTTGAGGGGCTGCTTGAGGATAATATTATCTGCCTTTCGGATATGTTCAGGCAGATGCCCCAGGAAATCCACCGCTTAAAGCATTCGCCCGCAATGTTCCTTGGCTCTTGCAGATACAAGCTCAGCCACTCAAAAGAGGAATACGACAAGCTCTTTGCAGTACTTGAAAAATATGATATCGGCTATTTTATATATATCGGCGGTAACGATTCAATGGATACCGTTTTAAAGCTCTCGCGCTACACAAAGGAGCAGGGCATTGATATCAAAATAGTCGGAATCCCGAAAACGATTGATAACGACTTGGTAGGAATAGACCATTCGCCCGGCTTCGGCTCCGCTGCAAAATATATTGCAACCTGCGTTCGCGAGGTTGCGTACGATACAAGTATTTATTCAATCAAGAGCGTTCATATTATTGAGGCTATGGGCAGGAATGCGGGCTGGCTGACTGCCGCGTCCGTTCTTGCAAGGGCAGAATATATGCCGGCGCCCCACCTTATCTATCTTCCTGAGGTTCCGTTCTCGGTTGATAAATTCGTTGAGGATGTTAAGAAAAAGCTTGAGGAATACAACTCGGTTATCGTTGTTGTAAGTGAAGGTATAAAGGACGAAAACGGCGAATATATTTCCGCACAGGGCGCAACGGGTGCCGACCAGTTCGGCCACGCAAGGCTCAGCGGAACGGCTGCATATCTCAAAGGAGTTGTTGAAGAAAAAATCGGATGTAAGGTTCGCGCACTTGAACCCAGCGTTCTTCAGAGAAGCGCCGGACATATTATTTCCCAGACCGATGTTAACGAGGCGTTCAACCTCGGAACAGTTGCCGCAAGGGCTGCCGAAGAGGGACAAACAGGCGTTTTTGCAACGCTTACAAGGGTTTCCAATAAGCCCTACAGCGTACAGTACGGCGTTGAGGATGTTAAGGTTATTGCAAATCAGGAAAAGAAAGTCCCGCGCAGCTTTATCAACGAAGAGGGCAACGACGTAACCGATGAAATGATTTTATATCTTCGCCCGCTTGTAAGGGGCGTTGCACAAACTCCGTTCAGAAACGGTCTGCCTGATTATATTGATATCCGCCACCTTGACGCAAGGAAGCAGAGATATAAAAATCCGGAAGATAAGTGATATTATGTTTTACAAAATTGATAAAGAAATAACCCCGATTGAGCTTGAAGATATCAACAGCAGCTTTATCACTGCAGGATTCATAACCTCACAGGAGCTTGTTGAAATCGGTGAGGGCTTCGGCTTTTCGGAGTCAACAATAAGCTCCTGTCAGAGGGCAAACAAGTATTTTCGCAGCGAGGTGGAAATCCACGATACCTATCTTTTCACCGAGCTGAAAATATTCAACCCCTACGACAGCGAGCATTTTGACTGCGTTGCGCTTTATATCAAGGAAAATCTTATTATCGTTGTTGACGTTGAGGATTACGACTCATCAACAAAGAATAAGTTTTATAAAGCCCTTCGCAAAAATCCCCTCAAGGATTTGAAATTTGAAAAGCTGATTGCTGCCTTTATTGACGCGCTTATTGCAAACGACTTTAAGTATATCGAGGATAAGGGCAACGAAATCAACCAGCTTGAAGAAGCGGTTATCAGGGATGAGGTTGAAAACGATTTTTCGCTTGAGCTTCTGCAGCTCAAAAAAGAGCTTTCAACAATGCATAACTACTATGAGCAGCTTCTTGATATAACGGATGCGATAGAAGAAAACGAAAATGAGATTTTCAGCGATGATAATCTTATGTATATTATGAACGTGTCAAACAGGATTTCCCGCCTGAGAGAGGATACCGATTCGCTGAGTGCTTCAATTAATCATCTCCAGGACGCGTATTCCGCTTCGCTTGATATCAAGCTCAACAATGTTATGAAGCGCTTTACCGTAATAACAAGTATTTTCTTCCCGCTGACGCTGATTGTGGGCTGGTACGGAATGAATTTTCAGGGTATGCCCGAATTCGCGTGGAAATTCGGATATATCTATGTTATAGCCCTTTCGGCAGTGGTTGTTTCGGTATTAATGATTATCGGCAAGAAAAAGAAATGGTTCTAAGCAGTGTTTTTAACACTGCTTTTTTGTTGACGAAAAGGGCTCATTTTGGTATAATAAACGCAAATAAAGGAGGAATTTATTATGAGCAGTAACGTAAGACCGGAAAGCATGGAGAGAATAACAACTCCTGAGCTTGCAAACGCATTTATTGATGAACAGATTAAAGAATTAAGAGAGCAAATCGGTGATAAAAAGGTGCTCCTTGCACTTTCAGGAGGCGTTGATTCCTCCGTTGTTGCAGCCCTTCTTATCAAGGCAATCGGCAAGCAGCTTGTTTGCGTTCATGTTAACCACGGCTTACTCCGCAAGGGCGAACCCGAGCAGGTTATTGAGGTTTTCAGAAACCAGATGGATGCAAATCTTATCTATGTTGACGCTGTTGACCGTTTTCTTGACAAGCTCGCAGGTGTTGCAGAGCCCGAAAAGAAGAGAAAGATTATCGGCGACGAATTTATAAGAGTATTTGAAGAGGAAGCAAGAAAACTCGACGGAATTGATTTCCTCGCACAGGGAACAATTTATCCCGATATCCTTGAAAGCCAGGACGGCATCAAGGCTCACCACAATGTTGGCGGACTTCCCGAGGATTTACAGTTTGAGCTTGTTGAGCCCGTTAAGCTTCTCTTCAAGGATGAGGTTAGAGTAGTCGGTCAGGCGCTCGGCCTTCCCGACGGTATGGTATACCGTCAGCCGTTCCCGGGCCCCGGACTAGGTGTTCGCTGCCTCGGCGCCATCACAAGGGACAGACTTGAAGCGGTAAGAGAATCCGATGCAATTTTAAGAGAAGAATTTGCTAAAAACGGACTTGAAGGCAAGGTATGGCAGTACTTCACCGCAGTACCCGATTTCAAATCGGTTGGTATCAAGGACGGAAAGCGCACATTTGCATATCCCGTTATCATCCGCGCTATCAACACAAAGGATGCTATGACCGCAACTGTTGAAAACGTTCCCTTCGTTCTTCTTGAGCATATTACAAACCGCATCACAAACGAGGTTGAAAACGTCAACCGCGTTCTCTTTGACCTCACTCCAAAGCCCTGCGCAACGATTGAATGGGAATAATAATCCCAAGTCCTGAAAGGCGCATAAACACTCACTTTCAGCCGTTTTGAAACTGCCTTTGGCAACAAAATGGCAACAATAGTGAAATTATCCTAAATACACATAACAAAAGGCTAATTGATTTTCTGTAATCAATTAGCCTTTTCTCTTTATTTCTTCTTGTGGTTTTTGTTGTACTCTGCAACAAGCATATCACTGAGCTCTTGACTCGGTTTTATTTCAACAAAGCGTGTCGGATAGTTGTAACGCCAGTTGTCATATTGGATTTTGTCAATTATGCCATCGTTTAGCTTTTCTTTCATTTCGTTCCATTCATTAAGACGGGAGAAAAGCTTGGTAACCAAACACATTATTTTGAGATGGATAGTTGTTTAAATCATTATTATAATGATAATAATAGACTATATGTTATTCTAAAGAATGTTAGTTTTGAAAAAGATGTTTAGTTGATTATATAAGCGGTGTTTTAAAGATTGTACTAGTAATTATTTGAGAAAATAAAAGATTATTCTTGTAATAACAACGATTTTCTTACTTGATTGTGTATAATAATATAGTTGACTGAATATAAGAGTTATGTTATACTGTGCTTGAGGTGATATTATGCCATTTGATGAAAACAGAGTAGAAAGAATCATATTAGAGTGTTGCAGATTATCGGATGAATTGCCTTATGTTGAGTTTAAGAATAATTATGTGGATGCCGAGCAAATTGGCGAATATATTAGTGCTTTATCCAATTCGGCTGCATTATTCAATCAAGAACATGCTTTTATGATTTGGGGTGTTGATGATAAAACACATGAAATAATAGGAACTACATTTGATCCCAAAAAGACAAAAAAGAATAATCAGGGATTGGAACTGTGGATTAGTACACAATTAAACCCGCAAGTTCAATTTTATTTTCATAAAACAAACATCAACGGAAAAGATGTTGTCCTATTAGAAATCAGCAGAGCGTTTTCATCTCCGGTAAAATTCCGAAACATTGATTATATTCGAATTGATTCCTATAAAAAGAAGTTAAAAGATTATCCGGATACGGAACGCGAATTATGGGCTGTTTTTTCAAAAAAGCCATTTGAATCACTTATAGCCATGGAAGAAATCTCGGGAGATTTTATTTTAAGACTCTTGGATTATCCTTCTTATTTTGAGATGCTTTCTTTGGATTTACCAAGTGAGAAAAGTGGAAT
>Ga0310786_10012193_pt1 | contig 10662 bp, 8 predicted proteins | sample AusTroGonzalo_MG_FD_203881 | JGI IMG/M metagenome (GOLD analysis project Ga0310786, IMG submission 203881) | Bovine rumen microbial communities from tropical cattle in Woodstock, Queensland, Australia - Gonzalo_03 (v2) (version 2) | ecosystem: Host-associated > Mammals > Digestive system >...
AGATTCAAGCTAAGTTTTAGCTCAGCTCTTTGCTAACGATTTCAATTCAAGGATGATTCTGGCGAAGATCTGCTAATAGGAATCAGATTTTTGCAGGATTTGAGATATCTCACTGAATTTTTGCTAATGTCTTTCATTCTTCTTTTCACAATTCAAACTTGAAAATAGGAATAGAGAACGAACTAAACATCGCGATTATATCGATGATACTCAGCTTCTTTGGAGAAAACTTTAATTGAATATTCAGTACATAATTTGTAGAAATCTCACTCTCCTTTCGATGAGCTTCTAGTAATGAAGAATACGAAAGAGTTTTGAGAGCTTTACATGTAAGTGTATGAATTTTGATTCAATCACGACCAGATTTTCAGATTATCTTATCTCATGGAGTTGGATTACATTCAGGACAGAATACACAGTGCAATAATTTATCATTATCGATTATCACATCTGTAGATAATGCTTTACCAAGTGCTGCAGATGTAACCTCAGCTTTCAATTCTCTCTCAAACTGTGATGTATCTGAAATCAGTGTCTTTCACTGAGTCTCTTTCTGTAAATCTGGATATGCTGCACGTACCAGTCATCAGTAAGTTTCCTGTTTGTCCAATACCTGGAGTAATCTTCTTTCCACTTCTATTGGCTCTCATAATTTCTGAATCAAATCTGAATCTGAACGGAACATTGGAAGTCATAGATTTTTGAGGTATTGATTTAATCAATCGATTGCCTCATCTAGGCGTGCTTCCCTCTCCTGCATACGAATATATTTAATCAGCTGTCCACGAGCAGATGGTGTATGAATATAATCAATCCAGTGTTTTACAGCTGAATAACGATTTTTGAATGTATTGATATTCACGATATCTCATGTTCTGAGTATATAGGAAAGAGGCTTAATCTGACCATTAACTATGGCATTTTTGAATTTAAGTCAGATTTCTGAGTGAATACTAAATGCGAAATCTAGTACTGATGATCCTTCTGGGAGCTCCTTTATATCTCATTTTGGAGTATAAACAAAAATTGTCTTATCTAGGATTTCTATATTTAGTGTATCTTTAAATTTTTCTTTATCTTCTGCTCATTTGTAATCTGCAACGATTTGCTGTAAACGCTGAATCCATTGTCATTGCTGGGATGATGCTGTCACACTGGCATTATTCTCTGCATAAGCAAAATGGGCAGCTACTCAATATTCAGCTACTTCATCCATTTTTTTCGTTCTGATTTGTATTTCTACTGGAAAACGGAACATTCACAAAATCGTAGTATGGATACTTTTGTATCAGTTAAACTTTGGAATAGCGATATAATCCTTAATTTTTTTTATGAGCGGAGTATAGTATTTGTGGATGATTCATAGAATCATATAACAATCTGTAACGGTTTCTGTCACTACACGGAAAGCGAGCAAATCCATGATTCTACTCACGTCATCTGTATGATATTTTTTGTCCATTTTCTCAAAAATTCTGAATGGACTCTTTATCCTTCATAGCACTGTAAAGTCTTCAATTCACTCCCTTTTGAGAATATCAGTCAGATTTTTTATTCATTTATCTAGAATCTTGGATCCATCATGAAACTGCTTGGTCAGATATCACATAATCTCCTCAAATTTATCTGGATACAACACACGGAAAGATCAGTTTTCTAGGTATAATTGATAATTATAAAGTCAGAGTCTCTTTGCGAGTGGAGCATAAATTTTAAGTGTTTCTGTCGCGATTTTGATTCTCTTTGCTTCCTCTGGATGATATTGTAAAGTCTGAATATTATGGATACGATCAGCAAATTTTACGAAAATTACACGCAAATCTTTGGCCATTGCAAGAAATGTTTTCTTGATAGTTTCCAAATCACGTTCCTCTCATTTATATCTAACCTTTGACACTTTAACCAGTCATTCACAAATATCTGCGATTTCCTTTCAGAATAATTTTTCTATATCTTCATAAGTATAATCTGTATCTTCGATAACATCATGAAGAATACAAGACTGAATAGAAACCACATCAGGATTGATTTCCATAAGAAATTCAGTTGCTCTGAGCGGATGAATTATATATGGTTCTCATGATTTACGATAAACTCATTTATGTGCTTCACGAGTAAATTCATAGGTTCTAATGATTTCATCAATTTCTTCAGGCTTCAAATATTTTTTTGCTTTAAGCAAAATATTCTCCAAAATATCCGTTGGATCTTCCTCATAACATGGCTTGTAATCAAAGAATTCCTGGAAACTTTTTAAGTCTTCCATAATTGGAGAATGAGGTAAAGTGTTTTTAGAATAGATAAAAAAATCTGACTTGCAAGAAGAAAATTTTTATTTTTCAGCTAAAAATTATTATTTTGAAATAAAAAAACTAGCGATAAAGAATTACTTCATCGCTAGCTAAAATTTAGAGTTCTATGAGTGTCTTGCACACTTCATTCCAGTCTTCAAATGTCTTGAAATCTTTCCAATAGTGTTCGAAATGATAATTCCCTAGCTTTTCACTGCTTCCATCTGAAACGGTTTTTTGCATGAGAGTTCCGAAACGAATCTGTCTATTTTTGTATTCAGGTTTCGGTATCTCGAAACGATATACATGCTTAGCAAGTAGGTCCTTACACAAGAAGAAAAGATTTTCTCCATCAGGAGTAGCTGGCGTCACCGCATAGGATTCTCCACTTAAACGGTCCGAATAACGGATAGCATCATCCCAGAGATCTAATCCAAAACCTAGAATTTCCTCTTTATTCAAAGTTTTAACATTGAATTCAGGAATAGACTTGATTATCCCATAATTTATGGCTAATTCAGGTCCATGAAAACTAGATTTATGGTTTTCATATCCGCAAGATTCCTGCAACTTTCTAAAAGCCTGATTGAAAGCTTCACAGTGGCACTTAAACCCGTGTACAACCTCTCCACAGAATGGACAAGAATATTCCTCACGAATGCCAATCTCTACGTTCTTGTATGGATGAAGTAGCTCTCCAGTATTTTCACTCGGAAAGATTTGGATTGGCGCTCCTCCCAACTTAACGTCAAAAGAATGTTTACTATACATAAGCCAAATTTTTTGTTGTTTGTTTTTTGTTTAACTGGATGCGATTATAATAATTCACTTTATTATATCAATAAAATGATTGAATCTCTTGCATTTATATTTTCAAAAAGTAAAAAGAAAGGTAGAGTTTAACTTTTAATTATCACAAGTCATGCAAAAAGAGTACAAATTTACAAGTATTTCTTCACTTTACAAGGATTATAAACCTCTGTTAAATACTCAGATTACTGTAAATGGTTGGGTAAGAACTATCAGAGATTCTAAAACTTTTGGATTTATTGAATTAAATGACGGTTCTTGTCTCAAGAATTTACAAGTAGTTTTTGAAGATAATTTGCCTAATTTCGCTGAGATATGTAAATTTGGAGTTTGTACTTCTTTGATAGTTGAGGGAACTTTAGTTGAATCTCAATGAGGAAAGCAAGCTTTTGAATTACAAGCATCTAAAATTACTCTAGTTGGAGAATCTCCACTTGACTACCCTCTTCAAAAGAAGGGTCATTCAATGGAATATTTACGTACAATCGCACACTTACGTCCAAGGACAAATACTTTCTCTGCTACATTCAGAGTTAGAAGTTTGGTAGCTTTCGCTATTCATAAGTTCTTCAATGAAAGAGGATTTGTTTATGTTCACACTCCATTAATCACTGCTAGCGACTGTGAATGAGCTGGAGAAATGTTTCAAGTAACGACATTAGATTTGGAGCATCCAAACTTAAAATGAAAAGACTGAAAGGTTGATTATAGCAACGATTTCTTTGGAAAGCATGCTTCTTTGACAGTAAGTGGTCAGCTTGAATGAGAAACTTTTGCTACTGCATTTGGAAAGATTTATACATTCTGACCAACATTCCGTGCTGAGAATAGTAACACTACTCGTCATGCATCAGAATTCTGGATGATTGAGCCTGAAATAGCTTTCGCTGATATTAATGATAATATGGATTTGACTGAGAGCTTATTGAAATATGTATTCCAATACATTTTGGATAATGCTCAACAAGAATTAGAATTCTTTACTAAATTCATCAATCCTGAAGTAAAAGATAGATTAGAGAAGTTCACTAAAGCTGACTTTGGAAGAGTGACATATACTGAAGCTATAGAAATATTAGAAAAATCTGGAAAGAAATTCGAATATCCTGTACATTGGGGAATGGATATGCAAACTGAACATGAGAGATATTTAGCTGAAGAATATTTCAAAGGACCTGTATTCGTAATCGACTATCCAAAAGAGATTAAAGCATTCTACATGAAACTCAATGAAGACTGAAAAACTGTAGCTGCTATGGATCTTTTAGCTCCTGGAATTGGAGAAATCGTTTGAGGATCTCAGCGTGAAGATAGATTGGATGTACTTACTCAGAAAATAATAGATAACTGAATGAAACCTGAAGATTATTGGTGGTATTTGGAGCTCAGAAAATGGGGATCAGTACCTCATGCAGGATTTGGAGTTGGATTTGAACGTTTGATAATGTATATCACAGGAATGGAGAACATTCGTGATGTATTACCTTTCCCTAGAACACCAAAGAACTGTGATTTCTAATATATTTGATATAGAAAAACAAGATTGTCTAGTCAGATTCTCTTGTTTTTTTATTTTCCTTTAATATTAATACGAATAGCCATATAGAAAATGATGAAAAATGGAGAATCTCCCCAAATTTGTAGGATACGGTTACTGTATTCTAGCCTACATTATACTTATAGTGTGGGTGACTTGCGCTCTGATACATGAGCTGTCGAAGTCGAAAGACAAAGAAATCTAAAAATAAAAACTCCCTTTGTTTCCAAACGGGAGTTTTTCTTCACGATAAATCTTATATCAATCCAGCTTTTCTTGCCTGATTTCTGGCTCATTCTGTGAGATATTTTTTTCTGATACGAATAGATTTTGGAGTAATTTCTACAAGTTCATCTAATCAAATATATCCAAGTGCATCTTCTAGTGTAAGGTGTCTGATTGGATTTAGAAGCATAGCTTCATCATTTCATGAATTACGGAAATTGTTTTGCTGTTTATTGATAGTCAGATTTACTGTCATATCTCATCACTTCAAATGTTCTCCCACTATCATTCATTCATAAATTGGTTGAGCTGGATCGATGAAAATTGGTCATCTCTCCTGGAGTTTGAATATTCCATAGTTCATAGCTGTTCATGTAGCTGAAGAAATCATCGATCAGACTTCTCTTTTTTTGATTTCTCATTTTCGTGGTTCATAATGAGAAAATGATGAATACATAATTCACTCACCTTTCGTCATAAGAATAAATTCTCAGCGGAATCAGAGCAATCATCTAGTTGGAATCTCAAATTCTATTGTAGTAAGTCCATTCACTGAATTCATCGTATTCATCATACCCTTACGATGAGAAAGCATTTCGATAATCGTTCAAGCCAAATCATCATTCACACATACGACAAGTGTTTCAATTGGTTCTTGTTTTTCTCAATCTATTTCACGGAAGATTACCTGTGGAGCTCCAACTTGCAATTCCCATCATTCACGACGGATACTTTCAATTAGAACGGATAGATGCAATTCTCATCTTCATGAGACTAAGAATTTTCAGTCTGAAAAGTCCACTTCAAGTCAAACGTTTGTTTCCAATTCTTTTTCTAGTCTCTCACTCAAATTTCTAGTAGTCATATATTTTCATTCTTTACCTGCAAATGGAGAATCATTTACGAGAAATTCCATCTGCAATGTTGGCTTATCGATGGCTATTAATGGTAGTGCTTGAACATCTCACGTTCAAACTGTTTCTCAAACGAAAATATCAGGAATTCATGCAATTGTGATAATATCTCAACACTTAGCTTCTTCCTGCTCAATTCTTTGAAGCCCTAGAGTAGAAAAAACTTTGTTTACCTTTCATGTCCTAGTTTTTCATTCATGGTCGATAATTTTTACCTGAGTTCATGGTTTGAGAGTTCATTCATACACACGTCCAATTCATAAACGTCCGAGAAAGTTATCGTATCCTAAATTTACTATCTGCATTCTAAAATCCTTGTCTGGAAAATTTGGAGCCTCTGGAACGTACTTTAAAATCGCATCAAAAAGTGGAGTCATATCTTTTTTCTCGTCATCCAGATTTGCCATAGCATATCACTGTTTTGCACTAGCGTACATGATTGGGAAATCTGCCTGCTCATCAGTAGCTCAAAGTAAGATGAAAAGGTCGAAAAGCATATCGATAACTTCGTTTACTCTGGCTGTAGGTTTATCAATCTTATTAATAACTACGATTGGTTTGAGTCAGAGTTCTAGAGATTTTTTCAAAACGAACTTTGTCTGAGGCATTGGTCATTCATAGGCATCTACTACGAGAAGAACTGAGTCAACCATACGCAAAACTCTTTCCACTTCACTACCAAAATCGGCGTGACCTGGAGTATCCACGATATTTATTCTCTCTCATTTGTAAATTATTGCTGTATTTTTTGCGTAAATTGTAATTCCACGTTCTCTTTCTTGGTCATTATTATCCATAATCAAGTCCTGTCATTCGAGAGCTTTCAGTGTTCATGACTGCTGTAAAAGCTGATCTACAAGCGTAGTTTTACCATGATCTACGTGTGCAATAATTGCAATATTTCTAATTGCCATATTTTTGAAATTCTTATAATTTGAAAAACTGGGCGTTAGTATAGTGAATTACTATCCATTTTCTAGTAAAAATTTGTGGATAAAAATTTGCATTTATAGCAATTCTGAATATAATTATATTGAAAATTTTTATGTATATATTTCTAAATATGAAACTATTCAAAAAAATTAGTTGATTAATATTGTGTGGTGCTATGATTTTATGCGTAAATTCTCAGTTTGTATCTGCACAATTAAGGTGAACTACCAAGATTGATAACATAACTATTAACACAGATTCCAATCCTAAAATCGATAATAAAGATATAGGAAATAATCCTATATCTCAATGATCTGAACATATGTGACAAAAAAGTGAATGAATATTACAGCCAAACTCTCCAACAGATAATTATGAAACTAGATTAGCATACATTCTCGCTCTGATTCAGATAACTACAAACTGGTTATTATGAATATTAGCAACTGTAGCTCTAGTATATATGCTATATAATGGAGCATTGATTCTATTCTCTGGATCTGAAAATAAGAATCTCGATAAAGGTAAGAAATGAATCAAAACTGCAGCAATTGCGATGGCGGGAATATGAATTTCTTGGCTAATCGTCAGTGCAATAATTTGGTTTATCAATACAATGACATAGATACATAGTTAATTTATTTACATTATATACAAAAATAAAATGAAAAAATATTTATCTAGATGTATGATTGTAGCAATAATGGCAATTGGATTATGGGAATCTTTTTGCCGATGATTAACATCTCTTAGTGATGATAATAAGGACAACTATAATTTTAAATATGCAACTGAAGAAAATAATAAATGTAAAGATTGATCTACAGATTTATGAAATTGTATAAGTTTAAAGGAAAATGAAAATACAATAATTGTGAGATTATTATCTGTGTTTTGATTGGATTCTAGCATAAGTAAGGATAGAGATCTGAAGTTTATCGATTATGCTAAAGCTATCGTGAATATGGCTCTTTCAATAGTTTCTTTCATTGCATTGATTATAACTATATACACATTCTATCTGATGTTTTTCTCAGAGAATGAAGCATGAATCAAAAAAGCAAAATGAAATTTGGTTGGAATTATGATTGCTTTAGCTATTATATGATTGGCATGGTTAATAGTAAGTGCTATATTCCGATGGTATAATGCTAAATGGCAAAAGAATGAATGAAATATAATGAACTCTATCGCTTGTAATTATTCTGCGAATAGTGAAAATAACATTGAAAATAATCAGATTTATTTCGTTTCTTAATATCTATGTGAATATTAGACTTTGATAAAACAAAAGTTAAAAAAACAAATGCAGACAACATGTTTAATACTGAGACAATGTTGCCTATTTCTGAGATTAAGAACGGAATCGTAATTTTGAAGGACTGATGACTTCGCTCAATCATCAAGGTGGAAGGACTGAATCTAGATCTAAAAAATTATGACGAACAGCAGATAGTTTTGGAACAATATAAAAGATTCTTGAATTGACTATCATTCCCTATTCAGATTCTGATACGTAATACATATCTAGATCTGACTGAATATTTATGATTTCTCAAAAAGAATTTGAAAGAAATCACAAACCCTGCTCTCAAGAATCAATGAAATAGTTATATAAAATTCTTGGAATGAATAGACAATCAGCAGTGATTAATCTATGTAAAGGAATTCTATGTAGTGATACCATATTATTCAGATGAAAAAGATGCAGATCAGATTAGTAAATCTTGGTGGGATAAATTTTTGAATGTACTAAATGCAAAAGATGATGTAGAAATGATCGTAGAAAGATACAGAACATTCATCAAGAATGAGCAGAATATTCAGACTAGAGAAAATGTACTTATCGCTGGCTTGAATGATTTGTGAATGTCTGCAGAACGTTTGGATACAGCTGGAGTAGTTTCGTTATTATTCCGTATGTACAATCCATTACTCGACAGTTCTCAGGCGAGATTTATAGAATAATGATCAGCTCGAAGATAACGAACTCCACATAAGTGGAGTTTTTTTTAATTCAGAATTTTTATTGCTTTAAAGTAGGTTTTGTTTATATTTAGAGTATCTGGAATTTATAACAAATCACGAATGAATGCTACTACTTAAATGAAAAGAAAAATCTGAATGACTAAAAAGTAAGTTCAAAGATCTGAGGACTCAATATTTTGGCGATGAAAGAAAATTTGTAGCAGTTTTGTTTTTCTGAAAAAGTAATCCATCGCAGGTTTATGTGAATTTAAAGAAAAAATATGCTCAAGAAATCTGATTTGATTTTTTGATTTTTGGACAATGAGAAGTTTGATTTGAAAAAGAATATCCTGATTTGGTGCAAGCACAGATGAATGATTATAGAACTAAGGATGAAGTGATTGAATTGGTAAAAAGATTGAACGAAGATGAACGCTGTGTATGAATAATCTGCCAGTTACCGCTGACTGATGAATTGAAGCCATATCAAAAAGAAATCTGCAACGCTATTACTCCCCTAAAAGATATGGACGGACTGTGAGATAAATTGCAGGAATGGGCATTCGAATGAAAAATTGAGTTTCTGCCCGCGACAGCTCAGGCAGTCATTTCATTATGGGATGCTTATGATTTGTGAGATTGGAGATGAAAAACTGTGTCTGTAATATGACAGAGTGATATAGTCTGACGTCCAATTAGTAGATATTTGGAGCTCAAATGAGCTGATGTACATACTTTTGATATTAGGAATACTCCTGAAGAAATAATGAATCAAACCACAAAATCTGATGTAATCATTTCCTGTACGTGAGCTTTGCATATGATAGATGATAGATTTATAAATGGAGAGAAAAATCAGATTTTAATTGATGTTGGGTATGGATTTTGGGATGGAAAAGCTACTGGAGATGTAGATTTCGAGAAAGTGGAAAATAAAGTTTATGCTATTAGTCCCGTACCTGGTTGAGTAGGACCAATGACGGTTGCTAGTTTATTTGGAAATATTTTCACCATTTGGTGACAGAGAGAGAAGATTGAAGAATTGATGTGATAATTTTAGTTGTGTTAATAGCCCCTCAGTTCTGATTGCAAATCCCCTTTCCCCCTTTATCAAGGGAAAATTTTTTATTTAAAAAAGCCCCTCTTGATAAAGAGGGGTTTTGGGAGATTTGACTGGATTTCTTATCTCACAGTTCTCATCAACATCGTCATCACATATCATCTCTTCTCTGTCATCTTTGCATTTGTATTATTGATAATTCATTCATTATATAATTTAGCGATATGTGGTTCATAATATTTTGTCTTTCATTTTCCATCTTCTATTCAGTACAGCATTCTAGATAGTGCTGTAGCAAATTCAGCTCTGGTTACTGTATCTCTTGGTCTGAAGTTATTATTCTTCATATTGATTCACATGATTCATAATTGATATGCAAGAGTCACTGCATTATCATATTCTTTATTGAGTTTATTTGATACGTCATTGAATGATACAACTCATCTAGAATAATCAGGAGTTTGTCCTAGGACATTGATTGCATATTGAGATAGCATTTTAGCCATCTGGATTCTAGTAAGCTCTGTATACATCTTAGCATCCTGGATAGATTCTTTATTTGTGATTCAGTAAGTTTTAGCAAAACTATATGCACTCTTAAATTCAGCTGTATATGTAGGAGCTGGAGTGGTATTTGTTGTAGCTGAGCCGTGAGAATTACTTGGATGTGTAGAAGTGTTATCTACTAGATTTGCCCATGGTTTAACTTCTGGTACTTTTGGAGTATTTTGTTTTTCAGTTGTATTTTCTTTTTGTGTCTCAGATTTTTGATTATCAGCTGAGCCGTGAGTTTTATCTTCGTCTGTTTTAGTAACTCATGTTCTTCTTTTACCACTTCATTCGTATGATGGAATAGGTTGCGACTGAGGCTGAACAGCTTTCTGCTCCAGGAAGGCATATACTTTAGTATTTTCTGTAACTTTA
>Ga0310786_10012194_pt1 | contig 10661 bp, 17 predicted proteins | sample AusTroGonzalo_MG_FD_203881 | JGI IMG/M metagenome (GOLD analysis project Ga0310786, IMG submission 203881) | Bovine rumen microbial communities from tropical cattle in Woodstock, Queensland, Australia - Gonzalo_03 (v2) (version 2) | ecosystem: Host-associated > Mammals > Digestive system >...
ATGTTTATACAGTGGAGGAATTAGAAAATGATTAATATTATTGGTCCTCGTGGTAGTGGTAAAACTACACGACTTTTTGAAAAAGCAAAGGAACTTAATGCTATGATTTTAACAACTAATTCTCGTGCTTTACGAGAAAAGGCTAATTCATTAGGGTATAAAGAACTTGAAATTAATGGATTTGGTAATCTTAAAAATGATGATTATTCTATTGCTAAGCCAGCTTTAGTAGATAATACAGACATCTTTTTAGCAGCCATGTTAGAAAAATACTATAATATAGAAATGATTGGCGGAAGTATTACGGAGGATTAAAATGATAACTGATACTTATAATATAGATTTACAATTAAATACAGAACAAATTAAATCACAACTAGATGATTTAAAAAATACTTTAAAAGAATTAAATTTACCATGCGCTTTAAATTTTTATGGTTGTTCTTTTAATTTTGGCAATGAAGGAGCAGCTGAAAGCCGTTATAATAATGGAGATGAAACTTATAATCATAATAAGGAGTGATTTTATGCCATTTTTTTCAATCATTGTACCCGAGCATAATTCTGCTACATTTATGCGTAAGGGGTTAGATAGTATTAAAGAACAAACTTTTACAGATTATGAACTTATTATTATATGTGATGCTTGTGAAGATAACACAGCACAAATTGCACAAGAATATACTGATAAAGTATATGAAATAAATGAACATTGTTGTGGTGCTGGAAGAAATCTTGGATTAGAAAAAGCAACTGGAGAATGGATACTTTTTATGGATGATGATGATTGGTGGTTACATGAGTATGCATTTGAAATGTTAGCAAGTAAACTTAAACAAACAAAAGAAAATATTTTATGTTTTAGTTTTATTTTCAAAGGGCAGGGATATGCAAAATGTAATCTTTGGGATGCAGTTTGGAATAAAGCGTATAGAAGAAGCTTTGTTGAAAGTAAACCATTTCGTTTTCCATTAGTACCAATTGCAGATGATAGTGGTTTTTCGGCAAATATCTTACCAAAAGCTTCAAAAGCATATTGGGATATGCCATTTTATTATTATAATTATATGCGAGAAGGTAGTTTATCATGGAGGCAAGATCAGGGTGAATTTAGATGATAATATCCCTTTTTTCTCTGTTATTGTACCGCAACATAATTCTTCTCATTATATGAGAAAAGGACTTGATAGTATAAAACAACAAACTTTTAAAGATTATGAATTAATCATAGTTTGTGATGCTTGTACGGATAATACAGTAGAAATAGCAAAAGAATATTCAAATTTAATTTATGAAATAAATGAAAAAACTCCTGGTGCCGCACGTAATTTAGCATTAGATAAAGCAATAGGCAAATGGATATTATTTATGGATGATGATGATTGGTTCTTAGATAAACAAGCTTTTGAAAAATTAGCAAATAAATGTAAAAAAACTAATAAAGATGTAATTACATTTGATTTTATTGAAGGTAAAGCCGGTCGTATGAATGGCGGAATGGGATATGTTGCTGTATGGAACAAAGCTTGGCGTAAAAGTTTTATAGATTCAAAACCTTACCGTTTTACATTATGGGATCATGGCGAAGATGCGTTATTTGCTAAAGAAACACGAGAAATAGCAACTTCTGAAAATTTAAGTGAACCCATATATTATTATAATTACCCTCGCATTGGCAGTATAAGATGGCGTGAACAACAAGGTGAATTTAAAACACATGAATATAAAAATATTTAATGAAAGGATGAACAAGAATGAATCGTGTTTTTATTACAGGAGATTTACATCTAAATCACGATATTAAAAAATTATCATTTAAAAACTGGCCTGCTTCACGTGAATTAAATAAAGAAGATACTCTTATTATTTGTGGCGATGCTGGTTTTACTTGGGATAATTCAAACGAAGTAAAATATTGGTGTGATTGGTTAGAAGATAAGCCCTATACAATTATTTCCGTGCTAGGTAATCATGAAAATTATGATCTTCTTCGCGCGATCCCGCTTACTGAATGGCATGGGGCTAAAGTTCGGAGAGTGCGGCCACATGTAATGTATATAGAAAATGGTGAAATTTTTACACTAAATAATCAAACTTTTTTCTGTATGGGCGGTGCCACTTCTGTAGATAAAGTTTATCGTAAAGAGGGCAAATCTTGGTGGGCAGCCGAAATGCCCACTTGGGATGAAATGGATTATGCCGCAAACAATCTTCACACGCATAACTTCCAAATTGACAATATCATTACTCACTGCGGTCCTAATTATATTGTAGATAAACTTTTTCCTTATGAAAGCGCGCATGACGACATTACTAATTTTCTTGAGAAGTTTGTAAGAATGACCACTACTTTTAATAAATGGTATATGGGTCATTATCATGTTGACCGTTGCTACGAAGAACAAAAATTTAATATTCTCTACCAAGATATACTTGAAATTATGCCTGATGGTAGATGGGAGTTGACAGGATAATGTTAAAAGATGGTGCTTATGGCAAATTTAAATATATATTATATATTCCTTCAGAAGAAGAAAATCTTCCATTAATTACTGTGCTTCATGGTTCTGGTGAAGTTGGAAGTAAATTATCTAAATTAAAGAAGCGCGAACCTTATCTTTCTTTGAAGAAAGGTTCAATAAAACCAAACGCTATTGTGCTTATGCCACAATTACCAAGAAGTAGTTGGGGTATATCCGCAGTAGCATTAAAAAAATTAATAAATTATATTGCTACAACATATAAATGTGATAATAATCGTATTTCAATTACCGGTCATAGTCTTGGAGGAGCTGGGGTATTTGATATGCTATTAAAATATCCTACTTACTTTTCCGCCGCGGCCGCTCTTTCACCTTGTAAAGTATATACTCAAAAGCAATTGAAATCTATTAAAGATATTCCAATTTGGATTTTTTATGGTCAAAAAGAAGGTAAGTTTGGAAAATATTCGCGCACGATTAAAAATAGATTAGATGCTCTTAAAGGAAATGCTTTATTAACTTGCGTTAAAAATAAAGGGCACGCGATACAATTCTGTTGGACTAGCAATACTTATAAACTTTTTGATTGGTTAATTAGTCAGAGAAAAGCGGAGGAAATAAAAGATGAACCAGCAATATGAATATAGAACAGAAATGGCAAATGATATATTAGATTATATTAGTTCTAATATTACATTAGAAGATTGGGAGTTTCGCGACGACCTTGAAGATTATCTTTATAATGAATTATGGGCAGATAATTCTATTACTGGTAATGGCGGAAATTATTACAATACAGAAATTTATTGTGAATCCTATCTTGCCTACAATCTTGATTTAATGATGGAAGCCTGCGAAGAATTTTGTATAGACATGAAAACTCTTTTACAGCACTATCATAATAAAGATTTAGCAAGGTTTTTAGATTGTACTATACGATGTTATTTATTAGGAGAAGTACTTTATGAGGTTTTGAATGATATTTGGAAGTCAGAATAATATTTGACTTCCTATTTAATTTCTGATATAATTATTATAGAAAAAAAGAAAGGAATTAAATAATTATGAGCCAGCATGATTTACTTCGTACAAGATGGGAGCAGCATAAAATTAAAAATACCGAAAGTAAAAAAGATGATAAAGATATTAAAACCGCTGTAAAAATTTGCTTAAAATTATTATCTGAACAATTTCCTCTTCATACTTTTTCTGTAAAATCTTCTTTAACTTTTAAAGAAATTTGGAATTATTTAAATCAGAAAGAAGATAAAAATTTAGAAAATAGAAAAATTATTCCAGATGGAGGAGTAATTTGGATGGATAATAAATATCCAGTTCTCATTACTGAAATGAAAAAACAAGGAACAAATCAAGAGCGCATAGCAGAAGGAAAAAAGAAACAAGCTGTTGGAAATGCAATTGAAAGATATGGAAAAAATCTTATGGCTTTTCATACCTTTTATCAAAATACTGATATTCTTCCAGTAGTAGCATTTTGTCATGGCTGTGACTTTTTAGATGGCGTAGTTCAAGCAAAATTATACGCATTAAATAGCTTTCATGAAATTAATAAAATATATGATGGTATTTATAAAGATAGAATTAAACCTTCAACTATTTTATTTAAATTAGATGAATGGACTGTAGATGAATTACTACAAAATATGTTACCCATTGTTGAAAATTCAATAAATTATTTTTTAAAAGGTGATAATTATGTATGTTGATGAACAATTAATTACTTATTTAGGTAATAAACGAAGATTATTACCTTTAATAATTCAAGCAGCTGATCCTAAAGGTAAAAGTTGTTTAGATTTATTTTCTGGTTCTGGAGTTGTTTCACGAGCCTTTAAAGAAAACGAATGCAAGGAAATTATCGCTAACGATTTAGAATTATATTCACAAATTATTAATAAGTGTTATCTTACAAATCAAGAAGATTTTCCTGAAGAAGAATATAATTACTATTATAATCTTATAATTAATTCTCAATTAAAAGAGGGTTTCTTTTGTGAGCTATACGCCCCCAAAGATAGTAATAATATTCAACCAGGTGAAAGATGCTTTTATACAAGAGAAAATGCTTTAATTTTAGATACTTACTTAGATATTATTTTTAATAAATGCCCTATAAATTTACAGCATTTTTTTCTAGCCCCCCTTATGTCAGAAGCTTCTATTCATGCAAATACTTCTGGAGTTTTTAAAGGTTTTTATAAAAATTATAATGGTATTGGGCAATGGGGAGGACAGGGGAAAAATGCACTAGAGCGTATTTGCGGGAAAATTACACTAAAGAAACCGATTTTTTCTTCTCATTCTTGTAACGCAACAATTTTAAATATTGACGCTACAAAAAATAAAGAACTAATTAATTGTGATTTAGCCTATCTTGATCCTCCATATAATCAACATCCATATGGTAGCAATTATTTTATGCTTAATTTAATTGCAACGAATAATAAACCAGAAAATATTAGCCAAGTAAGCGGTATACCTAAAAATTGGAATAGAAGTGATTTTAATAAAAAAGCAAAAGCACTTAACGCTTTAGAGAATAGTTTAAAAAATATTAATGCAAAAGAATATATTATTTCTTATAACAATGAAGGTTTTATTTCTTATGAAGAAATGATTTCATTACTAGAACAATATGGTGAAGTTGGAATTATAACTGAAGATTATCCGACTTTTAGAGGTTGTAGAAATTTAAATAATCGAAATATTCATGTTAAAGAATACTTATTTAAAGTTAGGAAAGATAAATAAAATGAAAATCTATCTTGCCGGCCCTTGCGATACTGAAAATCGCTACAACATGGTTCAAATTGCTAAACTTTTCCGCGAATACGGACAAGAGGTATATTGCCCGTGGGAACTTAAAATTGAAAATGCTTGGGACTTTCCACAAGAAATATGGGCGCGAAAAGTTTTTGAAGCAGATATTAAAGCAATTCAAGAATGTGAAGTATTTGTTATGATTTCATATGGCCGCGAAAGCACAGCAGGGACTAATTGGGAGAATGGCTATGCTTATGCTTTAAATAAATATATTATCGTTATTCAAATCACGAATAAACCCACTTCCTTAATGACTTATGCGAGCGCTTGTGAATTTTATAATTCATCACTACATGATGCTTTAGATACGATTAAACATATTATGGATTGTTGGAATAAATATGGATTAGAACAATTTAGAGCTAGTTTTAATGATGGAGAATATTATTTATGCCAGACTACATTAACATAATTAAACAATTACAAGAATATTGGAGTTTTCTTAGATGTTGTGTTTGGGCAGGAAATTGGGAAAAAGCATCTTGGATTTGTGATAATAAAATTGAGCCTCTCGCTCAAAAGCATCCTATTTTAAATTTTATAGCATCGATTATTTAATTGACTTTTTCTTTAATTTATATTATAATAAATATATAAAATAAGAAAGGAAAATTAAAAATGCGTCTTTGGCATACTTCTTTAATTAAAGTTCTCCCGCGTGAACAACTAGTAGCACAATGGCGCGAATTAAGTGCTATTGCTGGCGCCATTCAAAAGAAAGGAACTCCCAATCATCTTCTAGTAAATTTCGTGTTGGATTATGATTTTGATGATTTTATTTCCTATGCGTATTATGTGCGTGAAGAAATGACACGACGCAGCTATCGCACAATGAATAGTGTTTGGGAGAAAATTGTTTCTCTTAAACCAAATTATTATTTACTTCCATTAAATGATGTTTATCCAAAGAAAATGGACAATCTTTATTTTAATATTTGCCTTTATAATCTTTATGAGAAGCATTTATGCGGCGGAATTAGCGATGAAGATTGGGAGAAGATTAGGAATGCTTAAATATTTTTGTGATAAATGTGGAAAAGAATTACTATGGTATGGAAATATTATGCCAAGTAATATATACGCAAATATTAGCATAATGGCACAACAATTTAATACAGATGGCTATAAAACTTATGACGCTCCATCAGGACAATGGTTAGATTTATGTATGGAGTGTAAAATGAAATTAAAGTCAAACCAATAAGGTTTGACTTTTCTTTTAATTTATGGTATAATTAAATGTAAGGAAAAGGAGGGATAATATGCCAAAAGGTTATATTTTTTTAGGAAGCGGAAATGAAGATTTTGATTACTGTTTTACTTTAGATCATTTTGAATTATCTCCTAAAGAAAAGGTAAATCCATATATTCAAAAAGATTACGACAGACTTGTAGATATAATTTCGCGTGATGAAAAAGAAACTATTGATGAAGATTATGAAGGATGGAAAAACATTTTATACCCAAGCATAGAAAAATATAATAAAGAATTAACTTGGCGTTTTTTACATTGTTTACTTTGTAAAAAGGTACATATAAATAATTCTTTCAGATATTGTTGGCCGTGTGAATTTTGTGTTCAAAGACTTATTAGAGAGCAGCAGAAGTCAAGTACTTAATGCTTGACTTTCTTTTTGTTTTATGATATACTAAATATAGAAAAGGAGGGATAATGTGAATCAAAATTATGACATTAACTCCATTGAAAGTCTAGATTTCCGCACTGGCGTTCGCACTCGTATTCAAATGTATTTAGGCTCGGATGACATAGAAGGAACATATCAGGCTTTAAAGGAAATTATCAATAATAGTACTGATGAAGCACTCGCTGGCTTTGGAAAACGAATTGAGATTGATGTGGATGAAAAAGAAAACGCCGTTATGGTGCGCGATTATGGCCGCGGTGTTCCTTTTGGCATTCGTGAAAATGGTGAAAATGTATTAGTATCTGTTTATACTCAATCTCATACTGGTGGTAAGTTTAATCATGATGCTTATAAAAACGCATCGGGGTTAAATGGTGTTGGTGGCTCTTGTGTATGCCTATCTTCCGAGAAGTTTGAAGTTCAAAGTAATCGTGACGGTAAATATGCTTGTGCCTTCTTTAAAAAGGGCGACTTAATTACTTATAAAGAAGGAACTACAAAAGATCCTAATGGCACTTATGTACGTTTTAAGCCTGACCCAGAAGTATTTTCTAATGGAGAAATCGGATATTCTTATGAACGTATTTGTGCGGACATCAAGGATATTTCATATTTATATCCCGGCATTGAATTCGTTGTTTCTTGCGGGAAAGAAATTAAGACTTATTGCGCCAAAGAAGGCATCGTTGATTTTGTAAAAGAAATGGTTCAAAAACCACTACAAAAACATATCATTACTGGTTCTGCTACTGATGGAACAGATAGTGTAGAAATCGCATTTCAATGGGGAACAAAACGCGAAACCCCATATGTATTTGTAAATGGTTTACGTTGTCCCGAACTTGGCACACCAGTAACAGGCGCGCGTGCCGCTATCACTAAAACCTTTAATAGCCTATCTGGTCAAAACTTTGATGGCGAATATATTCGTAAAAATCTATTTTATGTAGTAAATTGTAAGGTAGAAAATCCTTCATTCGCTAATCAAACTAAAACAAAGATTAATAATCCATCATTACGGACTCTTGCTACAACCGCTTTTACTGCTGCTCTAAAAGATATGAATGTAAAATATAATAGTGAATTTAACACTATTGTAGAAATGTTAAAGAAGATTGAAAAGGCAGAAGCTGCCGCAGAAAAAGCCCGCAATGCTGTTCTTAATATGGAGAAGAAGGAATCCGAACATAAGAAACAAAAAATTACTTCTTCTGATAAGTTTAAAGATTGCGAGAAACACGGACAAGATTCTATGCTAATTGTTTGTGAGGGTAATTCTGCGTTAGGCGGACTTCTTCCTGCGCGCGATGTCAATACGGAGGCACTTTACGCTGTACGCGGTAAGGTAAAGAATCTTTTGAAACATCCTCTTGAAGAATGCCTTGAAAATCAAGAAGTTTCTGATATTATTATGGCACTTGGATGTGGTATTCAAAATCGTTATAATTCGCGCAAATTAAATTATGGTAAGGTTGCTATCGCAACAGACGCGGACGTTGATGGCTTCTCTATTATGTGTCTTATTTCAACCTTATTCTATGTACTTATGCCAGAGTTTATTCTCGAAGATAGACTATGTTGGCTAAGAGCACCACTTTACAAAATTGAAAAAGGCGATAAGAAATTATTTGCTTATAATGATGAAGAACTTGAAAAAATAAGAATTGGCCGTGAAAAATGGGAAATCGTGCGCGCAAAAGGACTTGGAGAGTTAAATGCAGAAGATATGGAGCAATCAATGCTTCATCCAACAGAACGCAGGCTTGAAATTCTTTCTGTAAAAGATATTGAAGCCGCGGCCGAAAGTTTAAAAATGCTTATGGGACCAGAAGTTGAAGGGCGTAGGGATTTCTTGTTTGAGAACGTAGATTTTAGTATTTTGAATAATTGAGGTAAATATGACTATTAAATCACAAATAAAAAATATATTATTAAAAAATCTTCAATATATTGACTGTGATAACTGTAAATATCAATATACTAATAATTGTGATGAATGCCATAGAAAATACATAAGTTGGTCTTTATCATCAAAAACAGCAGATAAAATTGCAGAAGATATTATTGCTGAAATAATATGGGAAGAAAAAGACTGCAATAATTGTAAATATCAAGATACTTTTAAATGCATTGACTGTCATAGTATTTATAAATAAAATGAAAACATTTAAAGAACTACATGAATATTGGAATTTTGTGGGCTTTTGTTTATGGGCTGGAAATTGGAAAAAGGCATCATATGTATGTAATAATTTAATTGAACCATTAGCAAAAGAACATCCAATTTTAAATTATCTCGCATCTTCTTTAGAAGAAATAATAATAGCATTTTTGATTATTGTAGCATTTATTATTAATTATTTGACTTTTAATTAAAACTATGTTATAATATAATAAAGAATGAAAGGAAGTGACCAGTTTGATTTACGAAACTGATTTTCAAAACCAAATTGAAAACGCTTTCTTATCTTACGCGGCATCCGTCGCACAAGAGAGAGCAATTCCTGATGTGCGCGATTGCCTAAAAATCGGTTTACGACAAGGACTTTATGCGCAATTCACGAATAAACTCACTTATAAAGATAAGTATCAAAAAGCGCAAAAATCTGTTGCCGCAGCTATGAGCCAAAGTTATGTCCATGGTGACGCCGCGATGTATGAAACATTTATTCGTGCGGCACGTCCTTGGTCATATCGTTATCCAGTAGAGTCTGTGCAAGGTAACTATGGTAATCCTTCTTCACCCGATAGCCATGCGCAGTCTCGTTATGTTGAAATGAAAGCATCAGAAATTGCTTCTACATTTTTTGATGGACTAAAGAAAAACGCGATTGGTGATCAATGGTATTCTAATTATGATGATACAGAAATGATTCCATCTGTATTCCCATCAATTGGATATTGGAATATCGTAAATGGTTGTACTGGTATTGCGGTTGCTATGGCAACTTCTGTTCCTCAATTTAATCTTAAAGAAGTAAATTCTGCTTTAATAAAAATCATTCAAAATCCTAATGTGGATTTTAATGAAATATATTGCGCGCCTGATTTTGCCACAGGCGGCACCATTACAAATGCACTCGCGGTTAAAGAGAGTTTAAAAAATGGTAAGGGTGAATCTGTGCGGCTAAAAGCCACACTTGAATATCATCCTGACCAGCACATGATACAAGCAACTGAACTCCCTTATGGTGTTTTTACAAATACTGTAATTGACCAGTTGGCCGCACTTGCAAATGATAATGAAAGTTATGGCATAGAACGAATAGTAGACCATACAAAAAAAGTAGCAGATATTCGTATCTATCTTTCTAAAGGTGCAAATCCAAAGAAAATGATAGCAAAATTATATAAAGATACTAGTTTAGAAAACTGGTTTTCTATTAATATGATTATGCTTCGTGATGGACGATTTCCGCAAGTTTTTGGTTGGCGTGAAGCCTGTGATGCTTATATTACTCATATTCGTGATTGTAAGCGTAATATTATTCAATATGACTTGGATAAAGCACTTGCGCGCGAAAATATTGTAGAAGGACTTATAATGGCGGCCGCATCAATAGATGAAGTTGTTGCTATTATTCGTTCTTCTCAAAATCCAGCAGAAGCATCAGAAAAACTTGTTGCTCGTTTTCACTTCAATGAGGAGCAAACAAAAGCAATTCTTGCTATGAAACTTGCTTCTTTA
>Ga0310786_10012195_pt1 | contig 10661 bp, 6 predicted proteins | sample AusTroGonzalo_MG_FD_203881 | JGI IMG/M metagenome (GOLD analysis project Ga0310786, IMG submission 203881) | Bovine rumen microbial communities from tropical cattle in Woodstock, Queensland, Australia - Gonzalo_03 (v2) (version 2) | ecosystem: Host-associated > Mammals > Digestive system >...
TGAACGAGGCACGTAGCCGTGGGTGGGACTTTGTGGTACCGGCCGTCTGCTGGATGCAAGGGGAGAGTGACATTGCCGACTATGAGGGCACTCGTTATGAGCAGCGTCTTAGTCAGTTCTGTGAAGACATCAACCGTGACGTCCTGACGTTGACGGGACAGCAGGACTCTGTCCGCATCATCTGCTATCAAAGCACCTCCATCACGAAAGGCACCCGTTTCCGTGCCACCGAGGCAAACAGCGCTGAGGCTCAGGTACCGATGTCTCAGCTACGCTTACTGCAGAACCATCCTCTTTTCTGGGTCAGCGGTCCCACTTATCCATACGACTGTGTGGGTGAGGTCGTCCACATTGATGCGCACGGCCAGCGGTGCATGGGCCGTCTGGCTGCCCTCTCGGCTCTTGACATCATCCACCATGATAAGGAACGGCGCAGGGGTTTACTGCCTGTCAGCGTCAGCCGCCTCGACGGCGATAGCTGTACGTTGGCAGTAGCCATGAACGTGCCATGTCTGCCATTGCAAATAGATACATTAGTTGTGAGAGCTGCGCCCCATTTCGGTTTCAGCGTCATCACGCCAGACGGTCGTGATGTGGCCTCCGATGTGCGCCTCTCATCAGATACCGTCTACGTCAGTTGCTTAGAACCGGTGCCCGACGGCAGCCATATACACTACGGCCTTCTTGGCGAGCCCATGAAAAGCGGGCGACGAAACGGGCCGCGTGGCAATCTCCGCGACTCGCAGGGTGATGGTTTGCCTGCCGTTTTCGAGGAACAGGGCCAGCCCTCGCACAACTGGTGTCTGCTGTTCGACCTTCCGATACCTTAATCTAAAGTTTAAAAATCCATAAAAGTCGCATTGTCGATGCAGTCTTTTCGCTCTCTTCTTATCTTAATAATAAAAAGAGTTGTCGTGAAAAGGCTTATCATTTGTCTGTGGTGTATGCTTGTGAGCACCGTTGCCCTGGCGCAGTTAGAGTCAGGTCGCATCCATGCCGTCATCATCAATGGGGGTATGAACAAGCTGATGAACCATGAGCGCTACTGGAATGACTGTGCCTTTCTCTATCGTGTGCTTAGAAATGATTATCATATTCCCAAGCGAGACATCACCCTCCTGATAAGCGACGGTGGTTCTCCCGACGATGACATGCTGCGTAGTGATGGTGGCGGCTTTGCGTCATCTTCCTCAGACATTGATGGCGACGGCGAGCGTGACGTGTGGCTGCCGGCAACCTTCAACATGGTCAGCTCCACCCTTTTGGCTCTGAGCCGCCAGCTGACAGTCTCTGACCATTTATTTCTCTTTCTCATGGATCATGGTGGCAGCAGCGATAAGCAGCACGACTCTTTCCTTTATCTCTGGGGTGGTGACAAACTCACAGATACCGGTCTTGCCGCCTTGCTCAATCAGTTCAATGTGAAAAGTATGAGCATCGTGCTGGGCCAATGCTATTCGGGCGGGTTCATTGACAACCTGGAACGAAGCGGACGTGTTATTACCACCGCCTGCCGTGGTGACGAGCTGTCATGGAGCCATCCAGACAAGCCTTTTGATTCGTTTGCCTACCATTGGATTTGTGCCATCGCAGGCCATGATGAAAAGGGAGTAGCGGTGAATGCCGACGACAACGGCGACGGGTGGGTCACCATGGACGAGGCTTACCGCTATGCCTGCCAGCACGAATGCCGCCCCGAGACGCCACAATACAGCTCCATTCCCCTTTCGTTAGGCGAGACATGGACCTTTGGCAAGGGCGGTTCGGATGTGCGTCCTGTCATTGTTGCCCATCCTGCCAACGGCCCTGCATACGACCTCCTTGGCCGCCGGCTTCCCTATAAGCCCTATAAGTCCTATATGTCTATAACCCCCAAAAACAATAACAGTTATGAAGAACCTGCTGATTATAACCTTTGCCCTTCTTGCCGCCCTAAAGGCAGGAGCAGCGACAACCAGCGACGCTAATGTGCTGATGATTGACTCCATACCCTTGCATGGCAACCGTATGGACATGATGACCCAGCGGATCGTGATATGCGGCACCAACCACAGCGACCTCGACTTCGAGGGACTCGTCCACTTGTTCCGTGAAACCGACGATGGTGGCGCCATTTGGTTGCGCAGTCATCTGCTTACCGTTTCCGCCGGTTGGTATTTCGAAGAACAGATTGAGTGCGAGCTGCCCCAAGGTGGTTACCCTGTCTTTCTCGCCTCTGACACAGAGGGACAACATCGCATGGCCGATTTGTGGGTGGAGATAGGACCGCTACGTCCTATCAATTTCCGCGTCACCTTCGACGGAGACATGATGAGCCGCGTGGATGGCGAGACTGTGCTCAGTGGACACCGGCTTCAGGGAAGGCTGACGCTCTATAATGACGATTCGCTGCCTTACTATGGCGTGGCGAAGATGCTGAGCCACAGCGCCGGCGTGATGTATCACCTCTGGGACGTGACACGGGGCCAGATGGCAACTCACAAGGAGTTCCTTACCGCCGAGGTGGAGGCTTGGCAGAGCGCCGTGAAAGACATTGCCATTGACCACGACTTTGAGGAAGGACACCGCTATGCCCTTGTGGTGGACTATGCCCAGCCACGCGATATGGTGGTCATCGACTCGCTCTTCTTTACTTTCCACAGTGGCACCAACACCTACTGGACGGTGGATGGGGCGGTACATCCCCTGCCTGTCGACGGGCAGCAGTTGGTGGTGCCTGCTGAGGCCGTGGCCGTGGACCTGCGCGGCCTCTACTACCTCAATACAGTCTTCACCATCGACGTGTCGCAGGCCAACCCCAATTGCATCTACTACCTCGACTTCCTCGACAATGTGCCGCAGGGCATGACGGCCGACTGTAATGTGGTGCGCGACGGACTGGCCGCCAACATCCGGCTGACTGACAACAACGACTTCTTCTGCCCCAAGGCGTTCCAAACCAAGTACATCTCTTATACACTTAAACCTACCGGGGCATACGGAAATATGCCTTATGCCGAGACGCTCGTGCTGCCCTTCAATCCGCAAGGGGCCACTATTGATGACCTTAATGCTACGAGCGAAGAACTGCACGACGGACTGCTCAAGGTGTTCCGGTATAGCGGCTATGGACGCGACTCCTATGGTGTCGACACGCTGACCATCTGTGAGGTGGAGGCTAACCGGATGCTGGCCTATACGCCCTACATCGTGGCCGTTGGGGTATCATCATCCGTCACGTTTTATGCTGAGAATGCAGAGGTCCCCATCACTGCACCTGCCATTGCCCATGCCGGCAGTCTCGACTTTGTAGGCGGGACGATGTTTCAAACGCCCCTCATCCCTTTACCTTACCGCTATGATTCTATGACGGGATGCTTTGCAGTCCAATACGGCAACGAACCGCTGCCACCCTTCCGTGCATGGTTCAACAGAAACATAAAGGATGGGGGTGAGTCTGGGGAAAATGCCGCTGATGGTGAAAATGGCGCTCAAACGGACGGCACACTGTCAGACGTGTCATCTGAGTTTCTGAGGTTTTATACCGGCTTCAATCTTGGAGAAACCTCGTCGGGGGTAGCTGTCCCTGCAGCCTCATCGTTGCCCCCATTGGTCTACTCACTTAGTGGCGTGCGCCAGAATCCTAACCGTCTCGCTGCTGGCATCTACGTGGTGGACGGCCGCAAACAAGTCATCAGATAAGAAGAGATGGAGCTGAAGGAGATCATCATGCGCTGTCAGCAGGGCGACAGGGAGGCCATGGGGCTACTCTATACCGCCATGCACGACGAGCTGCTGCACGTTTGCCGTCACTATGTGGCTGACGGCAGCATGGCAGATGACCTGTTGCATGATGCCTTCCTGCTTATCTTCTGCAAGATTGGCGACCTGCGCTCGCCTGCCAGGGCCAAGGAATGGATGCACAAGGTGGTAAAGAATGTGTCATTGCTATATCTGAAAAAGCAGCAACAGCAGCACGACGTGCCGCTTGACCAGGTGATTGACGAGGCTGAAAACGTGGCGACATCAGCAAATGCCATCACCTACGATGAGCTGATGAGCTATGTTGATGCCCTGCCACTTGGCTATCGTGAGGTGTTCCATTTGTCAGTGCTTGAAGGGCTGACACACAAGGAAATCGCAGCCTTGCTCAATATTGAGCCTCATTCAGCCTCCTCACAGCTCTACCGCGCCAAACGGGTGCTGCAGCAGTCGTTGCGAGTGCTTCTGCTTTGTTTGCTGGCGGTACTGATTCCGATAGTTATCTACCGTATAGCGATGCACAGGAAACCGGCGAAGGACGGTCTTCCTCCCTTTGAGGCGAGAGACGTGACAGCAAACGACAGTCTCACCGAAAGTGCACAGGAGCCAATCGCACCTCCCAAACCGGAGGAGGGAGGGCGGAAGCCCGAACCCGCCAAAGATGAAGGACAGGGGCCCGAACCAGCGAAAGCAGGGGAGTGGGAGTCCGAACCCGCCAACGAGGAAAGCATCGAAGCGCTTCCCGACGCTGAGCCTGCTGACACCACCACGACGAGGCAACCTGATGACTTGCCAACCGAGCGGCCCGAAATGTACAGCCCCCGTAAGAGCCGCTTGTCTCGCTGGCAGTTGGCATTGACTTATAGCGGCCTTCCAAATGGCTCATCGCAGTCGCTGCCATACGGAGCGGAGGGCGTCAACGACGAGGCAGATTCTGTTTGCCACCACCGTCTGCCACTCACCATTTCCCTTGACGCCAGTTATCGTGTCGGGCGTCACCTGTGGCTCAACGGCGGTTTGCGCTATACCCTGCTCTCCTCCGAGCATCGGGTGGGCAATACCTATTCATATTATAGTGGTGAGCAGAAGGTGCGCTACCTTGGCATCAACCTGGGCGCAGGTTACAATCTGCTACGGACGAAAGCTTTGACCTTCTATGGTCAGGCCTCGGCCACGCTCGACTTCCCCTTGCGTAGCAACCTGCACACCACATATATCGTCGGACCTCAGATACTGGCCACCGAGGATGCACGTCTTTCTCCCGCCACTCAATGGTCGCTTGGCACAGGCCTCGGACTGCAATACAATATAACACCCGCCGTAGGATTCTTTGTCGAGCCAAGCCTGCACTACTTCTTCCACACCGGCGACGGCATCGACACATGGCGTACAGAACATCCGGTATCCTTCTCGCTGCCTTTCGGCGCACGCATTAATTTTTAACGCAAAAACGTTGGCGGTATCGAAATAATAGTCTATTTTTGCAACCAAATAACAAAACTCATTGTACTATGAAGAGGTTTACATTAATGCTACTGGCCTTCGCCCTGGCCGTTACCACGTTTGCCAAGAGCAATCCCATTAGTCTGACCCCTGAGGAACGGGCATTCGTCAGACAGAACAGTAACTTCGCCTTCAACCTGTTCCGCCAGTATCGTGCGGCTAACGACCAACAGCCCTCGCTGGTGGTCTCGCCCCTGAGCATCACATACGCCCTCGGAATGCTGAACAACGGCGCGACGGGCGAGACGCAGCAGCAGATCAGCACCGTTTTAGGCGGTGCTGGCGTCGGTTCTCCCGCCGTCATCAACAGCTTCTGCCGTAAGATGATTGACGCCTCCTCTACGCTCGATGACAAGACGAAGGTGCTCATCGCCGACAACATCTACGTGAACGAGGCCCGAGGCTACCAGCTGCTGCCCGACTTTGTACAGGCTGCCGCTGACTACTACGACGCCACGCCCGAGACCCGCGACTTTTTCGACGGCGAGACCCGCGACGTCATCAACCAGTGGGCCAGCGACCATACCGAAGGCATCATTCCAGAGCCGCTGAAAGAGGACGAGTTCAAACCTACGACCATCAGCTACCTGCTCAATGCCCTCTACTTCAAGAGCGAGTGGACGCTGCCCTTCGACAAGACTTTCACCCAGAAGAAGCCCTTCGGCGGTCAGGAAGCCACGGTCGATATGATGAGTCAACAAGAGATGTTTGAGTATGCCACGAGCGGAGTGTGCCAGAGCATCCGGCTGCCCTACGGCAACGGGGCGTTCCAGATGACCGTGCTTCTGCCACACGCCGGCAAGAGCATCGACGATGTTATAGCTCTCTTGGGCTACAAAGAGGGTAATGATGAACAGGGCGACTGGGATCCCATGACCTACGAGCCTTATCAGGTCAGCCTGCAGCTGCCGCGTTTCGAGACCGACACCGACCAGCGGTTGGAGGAAATCATGAAAACGTTGGGTATGCCCCGCGCCTTCGACCCAAACAATGCGCAGTTTGATAAGTTTGCCGCGAAGGAAGGAGCCGACGACCCTATCTATATCGACTTTATGAAGCAGGTGGCAAAGATCCGTGTCAACGAGAGTGGCACAGAGGCTGCCGCTGTCACCATCATCGGCATGAAGGACGGGGCAAGTCCCAACACGAAGTATGCTGAGTTCGTGGCCGACCGCCCGTTCCTCTACATCATCAGCGAGCGCAGCACCGGCGTCATCTTCTTCATCGGCCAGTACATGGGAGCTGGCGAGGAGAAGAAGAAAAACGAGCTGGAAAAGCCCATGCTGGTGCAGGGAAAGACATGGCACTACACCTACCACCACTTTGAGGACAAGGAGGTACCCACAGGCAACAGATACCCCGAGGACTTCTACGACGAGACCTTCTATGAGGTGAGCTATACCGTCAAGGGCGACACGGTTATCGACGGACAGAGCTATGTGAAGATATACCGCCGCGACCCGAAGGGCGGAAGCAAATACTACGCTGCCCTGCGTGAAGACGAGGAGGGCCGTGTGTGGCAGTACGACGGAAACCAATGGTTTGAGGGCGATGAATATCACCACGTAGGAAACGACTTCATGCTCTGCGACGTCACCTGCTCCAGCTATCCGGGGCCGGAGAACATGGCCATTTCCGACGTTGTCAAGGTCGGCAGTAATCTGCTGCACCGCTATTTCTGGCAAGGTTTGATTGGCGTTGAGTCCGTAGGTATTGCAGGAAAAGGCCTGATACACTACCCCTTCGCCCCCGAGCCCGACTGCATCTGCGACTACGAGTCGTTCGCATACGTGGAGGGTGGCGGCATCTTCTTTACTGCCGCAGACTTCCGTGCCCCCAAATATATCAACCTGACGGACGATGAGAAACAATTGGTGCAGAACAACAACGACTTCGCCTTCCGCCTGTTCAAGAAAGCACGCGAGGGCCAGTCTTCAATGCTCCTCTCCCCGTTGAGCATCACCTACGCCCTGGGCATGGCGAACAACGGTGCAGCCGGACAGACGCAGCAGGAGATTTGCGACGTACTGGGCTTCGGCGACGTGGATGCGCAGAACGAGTTCTGCTACAAAATGCTGAACGAGCTGAGTGGTACGGGCATGGCCGATGTGACGACAAAGGCAAATATCGCGAACACCATCTTCGTGAACCAGGGAATGGGCTGGCAGTTGCAGCAAGACTTCGAGCACGCAGCTCGTCACTATTATTATGCTTCGCCACAGAGCCGTGACTTCGGCGACGGCGAGACCCGCGACGTCATCAACCAGTGGGCCAGCGACCATACTGAGGGTATGGTAAAGGAAGTGCTGACAGAGCAGGATTTCGACCCGTTGGCCGTAAGCTACCTGCTCAACGCCATCTATTTCAAGGGAATGTGGAGCTGTCCGTTCAAGACTGCTGACACGCGCGAGGAGCCTTTCAATGGCGGGAATGCGGTGCCGATGATGCACCAGGAGTCTGTAGAACTGGAATATACGGAGAACAGTGTCTACCAGACGGTCTGTATGCCCTACGGCAATGGCACCTATCAGATGCGGGTGTTCCTGCCCCGTGAGGGCCGGACGATTGCCGAGGTGGTAGAGGAGCTCGCCTCCGATCCCTCACCCCTCACCTCTCACTCATCATCCTGCGAGGTGGACCTGAAGCTGCCACGGTTCAAGACGACGACGGACATGGGCCTGAAGGGCATCATGTCGGCTTTAGGCATGCCTACGGCCTTCAGCCCCTACGAGGCAGACTTCTCAAGACTCTGCGTCGAGAATTTCGGCGAGAACATTTACATCGGCTTGATGAAGCAGGTGGCCAAGATTGATGTCAACGAAGAGGGTACCGAGGCCGCCGCCGTCACCATCACGGGCAATGCGGCGACAGGAATACCCGACAGGGCCACCTTCCATGCCGACCGCCCGTTCCTCTACATCATCAGCGAGCAGTCTACTGGCATCATCCTTTTCGTAGGCCAGTACATGGGCAGCACCACCACTGGGATGGAGTCGCCCGTCGCCCGTCGCCAGACGCCCGACACCATCTACAGCCTCTCCGGCCAGCGGCTGTCGACGCCTCCCGCCCACGGCTTGTACATCAGTGAAGGAAAAGTGAAGTGTGGAAGATAATTCCGCGCTTCACCCTCCCGACCCCATTTCTTCAGTCTTTATCCTTCGGTTTCCTCTGCCTTCAGGAACTCGCAGAACATGTGGATGGCTTTGCTGGTGGCGATGGCGAGGTTGATGTCGCGTCCGTGGTCTTCCTGCACCTTGCAGGTATCCACCTTTCCTGGACGCCCGCAAGCCAGCCAGATGGTACCGACGGGAATCTCCTTCGTACCACCCGTGGGACCGGCAAAGCCTGTGGCGGCGATGGCATAGTCGACACCGAGGGTGCGGCAGGCACCTTCCACCATCTCGATGGCCACCTCCTCACAGACGGCAGTCTTCTCTTGCAGCAGGTCGTGAGGCACGCCTAACAGGCGCTCCTTGATGTCGTCCACATAGCAGACGATGCCGCCCTTGAAATATTTCGAGGCCCCCGGCACAGCGATGATGGCCTCAGCGATACGGCCGCCTGTACAGCTTTCGGCTGTGCCGACGGTTTTCTCTTTCTCCCAAAGCAGCTGCGAAATCTCGCGGCTGATGATTTTACTTTCGAAATCCATATCTTATGATGTTATTGTGACTTTTGAGAATGCCGGCGCGTCGATGGCGCAGAACTCTTTGTCCAGATACTTGTAGTAGCCCACCACGCCAATCATGGCGGCGTTGTCGGTGGTGTAGCTGAACTTGGGGATATAGACGGTCCATCCGTAGCGGCGGGCATGGTCTTTGAAGGCGTTGCGCAGCCCGTTGTTGGCACTCACGCCGCCGGCCACGGCCACATGCCTGATGCCCGTCTGTTTCACGGCAGCCTTCAGTTTCTTCATCAGGATGTCCACGATGGTCCACTCTAATGAGGCGGCGAGGTCTTCCTTGTGGTGTTCCACAAAGTCGGGGTCGTCCTGTACCCATTTGCGCAGCGAGTAGAGAAACGAGGTCTTCAGGCCTGAGAAACTGTAGTTCAGCTCCGGGATGTGCGGCTCACTGAACTGGTATGCCTTGGGGTTGCCCTGACGTGCCAGACGGTCAATGATGGGGCCGCCCGGATAGCCAAGTCCCATGACCTTTGAGCACTTGTCGATGGCCTCGCCGGCAGCATCGTCAATGGTCTGTCCCAATACCTCCATGTCGTTATAGGCCCTCACAAGGATAATCTGTGAGTTGCCGCCGCTGACCAGCAGGCAGAGGAAAGGGTAGGGGGGATGCTTCTCCTCTTCTGAGGGGTCAGGAGACTTTATGAAGTGGGCCATGACATGGCCCTGTAGGTGATTGACATCGATGAGGGGGATGCCCAGCGACCGCGAAAGACCCTTGGCGAAATTGACGCCCACAAGCAGAGAACCCATCAGCCCTGGGCCACGGGTGAAAGCAATGGCAGAAAGCTGCTCCTTGGTGATGCCGGCCCGTTTGATGGCCTCACTCACCACGGGCACCACATTCTGCTGGTGTGCACGGCTGGCCAACTCAGGCACCACGCCGCCATAAGCCTCATGTACGGCCTGCGAGGCTGTCACATTCGACAGCAGCACGTCGCCACGCATCACAGCCGCCGATGTGTCATCGCACGACGACTCTATACCTAATATATAAATATCCTTCTGTTGTGTATCCTCCATACGACTGTTGTTTCTGCCGTTCATGTTATTTTGGCTGCAAAGGTAACACTTTTTTTACTCTCGACATACTTTTCTCTCACAATTCACTTTTTTTTGCCAAAAGTTTGGCCGTTTTGTGAAAAATACTTACCTTTGCAACAGCATTAGCGAATGTATTATTAATTAATGGCAATTACTCTTATGAAAGCACTCAAAACCTTAGTGGCTGTCGCCCTGCTCGCAGTAGGTACGACGGCGACGGCGCAGGCCGTCTACCAGGAGGACGAGTACACGTCCTATGAGTTCAAGAAGCACCTCTTCCTCGACATCGAGGGCGGTGCCCAGTACACCCTTGGCGAGGCTAAGTTCGACAAGCTCCTCTCGCCCAACGTGCAGCTGGGCTTAGGCTACCAGTTCAGCCCTGTCTTTGCAGCCCGTCTGCAGGCCAACGCCTGGCAGTCGAAGGGTGGATGGAACGGCTACGGCAACCCGCCGATGACGAAGGACTACAAGTGGAAGTATGTGGCACCGGGCGTTGACCTGATGTTCAACCTCTCCAACCTTGTCTGCGGCTACAACCCGTTCCGCGTGTTCAATGTCACTGCTTTCGTCGGTGGTGGCGCCAACATCGGCTTCAGCAACGATGAGGCCAACGACATTGCCGCAGCAGTGCAGAACAAGTCCGGCTACCTGCTTGACTACCTGTGGGATGGCTCCAAGGTCCGCCCCTTCG
>Ga0310786_10012196_pt1 | contig 10661 bp, 11 predicted proteins | sample AusTroGonzalo_MG_FD_203881 | JGI IMG/M metagenome (GOLD analysis project Ga0310786, IMG submission 203881) | Bovine rumen microbial communities from tropical cattle in Woodstock, Queensland, Australia - Gonzalo_03 (v2) (version 2) | ecosystem: Host-associated > Mammals > Digestive system >...
TTGTTTTGAACTTAAGATCACACCAATTAAAGCCTCGTTTCAAACAAAAAGTATGGCTTGATCTTCTATTACCAAAAATCAATATAGAATATGCCTCAGCAAAAACCGATGAATACTATAAAACACTCGGCATAAACAAAGTCTTTGCAGATGAGAATTATGATTTTGCTAAAATGATTAGTTATGACAGCAGCTATGCTGTTAAGGACATCTATTTAAAAGCAAAAATTGAACTAAATGACAGCACAATTGACAATAAAGAAGAAAACAGGGCACCCGATGAAAAGATTCAATTTATTGCAAATCGCCCGTTTATTTACATTATCAACAATGGTGATTTCATAGGAACTTTCGTTCACAAATAATTACACAATCCCCTTTATTGCCTCAAAAACAGGGCTGACAAAAACATCATCACAAATTGATGTCTGTTTATTTATTTGCAAAGCCTTTTTGTAATAAATAATCATAAATAGCCGAATAGATGCGGTTATTCCCATTTTTTCATCTTTATTAAAAGAAATAAGCTCAAAAAGCATTTTTCTGGGAATACTTTCTCTTTCACAAATATTATCAATTGCTTCCCATTCTGCCGGCGTGAGACGAATGCTTGTTTTGCGATTATATATCGTAACAACACGATTGGAAATTGCAGCCATATTTATTCTCCTTTTTAATCTAGCTGCTTTATTAATACACAAATATATTTTATAATACAATAATTTTTTATTTTTTTCTAAAATTAGTTGTATTTTATAAAAATATTGTTTATTGTACTTAAAAGAGGATACGATAATGGTACAAGATTTAATAGAACTGGAGCAACTATACAGACAAATTCAAGAACTTTGTTTTAGGAAGTTGTCTCAAGCAAAATATGAAAAAGAAGCCGCAAAAACTTATAGCAACATTTTAAACACTTGCTTTAATCTGCTAAAAAAAGAGACTTTCCGCCAAAACTTTCAAAAAGATGAAGACGGAGATTATCAATCTCAGCTATTTGAAGACGGCTATAAACAAGGATATGCTCAAATTAACTGTGATAGAGAGACATTAGAGATTTTGCTATATAACAGCAGAGCCCGCTTTGATATTTGGCAACCCAATCAAAATCCCTATGCCAAACTTCAAGATCAAAATAAAACCACTACAAACAACATCATCAGTTATGCTAATACACTGAGCACATTCAAACGAATAATAAAAATATTAAAACAAAAACAAGATACCGACGAATTTCCCGAAGAAATAATAAACCTTTTACCAAAAAAATAAATTATAATTGACTAATTCTCTCTGCAATATCCTTGGCCACATTTAGTTCTTTTGATTTTCCCTGTTTTTCGGCTTCTGGCTCACCCGAAAATATTGATGCAAACCCGTTTTCAACCAATGAATTAACAAACCTCAGATGCTTTGCCGTAAGCCACTTCTCGCCCGTAAATATTTGCAGAGGTTTATGCGTAGCCGTTGCTTCACAACACATAGAAACCGAATCACCTGTTACAATCAGATTATCTGCACATGCTAAAAAACCCAGATACGGATTTGGATTTTTATCTCCCCACAAATAGCTAAATTGGGGAATATCCCCTAAATATGACATAATAACTTTTTCAGCCTCAACACCGGTTCTCCGTGAAGTGGTTATCAAGAGGGAACCACCTTCCTTTTTTTTCAAATTTTTCACTTTTTGCGCCAAATCAGTGGCATTATTAAGAGTAAACTGCCGCTTTTTTATAGCCCCGCCAATAATTAAGGCTGTTATCGGATGCGGCAAACAAGAAAACTCATCAGACCACGTTTTTTTGGCCTCATCAAGCTTTTCTTTTGTAACAAAATGAGGCGAACCAACCGTATAAATCATATTTGTCGGAGAATACTTCCCCTTATCATGTTCCGGCGCAAATATAAGCTCAAAATCTTTAGCCCCAAATCGCCCGATATGTAACAACTGTATCAATTTTGTTTTTGGATTCTGCTTTTTTATCCACCGTGCAACAGGTGCCGTTCTGCGAGAGGCTGATAACACAAAATCCGGCCAGGGTGCAACCAATTCTTTTTTAGATAAACCATCAATCCCCATAAGCGTTCTGCCTCTGATGATATTGGGAAGAGCGGCAAAAATTGTATATTTAACCTCTTTATTAACAACCTCAAAATCAGATGCCTTAAGATAATGAGCCACCCCCTCTGCCTGATGTCTGCTACCTATTCTATCGTCCAGCAATATCCAAATGGTCTTTTTCATGCTCTCTAATCTTTTTATCTAAGTAAAACATATTTTTTAGCTATTTGTTAAAACATATATGATATTTAAGCATATATGCAAGTGAAATTTCAAGATTTGTAGGTATTAAAATGTGGAAAGGAATCTTTTTATTAATGCTCACACTGTCCTGCTCGGCAAATGCGCAGATGGCCTCTCTTAACAAAGCAAAATATTTGGCAACGTTAAAAGTGGTCTCCGCACACAAGATGGGCGACAAGGACATGCTCTCAGATTTTGATAAATTAAGAGAATCAGAGCGTTTTAAAAAAGACTTAGAAAAAATGGTCAATAAATTAGATAATTCAAAACCTAATGAGGCGACAAACCGAAAGATTATGCGAATCTTGGAGCAAGCTGGCAAAGAAATTTACAATGAGTTAAGATAAGGAGGTCCCCAATGAAAAAACTTTTAATTTTATTATCTGTACTAATGATTAACGCGTGCACAACCAAATATATTTTAATGGATGAAAATAACAACCCCGTAAAGGAAAATCGCTATTCCGAAAGCGTATCTAATACAGAAACAACTTTGGCAGATAACCAATACACCGAAGAATCAACCGAAGGATTAATTTCTGCAAACGAGGTTTTTGTTGTTAAAGAAGAAGCCGATTCCGTAACATATCAATACAAAAACGTTCGTGTTGATGAAATTTCACCACTAGCTTCATTATACTGTGATGATGTTTCTTATGGTCGTTCACCCTATTTAAGAGAAGTTTCCATGTTCCGCAACGGCTTTATGAGAGCAACGTTTGATTGTGTTAATATTGCAATCTAAAAATCCTTTCCTTATATTATTATAAGGAGTTAAAGGAAATGACAAAAGATTTATACAGCATATTAGGCGTTAGCAAAACAGCTTCAACAACGGAGATTAAATCTCAATACCGCAAATTAGCCAGAAAATACCATCCCGACCTAAATAAAGATGACAAAGCTGCCGCAGAAAAATTTAAAGAAATATCAGCAGCATACGATATTTTGGGTGATAAAGACAAACGTCAAAAATATGATAATAATGAAATAGATGCCGAAGGAAAACCAACAGGCTTTGGTGCTTCCGGCTTTAATAACCAAAGCGGCTTTAATCCAGGAGATGGCACATATCGCACCTATTCTTCCAATGGTTTTAATGGTGCAGATTTTGATTTCTCCTCTATTTTCGGGGATGATATTTTTAGCCGATTCGGTTCAGGGGGTGGCTTTAACACCAGAAGACAAAAAGCACAAGACATTGCCTATACTTTAGAGATTGACTTCCTTGATGCAGCAAAAGGTGCCGAAAAAAATATTATCATGAATGGCAAACAACTGAATATTAAAATTCCCGCCGGAACAACTTCCGGTCAAGTTTTAAGGCTAAAAGGACAAGGTGCAGAAGGCGCCTCAAAATCGCTTAACGGCGATGCTCTTATTACCATCACTGTACGTCCGCACAAATATTTTAAGGCTGATGGAAAAGATATTTTGCTCAATTTACCTATATCCATAAAAGAAGCCATTTTAGGCGCAAAGATTATTGTGCCAACAATTACGGGCAAAGTCTATCTCACCATTCCGCCCTATTCCTCCAGTGGTGAAAAGCTCCGTCTGAAAGGCAAAGGAATAAAAACAAAAAGCGGCACCGGCGATGAAATAATTAACTTAAATATTGTTGCACCAAAAACAAAAAGTGAAACTCTGGAAAACGCCCTAAAAACAACTAAAGATGATATTATAAGGACTTTTTAATGCATTTTGAAGCTTTAGAAATTTTTGAATGGCTAAACGAACCGGACAATGTTCGTTTTGAAACCGATGCCATGACAATATATGCAAAACAGGGGACAGACTTTTGGCAAAGCGTGCATCATGGATTCAAAAAAGACGATGGCCATTTCTTTTTCTGTCGGCAAAAAGAAGACTTTATCTTAACGCTCAAGTGGCGTTTTGAAAGTTTGCAAAAATTCTCACAATGCGGCATTATGCTTCGCATAGATGAGCGAAATTGGTTTAAGGCCTCGTTAATGAACGAAACAGTAGAATCAAACACTCTTGCCACATCTTTAACCATTAACGGACATTCCGATTGGTCCGGTTTTCAAATAAACAATGTCATCCATGAAATATGGTTTAGACTGCAACGCGTTGAAGATGACTATATTTTGTTTTATTCCCTAAACGGACTAGAGTTCAAGAAGATAAAGATGTTTTATATCCAAAGCATTGAAGAGGTCAAAGTGGGTGCCTACATAGCAAGCCCAAATGAAGAGCAATTTTGCGCCGAATTATCCAATATCAGTTTATAATATTTTGCATTTATCTCAAAATCTCTCTTGACTTTTATAGAAGGATATGTTCTTTTAGTGCTATACATACATACCAGTATGTATCTAAAAAGAAAGGAAATAACTTTGAAAAAGTCAAAGGAAGAAGCAGAAAAAACAAGACAAGCCTTGCTTGAAGCCGCTCTTGATGTTTTTTCGGAAAAAGGTTTTGCTAAAAGCACTTTTGATGAAATTGCCCAAAGAGCCGGTTTTACAAAGGGAGCAATTTATTGGTATTTTAAAAACAAAGCCGACTTACTTTCCGCGCTCATTGTGGAATATGTCCACCGCAAACAGCTGGAAATTGAAAGATCTCTCCCCAAAGGCAACACTTTAGAAGACTTAATACATTATTTTATGGTTTGGGCAAAAGTCGGCAAAGATGATGCAAGATTTGCCAAGTTTCATCGCTTTATCCTCTGCCAAATGGAATGGTCCGAAACCATTATTGATAAAGTAGAAAGAAATATCATAGAGTTAAAGAACTTTCATTTAGAAAAAATTAACAAGGTTTTAGTACAATGCCAAGAAAATGGCGAACTTAAAGACGATGTTGATATCAATAAGGTTCAGCATATTATCATGTCTGACTACATGGGCGTAATCTTTTCTTTTTTAAGCAAAAGATTTGAATATGACGTTGTGGATATGGTGCGTTCCAATTTAGAATTATTAATTGCCGGTATAAAGAAATAGGAGATTTTTATGCAAAAAGGTCAAAAGGTTAAAGAAAAAGTACAGAACTTAAAAAAATCAAATGCCAAATATTTAGTATTTGTGATTTTATTATTTATAGCAGCCTGTGCCGCAAAATACATATATACGTCAAAAAGTTCTGCCCAGATGATGCCGATGGTTGCCGCATCCGTTGCCGAAGCCACCGAAGAAAATATTGAAAACCCCAAGACATATGTTGCCCTGGTTGAAGCCATAAATAGTGTGGACGTCGTTGCAAAAGTAAGTGGCAGTTTAGATAAAGTAAACTTTGTTGAGGGCAGTTATGTCAAAAAAGATGACTCGTTGTTCATTATAGATAAAGAACCTTATCAGGCAAATTATGATTTGGCAAAAGCCCAACTTGAAAGTGCAGAAGCAAACTATGCCCGAGCAGAAAAAGATTATAATCGTCAAAAGCAATTAAGTGCCAAAAACATTGCCTCCAAAGCCACTTTTGATGCGGCAGAAAGTGCTTATTTGCAAGCCAAAGCAACTGTTTCCCAGGCCAAAGCTCAGCTGGATTTAGCTCGCATAGACTTGGATAACACCGAAGTTAAAGCCTATATAGACGGCCGAATTGGTAAAACTCAGGTTACGGTGGGTAATTTTGTTAATGCCTCCGGCGCGGCTCTTGCAAGAGTGGTACAAGTAGATCCCATCAGACTGGCTTTTTCTGTTACAGACAAAGAATTATTAGAAATGCAACAAAGCTCCGAACGGGAGGATATAAATGACCTTACGGTCAATATAGAACTTCCTAATGGTCAGATATTACACGAAAAAATTAACCAGATTTTCGCAAATAATGAAATAAACCTAGGAACAGCCACCATTGCTGTATATGTAGATGTCAAAAATGAAAAACATTACTTAAAACCCGGCTCATATGTGAGCATAAGTATTACATCAGATAAGCCAAAAAGAGGAATAGTTATTCCTGAAACTGCTGTTTTGCAAGCAGGAGAAATATCTATTGTTTACACCGTGGGTGAAAACAATGTTGCCACAATGAAGCCTATTACTTTGGGCAAAGCTTATAATGGCAAGCAAGTTGTTTTGTCGGGACTTCAAGCCGGAGAAAAAGTACTGATAAGCGGATTAGCCAATCGTATGTTAAGAAATGGGACGCCCATAAACATTATTAATGCACAAAACAAATAATCTTGTACTTTTGTGGAGATTCTAGACTATGTTTTCTAAGTTTTTTATAGACAGACCTCGTTTTGCAGTTGTTATTGCCATTGTAATGAGTTTGGCCGGTATCATTGCGCTTTTCTCTTTACCGATTGCCATGTATCCGGAAATTACTCCGCCGCAAATACACATTACAGCCCAATATTCCGGAGCCAGTGCCGAAACCGTAGCAAACACGGTAGCCATTCCTTTGGAAACAGCTGTAAACGGTGTGGATGACATGATGTACATGGAATCTTCGTCATATAACTCCGGTCTTTATACACTTAACATCAGTTTTGAAATCGGCACAGATCCGGATTTAGCCCAAGTTAAAGTGCAAAACCGTATTCAGCAAGCTGTTGCCCAATTACCGGATGAAGTACAAGCCCGTGGCGTTAACGTTATGCGCCGTTCTTCAGAAATTTTGGGATTCTTGCAAGCCATATCTCCAAACGGCACCAGAGATAAAAACTTCTTAAACAACTACGTTTCCAACAACATTAAAAACAGTCTCGGACGGCAATACGGTGTGGGTGAAGCAAATGTTATGGGTGCTTCTTTAAGTATGCGCGTATGGCTTGATGCAGACAAAATGACAGCACTAAATTTGCCCATTGGCGCAGTTAGAGCGGCCATTGCCAGCCAAAACTACCAACCTTCCTTAGGTTCTGTAGGCGGTGAGCCAAACGATGGAACAAGTTTAAGAGTTTTCTCGCTGGAAACACAAGGGCGATTAAACAAGCCCAAAGATTTTGAAAACATTATTGTTCGCACAGAAAAAGAAGGCGGTCTTGTGCGCCTAAAAGATATTGCCAGAGTTGAAATCGGTTCAGAAAACTATCTTGTTTCTTCAGATATGGACGGGCAGGCAAACGTCGGTATTATGGTTAACAAACTTTCCGGCTCAAATGCCTTAAAAGCTATGGATGGTGTTAGAGCAGAAATCAAACGTTTGTCAAAATATTTTCCGGAAGATTTTGATTTGCAGGTGTTTTTTGATGCAACAGACTTTATTCGTGTTTCCATTGAAGAAGTGGTATTCACCCTGTTTCTAACATTTGCTTTGGTGGTTTTGGTGTGTTACGTTTTCTTACAAGATTGGCGTGCAACCTTTGTTCCTTCCATTGCTATTCCGGTTTCTATTTTATCAACCTTTGCCATAATGTTAGCACTCGGTTATAACTTAAACATCTTAACCCTGTTTGGTTTAATTTTGGCCATCGGTTTGGTCGTGGATGATGCCGTGGTTGTGGTTGAAAGAGCCTTATACCTAATGCAAACAGAAAACTTAAACCCTAAAGAAGCGGCCAAACTCACCATGGAACAAGTTTCTTCGGCTGTTGTGGCCACCACGTTGGTGTTGCTTGCAATTTTTGTGCCGATTGCTTTTATGGGCGGCATTACCGGTCGTATTTACCAACAATTTGCCATCACAATTTCATTTGCTGTTTTATTCTCGGGCGTAAATGCTTTAACACTAAGTCCGGCTTTGTGTGCCACATTATTAAAACCTTTCAAGACCAAAACATCCGGTTTTCTTTTTCAATTTGAAAAGACAATGAATTCCGCTAAAACGGTATATACCAAAATAATAGGTAAAGTCGGCCGCAAAATTTCATCAATTCTTATCGTTCTCGTCATTTTAATTGTCGCCAATTTATATGGCTTCACCCACATAAAATCATCATTTTTACCCGATGAAGACCAAGGTGTTATATTAGGTAATGTACAACTTCCCGAAGGCGCATCTATGAACAGAACGCTTGCCGTTATGGATAAACTTCGCCCAATTTTTGATAAAGAACCCAAAATAAAATCGGCGATGAACCTAAGAGGTTTCAGCATCATAGCCGGTCAAGGTGAAAATGTTGGTTTTAACGTTCTTGCATTAAAGCCATGGGAAGAACGTAAAGGCAATGTCAATTTTTCAACAACCATAAAAAATCGCCTAATGGCGGCTGTTGCCGGCATTCCGGAGGCAAGTATTATGTTTTTTGAAATGCCTGCCATTCCGGGGCTTGGTAATGATAACAGTATGGACTTACGTCTGCAGTCCATTGAAAACTCTGATATGAATGCTTTAGGTCGCACATTAAATGAATTTTTAATGAAGCTCAATCAACTGCCCGAAGTAGCCATGGCCTATTCCACATTTACATCCAGCACGCCTCATGCTTATTTGGATATTAAACGTGAAAAAGCAGAATTGATGGGTGTTTCTATTGGGGATATTTATGCTACTTTGCAAACTTATTTGGGTGCATATTATGTTAACGATGTAAACATCGGAACAGAAGCCAACAAAGTGATGATAATGGGCGATTGGAAATATCGTAAAAATTTGGAAAGCATTAAAGATTTATACGTTCAAAGTTCTGCCGGTAATATGGTTCCCATGGGAAGTCTTCTTGAAATAAAGCAGGTTACTTTGCCTCGTGCTATTGATAGATACAATCAATATGCCGCAGCAACTATCCGTATTACACCATCACCAAAATCCAGTACCGGCGCCACCATGGAAGCGGTTGAAAAATTGGCGGAAACATCTCTATCAAAAGCCTATGGATTTGAATGGTCGGGTATGAGTTTGCAAGAACGTCGCAATCAAGGACAGATTGTTTACATCGTAGCTTTGGCTATTCTTTTTGCCTATCTGTTTTTGGTAGCCCAATACGAAAGCTGGACCTTACCTATTTCTGTTATCTTATCTGTTTTAACATCAATGTTTGGTGCCTTTGTAGGGTTATACGTTTCCGGTCTTTCTCTTAGCATCTATGCACAATTAGGTTTGGTTTTGCTCGTTGGTTTATCGGCTAAAAATGCCATTTTAATTATAGAATTTGCCAAAGAAGAACACGCACGCGGTGCCTCCATCCTTGATGCGGCTATCACCGGCACGAGAGAGCGGTTTAGAGCGGTGTTAATGACGGCGCTAACCTTTATTTTGGGTGTGGCACCGCTTGTATGGGCAACGGGCGCTTGTGCCGGTTCACGTGTAGCCGTGGGTGTGCCGGTATTTGCCGGAATGTTAATTGGTACAATCTGTGGATTGGTGGTCATTCCGCTATTTTACGTTTTAGTGCAAACAACTGTTGAAAGAAAAAAATGATTTTTTAATCTTAATAGAAAAAACTTGCAATCTAAAAAGTTTTATATTATTAAGGTTATGATTTCAAAAGGTCCCATCGTCTAGAGGCCTAGGACGCGGCCCTCTCAAGGCTGCAACACGAGTTCGAATCTCGTTGGGATCACCATTAAAATATAAAAGCACCCCAATGTGGGTGTTTTTACATTTTAAAGACGAAGTCTGAGAGATTTGAACTCGTGAAGAGAGTTCGACTACAAGCAAAAGCCAGACGGAAGTATGGCGGTCGGTTGTATGACCGATGAGCGTCAGTGCGACCGAGTGAAACGAAGGTCAATCTCGTTGGGATCACCATTAAAATATAAAAGCACCCCAATGTGGGTGTTTTTACATTTTAAAGACGAAGTCAGAAGAGATTTGAACTCGTGAAGAGAGTTCGACTACAAGCGAAAGCCAGACGGAAGTATGGCGGTCGGTTGTATGACCGATGAGCGTCAGTGCGACCGAGTGAAACGAAGGTCAATCTCGTTGGGATCACCATTGTAAGCGGCGGGTGTAAAATCTACCGCTTTTTTGTTGAAATACTGAAGATAATTTTTTATAAAATATATTAAAAAGATTAAAAATTTTTTATTCAACTATTAATTTTATTATATGATAATTCCTATATAAAAATTGGACGTGGACTTACTTAAATAATTTGTTTTAAATTTTTATTTAAGAGATAGGAAATGGTGAGTAAAATAGTTACTAAAATTGGAAAATATGTGGCAAAAAAAGCTGCAAATGAAACTTTGAAAAATGTTTTTGATACCTATGATTATATATCTGATAGAATTTCAATGGGAGCGAGACCGCTTAATGTCGGTGAAGATGAAGAAATGGCATGCTATAGGCAATATCCACATGATACAGCTCGATGTAAAGCTATTGGAGATAAAATTAGATATGATTATAATCATCCTTGGAAATCTAAAAGAAAGTAGGCGCGTAAAAGCAATATCATTTTGATATTGCTTTTTGTTTTTAGTTGTTTTAGCTTATAGAAGAGGTTATTGGTATGCAAAGATTAAAAAAAGCTTTTTTATTTGTTTTAGGG
>Ga0310786_10012197_pt1 | contig 10660 bp, 10 predicted proteins | sample AusTroGonzalo_MG_FD_203881 | JGI IMG/M metagenome (GOLD analysis project Ga0310786, IMG submission 203881) | Bovine rumen microbial communities from tropical cattle in Woodstock, Queensland, Australia - Gonzalo_03 (v2) (version 2) | ecosystem: Host-associated > Mammals > Digestive system >...
TTTAATTTTTTAATCTTTAATGTTTAATGTGCCATGAGTTCGGATTCGGGCGGGGTATTAACCGTAGCAGGTGTCAGTGTTAATCGTCGCAATTACCAGATTTAATCCTAGCAAAAATAACAATTAATGACCGCCCTCAGCCTCACTCATTTTTACGATGCAAAGGTACGATATTTTGATTGCGGTTTACGAATGTGTAAGACAATTTCTTGCATAAAAATATGGTCGCAAGTGTCATATGTCACGAGTGTCAACAAGCCCCAACACACTCCAACTACTATCATAATATATATAATATAAATATTATATATATTATGAACTAAATTATCACTAATCTACTCCAATCCCTTAATGACACTCATGACACGCAACACCCATGACACAGACTACACAAAATTAGCATTTTTTTAATAAAAAATTTGTTTAATCGAAAATATTATGTATATTTGCAGTCGAAAAGTGTTATAAAACTATAATGTAGAAGCCTAAAGTTATAATTATGAACGCAATCAAAAATGTATTAGTGACAACGGCTGCTGTCTTATGTATTATTTATCCATCTAAGGCAAATGCTCAATCGGTTTCTGAAGATAATTCGATTGAGAACGCTTTGAATGAAGAAAAAGTGTATGATATGGCTTTCCAGATGCCGCAATACCCCGGTGGTGCCTCCGCAATGTTTAGCTATTTATCTAGTAACATAAAGTATCCATTGGTTGCACAAGAGAATCATATTACAGGACGTGTAATAGTTACCTTCGTTGTAGAATGCGACGGTACAATCGGCGACATAAAGGTAGTAAAGTCTGTCGATCCATCGCTTGACAAAGAGGCAATGCGTGTGGTTGGGGCGATGCCAAAGTGGATTCCTGGCAAGTTAGAATCAGGAGAAGTAGTACGTGTAAAGTATACTATTCCTATTACATTCTCGTTATAATCAATTATAATCATTATTAATATCTAAATTTTACTATTATGAAAACAAAATTATTTGCAATTGCAGCAGCAATGTTAATTAGTTTAGGTGCAAACGCACAGGACAAGGTTAGTAGTCTTACTATTGGTTTCTCACCATTTGGTAGCACAAGTATTAAGATGAAGCAAAAGGATTATGGAATTGACCATAAGCTTGACTATAAGTCTAACTGGAATGTAAACATCGGTTATGAGCGTCAGTTTAATGGTGCAGTTTCGCTTACAGAAGCACACTACGGTCAGGCTAAGTTTGACAAGGCAACTTATACATATAAGGATGAGAGTTTTTCTTATAACGTAGGTGAGGATATTTATAGCGCCGGTATTACAACCTATATCGGTACTACCATTAATCCTAAGAAGCGCTTCCAGTTGCCTATCTTTATCGGTATTGGTGGTGAATATATCGATGGCGGCGATATACACAATGTAATTTTTGATGGTGCTGCTAAGGCTCGCATGAAGTTCTATTTTAGCAATAGTTTTGGTATCTATGCAGGTGGAACCTTCAAGTATGGTTTTGGTATGAGATCGATAGATGGCGACGATAGCAAATCTATTGGTATCACTCCTATGACATGGTATGTAGATGCCGGCTTTATTATTGGTCTTTAATTAATTATTTCAGATGAAGAAATTAATATTAGCCCTGATGCTCCCGATGCTTTGCGTCGGGAGTTATGCTCAGGAAAAGTTATTTAAAGAAGCATTGAGCCGCGGTCATCAGCCTGGCGAGTTCTATATTCTTTCGAATCAGAAATCGAAGTCACTTACACTTGATGAACTGAAGTCATATGCTGATGCCAACGGATATATTCTTGGTAACCATACTACTAAGAGTATTAGTCGCTTTGGCGATGTGTCGTCTACAATATCTACTCTAGAGTTTCTGCCTAAATCAGAGTTCGAAGAGTATATGTTTTACAAGATGCGCAGCGATCGTACTGTGTCGTTGTCGCAGCTTACAAATAAGGGTATGGCCTATTGCTACCTTAAGCGCGGAGGCAAGAACACCTATTTCTGGCGTTGTAATAATATAGCCTGGAGCGGTGAGGTTAGAGATGGCAAACTTCACGGTAGTGGTATCGGTTTCGCCAAGTTGAGCGATGGCCTGATGGTATACTTCCACGCAAAGTTTGACAACGGAATGCCAACAGGAAGAAATACTTTCAGATGGTATTTCTTAAACAACTCACTGAAGCCGTATAATTCTGCTCAGCAGTCGGATCATACTGCAAGTGTGGGCGAATTCTCCGACGGACTTGCCCCTGTGGGAATTGACGGCAAATATGGCTTTATCAATGCTGAAGGCAATACGGCTATCAATCCACAGTTTAATGCTGTAGTGGTGGCTTTCCAGAATGGTCGAGCCACTGTAACTAACGATAAGGAGGAAATCATTATCAATAAGCTTGGTAGCCAGATTGATCTTTCTGATCGCCAGAAAAAGATTTATGCTGATCAGAAAGCAGAAGCTGAACGAAAGGCTCTTGCAGAAAAGAAGGCTGCAGAAGAACGTGCAGAACGAAAACGTATAGAGGAAGAGCAAGCTCGTATCGAGGCTATTAAGGCAGAACAACGTCGTGTTGACGAAATTAGAAATGCGATGGAGGGCGACCGTATTGCGTATAGTCAGGATTGGCAGCATACAGAAGAAGATGGAATCCTGTTCTGGAGAACCACCACTCGCACAAACTACAAGATGAAAGTTATATGTTTTGTAGAAAAGAACGTAAACAATGGTGAACGTCTCCAAGTGCGTGTAGCATCAGTTGAATCTAGTGATGATCGCTATTACAGTACACCTATTATCGAAGGTATTAAGTACAGCAAGGGTGATGTGTTGTGGATACGTCCTCTGAAGAATAATGGTTGGTGGATGGAATAAAAACTGACAGAAATGAAACGAATATCTTTTTTTCTTGTTAGTTGTATGTTCGCTTTTTCTGGTTATGCCCAGACAGAAGGTTATGACAATTCCATAGAGAATGCTTTTGCCGTGACCGACGGACCGACAACCGATGGATTGGTAGCCTACTATCCGTTTAACGGAAACGTAAATGATGAGAGTGGCTATCAAAACCATGGCAGTACTAGAAACGCGAGCCTTGCATCTGGCGCTTCTGGCAACGGCTATCAGTTTGGAGGAACGTCAAACCCCGGACATATCTATATTAAGAATTCCAGTTCGTTGACTATTGGTAATGGTTGGACCTTTGCTGCTTATGTAAAACCATATAGTTATGCTGGTATGGATGGCTATGGAAGCAGGGCTTCGCAGGGCAACCATACTATCCTAGCCCACTCGCACGACAGGTATGGTTTCTGCATCATGTATAATATTAATGGCAGCAGATTTAGTACTTGGCTTGGGTCTTACAATCAGTCATGGACAAGTGGAATAAACGCAAAAATTGATGGCGATTATTTAAATCAATGGATTCATGTGGCATATGTCTACGATAATTCGGAGTTTCGTGTGTTTATCAACGGGCAACGAGTTACCACCAAGACGGTAAATCCTAATTTCTCTACAGCCAATCGCCAGGATTGGTATCTGGGCAAATTTAGCGACTCATGGTATCCTATGAACGGAGCACTTGATGAGGTTCGTATTTACAATCGTGGCTTGAGCGACGATGAAATAGCATGCCTTCAGGTGTTTTAAGCTAGAGATAAGACACATTTCTAATATTGATTTCGAGCTGGCTGCGCAGGCCGGCTCGATTTTTTATACGTAAAATTTGCGTAATTCGATTTTTATTGTTAAATTTGCACTCGTTTTGCCTGATTCAGGCATAATATTTAGAGAAAAAGACTGATTAATAACACATCGGGATAACTAAAAAATAGTGATTTCGAATACAGATAATAATTACGAGAAAGAGAAAATTATCTTTCGCGGACAAAGCGTAAGCATACGCCAGCTGATGATAATCGGTTGGACCACTGCCGACGTTGATGCTATCAATGCGCTTGCAGAATATGGCCTTGCAACTGGTGATATGTGTATACTGCTATCTGTATACAGAATGCGAAAGATGTCTGTAAAAAGCGATGCATCACCATTGCCCTTAGACATAAATAAAGATATACAGCAAGGCGAAAAGCGATTTAAGTATATACATCCGATGGTTGAAGATGAGCGCGCGTGGCAGATACACTTTGAAGTGAAGCGACTGGTAATAAACTATAGCATACAGGATATATGTAGTTATCTGGCAAAGAGAGATTTTGTTGATCACGAGATTCTTCTGCCCACTGATCCACAACCGGCATATGACGAATTAGTACGCATGGGGATGCCTTCAAAGGAAATAGGATATAGCCCTGTGACATTCAGAAAATATCATAGAAAAATACAAAAATAGATAGAAAAAGCGAACAATTCGGAACAATAACACGTTTTTCAGAACAATAACGAACAGTCACTCCTGAAACCGCTACAACCAAACGACAAACTCATTACCTTTGCACCCGTCAATCGACCAAACGAGGCATTGACCAACTAAAAACTTATGGTAACAAACCTATTAATCAGGCAACTGATGAAGATGGAGGGCCTCAGGCTGGAGGCCTACCGCGATGCTGCGGGAGTAGTAACAATCGGCTACGGACACACCAAGGGAGTGCGCATGGGCGACCGCATTACTAAGTATTGGGCCAAGGATCTGCTTGAGCGCGACGTGGCCGAAGTGGAACGCCAGGTAGTGGCACTGGACGTGGCACGAACCGAAGGACAGCTGGATGCGCTGGTGTCGTTTGCATTCAACGTGGGTATAGGTCGACTACGTACATCAAACCTGCTGCGTGTGATACGCGAGGGAGGATCGAAGAGCGCCATCCGACACGAGTTTATGAAGTGGACACACGCCGGAGGTAAGAAGCTGAAGGGGCTGGAGCGACGCCGCGACTGGGAAGCCAAGCGATTCTTCGCGACATCACTGCCCACAGACATGGAAATTATCGATCGAGTGTAAACTAAATCAATGAAATCAGAAATCAAAGTATTTAAGAGTGAGATGTTCGGCCAGATCCGAACAATGGTAAACGAGAAGGGAGAGACCTTCTTTGTGGCAAAAGACGTAACAGATGCGCTGGGATACAGAAATGCATCGGACGCCATCGCCAAACATGTGGATGCAGAAGATAGAGATAACATCGCGATTTGCGATTCTATCGGCAGAACAAGAAGAGCAATGGTAATAAACGAGAGCGGACTGTACGCACTGATACTCTCGTCGAAACTAGACAAGGCTCGCGAGTTTAAGCACTGGGTAACGGCCGAGGTGCTGCCAACCATCCGACGCACTGGTCGATACGAACTGCTGCCGGCCGAACTGAAACAACTGGGCGACAAGGCCGACTACTGCGACCGAGTGCTACTAAGCACCGACTGCATGAGCACAGCCAAGGTGGCCAACGAAATGGGAATGTCGGGCCCCAGTCTGTTATGCTGGCTGATATCGTTCGGGGTGATCTACAAGAAGGGCGATGACTATCTGCTGTATGCCGACTACGCCTGCCAAGGACTGGCAAAGACGCGCACCGACTATCGCCGAACCCGACTGGGCACCGTGCGAACCTCGCATATACCTGTGTGGACCGAGGCCGGCCGAAAGTTTATCCACGACATTATGAGCCTGTGAGCGCATACTGTGTTTACTGCAAGGACGGGGCAAAACACATGCGCCCCGTCGGCAGTAGAGCGGAGTACATTAACCTGAGAAACGGCGGCGAGCAGCAATACCTGATGCACCGCATACGCGACGGCGATGAGACGGTGAAGCACCGACTGGTGCAGATGAACTACTCGTGTCTGCCTAACGACGACGGCACACTGAAGGGCAGCACCCGCATGAGCAACACGGTGGGGATGGACATCGACCACCTGTCGGCAGAAGAGATGCCTATGGTACGTGAACGGATATTGGCAAAGAAGGATGAACTGGGGCTGCTGATGCTTGAGGAGAGTGCCCGAGGCAAAGGCTATCACCTAGTGTTCCGACGAAGGCAGGAACTCAGTCAAGAAGAGAACTTAAAGTGGGTCAGCAAGCTGCTGGATGTCGAATACGATAGCCAGGCAATCGATATCACTCGCGTGTTCTTTACCACTACCGAGGCTCAGATGCTGTATCTTGATGACGCGATCTTTGAAATAGCCGAAGCACCCATGTCATCTCGACTAAGCGCAGCGCATGGAGAGATGTCAAGAGATCCCTCGACTTCGCTCGGGATGACAAATGGGGGAACGAGTGAGAGTCCGTGCCCCAAAGAATTCAAGGGAATACCCTACTCTGCCATTATCGACGAGTACTGGCGGCGAACTGGCGGAGTGCCTGCGGAGGGCGAACGCAACAAGCGACTGCACCAACTGGCTGCCAACCTGCGCTCTATCTGCGACGACAACGAAGACTGGCTATTAGCGATAATGCCCAATATAGGTCTGCCCGAAGCCGAGATGCGCTCTATCATCCACTCGGCCTGCAAAGAACCCACAAAGGGCTCGCGACTGATGGACCAGATAGTAGCCGCATTATCAGCCGACGACATCGCCGACATAGACACCGACGAAATCGAATGTTCAATAGTCAATGTTCCGTTTTCAATGAAAAAGTTGCCCCAAGGCATTCGTGAGAGTATCGCCGCCGTGGGTCCGCGATTGGCCGTGCCTATAGTCACCGCCATTTGCCCATGTATAGGCGCACTGGCCACGGGCGTACGACTAGACGTGCACGGCACGCGTCGCGGACTGAACCTGATATCGTACATAGCCGGCGACTTTGCCAGCGGCAAGGGATCGATAGACCCGGTGGTTGAGGCCTGGATGAGCGAGACGGCCGCGCTCGACGCCATGTATCTGATGCAAGAACAGGAGTGGAGCGCCAAGAAGAAAGCAGCCAAAAATCAGAAGACTCAGCCCGAGGAACCTAAGTTGCCGGTGCGCTACATCACACTGAACACCACCGTGGCCAAGTTGGCCGAACGACTTGCCAATGCCGAGGGCAAGCACGCCTTCTCGTTCACGCCCGAGGCCGACACCGTGGCGCAGAAGTGGCGATCGTCGATGAGTGACTTCTCAGTGTTGCTACGACAGAGCTACGACGGCTCAAAATACGACCGCGAGGCTAAGAGTGTAGATGCCGTATCGGTACACATCAAGCAACTGCTGTGGAACGTCACCATGTGCGGCACGCCCGATGCACTGTATCGTGTAGTAAACAACTACACCGACGGATTTCAGAGCAGAATAGCACTGGCCCAAACGCCCGACAACACCTTTGCTCCGCTTGAGGACACGCCCTACGTGCTGACCAGCAAGCAGACCGAACGCATACAGCAGATAGCCCACCTGCTGCCGATGATGCAGGGCGAGGTGGTGTTGCCCAAACTAGAGGCCCGCGGCCGCGAGTGGCTAGAGAAGATACGACTGGAGGCGATGAAGAACGACGACCGCGTGAAGGCGCGCGAGCGATTCCGCACCTGCGTTACCACCCAGCGAATGGTGTGTTGCCTGATGCTGTGCCGCGTGTGCGAACAGCTGATACAGAAGCACGGTGTGAACGGTGCTGAGACACTGCTGAAACAGCAGCCCACACTGTGGCGTGACATGCTGATAAAAACGCAGACGCCAGCACTCCTGGATACTTACGACGTGATAGCCGACCAACTGCTTGACAACGCTCTGTACTACTTCCGCGACCGTATAGAGAATGCCTTTGCCAGTCGCAATTACAAGGGCACCACAGAGCGCCGTCGCATGGGCAAAAACGACACCATCTACGAACGGCTTGACCCACAGTTCACCGTAGAGCAGGCCTTGCAGCAGTCGATAGCCATCAAGGGTGCATCGATAACCGGCAACAGCGTGCGGCAGATGCTAAAGAACTGGAAACAGCAGGGACTGATCATTCAGACCGAAGCCATGCACTATCGCAAGGTGTCATAAGTGTCACAAGTGTCAGAATCGATCTTTGAAATAATGGAAATACAGAATAATCATGAGTGCTTTGTGCAGCTCTGGCGTATGCTGGGGCGCACAAGGCGACTGTGCCGACTGAACTGCAAACGGTTTACTATCCGCCGCGTGCTGCAGCTGTGGTTTGACGGCGAGGCTACCGAAGACTTCATCTGGCAGATATGCCACACATGCGAACAGGAAGGCTGGAACGAGCTGCCCTCGCCTCGACTCTACCCTCGCCCTCATCGCGAACTGCTGCGCGCCATCGTGATGGTACGTCTGGGCATAGGCGCCAGCAAGGTACGACTGCACGACCTGGACGCCGCCTACACCGACGCCTATCCCAACAGCACCCCGCTTAACATCTGTAAGAAAAAGAAGTATCGCAAGCCTTAACTGGCCTGCGATACTCGGGGTTTATACTTGATCGTAGATTAAATTCTTAAATTAGTGTGATTCCTGCTCAGCCTTCTTGGTCTCAGGGGCATCAGCACCGTAGTAGTTGTAGTATGCATTGTAGCGGTTGTAACCCCACTTAGCCTGCAGCATGTCGGGGTCGAGTTCCTTAGCCTTGTCGAACAGCTCGATAGCCTGCTTGTAGAGGGCCTTCTTCTTAGCGGCGTCCTCGATGGTCTGAGCCTGTACGCTGTATGCTGTAGCAGCATAGGTAGCGATGATGGCGTTGTCGGGCTTAATCTCGAGAGCCTTGGTGAGGCACTTAATAGCCTCCTCGGCCTTCTCGTCGCCAAGCAGTGACAGACCCTTGTCGGCCAGAGCTACGAAGTTGTTAGGATTAGCAGCCAGAGCATCGTCGAGCACCTTGATAGCCTCGGCCTTCTGACCCAGACCCAGCAGCACGTTGTAGATCTTCTCCATCACACCGTCAACCTTGTGGTCGGCGTAGATAGCCTTCAGATTCTCAACGAACTTAACAGAGTCGGCCTTAGTCTTCAGACCGTCGCCCAGAATCTCAACCTTCAGGTTCAGAGCCTGCTCGTACTCCTGCTCGTCCTTCATAGCGATATCAGCCAGCTCCAGAGCCTTGCTCATGTCCTTGTCCTGATATGCGAAGATAGCGGTGAAACGTGCAACCTGACCGAAGAATGCCTTCTGCTGGTCGCGGTTCTGATCCTTGAACAGAGGAGCTGCATCGCTCTCTACGAACAGCTGCCAGAACTTGCGTGCGCTGGCGTTGTCCTTAGCTGTGAGGGCGTCCTGACCAGCGTTAACCAGGGTGTTGCGTGGAGCAAACCACAGGCGCTGAGCGTTCTTCTTGTCGAACTTAGGAGCAACCTTACCCTTCTCGTTGGGCTTCTGATCGTACTTATCGCACTCGATAGCTGCTGAGATAGCGTTGTAAGCCATCTCGTTCATCAGGTTCTGGTCAACGGGCTTCTCTTCCTTACCCATCTGCTTGGCCAACTGGTTCTCGGTCTGAATGGTGCTCTGGGCATCAAACTGAGCCATAGCCAGGTCAACCAGCTTGTTATACGCCTTAGCCTTCTCGGCATCGGTAGCCAGAGAGCCTACGCTACTCTTAACGAGTGCTTCAGCCTCTGCATAGGTCTTTGCCTTGAGGATAGCCTTCAGGGCGTCACTGTCACCGGCAAATGCGGTAGCACTAGCTACCATCATTACTGCCATCATGAATAACTTTTTCATACGCTTTAAAAAATTGGTTATACCATTAATTATTTATTGATTGTCACTTTTTCTCGTTTGACGTTTCAAGTGTCCGATGGTTTAATCCTTATTCTCGGTAGCGGTCTCGGTAGCGCCCTCGGCATTTGCCTCGTCGGCTATCTCGGCTTCCTCGATGTCCTCTTCCTCGGCCTGTGAGTGCATCACCTTGCATACGCTGGCTATCACGTCGTTCTTCTTGGCCAGATTGATGAGGCGAACTCCCTGTGTGGCACGACCCATCACACGTACGTCGGCCACCTTCAGGCGGATCAGCACACCGCTCTTATTAATAATCATCAGATCGTTCTCGTCGGTCACTACCTTGATGGCTACCAGTCGGCCGGTCTTCTCGGTGATGGCGAGTGTCTTAACACCCTTGGCACCGCGGGCGGTCTTACGATAGTCCTCTACCTCAGAGCGCTTGCCGTAGCCGTTCTCTGATACTACCATGATAGTCTCGGTCTGAGGATCGTTTACGCAAACCATGCCTACCACCTCGTCGTCGCCACCGTCGAGTCGCATACCGATAACACCGGTAGACACACGACCCATGGTGCGTACATCGTTCTCGTCGAATCGAACGGCACGACCGTTGCGGTTGGCCAGCAGCAGCTCGTTATGACCGTTTGTCAGTCGTACGCCTACTACCTCGTCGCCCTCGTTGATGTTGATAGCTATCACACCAGCTGCGCGTACATTCTTATATGCATCCAGACGGGTCTTCTTGATGATACCCTGCTTGGTGGCGAATACTACGTAGTGCGACTTCAGGAACTCCTCGTCGTTGAAGTTCTTGATACGCAGAACTGCATTGATCGAGTCGTCTGGATCGATGTTCAGCATGTTCTGGATGGCGCGACCCTTAGAGTTCTTGTCGCCCTCAGGTATCTCGTAACACTTCTGCCAGTAGCAGCGGCCCTTCTGGGTGAAGAACAGCAGCGTGTTGTGCATAGTGGCAGGATAGATATACTCGGTGAAGTCGTTGTCGCGGTGGCGTGCAGCCTTAGAGCCCATGCCGCCACGACTCTGCTCGTGGAATTC
>Ga0310786_10012198_pt1 | contig 10657 bp, 9 predicted proteins | sample AusTroGonzalo_MG_FD_203881 | JGI IMG/M metagenome (GOLD analysis project Ga0310786, IMG submission 203881) | Bovine rumen microbial communities from tropical cattle in Woodstock, Queensland, Australia - Gonzalo_03 (v2) (version 2) | ecosystem: Host-associated > Mammals > Digestive system >...
TGAAAGATTTGGAACTTTTCGTGAATGTGAACAACATCTTCAACACCAAATATGAGACCAATGCCGCGCTTTATACGGGCATGATTGGCGACGAGAAATACTACGATGCGTATTATTTCCCGCAGGCTGGTATCAATTTCCTCGGCGGTGTGCGCGTGAGATTCTAACCGATAATATGTTGGATAGCTTCCTCTAGAGAAATTTCATTTTCGGATAAGCGGGCGGGGATGTAGCCCATTTCGAGCGCTTTCTCGCCCGTATATACAAAATAGGTACAGGTGCATTCGGCACAGCATTGACCATCGGGGCTTAAGATTTCCCCACGAACGATGGCGATGTTGTGCCGTTGCTCTATCAGCTTGGCATTCAGCCGGATGTAAGGCCAAAGGGTGCTGACAGGCTTGCGGTAGCGCATCTCCATTTTGGCGGTCACACCGGAGGTCTGCAATTGGTAGAAGACCACCCAACCGCAGATTTCGTCCAGCAAAGTGGCCTGGATGCCGCCGTGCAGCGTGTCGATCCAGCTCACGAAGTTCGGGTTCGCCTTCCAGATGGAGACCACCTGTTCGCCATCCCAGTAAAAGTGCATGTGTGCGCCCTGCGGGTTGTCAGGATTGCAACCGAAACAGTTGTATCCCTTTGTGTTACCTATCCAAGGATTGATGATTGCTCGCATGTTTGGTTTAAGGTTTAAGGTTTAGGGTTTAAGGTTTAGGGTTTAGGGAGTAGGGAGTAGGGAATAGGGCTAAAAGTCAAAGTCAAAGTCAAAGTCAAAAAACGGCGGCGAAAATACAAAAAATGTGAGGTGTCTTGAAAAATATTATCTTTGCCGCTCAATTTTTATCGAAAGAATATGGATGATAACCTATGTAAATTATTGATTACCAAGGGCTCTCTGAAACAAGACATCTTTGAGAGAACGATGGAAACCATGCAGCTTTTTAAAGATGCTGCCAAGAGTTTCGAAGAGTTCTATCGTGAAAATTACGCTGACGACCACGACAACATTCCCGTGTTGTTCACCAACAAGAACCAGTATCAGTTCATGCTCAAGTTCGGTGGCGATGTGCTGATTTTCCTGATGCACACTAACGTTTTCGAATTCTCGCGTGACCATGAGGTGATGCGCACGCCTTACATCAAGGAGAATCGTGACCGTTCTTATTGCGGTATGATTCAGATTTTCAACTTCTTAGGTGATTCTTTGAAGTATGACCGCGTGAATGACTTGGGTTATATGATCGGTCGTATTTTCATTAACAAAGAACGTCATTATTATATTGAAGGCAAACGCGAGCTGGCGCAGGTCATCAACAACTTCAGCAGCAACGAAATTTCGCCGGAAGCGGTCAACGAAATCCTCAGTTCAGCCATTCAATATACGCTGAATTTTGACCTTTTGGTTCCAAATTATGAGGATATGAAGATCATTACGGTGAACGATATCCTTCAATTGGAAGAGCAAACGAACCTGATGAGAACAGGTAAACGCCTGGGATTCAGGTTTGAACAAGATAAAACGGAGTAGAGAAAAATTTTTTTCGGAATTTGGCGGTGCATATCAAAAAAAATGTATTTTTGCACCGTCAAATTTGACGCCGATGCCGGGTTCGTCTAGTCGGCCTAGGACGTAAGATTTTCATTCTTAAAATCAGGGGTTCGAATCCCCTACCCGGTACTAAAAACAACCTCAAAGGGTTGTTTTTTTTTGCCCTTATGTCAACAAACTATCGTGTCATACCCGTGTTCCTGCCGATGCTGGCCTGCCCGCACCGTTGCGTCTATTGTAACCAGTTCGTGATTTCTGGTCAGCAGAAACTTCCTGATGTTCAAGAGGTTGTTTCGCTGATAGAACGCAATTTGTCCACGATACCTGCCGAGGCACATAAACGCGTCGCTTTCTTTGGGGGCAGTTTCACCTGTCTGCCTATGTCCATCCAGAACCGCTACCTTGACGTGGTGCAACCTTATCTTCAATCTTGCCAAATCGAGGGCATCCAGCTTTCCACTCGTCCTGACTACATCGATGACGAGATTCTGCAAAATCTTAAGAATAAAGGCGTTACGTTGATAGAACTCGGTGCGCAATCACTGAATGACGACATTTTGCGGCGTTGCGGGCGTGGACACACGGTAGAGGATGTGTGCCGCGCCTCCGAATTGATTCGTAGCTATGAGATGGATTTGGGACTGCAAATGATGATTGGGTTGCCAGGCGACACGCTCGAAACAGCAATGCGCACGGCAGAGTTGATTGTGGACTTCGGAGCGTGCTGCACGCGCATCTACCCGACGCTCGTAGTGGAAGGTACAGCACTTGCAGACGACTATCAGTCAGGGAATTATGTGCCGTTGACTTTGGAAGAATCGGTGGAGTGGTGTAAGGATTTATACCGCTATTTTACCGCGCAAAATGTGACGATTCTGCGGATGGGATTACATCCAACGCAGGATTTGCGCAGTGGCGAACATTTGTTGGCAGGACCCTTCCATATCTCCTTTAAGGAGTTGGTACTCACGGCATTGTGGCGCGATCGCATTCGTGAACGCATTGCGCAAGAGGGTAGGGAAGACGTTGTTGTTAGCGTGCCGTCTGCGGATATCAATTACGCGGTAGGATATGAGTCCGCCAACCGCAAGAGGTTCCCGAAAGTTCGTTTCGAGATACGGAAATAAAAAAGGCAGCCTTTCGACTGCCTTAGGATTTCTTAGTACTCCATCATCGGTTCAAGCTCTTTGGCTTGGTCGATCATCTTTTGGAGTTCGGTAGCCGTTGGCACGCGGCCCACGAGGTGTTTTTGATCGTTGACTTCGGTTATCTTTGCGAAGAGGTTTTCAGCCACGCGATTGCGGAATTCCTTGACCGTGTCAACACCTGCAGCTTCCAACAGCTCAGAGAATTGCGGTCCCACGCCGTTGATGCGCATCAAATCCGCATGGTTCGCCCAAGTGAGAATCAGTTTCGGGGAAATGCCGGTTTTCTCGGCCAATTCAGCGCGACCAGCCGGTTTCTTGCCCTTTTCGAGCAACTCTTCTACCGTGTTGATACCAACTTCCGTCAATTTTGCGGCGTAAGCATCGCCGATTCCTTCAACGTCAATGATTTTGTAACTCATAATGTTAATTTTTTAATGAATGATTTTACCCCGCAAAGATAGAATTTTTTTCAAACTAAAAACCATGGATTTTTCTTATTTTCATTCTTCTGTACTGATAATCAGTCTGATAACAAAAATTTTGGTTTAGCAGCCCACATCTTATGTATATATATTATATTTGCAGCCGCAAAAAATATACTGTTTTTTGGCGTTAATATGTTTATAATTAAATAGTTAGATATATGAAGATTTCTTACAAGTGGCTGAAAGATTTATTAAACTTCAACTTGACGGCGGAAGAAACCGCTGCATACCTGACCGATTGCGGTCTCGAAGTGGAAGGCATCGAAACGTTTGAAACCGTCAAGGGCGGATTGCGCGGACTTAAGATTGGCGAGGTGCTGACCTGCGAGGCGCATCCCAACTCCGACCATCTGCATGTGACCACAGTCAATGTAGGCGAAGAAGAACCCCTGCACATCGTTTGCGGTGCGCCCAACGTGGCTGCCGGACAAAAAGTGGTGGTCGCCACCATTGGCACAGTCCTCTACAGCGGTGACGAGTCTTTCACCATCAAGAAATCCAAATTGCGCGGCGAACCTTCCGAAGGCATGATTTGCGCAGAAGATGAGATTGGTCTCGGCGCTTCTCACGACGGCATCATGGTGCTGCCCGAAGAGGCTGTGCCCGGAACGCCTGCTGCCGAGTACTTTAAGGTTGAGTCTGACACGATTTTCGAGATTGGTCTGACCCCGAACCGCTGCGATGCTATTTGCCATTTCGGTGTGGCACGCGACCTCTATGCAGCGCTCATGCAACACGGTGTGCCTTGCTCCACGCTTGTGCGTCGCAACGCCCGCGCCGTGCAACCCGTCGCTAGTGTACACCCGCGTATCGACATCCTCATTGAGAACAAGAAAGATTGTCCGCGTTACTCTGGCGTGCTCATCGATGGCATCAAGGTGCAGGATTCTCCCGAATGGATTCAGACCAAGCTGAAATCCGTTGGCGTGCGTCCCATCAACAACATCGTCGATATTACCCAATACATCATGTTGGAACTGGGTCAGCCGATGCACGCTTTCGATGCTGACAAGATTGAAGGCAACAAGGTGATTGTGAAGAATTTACCTGAAGGAACGCCTTTCGTGACCCTCGACGGTAACGAAATCAAGCTCAGCGCTGACGACCTGATGATTTGCAACGAGAAAGAAGGCATGTGCTTGGCTGGTGTCTATGGCGGTTTGCACTCTGGCATCACTGATAACACGACGCGCCTCTTCCTCGAAAGCGCATACTTCAACCCCGTGAGCATCCGCAAAACCGCGAAACGTCATGGTTTGAAAACCGACGCTTCCTTCCGTTATGAGCGCGGTTGTGACCCGTCCATCACCGTTTATGCTTTGCAGCGCGCCGTTGAACTCATCATGGAATACGCTGGCGGCTATCCTGTGATGGATATCGTTGATCGCTATCCCAGCGAAATTCAGCCCGCCCAAGTCACCCTCTATTATGCGGATGTGAATAAAGTGGCTGGTAAAGTGATTGAGAAACAGACGATTACCAATATCTTGATGCTTCTGGATATGGAAGTAAAGGCTGTGGGTGAGGATAAAATCAATGTCACAGTGCCGCTCAACAAGGCTGATGTGACCCGCCCGATTGACCTCATTGAGGAAATCCTCCGTATTTACGGCTACAACAATATTGAGATTCCAACGACGCTGAACTATGACATGTCATGTTTGCGTTCCAATGATGATCTCTACCGTTACCAAAATACCATATCCAAATATCTGGCTGACAATGGCTTCTATGAAGTGATGAATAACTCCTTGTCCAAAGCCGAATATGCGCAGCAGTTCGATTTCTTGGACGAGCGTGAGACAGTGAAGCTGTTGAATCCGCTGAGCAGCGAGCTCAATTCCATGCGTCAAACGTTGCTATTCTCCGGTTTGGAAAATGTAGTGCGCAACGTCAACAACAAAATGGCCGATTTGAGACTGTTCGAGTTCGGCAAGATTTACCGTCTGAATCCGCAAACTGTTGTGGGTGATGATGTTACCGTTCGTTATCAAGAACATCTGATGATGTCGATGTTCACGACGGGCAAGATTGGCGAGGACAGTTGGCAAGGCAAAGCTCCTGCAGCTGACTTCTTCTACTTGCGCAACATGGTCGAGAATTTCCTGGTGAAGATCAATTTCCCGATGGAGAAAATCGAGTTGGTGACCGACAGCGAGCCGCGTATGTTCGCGCAACACATCTCTTACAAGGTTGGCGATGCTATGCCGATTCATATTGGCGTCTTGCGTCCCGATATTTTGCGCGCGTTCGACATCAAGAAACCTGTCTTCTATGCAGAAATCGACATGGAAATGCTGAACGAGCTGACCTGCAAGAAATCCGTTTCTTATCAGCAAATCAACACTTTCCCGGCAGTGCGCCGCGACTTGGCATTGGTGGTTGATAAGAACGTCTCTTACGATACTTTGGAGAAAATCGCTCACAAATACGCCTCTAAGTTGTTGAAACAAGTGAATTTGTTTGACGTTTTCGAAGGAGCTGCTTTGGGAGATGGCAAGAAGTCTTACGCGCTGAATTTCGTGCTGCAAAGTGCTGACAGAACATTGACGGACGAGGAAATCAACAAGGTGATGAACAAGCTGATTTCTGCATACGAGCGCGAGGTGGGTGCGAAACTGCGTTAAGACATACTCATAACATGCAGGTTTTTAATGGTATAGATCAGTTGCCGGTTTTGGAAAATCCGGTGGTCGCGGTCGGTGCATTCGACGGCGTTCACTTGGGTCATGCTCGCATTCTGCAATTTTTGACGCAGCAGGCGGCGCAGGTGGACGGCACGAGCGTGGTGATTACCTTCAATCCCCACCCCCGCACCGTTTTGCAACCCGACAGCGACTTCTTTACCATCAATAATCTGTCAGAAAATTTGCGTCTGATTGAGCAGCAGGGCGTTGATGTGGTCATCGTCCTTCCGTTTACCGAAACGTTTTCCAAAATGACTTATCAGCAGTTCGTGGAGGATGTGCTGATGGGTAAATTGCACGCCCACACTTTGGTGATGGGTCCTAACCATGCGTTCGGTCACCACCGCGAAGGCCACCACGACAACATCAAGGCGTTTTGCCAAGACCACGACCTTCAGGTGGTGGACATCCCCGAGGAGATGTGGCATTCCGCCGGCGTGCATTCCGCGCTCATCCGCGAACATATCCGCAAAAAGGAGTGGGAAACGGTTAATGCGATGTTGGGATATGAGTACGCAATGAAGAATGATGAATATTGAAAAAAAGTAAAACGTAATATATGAGCAAAAATCTAATCATCGTCGAGTCTCCGGCGAAGGCAAAAACCATTCAGAAGTTCATCGGGAAGGATTACACCGTGATTTCCAGTAAGGGTCACGTGCGCGACCTCCCCGCCAAAGGCATGGGCATCGACATTGCCCACGACTTTGAACCTCAGTATGAGGTGTTGGACGACAAGAAAGCATTGATTAACGACATTAAAAAGAAGGCGGCTGAGGCCGACACCATCTGGCTCGCAACCGATGATGACCGCGAGGGTGAAGCCATTTCGTGGCATTTGATGGAAGTGACCAATATGGATCCTGCTAAGGTGAAACGTATTGTGTTTCATGAAATTACAAAATCCGCAATTGAAGAGGCGTTGGCAAATCCCCGCACCTTGAATGTGGATTTGGTGAATGCTCAGCAGGCTCGTCGTGTGTTGGACCGCTTGGTCGGTTTCGAGTTGTCACCGGTACTTTGGCGCAAGGTCCGCCCGTCGTTGTCGGCAGGCCGTGTGCAGTCCGTGGCCGTGAAGCTCATCGTGGAGCGCGAACACGAAATCGAGAAGTTCAACAGCACATCTGCTTACCGTGTGGATGGTGTTTTCAATCCGCTGCGTGACGCTCAGGTCGAGCTGTCTGCGGAGTTGAACAAGCGTTTCCCCACCCGCGAAGAGGCTGAGGCATTGCTGAACCATTGCCAAGGCGCGTCGTTCAATGTGGCGGCGGTTGAGAAAACCCCTGGCAAGAAGAGTCCGGCGCCGCCGTTTACCACCTCCACGCTGCAACAGGAAGCCGCCCGTAAGCTCGGCTTCACCGTGTCGAAAACTATGGTTGTGGCGCAGCAACTTTACGAAGCCGGTTACATCACCTACATGCGTACCGACTCCGTGAACCTCTCCAACATGGCACTCGCTTCCGCCCATCAGGTGGTGGCCGCCAAATACGGCGAGGAGTATGCGAAAACACGCAAATATACGACCAAATCCAAAGGTGCACAGGAAGCCCACGAGGCTATTCGCCCGACTGATGTTTCCCGCGAGACTATTCCTGGCGATACCTTCTCCAAGAATTTGTACGAACTGATTTGGAAGCGCACCATCGCTTCTCAGATGAGCGACGCCAAGACCGAAAAGACGACCATTTCCATCCCTGTGGAAGGCCGCACAGAGAAATTCGTGGCATCTGGCGAGGTGATTCTGTTCCCCGGCTTCTTGAAGGTCTATACCGAATCCCGCGACGACGAGAGCGAAGAAGTGAAGGGCATGTTGCCGGCTATGGAGGTCGGTGAAGCATTGAATGCCAAGCAGATTACCGCTACGCAGCGTTATGCGCAGCCGCCTGTGCGCTACACGGAAGCCAGTCTCGTCAAGAAGTTGGAAGAACTCGGTATTGGTCGTCCTTCTACATACGCTCCCACCATCTCCACTATCCAAAAGCGCGAGTACGTGCGCAAGGCTACCCGTCAAGGCAAGGAACGCCAGTATGTGTGCCTCACGCTCACCGAAAACGGCATTAAAGAGGAAATCAAGAAGGAAAAGTACGGTTATGAGAAGGATAAACTGATTCCTACTGACGTGGGTATCGTTGTCAATGATTATTTGCAGGAGAATTTCAAGGATATTATGGACTACGGCTTTACGGCTGACGTGGAGAAGGAGTTCGACGATATTGCGGAGGGCAAGGCTAACTGGCAAGAGATGATGCATGAGTTCTATGGCGATTTCCATCAACAAGTGGATACGGCCATTAACTATTCGACCAAGGCCAGTGGTGAGCGTCTGCTCGGTTATGACCCCAAAACCAACGAAAAAGTGTTTGCAAAGCTCGGTAAATACGGTCCGATGGTGCAAATTGGTGAGTCTTACGCCGATGCAAAGCCGCGTTACGCCCGTTTGCAGTCCGACCAGTTCATCGACAGCATCACCCTTGAGGAGGCCCTTGACCTCTTCCGTTTGCCCCGTACATTGGGCGAGTGGAATGGCAAGGATGTGACCGTTGGCGTAGGTCGTTTTGGTCCTTACGTGCGTTGCGATGACACTTTTGAGTCTGTGCCGAAGAACGAGGATCCTTATACGATTACGTTGGAACGCGGTATCGAGCTGTTAGAGAGCAAGATGAAGAAGACTGCCGAGCGCACTCCGCACTTGGTAGGTCATTACGAAGACAAGGAAATTCTCGCAGCTGCTGGTCGTTACGGTCCATATATTAAATATGATGGCAAGAATTACACCTTGGACAAGAACGTTTCTCTCGAAACTTTGACGGAAGAGGCAGCTATTGACATCATCAAGAACAAAGAGACCCGCAATGTGCTCGTCTCTTATCCAGAAGATGCTGATTTGAAGGTAATGAACGGTCGTTATGGTCCGTACATAACTAATGGTACGGATAATTTCAAGATTCCTAAAGATATGGTTGCCAATAAGTTGACTTATCAGGATTGCTTGAAAATCATGCAAGAGAATGCACCCACTGCTAAAAAACGTATCGTTAGAAGGAAAAAAGCATAAATATGGATTTGTCATTATATTTTGACCCCGTATCAGTTGATGCGCTGCACATTCCTGACGCCGAAGCGTTGACAGGCCGGTTGCTACATTATATATTAATGTATGACCCCGAGGCACCGTTGGACATTCAGGAGGCGGACATGGCCATTATCGGTGTGCCAGAGTCGCGGAATGCATACCAGAATCCCTCTTGTTCGTTGGCTCCTGATGAGATTCGTCGCCAGTTCTATCAGCTGTATAATTGGCGTAAGGATGTGAAAATCATTGATTTAGGAAATATCCGAATTGGAAAGACGATTGAGGATACTTATCAAGTGATTTCCGAAGTGGTTGCCTATCTGATTGAGAATAAGGTGATTCCGATTATCTTGGGCGGTAGTAACGATTTGGCCTTTGCCAATTATCGCGCATACGAGCGTTTGGAGCGCGTGGCCAACGTGGTCGCCATCGATCCCTGTTTTGACCTTGGCGAAGAGAATGCTCCGATTCGTTCTGACGGTTATGTGACCAAAATGGTACTTCAACAGCCCAATTTCCTGCTGAATTATGCCAATATCGGTTACCAAAGCTACATGAACAGTCCGGAATCGGTGAATATGATGGAAAGTCTCTTCTTTGAGACCTACCGCGTAGGTATTATGCGCATGAATATTGAGGAGGTGGAGCCGATTGTCCGTAATGCGGATATGGTGTCGTTGGACATTTCTGCGGTGCGTCGTCCTGATGCGCCCGGATGTCCGCACAGTTCTTCCAATGGCTTTTATGGCGAAGAAATTTGCCAAATAGCTAAATATGTGGGACTTAGCGACAAACTTTCTTCATTTGGCATTTACGAATATGACCCGACCCTCGACTTCAACAACCAGACCTCTCAGATGATTGCCCATATCTTGTGGTATTTCGTGGAAGGTTTCCTCTATCGTCAGAATGATGGGCAGTTCAAGAACAAAAACGATTACCGACAGTTCAATATTTCGGTGTCGGGCGCTTTAGATGAACTGGTCTTCTTTCACAGTAAGAAGTCTGGCCGTTGGTGGGTGGTAGTGCCTATTTATCAGAAAGATAAAGAGCAAGTGCAACAGTATTACCTTCCTTGTTCACAACGTGATTACCAGCTGGCGTGCGAGGATAAAATCTCAGACCGTTGGTGGAGAACATATCACAAGTTGAACCAGTAAAGAATGGTAAGTGTCTGTTTTTTAGAATTTTAATGTTAAATCAAATAATAAATTATGAAGAAAAGAGTTTTACTTTTTTGCGCATGTGCAATGGCGTTTTCTTTCGCATACGCACAGGTGGATGAAAAAACAGCGGCTGACCAAGCGCTGAAAACGAAGGTAAAATCCGCTGAAATTGACAGTGCCAAGCATTGGAAATTTACTGGCGTTACGGGTCTGAATGCAGCTCAAACAGGCCTGTTTAACTGGGCAGCGGGCGGTAACAACAATGTGACTGGTTACCTTTTTGCCAACCTGACCTTGTCTTTCAAGAAAGACAAGTGGACATGGGACAGCAACTTAGACACCGAAATCGGTGAAATGTATTCAGGTGACTACCAGAGATATAAATGGAGAAAAGCTACCGACAAAATTAATTTTACCACGAAGGTTGGTTATCAAATGCATCCGCAGTTTTATGCGGCTTTGCTGGGTAGTTTTAGATCGCAATATGCACCTGGTTGGGACTACAAAGAAGTGGATGCAGGAACATTGGATGAAAATGGTAATCCTGTT
>Ga0310786_10012199_pt1 | contig 10657 bp, 9 predicted proteins | sample AusTroGonzalo_MG_FD_203881 | JGI IMG/M metagenome (GOLD analysis project Ga0310786, IMG submission 203881) | Bovine rumen microbial communities from tropical cattle in Woodstock, Queensland, Australia - Gonzalo_03 (v2) (version 2) | ecosystem: Host-associated > Mammals > Digestive system >...
GCGAGGACCTCGACGAGGCGCTCAAGAACCCGACCGATACGCGTATCTTCGCCATCGCCGCGGCCTTCGAGGCCGGCTACACGGCCGAGCGCATCCACGAACTCACGAAGATCGACCGCTGGTTCCTTGACAAACTCGAGAACATCGAGACGACCTACCGCGAGCTGGAGGCCTGTAAGTCCCTGACGGCCATCGATTTCGACCTGCTCCGCAAGGCCAAGTGTCAGGGTTTCTCGGATATCCAGATCGCCCGCGTGCTCGGCACGCCCGAGCTCAAGGTGCGCGAGCTGCGCGCCTTCCTGGGCCTGCGCCCGCACGTCAAGCAGATCGACACCCTGGCCGCGGAGTTCCCCTCCACGACCAATTACCTGTACCTGACCTACAACGGCGAGACGGACGACGTCACTTTCGAGGACGGCTCCAACACCGTCATCGTCCTGGGTTCCGGCGCCTACCGCATCGGCAGCTCCGTGGAGTTCGACTGGTGCGGCGTGAACGCCCTGAATACCCTGCGCTGCAGCGGCTACAAGGCCATCATGATCAACTACAACCCCGAGACCGTCTCCACCGACTACGACGTCTGCGACCGGCTCTATTTCGATGAGCTGAGCTTCGAGACCGTGATGGAGATCTGCGGGATGGAGAAGCCTTACGGCGTGATCGTGAGCGTGGGCGGCCAGATTCCGAACAACCTGGCGGTGCCCCTGATGCGCGCCGGCGTCCATATCCTGGGCACGACGGCCCACGACATCGACCGCGCGGAGGACCGCAACAAGTTCTCGCAGATCGTGGACAAGCTGGGCATTGACCAGCCGCGCTGGAGCGAGCTGACCACCATGGCCGACGTGGACAAATTCGTCGACGAAGTCGGCTTCCCGGTGCTGGTGCGCCCGTCCTACGTGCTCTCCGGCGCCGCGATGAACGTCTGCTACAGCAAGGAGGACCTCCGCATCTTCCTCGACATGGCCGTCGAGGTCTCCGAGGAGCATCCGGTGGTCATCAGTTCCTTCATGCAGCGCTGCAAGGAGCTGGAATGCGACGCCGTGGCCGATGGCGGCAAGGTGATCGCCTACGCGATCTCCGAGCACATCGAGTTCGCGGGCGTGCACTCCGGCGACGCCACCATCCAGTTCCCGCCGCAGAAGATCTACGGCATCACGGCCGCCAAGATCCGCAAGACCGCCGCGGCCATCGCCGCGGAGCTCCATATTACCGGTCCGTTCAACATCCAGTTCCTCGCCACCGACAACTACATCAAGGTGATCGAGTGCAACCTGCGCGCTTCGCGAAGCTTCCCGTTCGTGTCCAAGGTCCTGAAGGTCAACTTCATCGACCTGGCCACGCGCTGTATGCTCGGCCAGCGTCCGGAGAAGATCGATATCGATCCCTTCGAGCTGGACTACGTCGGCATCAAGTGCTCGCAGTTCTCCTTCGCCCGTCTGGGCAAGGCGGACCCGGTGTTGGGCGTCGACATGGCCTCCACCGGCGAGGTGGGCTGCATCGGCGACAACCTCAATGAGGCCCTGCTCAAGTCCATGCTTTCTGTCGGTCACCGCATTCCGCAGAAGTCCATCCTGATTTCTTCCGGAAACCCGATCCAGAAGGCCGACCTGCTGCGCGCCTGCCAGCTGCTGGCGGAGAAGAATTACACGATCTACGCCACGGGCGGTACCTGCAAGTACCTCAATGAGAACGGCGTCCCGGCCCTGCAGGCCCTCTGGCCGAACGAACAGGCTGCCAGCGGCGCTCCCGCGGCCCTGGATCTCATCCGCAAGCATGAAGTGGAACTTGTGATCAACATTCCTAAGAACTTCACGCACAGCGAGCTGAGCAATGGCTACCAGATGCGTCGCGCGGCCATCGACTTCAACGTGCCGCTCATCACCAATAGCCGTCTGGCCACTGCCTACATCCGCGCCTTCTGCGCCGTCCCGCAGGACGAGATCGGCATCAAGAGCTGGGATGAGTACTAGTAGATTGCCCTGGCATCTGCTGGCGCTTGCCGTCGTCGCCATCTGGGGCGTGACCTTCGTGAGCACCAAGACCTTGATTTCCGCAGGACTCGATCCTGCGGAAATCTTTGTTGTCCGCTTTTCCCTCGCCTACCTCGGTATCTGGGCCCTGTCCCGGCATCCACGTCTCTTTTCGAGCTCCTGGCAGGACGAGCTCATGTTCGCCTTCCTCGGCATCACGGGCGGCTCCTTCTATTTCCTGACGGAAAACACCGCCCTCGCCCACACGCAGGCGTGCAACGTCTCCTTCCTGGTCTGCAGTGCGCCGCTTTTCACGGCTCTCTTCAGCCAGGTGTACCGGCGGCTGCGGCGGGACCGCTTCGCCGACGCGATGGAGCGCATCGGCTCCGGCTGGATGCTGCTGCTCGGCACGTTGCTCGCTCTGGGCGGCATGGCGCTGATGCTCTTCGACGGGCAGCGGGTGCAGGTTTCGCTGCGCGGCGACCTGCTCGCGCTCGGCGCAGCCCTCTGCTGGGCGTTCTACAGCCTCTTCATGGGCCGGATGACGGAAGAATACGGCGCCGTGTTCGCCACGCGCAAGGTCTTCTTCTACGGCCTGCTGACGATCCTCCCCTTCCTGCTTGGCCGCGACTTCGCGCCGCTCGCCCTCTTCCGGGAGCCGGTGGTCTGGGGCAATCTGCTCTTCCTGGGCCTGATTGCTTCCCTCGCCTGCTTCGTGGCCTGGAACCAGGTCATGGCCCGGCTGGGCAACATCACCTCTGTCAATTACGTTTATCTCAATCCGGTCTTCACGCTCATCACCGCGATGGCGCTGCTCGGCGAGCGGCTCACGCCCGCCGGCGCCTTCGGCTCCGCCCTCATCCTCGTGGGCGTCATCCTGGCGGGACAGCGCGGGAAGGCCACTCAAAATAAAGCTATAAAACAATGAATTTCAATGGAATCCTGGTCGGTGCTGCCGTCTTCCTCTGCATCGGCATCTGCCACCCGGCCGTCATCAAAATGGAGTATTACCTGGGCAAGCGGAGCTGGTGGCTCTGGCTGCTCGCAGGCATCCTGTGCTCCGTCCTGTCGCTCTTTGTAAAGAATGACACCGTGTCCACCATCATCGGCGGATTCGCCTTCTCCTGCTTCTGGGGCATCGGCGAGATGTTCATGCAGGAAAAGCGCGTCCTGCGCGGCTGGTTCCCGGAAAACCCTAAGCGTCACGCCTATTACGAGGCCCGTCGCAAAGAAATGAAAAAATAGTAGGCTTGGGGCGCACTTTTATTTGGTGGTTTCCCAAAGAGTTCCTATATTTGCAATCCCAAAACGCAACTGGTGCTGTAGCTCAGATGGTAGAGCAAAGGACTGAAAATCCTTGTGTCGGCAGTTCGATTCTTCCCAGCACCACTGAAACCCGCTCAAACTGAGCGGGTTGTTTTTTGTTCGCACTTTTGTTTCTCCTTGCGCATAATTTTAACTCGCCATTTACCGACCCTGCGCAAAATTTGGCTATTCATGTACCGCGCGCGAGAATCAGACTGCATGGACAATTACATCGACAATCCGGTGTGTGCGGCCAGTATCGAGACCTTGAGCGACGTTATCAAGTGGAGCGGCGGTTTGACCAACTGCAAAATAAATTGCTGGTTATTTGTTTGAAAGAGCATGCCTCAGGGCACCGACATTCGCCTTTGAGACAGGGATTGTATGTTCCACGCTGAAAAGATGGATCTGGCAGCCGGCAGCGTTGCCGTCAACATGGGTTATGAATCTGGTATTCACCAGGAACGCACGGTGGCAGTGAAGAAGGAAAGGATATCCTGAAAGGATTTCCTCGACGTTCTTCAGCGTGTTGCGTATTCTTTTCTGCTTGAGGTCGCCGTCTTTGAAATACCAGATACTTAGATAATTCGCCACGGACTCGATATATAGAATGTCGGAAGGTGACACCGTGAGAGACTCTTTTGATTCGCCCGCGATGGTCACGGCCTCGGTTTTGCCACCGTCCACATCGCCGGCTGTTTCGATCTGTTCGTTGAGCGAGAGCAGTTCCTGGATCTTGTACTCCCTCATCCTGGTCTCGGTTACGAAATACCAATACAGGCCTACGAAGATGCACCAGACCACATCCTGGGCGGCGTTGTTCAGATACCATCTGAGGCTGAAATGACCTTCCGAGTCCGTCCAGAAGTAATACCAGTGATCCAAGCCATGCTCTATTACCGTAAAATACGGCCCTATCCATGCAGCAAGGATAGCGATGAGCAAGGGATAAAATATGGCCTTACGCCTGATTTGGTAAGACCAGTCCCTGGAATAGTCACATGGCAGGCGGAAAACATAAGTGACCACTATTTCCGACACAATGGCCCAGACAGAAATCATCAGACAACAGCCTATGCTTTGGAGAGCCCAAAGCGTATCTGTTGCCGAATTCCTCATTCCCCAAGGCCTGAAAAGCGTGAAGAACAAGAATAAGCCAAGGCCCAAAAGGATGTAGTCTCTAATGAGTATTCTCGGAATCTTTTTCATCTCCAATAACAAAAATACACATTTCACGCTAACCTGCAAGCGTTTCGGGATAAGTGGAAAGAATTGCGGGATGATTGGAAACCTGCTGAATATCCCAAACCTTTTTGTGCCTATCCCATCCTCTTTTTCGTCTTATTATTGCAGAATACCTTTGCGGCACTAGATAATATGAAAGAATGAAAAAGACACTTGAAGTTTTGGTTTTGGTAGTTATTGCCTACACCCTGTTCTGCGCCCAGGCAAAGGCGCAAGGCATCAAAGGCACCGTTCTTGACGAGAACGGTGCCCCTATGGAGTTCGCGACCATCGCGGTTCTCTCCCTTCCCGATTCCACCGTCGTCTGCGGCGGCATGACCGACGAAAGCGGCGTGTTCGACCTCGCGTACCCGGAGGGCACCTCGCTCGTGCGGGTGTCCATGATTGGATATGCCACGGTCGATCTGCCGCTCAGCGCGTTTGCGCAAGTCGTTACCGTGAATATGCGTCCCGACGCCGAGATGCTTGAAAGCGCATCCGTAAGCGCATCGCTGCCGCGAACGGAGATCAAGGGCGATGCCGTCGTGACCAACATCGCCGGCTCCGTGCTCGAGCACACGGGCAACGCCCTCGACGTGCTCGGGAAAGTGCCTGGCATGATTGCAACCAACGGCAAACTGGAGGTGCTTGGTCGCGGTGAGCCCGTATATTATCTGAATGGACGCAAGGTGACCGACAACTCCGAACTGAGCAACCTCATGTCTGAGGATATCAAGTCCATCGAGGTTATAAGTAACCCGGGCGCCCTTTACAGCGGAGAAATCAGTTGCGTAGTGCGCATCCGCACCGTGAAAAGGCAGGGCGACGGCTTCAGTTTCGCCCTGACGAGTCAGGCGAAACAGCATATATATGACTGCAGGGACTTCGAGCCGTCCCGGTCGGTGCTCGACCTGAATTACCGCAAGGGCGGCTGGGACATCTTCGGAAAAATCGTTTACTGGGACAGCCGCGGCTATCAGTTCAGCGACCTGTATGGCGGCACATACATCAACAATGTGGCCCATTATCAGGACGGCAAGATCGAATATGTAGGTCACAATGGCGGAATGCAGTATACCTTCGGCGCCAACTGGCAGATCAATGAGAACCACTCCATCGGTTTCAAGCTGGACCATAACGTGAACAGTTTCGGCGGCGGCCGCACCATATTCGATGCTGACGTGCTGACTGACAATGTGGTGACAGACCATCTTCAATCCATCAGCATCAGCGACAATCCATACAACGGCCAGTGGCTAGGCAACTTTTATTATGATGGCAATGTCGGCAAGTTGAACATCAATTTCAACGCCGACTTTGTCACCGGCATGACAACAGTCAACACTAATGTGCATGAAGATAGCCGGTTGAGTCCCGCTGACATTGCGACCTCATCAGATTCCCACACCTCGATGGGGGCCGGAAAACTGGTCCTTTCATATCCCATCGGCAAAGGCATGCTGCAGACCGGAGCCGAAGAGACATATGTGACCTCAGGTCAGGAGTATAAAACCGACATGTCGGTGTTCCCGTCTTCGGATGCGACCCTGACCGAGAACACCATCGCCGGGTTCGTCCAATACTCCCTGCGGCTTCCTTTCGGCCAGCTGAACGCCGGGCTCAGGTATGAACACGTGGATATGAGCTATGATGACCATCTCGTCCCCGCCAACAACCTTGAACGTCACCAGGACAACTGGTTCCCTTCACTCACCCTTTCCGCTGCGGCCGGCCCCGTGAACCTCTCGCTTTCCTACACCGGCAAGACCGTCCGTCCCGGATACCATATGCTCAGCAACGAAATTCAGTATGACAACCGCTTTATATACCAGAGCGGCGATCCGAAATTGCTGAATGCGAAGCACCAGACCCTTTCCCTCAACGCAAACTGGAAATGGCTCACCTTCAGCTCCAACTATGAGAAGACATACAACTCTTTCGTCCAGTGGGCCACGCCTTACAATGACGAGGGCGTCGCGATGATCAGGTATGCGAATCTGGGCAGCCCTGTCAGAAGGCTGAGTTTTTATCTCAACGCCTCACCGTCGGTCGGAGTATGGTATCCCCGCTACACCGTGGGAATGCAGAAGCAGTTCCTCCGATACACGGTCGAAGACCCGCGCGCGGCAGGAGGAAAGAGGGACGTTTCCCTGAACGACCCGATGTACCTGGTACAGGCCAATAATGCCTTCCGGTTCAAGCGCAGCTGGGAATTCGAGGTGAACTACCAGTACATCAGCCCTATGGCTCAGGATATCTACAAATTGCTTACTGCGATGCACATCCTTGAGCTGAGCGTCCAGAAGTCTTTCCTGAAGGATGACGCGCTCACCGTTCGCCTGACCTGGACTGATGCCCTGAACGGTAAAATCCAGCATTACTATATGGACTACGGCTGCTATATATACAGTCAGACCAATGATTTTCGCCAGCCCGGCATACTTCTTCGGGTATCATATCGCTTCAACAGCGCAAACAGCAAGTACAAGGGCACTGGAGCCGGTCAGGACGCAAAGAGCAGAATGTAATTAGGATGGCTATTTCCAAATCTTTTTGCAACTTTACATTTCGTTTGATCTGGGCATGAAAAGACAAGTATATCTGGACAACCTTAAGTTGTTTCTTACGCTTCTGGTGATTTTTCACCATGCGGCGCAGCCTCATATGCCAGGCAGCTACTGGCCGTATCATTTTTCAGATGATTCGATGCTGTTGCCCGGAATATGGCATTTCCTGTCCACGAATGCGTCGTTCTTCATGGGGCTGTTCTTCCTGATTGCAGGATACTTTGTTCCCAGGAGTTATGACAAGCAGGGCCCGGCACGGTTTGCCGGGAAGAAACTTGTTCATCTCGGTATTCCCTGCGTGCTGATGACGGCGCTGATTTCGATCTTCCTCGTACATCATTTTGAGATAGCACATATGTGGTTCCTGGAGAACCTTTTGTTCTTCTCCCTGCTCTATACTGTGTTCAGACTGCTCTTTCCCGTTCCTCTTTCTTTTACGAAGAGGGGTCCAAGCATCTGGCTGCTGCTGGCAGTTGCTATCGGCATGGGTGCTGTCGTTCAGCTTGTGCGCCATTTCTTCGCCCAGGATTACTGGGTGGGGCTTGGCCACATACTCTTCTTCGAACCTGCCAGATACGGCCAGTATGTGATCATGTTCGTCATGGGCCTCTTCGCCAGCCGCTGCGATTTCTTTGAAAGGATGGATAAGAAGACAGGACTCACCAGCCTTGTGGCAGGAGGCCTTCTTGCCATCGGCAACTATCTTCGCGCTGGCGGCCCGTGGGACCACTTTGTCACGACATGTTTCGGCTTTTATGAGTCCATGATGAGCATCTCCATCAGCTTCGGCCTCATCTGGCTCTTCAGGGAAGGGTTAAACAGGAGCAACCGCTTTGTCACCTGGTGCAGCGCTCAGACCATGTGGGTGTACATTGTCCACCTTCCGCTGATGGTCTGCCTCCAGTTCGCGTCCGACGGCCTCCTGATGCCTCCGATCCTCAAGTTTCTTTTCATCGGCACGCTCTCAACCGTCGTCTCATTCCTCGTAGCCGGACTCATCACTTGGTTTCTCTCCCTTTTTCACCGAAAGGCTATAGGATAGATGCAAGATTGCCGCTACATGGGGATTAATAGAATGTGGCCGATTACGAAGGTCAGTGACAATGTAAAACAATTTGAACCATGAAGCATTTTGGTATTTTGGCTGCGATGGCAGCGCTGATTATGCCAGCACCACAGGAACCCGCTCTGTTTGAGCGGGTTCCTTGTTGTCCTTGACCACATAGCCGTCTTTGACATCTTCAATCTGTTTCTTTCCCTTTTTCCGGCCACCCACCTCAAAGGTCTTGCCGTCAATCTCAAAATCAGAGACCGGTGACTCCAGTGTTTCATACTTCTGCTTAGTCCAGCAATGGGGATGTCAACCTCAACGGTTGTGTTGATGATCTGGCGCGGCGGGGTATTATGAAAAACATTCAATCGTTTTATGTTTTTCGTAAAACTGGCATTATCTTTGTCTACTGAGAAAGCAAAACAAAACGAACAACAATATGAACAGTTCAACGCAAAAGAGCATCAAGCGGCTCTCCATCGCCACCCTCGTCATCGGTGGGATCACCCTCGCCTATCTCTACTGGGAGATGATCGCCCAGCTGTGGGTGGACAGTTATATCTATCCCCTGACCTGGAACCCGGACATCAAGGGTTGGCAGATCTTTATCCTGGCGGCCCGTTTCGTCGGCATAACGCTTCTTTTTGCCCTGTGCTGCGTCTTCCTGTACCGAACCAACAAAGGGCTGAAAGATGGAGAGATCTTCCCTAAATCCAACATCTCCCTCATCCGATGGTCGGCCTTAGTCGCCGCTCTCCTTGCCTTTGTCCACTCCAATTATGACGCTGTGGTAAAAGGCGAATCGGAGATGATGTTCGATTCCAACACTATTCTTATTCCTCTTATCGTCCTTCTCTTTGCGGGACTCTACAAAATGGCCTACCTGGCGGCAAAAGACAGCAAGCTCGCGATATGATTACGGTTAACCTGGACAAAATGCTCTGGGAGCGCCACATGAAGCTCTCGGAACTCTCCGAAAAAATCGGCATTTCCCTTACCAACCTTTCCCTGCTCAAAACAGGGAAAGGGCGTGCAATCCGCTTCACTACGCTTAACAAACTCTGCAAGGTGCTGGAATGCGTCCCGGGGGACATCCTGGACTACCAGCCCGACCCGGAAGGGACGGAGATGGAGGAGGACATTTATGCGGAATAGCCTGCTTGCAGCTCTCCTGCTGCTCTCTTCCCAGCTCTTCGCACAGGAGCACGTCATCGTCAAAGGGAGGATTATCAATGAACAAGGCAACGCTGTCGAATATGTCCAGCTCGGTGTTCCCAAACTCCAGATAGGGTCCATTTCGGCCGCTGACGGCCGCTTCGAAATAGATATGCCCTGTGATACGTTGGAGTTCTACCACGTATCCTATCAGAGAGCAGCCTATCCTGTCACCGGCCCTGCCGATGACGTGGTCATCGTCCTGCACGAACAGGAACTGCCTCCGGCGGTTTTCATCGGTGGAGACACTCAAGAGAAGTACTTGCTTAAGCCCGGAACGGGTTTGCTGAAGAGCATGGGAATCATTACCACGTCCATACGGAGCGGACATCCTTCGGGACGGGAAATAGGTTCCGTCGCCCAGACTAAAAAGCCATTTCTTGTGAAAGAAATCCTGCTTACCGTCCGCAGCAACCATATCCTCGGCTGTGTGGCATCCATCAACATCTACCGCATCGAGGGAAAGAAGGAATCGTTTGTCAACGTGCTTCACAAGCCAATCTATTTCGACGTTGCCGTCTCGAATGATCCGCAGGATTTCGACATCCAGCCTGCAGAAACCATTCTGCTGGAGCCGGGCAAATACTTCATCGCCTTCCAGATTGTCGGATGCAATAGCGAAGCTCTACAGGAATTCCGGGAGATGAGTATGAACTTCAATATCTACCTCAAAAGCAGCTATATTCGGGAGGTGGCTCTGGGTGAAATGGAACATCTGCCCGTCAACATCGGTGTCGCAGTCAAGGGGCTGGAGTATCAATGATAAACGAGATAACTTACGGCTTTTTTCACAATTTTAGGGTAAACCTTGGGAAACCAATAGAAAGTGGATACTTGTGGTTAATATCCACAAGTATATCATATTTTTTTTATCTTTGCTCAAACACTAGTAAAACTGATAATCATGAAGAAGTTATTTCTCACATTCGCACTTGCGTGCCTGTCCATCTGTTCCTATGCCCAGCGAGACGTTCCCGTCGGCGGCTGTATGGACGTCGCTTCGGTGGAATCCAATAATTCGATCGGCCCTGTCGGGGTCGGCAAACAGATCACTCTCTACAAAGCCAGGGACAATGAGGGAAATCCCAGTTTCTTCCTCAGCATCAGCAACCCCACGTTGACACTGAGCATCGGGACGGAGGATTCGATGGCATCGTTCGGCATTCCCACCGGGGGCATCCTGCTGGATTTCGGAACCACGTACGATGAGGCCATGGGCGTGCTGGATGCGCTCCTGGAGTTCTTCGACGAAGAGAACGGTGCCCAGAAGGAACTGCCCTGCTGCGACGGCAGCACTGTTGTCTGCACGCTGAACAAGGGCG
>Ga0310786_10012202_pt1 | contig 10656 bp, 10 predicted proteins | sample AusTroGonzalo_MG_FD_203881 | JGI IMG/M metagenome (GOLD analysis project Ga0310786, IMG submission 203881) | Bovine rumen microbial communities from tropical cattle in Woodstock, Queensland, Australia - Gonzalo_03 (v2) (version 2) | ecosystem: Host-associated > Mammals > Digestive system >...
CAGTCTATTTTTTCTCTCATTCTGTGAAATAATTGTTTTATTGCAGGCAAAAGTAGCAATATTTTCCGAGAAAACCATATTATTCAAGTTTTTTTTCTACCTTTGCAGGCAAAAAGTTAAGATGAACAACGAAAAGAAGGTGTTATTAGGCATGTCGCTTGCCGAATTGCAGCAGGTGGTGGCTGATTTGGGTATGCCAAAGTTCACCGCCGCCCAGATAGCCAAGTGGCTCTATCAGCAGCATGTTGGCACCATCGATGAGATGACCAATCTCTCGAAGGCCAACCGCGAGAAGCTGAGTCAGAGCTATCAGGTGGGCTGCATGGCTCCTATCGATAGTCAGCACTCCAAGGATGGAACAATAAAATACCTGTTCCCCGTTGCCAGCGGCCATTTTGTAGAGACCGTCTATATTCCCGATGGCGACCGCGCCACACTCTGTGTGTCGTGCCAGGTGGGCTGCAAGATGAACTGCCTGTTCTGCCAGACTGGTAAGCAGGGCTTCCAGGGCAGTCTTAGTGCTGGCGACATTCTCAATCAGATATACTCTCTGCCCGAGCGCGATACACTTACCAACATAGTGTTTATGGGTCAGGGCGAACCAATGGATAACCTCGATGCCGTACTGCGTGCCACCGAGGTGCTTACCAGCGATTACGGCTACGCTTGGAGCCCCCGCCGCATCACCGTGTCGAGTGTGGGCGTAAAGAACAAGCTCAAGCGATTCCTCGACGAGAGCGAGTGCCACGTGGCAATCTCCATGCACTCACCTCTGCCCGAGCAGCGCCAGCGGCTTATGCCCGCCGAGAAGCAGATGTCGATAACCGAGGTTGTCGAGCTGCTGAAGCAGTACGACTTCAGCCATCAGCGCCGTTGCTCGTTCGAGTACATCTGTTTTGCAGGTCTTAACGATACCACAACCCATGCTCGCGAGATAATAAAACTGCTGCGCGGACTCGACTGCCGTGTAAACCTTATACGATTCCACGAGATTCCGAGTGTTGATCTGCCTGGAGCCGACGAGAAGCGTATGGAGGCCCTGCGCGACTATCTTACTGCCCACGGTGTGTTCACCACCATCCGTGCCAGCCGCGGTCAGGACATCTTTGCAGCCTGTGGACTATTGTCAACTGCCAAAACCAACAATATTATATAATGGAGAACAGAAAAATTCGCGTGGCAATCACGCATGGCGACACCAACGGCATCGGCTATGAGGTAATCCTCCGTGCATTCGAGGACCCCATGATGCTTGACATGTGCACACCTATTATATATGGTTCGCCAAAAGCTGCAACCTTCCATCGTAAGGCCATGCAGATAGAAACCCAGTTTACCATCATTAAGGATGCCGAGGAGGCTAAGGACGGGCGTGTAAACCTGCTTGCCACCTTCGACGACGAGGTGCCTGTGGAGTTTGGAAACCCCACCGAGGCAAGCGACCGTGCAGCAAAGCTGGCCGTTACCCGCGCCAAGGAAGACATGCAGAAGCACCTTTACGATGTGCTTGTACTTGGTCCTACTGTGCCCAATCCTAACCCTAACCGCGAGGATAAGGCACTCACCATCATGCTCAGCGACCGCGTCCGCATCGGCTTGCTCACCAATCACCTTCCTATCAAGGAGGTAGCTCAGGCCATCAGCACCGAGAAGATTGTTGAGAAGGGTAAGATATTCTTCAACAGCCTTAAGCGCGACTTCCGCATAAACAATCCCCGCATAGCCGTGCTGGCTCTTAACCCGCAGCCCGGCACCGAGGAGGAACAGATAATCGCTCCCGCCATCGAAGAGCTCGAGAAGCAGAATGTTCAGGCCTTTGGCCCTTATGCTGCCGAGGAGTTCTTTGCATGCAACAATCACGAGCAGTTTGATGGTGTGCTGGCCATGTACGACGATCAGGGCATGCTGCCATTCAACTCGCTTGCTCCTGAATTCGGCGTAAAGCTCAAGGCAGGCATCACAGCCATCTGCACCACTACCGACCACGGACCATCGTTCGAGATAGCCGGACAGGGTATTGCCGATGCCACATCGCTGCGCCAAGCCATCTATGCTGCAGTCGATATGTACCGCCATCGCCTGGAGTACGACGAGCCATTGGCCAACCCGCTGCCCAAGCTCTATCACGAGAAGCGTGAGGACGGCGACAAGGCCCGCTTTGCCATGCCCCGCGCCAAGGACGTGTTCAAGTAAACAATAGCAAACTAGACATTTATTAAATGAAGAAAAAGTACCAGAACGGCTTTTTCCTTTTCGGATTGCTGGTTCTAATCATAATGGCCTCCCAGCTTGACTTCCGTCAGGCTTGGGATGGCATTCGCCATGCAGGCTATTGGTTTGTTGGCGTACTGGTACTGTGGGCGTTCCTTTATATGATTAACACCGCCTCATGGTACCTCATCATCAATACTATCGGCGACGAACACGGTGTTTGTCGCAAATGCAAGGTAGGTTTCTGGTGGCTCTATAAAATCACCATTTCGGCCTTTGCACTCAACTACGCCACACCTGGCGGACTTATGGGTGGCGAGCCCTATCGCATCATGTCGCTCTCGCCCAAGATTGGCGGTCAGCGTGCATCGTCAAGTGTCATCCTCTATGTCATGACTCACATCTACAGTCACTTCTGGTTCTGGTTCCTCAGCGTTCCACTTTATGTTCTCACCCAGAAGATGACACCGCTCAGCTATATCCTGCTGCCCATCATTGCGGGTATAGCCTTGCTAGCCATCTGGTTCTTCTTGCGTGGCTATAAGCGCGGTATTGCCATGACGGGCATGAAGCTGCTAAGTCACTTCCCCATGGTAAAGAAGTGGGCCCAGCCTTACATCGAGAACAACCGCGAGAAGCTGGCCGAGGTCGACCAGCAAATAGCCGCCCTGCATAATCTCAATCCCCGTACTTTCAAGACGGCCGTTATCCTCGAGTTGCTGTGCCGCCTTGCCTCTACGTTCGAGATTTACTTTATCCTGCTTGTAATCATGCCCCAGGTAACCATTCCTCAGTGCATACTTATATACGCCTTCACCACGCTGTTTGCCAACATGCTGTTCTTCATGCCGTTGCAGCTGGGTGGTCGCGAGGGTGGATTCCTTATGAGTACCGAGGGCCTTAGCATGACCGCCAATGCAGGTATCTTTGTAGCCCTGCTGGTGCGCGTCCGCGAGCTTGTTTGGACCGCTCTGGGACTGCTTTTAATCAAGTTTGATAAGAAAGAATAGTGATTTTGCGTTAAAAATCTGCCAAAATTGCAGATGTTTCAGAAAAAATATGTAATTTTGTCAGCTCAATGAAGACATCAGAACTTCAAAACATAAAACAGCGGTACAATATCGTAGGCAATTGCGATGCTTTGAACCACGTGCTCGACGTAGCCCTTCAGGTTGCGCCCACTGACCTCAGTGTGCTCATTGTGGGCGAGAGTGGAGTGGGTAAGGAGATCATCCCCCGTGTAATCCACGATAACTCTCCACGTCGTCGCGAGAAGTACTTCGCCATCAACTGCGGCTCAATCCCCGAGGGTACCATCGACTCAGAGCTTTTTGGACATGTAAAGGGCTCATATACCGGTGCCATCAACGACTCGCCCGGATCCTTTGGTGTGGCCAACAAGGGCACACTGTTCCTCGACGAGGTTGGCGAGCTGCCTCTGGCCACTCAGGCCCGATTGCTGCGTGTGCTCGAAACGGGCGAGTATATCCCCGTGGGAGCTACCGAGGTGCGTAAGACCGACGTGCGCATCGTAGCCGCTACCAATGTAAACATTCGTCAGGCCATCAGCGAGGGTCGCTTCCGCGAAGACCTCTACTATCGTCTCAACTCTATACCCATCCAGATGCCCCCTCTGCGCGAGCGTGGCGAGGATATAATACTGTTGTTCCGATTGTTTGCCCTGCAGATGGCCGAGAAGTATAAGATGGACCGCGTGGTGCTCGACGAGGGCGCCAAGCATTTGCTCATGCATTACAAGTGGCCCGGCAACGTGCGCCAGCTTAAGAATATCACCGAGCAGATAAGTGTTCTCTCGCCCGAGCGTAACATCACCGCACAGGTGCTGTCGCAGTTCATTCCTCAGGATCAGGAGTCAACCCAGTTGGCCACCATCCACCGCGAGGGCAGTGGCGACCACAGCTTCGAGAACGAGCGCGAGATACTTTATAAGATTCTGTTCGAGCTCCGTGGCAACGTAAACGATATGCGTCGCGAGATGAGCGCCCTGAAGAAGCAGCTCGACGATGTGCAGAGCGCATCGCCCGTAGCCCCTCAGGTAGAGCATATGCCCGCCACCACATCGTTGGCACCGATAAACTCTCAGTACTCGCCTGTCAATCCGGCTGAGGCTGCTGAGCCCGCTTACGCCGAGGAGTACATCGAGCCCGAGAAGGAGCTTGAGAGCCTGAACCTCAACGACCTTGGTAAGCAGATGCTTGAAAAGGCCCTTGAGCGCAATCATGGCAACCGTAAGAAAGCCGCCCAGGAGCTGGGCATTAGTGACCGAACCCTCTATCGCAGATTAAAACAGTATGGCCTCGATCAATAGACTCAGAATATTTGTAATAATGGCTGCCGCCGTTATTTTAAGTGCTTGCTCCGTTAGCTACAAGTTCAACGGCGCCAGCATCGACTATTCGCAGACCAAGACCATCACCATAGCCGAGTTCCCCATCCGCAGTAGTTATGTGTGGGGACCCATGGGCCCAATGTTCAACAATCAGCTTAAGGATCAGTTTGCCAATCACACCCGCCTTGAGCAGGTAAAGCGTAATGGCGACCTTAAGATTGAGGGCGAGATTACCCGTTATGAGCAGCGCAACAAGAGCGTTAGTGCCGAGGGCTATTCGGCAATGACCGAGCTCACCATGACGGTAAACGTGCGATTTACTAATAATAAAAATCATAAGGAAGATTTCGAGCAGCAGTTCTCTGCCTCAGCCAGCTACGAAACAACCCAGTCGCTCAACAGCGTACAGGAGGAGTTGGTAACACAGATGGTAAAGGACCTCTGCGACCAGATTTTCAACAGAACCGTAGCCAACTGGTAACCTGAATATGGATAGAATAACCGAATTGATTAAACATCCGGAGAGGATGGACCGCGACACGCTCTACGAGTTGCGCTCCATGCTGGCACTCTATCCCTATTTTCAGACCGCCCGCCTGCTGTTGTTGCAGAATCTGTATCTTCTTCACGACCCCACCTTCGACGAGGAGCTACGCCGTGCATCGGCTTATATCACCGACCGCCGCGTGGTGTTCAAGATGATAGAGGGTCGTCACTACGAGTATCGTAACATGGTGCGCCAGCAGCAGGCCATCAAGCCAAAGCCATCTGATAACGAAGACCGCACCTCAACGCTTATCGACAATTTCCTTGATCAGATACCAAAGGATTACGAGGAGGAGGTTGCACCAAAACCCAAGCGGAAACCCACACCTGCCGATGCCGCTGTCGACTACATCAGCTACCTTGTTGAGGTAGAGCCCGATGGTGGTCAGGAGATGCCCGGCGAGGTGCCACAGATGCCCGGTCAGGACCTCATTGATACATTCATAAATGATGACAAAGGTAAGTTCACTCTCAGCGATACACCCGAGTATCGTCCTGAGCCTCAATCAGAAGCCGAAAATGGCGAAATTGAGGTAAGTGGAGAGTTTTTTACTGAAACTTTGGCCCGAATTTACATCAAACAAGGCAGATATTCGAAAGCTTTAGAAATTATTAGGCGTTTAAGTTTGGAAAATCCGAAAAAAAATGCTTACTTTGCAGATCAAATACGTTTCTTAGAGAAATTAGTGATAAATAACAATAAAAAAAATAAATAAAAAAATGTACACATTATTTGTAATTCTCATCGTGATTGCAGCACTGCTTATGATCGGCATTGTGCTCATCCAGGAGTCAAAGGGAGGCGGTCTTGCTTCTCAGTTCTCAGGTTATAACCAGATTGGCGGTGTTCGCAAGACTACCGACTTCATCGAGAAGGCCACATGGTTCCTCGCTGGTTTCATGGTTCTCGTTAGCGTATGCTGCGCTTACGTAGCACCTCAGGCTGGTGGCGACACTTCAGTAATGGAGAACTATCAGGCTCCAGCTACCAATCCTAACAACCTTCCTGGTTTTGGTGCTAGCCAGCAGCAGAACGCTGCTCCAGCAGCCGAGGCTCCTGCAACTGAAGCTCCCGCAGCTCCAACAGAGAAGAAGTAAAACTTCTTATTAAAAAAAATAAAATTCCCTTTCTGAAGTATCAGGAGGGAATTTTTTTATTATATTTGCAGCAGAAACCTAAAACAAATAGATTATGAAGAAACTAACATTAGCAATCATGTTTGCGTTTTGCACGCTCGGTGCAGCGGCGCAGAAACTCGTGCTCGACCAGAGCCTCAATCCCGGCTGGGCTGGAGCTAACATCACTAACAAGAACAAGCCCGAGGGCCGAATCTACCGCCTCAGGAACGAGGTGCAGGTAACAGGATTCCAGACTCCCCAGGTAGTGCAAGACCTCGAGCTCTATATCTCCGAGCCCATCTCTACCGGCTATCTCGCCCTCTACCGCCTTCCCCTCTCGGCTCCCAACTACAAGTTCTACGTAGTGCTCTACAACGAGCGCAAGGTGGCCCAATACGTTCTCAACCTTTGCGAGCTCACAGGCAATGACTATTGCGAGGTTCAGGATGTTCGCTGGGATCCCACTACCGAGCGTGTTCTGTTCAATATGGCCTGCCCCAGCTACTCGTCCGAGATCAACGGCCACGGCTCTAAGCTTTATTGCGTAACTCCCGAGGGCCATATCATCTGGGAGACCGGCTACCTCACCAGCAACGACATCTTCATCCTCGACGATGAGTTCGTTTACTGCGCCTACGGCTTCACCAGCGAGAAAGATTATATCTTCCTGCTCGATAAGAACACCGGTCGTGTTTATTCCAAGCTCCCAGTGCCTAAGAAGATTCAGTACCTAGAGTTGCAGGAGCGCCGAGGCAAGCAAGTCCTCTTTGCTGCCGATAGCGACGATAAGCTCTATACCTTCCGTGTAGACTATTCAGTGCTGCAGTCGCCCATCGATATGACCATCCCCGGCGGTCCCAAAGCCTTCACCCTCGTCTATGCCACCAGCAGCGACGGCTTCCTTAATGTTCGTGAAGAGCCATCCATGAAGGCAAAGATTATCGACCGTCTCAACGCCAAGAAAAACGGCCTCGGCCATGCCGAGCTGCTTAAGACTATGGGCGAGTGGAGCCGCATCTTTATCAACGGGCAGGTAGGCTACGTCTATAATAAGTATATGGGCAAGCAGACGTGGTACACCGGCAAGGGCTCTGATTTGATGATTGCTCATTCTTTTCAGACACCTATCTATTGTGACGATTTCGACGACGAGGGCAATCGCCTTGTCCGTTACGTCCTTAACGGCGGCGTCGTTATAGCCGACCAGTTCAGCTACCCCGGCGGCGACTACTACGTTCTCTCCACCCCCGAGGAATTCCTCTACGTCAAGCGCGACGACATTCTCATTAAATCAAAAAGATAGATAAGCCCCGCCGGTTGGCGGGGTTTTTTATTATCCTATTGTTATCACATACTTACTCATAAACGACGCTCCCGGCTGCAGATGATTCATCAGCGGCTTATCCTTAAACTCCCCTTTGAATCCTCGAGGATCGCCCAATCCGTACCAAGGCTCAATGCATACAAACGGCGCCTGCTTGTCATACGGACTCCAGAAGGCGCATACAGGGCACTTATAGTCCACTGTCACTGCAGGCTCCCCGTCAGTATCCATCAGCATAGCGCGGTGAGTCTGGCACTTATGTATCTTCACCGAGTCGGCGCGGAATAAGTTGTTACTTACCTCCATTATTCCCATGTCAGCCTCAAGCGGAATCTCCACCATCTCGTGGCTACCGTCAATGTAGCTCTTCAGCGCATCCATGGGCTCCTCGTTGTCCAGCTTTATTATTCCGTCCAGTTTTCCGCTTGGCATGTTGAACGCAGGGTGTCCGCCAATCTGGAAGTGTATCTCCTTGTTGTCTGTGTTCTCCACGTGCCAAATCACGTGTATTTTGTTTCCCTCCAGTCGGTAGGTCACAGCCAGGTTAAACTTGTATGGATACACCTTCAGCGTCTCCTCGCTGTCGTGTAGCGCCATTGTCACCTTCTCTGGTGTTTCTCGTACAAGGGTAAACATAGTGTCGCGTGCAAAACCGTGTCGTGGCAAGTGATACTCCTTTCCGTCAACCGTATAAGTATCGTTGTTCACGCTGCACACTATCGGGAAGAGAATTGGTGAGTGTCTGGGCCATTTCTCGCCCGCCTGCCACATATACTCTCTGCCGCTGTTGTCCTTCACGCTCTGGAGCTCCGCTCCCATTTCTGCCACCTTTATAGTCAGCACATCGTTTTTAAGTTCTACCATATTTTCTCATTTTTAATTATCAGTAATCTGCTGGCAAAGATAGCTCAAAAAGCTCAAACCACAAAATTTTCGCCATACTATTTTTAATCTCCCTCGCCGAGGACATCACCGGTTGGTACGTTGCCACCATTGTTGGTTCCTGAGCCTGATGATGGATTCTCTGGATCCTCGATGTCACCGCTGTCGGTGCTGGTTACACGCTTCACTTCCTTGCCAACTCGTCCTTCAACTCAACGGTTGGGGTGAAAATGATGCGGCTTGTAATGAGGCCGGTCTCCTTAATCACCTTCTCCTGACTGAGTGAGTGTCAATCTTCTGCAACTTTTCCTGTGCTTTAACTTTTAGTGCCATAATGTTTTTAAATTTGTGTGTTTTGTAGTATAAATTTATTATTCTCTCGTTGTCTCATAATGAACTTCATTTTGCGGCCCCGCGTGGGTGTTTTTCCTAGTGCACGTGAGATTTATTTTTCCTACGTTAGGCGGTTCTATCCCGTTCTTATTTTGACATTGCAAAGGTACAAAAAATATTTGAAACCACCAAATATTTATGTAACTTTTTTTCTATAAAATGAAAAAAGTATATAATGATGGCAGATGACAGATGGCAGTTTTCTCATGAGCAGTAAAAAATCTATGAGTAAAATTTTTATTATATATAATATTATTATATATATAATAATATTATATTAATAAATATCTCTTCTATACATTGATACCCCTCCCCAAATAAACTGCCATCTGCCATCTGCCATCTTTTTTCTTGATAATCATTTGGCTATCACGGCGAAATGATGTATATTTGCCACGGAAATCTCAATAATTAATCATAAACATATGAAGAAAATCTTTATTACGCTGTTGATTGCTATTTTCGTTATTCCTGCTACTTGGTCTATTGAGCCTGATAGTATCAGAAAGAATTTGGCCGATATGGATTCGTTGATACATATGGTAGAAACAAACTATGCCGGATTTCCTATTATCATGAAAAAGGGGGTTGACAAAGACTACCTGGCGATGAAGGCGGATGTTGTTAAACAAACATCAGATGGAAAGATGGATATACAGCAGGCCGTATGCGAATATTGCTATTGGTTTTTCAGTAAGTTCGACGGGCATGTGTATGTTGACTGTCAGACGTTTTTTGATAACTATTTTACCAAGTGCCATACCCGCTATGCAGAGCTGTTTGAATACTCGCCAAAGCCTGTGTCATGTAAGGTTAACGGAGATACGTGGCTTATCAGAGTGCCATCGTGCAACGGAAAGAATCCTACCCACCAATGGCTGAAAGATGCTACTCAGCAATATCTGCAGTCGGGGTGCAAAAAACTGATAATTGATGTAAGGGGTAATACTGGTGGCGGTGATGAGATATGGGAACCTATCTGGCCGCTGCTATTCGACCATCAGCCTGCCATAAAGGAATATACGCTGTTCAGAAACACTCAGAAGAATCTATCATTCTACAAGCGAATACTGAACGAATATCCTGATGATGATATTGCAAAATTGATAATAGACAACTGCAGTAAAACTCAAGACGAAATGGTGAGCTTAGATGATGATACCGAAGTGGAAACTTACCAAGTATCGCCATTACCACAAAAGGCTGCCATAGTAATTGATAAGAATACGGCCAGTGCAGCCGAGACATTGGTGAGATTTGCCAAGATGTGTTGCGACACCACACGAACCAAGGTGTATGGCAAAGAGAATACATGGGGTGCCCAGAATTCTGGTAACATTATAGGAACTCCGTTACCAAACAGCAAGATATGTGTATATTATCCTACATGTATCTCGTCGTTGTTCCTCAGCGAAGATTCGAATGGAAGTTCCGGCCTCTCGCCTGATGTTCGTATCAATCTGCCATTTCCTAAGACGCTTACTGATAATTGCGACGAATGGATACTATGGATTGCCAATAATCTTTAACTACTTACCGTAGGTCACTGGTTCGCCATCGGTTTTTAGGACGTCGGCGAACTGTTGGGGGGTGATGGTTACGGGACCCTTCATGAACTCGGGAACATTGTAGCACTTCATAAACTGACGATGATAGTCGGGGTTAGCACAGGGCAGCTCAAAGGGCTTGCTCTGGCGGCCCTTGCTGTCTATATGGGCAAAGAAGGGGCGGGTGTAGTTGCCATCGTAGCGGCGCGAGCTGAACACTACCCAGCGGCCGTTGCTGCTCCAAGAGTGATAGCTCTCGGTGTCGGGCGAGTTGAGGGTAATGG
>Ga0310786_10012203_pt1 | contig 10655 bp, 10 predicted proteins | sample AusTroGonzalo_MG_FD_203881 | JGI IMG/M metagenome (GOLD analysis project Ga0310786, IMG submission 203881) | Bovine rumen microbial communities from tropical cattle in Woodstock, Queensland, Australia - Gonzalo_03 (v2) (version 2) | ecosystem: Host-associated > Mammals > Digestive system >...
CATCCTCTATATCTGCACAGGGCGCTATGCCCAATTCTTCGACGGATTCTACGAGTCGGCCGAGCAATACCTGTTGCAGGGCGTGGAGAAGCGCTACTTTGTGTTTACCGATCAGGAGCAGTTGACAAAAGCAGAGAATGTGGAACTACTCATCAGACCCTGCAAAGGGTTCCCTGAGGATTCGCTGTTCAGGTTTGACCGCTTCTTAGAGATCAAAGAACAGTTGAAGGACTACGACTATACCTTCTTCTTCAACGCCAACATGCGCTTTGTGGCACCTGTGGGCGAGGAACTATTAGAGGAGCCACTGACAGCAGTGCTCCATCCAGGCTATTACGACAAACCGGAATGGCGCTATCCCTATGAGCGCAACCAGCAGTCGAAGGCTTATATCCCGCCTCATGAGACGGACTACCGTTACTATATGGGTAGTCTGAACGGCGGAAGGACGGAAGACTATCTGGCACTGGCCGAGACCTGTAGTCGGCAGATACATGAAGACTGGGAGAAGGGCATCGTGGCATGCTATCACGACGAGTCTCACCTGAACCACTATCTGCGACAGCATCCTTGTAAGGCTTTGCCGCCGGCCTATGCCTATATCGAAGGGGAGGACATGCCCTTTGAGCCGAAGATCCTACTGATTGACAAGACAAAGATTGACCCCTATTTCGACAAAGGGCGCGACCATTCGTTGTGGGGACGGATGAAGAAAGGCATAGGCATTGTGGCCAGTGCCACCTTATGGAGTATGACAGAGCGCGTGGCGAAGATGGGTATTCAGATTCTCTGCACGTTCATCATCGCCCAATTTGTAGCGCCCTCGGAGTTCGGACTGGTGAGTATGATGAGTATCTTCCTTGCTTTCTCCACCATCCTCATCGATAGCGGTTTCTCGCAGGCCCTCATCCACGAGCAAAACGTGACGAGACAAGACGAGAGTTCCATCTTCTGGTTTAACATCGTACTAGGATTGCTGATCTATGGCTGTTTCTGGCTGGCAGCCCCACTGATAGCCGGTTTCTACAACGAACCGCAGCTGACAGTGCTGATACGCGTGGCGTTCCTTGCTTTAATCTTCCAATCGCTCATCGTAGTCCAGCAGGGACTGTTATTCAAGAGCGTTAACTTCAAGGCAGTGTCCAAGATCTCATTCTGGGCAGTGCTGCTCTCAGGAGTGGCAGGTATTGTCGTAAGCTACGTGAGGCGCGATGTGTGGGGATTGATTGTACAGAATCTCTCGTTTGCCATCCTGCAGACATTGTTTTTCTGGATCTACAGCCACTGGCGTCCAACGCTGATGTTCTCTACAGCCTGTGTCAGGAAATACCTGCGGTTCTCGTTAAACCTCTTAGGCAGTAACATGCTAGCTGCCATTACCGACAACTTGGCGAACCTCTTTGTGGGTAAGGCCTATAACGCCACCATCTTAGGACACTACACGATGGCCAACAAGATACCCTACCTCACCTCAGGCACTGTCAGCTACAGCATCAAACGCGTGAGCTACTCCATCATGTCGACTTTCCAGAACGACAACGAACAATTGGCCATCTACAGCCAACGGGTGGTGGGCACAGCCTTCTGGATTCTGGCCCCCATCATGACACTGATGTTCGTCCTCGCCGAGCCATTCATCGCCTGGCTCTTCCCTGAAGAGTGGGCACCTGCCGCCATTTATCTGCGTTTCTTCTGCGTCATCGGCTTTGTCTATTGTTTCTCGGACATCAATCAGGATATTCTGTTGGTGAAGGGTCGCACGGACCTGTTACTACGCCTCGACATCATCCGACGCACCATCCTTGTGATACTATTGGTCATCGGCGTCCAGTTCAGCATCGAAACACTGCTCTGGTTGCTCGTGGCCTACAACATACTCAACGGCTTGGCCGTAAGTTGGCTGGCAGGTCGGCTTATCGGCTGTGGACTGGGCCGACAGCTCAGCATCGTGGCAGGAACGCCACTCTATTATCTAACTAATTTAAGAAAGAAACGATGAAAATTGTAAGACTCTCCGGAGGACTGGGTAACCAGATGTTCCAGTTTGCGCTTTATACCGCCTTGCGCAAGCGATTCCCAGAAGAACCACTGCGCATCGACCTGCACGGTTTCAGAGGTTACAGGAAACATCGGGGCTTCGAACTGCCAAAGGTATTCCGTGTGGGCTATGAGGCAGCAACCCTGGGCGAGGTGGCCAGCATAGCTTACCCCTACCCTAACTACCAGACGTGGCGATGGCTGAGCCGAGTGCTACCTCCGAGGAAGACTATGCTCCAAGAAAAGCCAGACTTCACGATAGAGCCCGATGCCCTGACCCGCGAGGGTGACGTCTACTATGATGGCTATTGGCAGCATGAGGAATACTTCAGTGATTTCAGAGAGGACATTCTGGCCCTCTACCGATTCCCCGACTTCGATGATGTGCAGAGTCAGGAGGCAGCACAGCTGGCCATAAATAACAACAGCTGTGCCATTCATCTTCGAAGGGGCGATTACCTCAAGGATCCCCTACGTAAGGGTACCACCACACTCGAATACCCCCTGAAAGCCATCCGCTGGATGAAGGAGGAACGGAAGCCTGACTGTTGGCTGGTATTCTCCGACGACATCCCCCTCGCCCGCGAATGTCTGAAGGCCGTGTTGCCTGAGAGCCAGACCTATTTCGTGAATTGGAACCAGGGCGAGCGCAGCATCCACGACATGCACCTGATGTCGCTCTGCCAAAACCATATCATTGCCAACTCATCATTCTCGTGGTGGGGCGCTTGGCTCTGTCAGCGCAACGACAAGACCGTCGTAGCACCTGCGGTTTGGATGAATCGCGACAACGTGTGCTCACCCGCCGCCAAAGACTGGATAAAAAAGTAAAAAGGTAAAAAAGAAATGTTCTCTGTCCTCATCGCCGTCTATGCCAAGGAGCTGCCCCAGAACCTGCAGCAAAGCCTTGAGAGCATCTTCCGTCAGGAACTGATGCCCAACGAGGTAGTGCTTGTTGAGGACGGTCCTCTGACGGCAGCATTGGAGCAGGTGGTGGCAGAAACAGTCGACAAACATCAGGAACTACACATCGTCAGACTACCAGAGAACAGAGGCCTAGGTCTGGCACTGCAGGAAGGCCTGCAACACTGCCAATATGACATTGTGGCGAGAATGGACTCCGACGATATCGCCCATCCTCAGCGTTTCGGTAAGGAAATGGCATGGTTGGAGGCCCATCCCGAGACAGACGTTGTTGGCTCGTGGGTAGATGAGTTCTCTGGCAATCCTTCACAAGTAATCTCTACCCGCAAACTGCCTGAGTCGCATGAAGAGATTCTCAAGTTCAGCCGTTACCGTAACCCGATGAACCATCCCACGGTAATGATGCGCAAGGAGGCGGTAATAAGGGCTGGCAACTACCAGCACTGTCCGCTCTTCGAGGACTACGACCTCTGGGTGCGGATGCTGCGTCAGGGAGCGAGGTTCCATAACCTGCAAGAGTCGTTGCTCAGCTTCCGGCTGACATCACAGCTCTTCAGTCGTCGGGGGGGCAGTCACTATATCCGTCAGGAGATTAGGTTCCAGCGCCACTTGAGGGCCTTGGGCCATATCAACTGTTGGCAAATGGGCCTCAACATGGCGTTGCGAACGCTACTCAGGCTATTGCCAAAAGGCTGCCGACGGTATGGCTATTTATTTTTCCTCAGAAGATAATAATTCGCAGGAAACTGCGTTATATAATAAATGATGTAGAACTAAAAGGTACTGAATGGAGCAAAACTACGCGTATATTTATGATGGTATGAATGCTTTTGAGAAGGAGGTCAAGCGATGGCTCGATTTCTTTCTGGCCACGGTGTGTCTTATCATCTTCTCCCCTCTTTTCGTGCTCTGTTATTTCGCCGTGAAACGCGGTAAAGACGGGCCCGTCATCTTCAAGCAGGAGCGCATCGGACGCTTCGGCCGACCGTTTTATATCTATAAGTTCCGAAGCATGACCACTGATGCAGAGGCCAACGGCCCTCAACTGAGTAACAGTCAGAGGGGAGACAAGCGACTAACCAAGGCCGGAAGATTCCTCAGGGCACACCATCTTGACGAACTGCCCCAACTCTGGAATATCTTCGTAGGCGACATGGCGTTCATCGGACCACGTCCTGAACGGAAGTTCTACATCGACCAGATTTTGAAGCACGACCCCCGCTACACCTATCTCTACCAGATACGTCCGGGTATCACCTCGATGGCCACACTCTATAACGGCTATACCGACACGATGGATAAGATGCTGAAACGTCTGGAAATGGATCTTGACTATCTGGAGCACCGTTCATGGTGGCTCGACGCCAAGATCCTTGGTCTGACGTTCCTGAAAATCGTGTTCGGCAAAAAGATTTAATACTTGCGGAACTTCAGTAGAAAGCGTTCACTTTCAAGGATCATCTCACTGCTGTTCAGTTCCACGACCTTGAACTTCTCTTGTACCTGGCCTACGCCGTAGGGCACCAGATAAGAGATGGCATCATCGATAAGTATATCGCCCTTATCACGATCCACCAAGTAGAAACGGCTGACGCTTAGCATACCACCCTGATGCTCAAAGCTGCCGAGGATGTCCTGATGCACCTTTTTCACATCGCGCAACTCCAACAGTTTACCTTGAAATGCCCACGTGATACCCGAATCGCGCATGTCGACAGCTCCACACTTGGCATATTGATCCGTTTTGCTCGTCATCTGCCAGAAGCCGTCGAGATTGCCATTATCTGAACTCTCCATATCGCAGGCCGTCAGCAGCAGCCCCATACCTATTATTATATATAGATAGATTTTTTTCATCTTGTTACTCCTTAAATAATCCAGATTTTACCACTGAGAGTTGGAAACCATAGTTATCACCACGCAGTTTGCCTGCATCCATAGCAAAAGCACCCTTCAGGCTCCAGCCGCCAGAGAGACCATAACTAGCCTCTGCCAACAGGCTCACGCCTTCCATGGGATTGGTGGGCAGGTAATAATACGAACCGTAGCTCTTCTGCCAGGTGGCAAGCACACGATAGTGCAAACGGGCCATCGGCGTACCACTAATGCCTAAGTGCCAGGCCACGAGACGGTTGTGCTTCACCTCGATGGTGTTATCATCGTTATAGAGTGGCGAGACGTAAAGCGGATTTCCTATCACCTGTCCCCAGTGCTGCCAACCGCTATAGAGGTGGTGGTTATAATAATTGTCACGCCCACTGATCTGCATGCGAATGTTGTTGGTCTCGTCGTGATACACAGGTCCTGCCTGATACTTCGAATAGAGATATTCCACAACTATCGTCTGCAACCAAGGAGTCCGTTTCAGAGTCAGTTCGGCACCCAACATCCAGTCCTTGAAGTCGTAACGGAATTTTTTGTCGCCGCTCTTGTTATAATGGAACAACATCGAATGGTCCTCAAAAAACTGATCGGCATAGATGCCAAGTTGCCAAGAAGGCTGGTCGATATTCAGACGTGCTACCCATGAGCCCAACTGATTACCCTCGGTATTCTCAAAGTCGCCATCGGTGGCATCAGAACCACCAGGAACGAGAGCATTAAAGAAAGCCTTCGCGTTCTGACCGTTCTTGTACACCTTCTCCACACCGTTCTCCCAGACATGGGACTCACCACCAAACTGAGAAGCCATCTCCAGGCCTACCTCGAAGGTGATGTTCTTAGGACCAATCTTCAGATAGCCGGCCTTGCTGTGATAATAGGTGTTACCTGTATAGCGCGACTGGGGAGCCACGAAATCATCCTGCCAATGGCCGTCAGTTGTCCGTCCATAGGCGACATGGCCTTTCAACGCGAGCCAATTGTGAAGTCCGGGAATAGCCCAATAGTCAGGCAGTGCCAGACGCACCTGTGGCACAGGACGGGCATTGATGCCTAAAGTCTGTGAACCAGTACTCAGTTCTTGGTTCTTTAACTCCATAGGCTGTTCCTTAGCACCAACTGTAAGGACACCCTTCAGCCAACGAGCCTCCACATAAGCTTGTTGTACCACGAGGGTACTCGTAAAACCAGCTGCCACAGCCACATCCACACCGTAGCCGATGCCCCAGCGCCGACCGTCATCGGCACGCAACGGACGTTCTATGGCTCCACGCACGTAGCCATTGACATTCTTCAGACTACTCAGTCCATACTTGTTGGCATTCAGCCATAAGGGCGAGTGATCACCACCGCCAGCCGTAGCCTGAACTTCAGCCCGATACTGCAGACTGTCAAAGAGCGACCGCTCCTGTCCTAAGGCGACAGTCACTCCACTAATCCATATTAAAAGTAATAATAAATGTTTCATATCTGGTGGCAAAGATAAGCATAATCGGGCGAAAAACAAAACAAAATACCAATAAAATACCATTATAGGGTTTTTCCCCTCGGCGTTTAGGGAAAATCCTTTGCAAACCTGTTGTTTTTGTTGTTACTTTGCAACGTGAATCAGAATTTTATATGTCTCACCTTTTAATAAGATACGATTATGAAGAAGTTGTTTTTCGCACTGACAATGATGCTGACCACCACGATGGGAGCAAGTGCCATGAGCTATGAGCAGGCCCGCAACGAGGCTTTGTTTCTCACCGACAAGATGGCTTACGAGCTGAACTTGACGGACGCACAGTATGAGGCAGCCTACGAGATCAACCTTGACTACTTGATGGGCGTGACAGGGCGCGATGATGTTTTCGGCACCTATTGGGAGCGTCGTAATCTCGACCTCAGCTATATACTCTTCGACTGGCAGTGGAATGCCTTTGTGGCAGCCACCTATTTCTACCGCCCACTTTACTGGGAGGCAGGTTACTGGCACTTCGGCATCTATCGCCGTTATCCACACCGTGATTATTTCTACTTCGGCCGTCCACACTTCTACGCCACCTATCGTGGCGGACATGCCTGGCACACTCATGGCGGACATGGTTATTACTACGGCCATCGTGACCATTATCGTCCTAGCAACAGGGCACACTACGGCATGCATGACCGCTGGAACCGTGGGGAATTCCGCTCACCGTCGCACCACAGCTCTACTCGTATAACGGGTCGTCCTGAGCATCGCTCTAACCGCGCTGGCTTTGACAACCGTAGCATGGAACGTCGCCACGACAACAACCGCGGCATAGAGCGCCGTCCGGAGAGCCGTCCGGAGAGCCGTTCGAATAGTGGAAACTTTGGAGGTTATCGCGGAAGTTCCAGCCCTTCACGCAGCATGGGAGGTTCTACACCCTCACGTAGCATTGGAGGTTCACACTCCGGAAGCAGCTCACACGGAACTCGCTCCAGTGGAGGTTTCCATGGTGGAGGCTCGCACTCCGGTGGCTCACACAGCATGGGATCACATTCTGGTGGTTCCCACGGTGGCGGGCACTCTGGTGGTGGACACTCAGGCGGAGGTCACTTCGGAGGCCGTCGCTAAGCCTAGAGTTCGAGGATGCGTACTTCGGCGTTGGTCATCCTCTGAATCTCGCTCATTGATTTACCATAATATACAGCCTGAACGGCTTTGTTGATGATGCCATGGCCTACGGCCAGCACCTTCTTTCCCGGGAATGTCTCCTTGACATAAGCGATGAATTCGCCAGCCCTGGAAAGAAGGTTTTCTAATGTCTCGATGTCGTCGGGCCACACCTCTCCCTTCAGTTCCGGGATATAGCGTCCGGTAAAACTGCCCCAGTCGCGCTCACGCAGCAAAGGCGTAGTGAGCACTTCCAATTGGTGGGGAGCGGCGATTATCTTTGCAGTATCGATAGAGCGTTTCAAGTCGCTGGCAATGATGGCATCCAGCGGCTTGGAGGCCCACTCACGGCTCACTTCCTCTGCCTGACGGAAACCGTTCTCGTTGAGTTCTCCCTGCGTCTGTCCCTGCATGATCTGACGGGCATTATCCACCGTTTCTCCATGCCTCACTAAATAAAGAGTTGTCATTATCCTTTAAATTTTGCTGCAAAATTACATAAATATTTGCTGATTCCATCTTATTTTATTATTTTTGCAGCGTAAAACTAAGAAATTGATTAATTATGAAGATATTCCAGAGTTCGATTTTCCGCGCCATCTGCGCCATTGCCATAGGTATTTTACTGATTAAGTATCCGGATAATACAGTGACATGGATTACGGTGGCCATTGGAATCCTGTTCCTTTTGTCGGGTTTGATATCCCTGATTGTTTATGTGAATGCCCGCAAGCATGTGTCGGAGTATAAGATTACCGATGCCGAGGGACGTGTGGTAGCTGGTGAACAGCCTACGTTTCCTATCGTGGGTGTGGGAAGTCTTATCCTCGGTGCCTTGTTGGCACTGACGCCCAACGTGTTTATCACGGCCCTGATGTATATCATCGGCGGTATCCTGATCTTGGGTGCCATCAATCAGTACATGAACCTGGTAAACGGACGGAGATATGGTAAAATTGGCTTCGGCTACTGGGTATTCCCATCGCTCATCTTACTCACAGGCCTGTATGTCATCATCAAACCGATGACGCCTGTCAACGTGGCGATGCTGATCTTAGGCTGGTGCTCACTGCTCTACGGTGTGACGGAATTAGTGAACTCCATTAAGTTCCACTCCGACAGGCGCAAGCTGCGTCAGGCCCAGGAGATTCCTGTAGCTGAGGAAGTGGTGGAAGAGACGATTGAAGCCGTTCCAGTAGAAGAGGTGGCTGAAGAAACCACCTCTACAGAAAACCTTCCCAAAGTCGAGGAATAGCAGCCTATCCCTTCAAGCCTTGTTTGACTTCTTCAGAAAAGCCCTGGATATAGGTTCTGAGGATGTCGATACCCCGTTTGTTTTCACGCCCCCAAGGAATAATGAGGTCGGCAAACTTCTTCGTGGGCTCGATAAACTGCTCGTGCATGGGCTTCACATCGTTCTCGTAGTGGTCAAGCACCATGTCGACCGTGCGTCCGCGCTCCACCACGTCACGACGGATATTACGAATGAGTCGCACGTCGCTGTCGGTATCGACGAAGATCTTCAAGTCCATCATGTCGCGCAACTTCTTGTAGTGTAGCGTCATGATACCTTCGAGGATAATCACGGGCTTGGGCTCTACGTGAACGGTTTCAGGCAGACGGTTGGAGATGACATACGAATACGTGGGCTGCTCGATGGCCTCACCATTCTTCAACTTCTTGATCTGCTCGGTGAGCAGTTTCCAGTCGAAGGCGTCAGGATGGTCGAAGTTGATCTGCTTACGCTCCTCAGGGGTGAGCTCGGTCGTATCATTATAATACGAGTCGAGAGGAACAACAGCCACACAGTGAGGTGGCAACGCCTTGGCAATTCGTTTGACGACGGTGGTCTTGCCAGAACCGGATCCGCCCGCGATTCCAATAATGATCATATCTTTTTTTACTTTATTTCAAATATACAACTGTTGGCAGGTGGTCGCTGAAGCCATTGAGCCACTGGCCACCGGCCGTGGTGCGCAGTGGACTGCCCCAATAAGGACCAGGGCCCTGAATCATATAATCACGGCGGAACACCTGATGACCCGCATAGTTCAGTCCTTTCTCACCAAGCAGGGAGGCAGAGAGGATAATCTGGTCGAAGAGGTTCCAGGCCCCTTCAAACATCAGTGTACCATTGCCCGCTGCCAGCTCGTTCCACCAGGGATTCCAGAGGTCGCCCTTCCCCACTTCACTCACCTCACGCTTGGCGCCTAAGCAGACGGCCATCGAGGCATCCTGGGGATCGTCGTTCATGTCGCCCATAATAAGCAGTTTCACGGCAGGATCGTCTTTCAACAGAGAGTCTTTGACAACGCGCAACTGCTGTCCACCATCCTCACGGGCAATAGAGGGCGCCCCACGAGAGGGCAGATGGTTGACGATGATGGTCACATGTTCATCGGCCAGCGTACCACTGACAATCAGAAAGCCACGAGTAGCGCGACCAGCATCCTCGGGCCTTGTATATATATAAGGTACGAGTTTGACATTTCTGACACTGAAAAGAGAGGGGTTATAGAGCAGGCCACAGTCGATACCACGCTGATCCGGCCCCTCGATATGCACGAACTGGATGCCACGGGCCTTTAGAGGAGGCTCGTTACAGAGGTCGGTGAGACACTTCGCATTCTCCACCTCAGCCACACCAATAGCTGCACAACCCACGTCAGGCAGTTCGTCGGTACCCATCTCAGAGAGCACGCGCGCCAGATTGACGAGCTTATGGGCATATTTGTCGGCAGTCCACTGATAAGAACCTTCGGGCAGGAACTCATAGTCGTTCTTCCCCGCGTCGTGACAGGTATCAAACAGGTTCTCGAGATTGTAGAAGCCTATCGCATAGGCCACCTGCTTCTTCGGGGTCTTTGCAAGGGCGAGGACGGGAAGGAACAGCAGGAGCAACATTCCTAATCTGATTTTTCGCATAGCAGTCATATTTATGCTTGCAAAAATAGCATAAAATTCTGAGTCGACCAAGAAAAAATCACAAAAATCATCACTTAGAAGAAAAATAAGGGCAGAAAGTTTGTAGATTTGGAAAAATATTAGTACCTTTGCACCCGCTTTATGCGTATACAGTATTTATAACATTAATATTTAACGTAAAAATGAAAAAAGGTATTCATCCAGAAAACTATCGCCCCGTCGTGTTTAAGGACATGTCCAACGGCGATATGTTCCTTACGAAGTC
>Ga0310786_10012206_pt1 | contig 10654 bp, 7 predicted proteins | sample AusTroGonzalo_MG_FD_203881 | JGI IMG/M metagenome (GOLD analysis project Ga0310786, IMG submission 203881) | Bovine rumen microbial communities from tropical cattle in Woodstock, Queensland, Australia - Gonzalo_03 (v2) (version 2) | ecosystem: Host-associated > Mammals > Digestive system >...
CACTTTATAAAGGAGATTTCAGACCGTGAGACACTTGTAAAAAGAGTTTCCATTGTACCGCTTGAGGTAATTATACGAAATATTTCGGCAGGTTCATTTGCTAAACGTTACGGAGTAGAAGAGGGAATTGTCTTTGATGAGCCGACGATAGAATTTTCATATAAAAATGATGAGCTGGGCGACCCTTTAATAAATTCATATCACGCGATAGCCCTAAAACTTGCAACACGGGAAGAGATAGAAAAAATCAAGGCTATGGCATTTAAGGTAAATGAGGTTATGAAAAAATTCTTTGCAAGTGTCGGCATTGATCTTGTTGATTTCAAGCTGGAATTCGGAAAGCTCGCAAACGGAGAGATTGTTCTGGCAGACGAAATTTCTCCCGACACCTGCAGGTTTTGGGACAGCAAGACTCACGAAAAACTTGATAAAGACAGATTTCGCAGAGATTTGGGCAACGTTGAGGACGCATATAACGAAATGCTGGGACGCATATTTTCAAAATAAAAAAGGGGATATAAAATGGGCGGATTTTTTGGAGCAGTTAAGAAAAAAAGTGCAATTTTAGACGTTTTTTTCGGCACCGACTATCACTCGCATTTGGGTACGGTAAGTGCAGGAATTGCGTCATACAGCAAGGAAAACGGAATTATAAGAAAAATTCATAATATTGAAAATGCACCTTTTAGGACAAAATTCGGTGAGATAATAGGCAATATGGACGGGACGTCGGCACTAGGCTGTATAAATGATACCGACCCTCAGCCTCTGGTCGTAAAATCAAGGCTCGGAACATATGCTGTTTGCTTTGTCGGCGTGATTAGCAATGCAAACGAGCTGGAAGAAGAGAGTGTGGAAAAATTCGGTCAGATGACAGCTATGTCGCACGGCGGAGTGAATACAACAGAGCTTTTGGCAGCGCTTATAAACTCAAAAAACAGCTTTGAAGAGGGCATCTGTTATGCGTGGCAGAAGATACAGGGGACTGCAACAATACTTATTCTGAAAGAAAACGGCAATATTATTGCTGCACGCGATAAGGCGGGCAGACTGCCTGTAAATATCGGCAAGAGCAAAGACGGATTTTGTGTTTCTTTTGAATCCTTTGCCTGCGAAAAACTTGACTATCAGGAGGAATATTCTTTAGGAGCGGGGGAGATTGTTGAAATCAGCCCGAAAGGATATACTGCCTTAAAAAAGGCGGAGGAAAAACTTAAAGTTTGTTCGTTTTTGTGGTCATATTACGGATTTCCCACATCTAAATATGAAGGGAAAAATGTAGAAATTATGCGTTGCAAAAACGGCGAAATAATGGCGGAAAATGATAAAAAATTAGGGATTTTGCCCAGTGCCGACTATGTCGCAGGCGTGCCTGATTCGGGAACACCGCACGCTATCGGATATGCAAATGCAAGCCATATTTCCTTTGCAAGACCGTTTATCAAGTATACGCCCACTTGGCCGAGAAGTTTTATGCCGACGGCGCAGAAAATGCGAAATACAGTAGCCAAAATGAAACAAATCCCGATTTGCGAACTGATAGAGGGTAAAGAGCTGTTGTTTGTCGATGACTCGATAGTAAGGGGAACGCAAATAAGGGAAACTGTTGAATTTTTATATGAAAACGGTGCAAAAAAGGTGCATATGCGTTCAGCTTGTCCGCCGATAATGTACGGCTGTAAGTATCTTAATTTTTCAAGGTCAACAAGCGATATGGAGCTTATCACAAGGGCGACAATACTTGAATTAGAGGGTGAAGAGGGTTTTAAATATCTTGATGAATATACATCTTCCGATACCGAAAGAGGCAAAAAAATGCGCAAGGCTATTTGCGAAAAACTGCATTTAGGCTCGCTTGAATTTCAGACTCTTCAAGGACTTGTTGAGGCAATAGGGATAGATAAATGCAAACTTTGCACATATTGCTGGAACGGCGAAGAATAAAAGGAGAAAGAGTATGAACACTATTTCAAAATCGGACAGCTATAAAGAGGCAGGAGTTGACATAACAGCAGGGTATAAAGCTGTCGAGCTTATGAAAAAGCATATTGCAAAAACGCTGACAGACGGCGTCTGCTCGGATATAGGCGGTTTCGGGGGACTTTTTGAGCTTAACTTAAACGGTATAAAAAAGCCTGTTTTGGTAAGCGGAACGGACGGGGTAGGTACAAAATTAAAACTTGCCTTTTTAATGGACAAGCACAATACCGTCGGAATTGACTGCGTTGCTATGTGCGTGAACGATATAATCTGCAGCGGTGCAAGACCTTTGTTTTTCCTTGATTATATCGCGTGCGGAAAGAATGTGCCTGAAAAAATCGCGCAAATTGTTGAGGGTGTGTCAGAAGGCTGTGTTCAGGCAGGCGCTTCTCTAATCGGCGGAGAAACTGCCGAAATGCCCGGATTTTATCCCGTAAACGAATACGATTTGGCGGGATTTTCTGTTGGAATTGTAGACAAGGAAAAGATTATATCAGGCAAAAAAATGACAGCGGGAGATGTTATAATCGCAATCCCGTCAAGCGGGGTACACTCAAACGGTTTTTCGCTCGTAAGAAAGGTATTTGATATTGAAAAAAGCGATATTTCTGTAAAAGTTTCTGAGCTTGGCGGAAAAAGCATAGGAGAAACCTTGCTAACGCCGACTAAAATATATGTAAAACCGATACTTGCGCTTTGCAAGGAAATTGAAGCAAAGGGGATTTCGCATATTACAGGCGGAGGATTTTACGAAAATATACCAAGGAGCATTCCTGACGGCTTGGGCGCGGTCATAAAACGTGACGCTGTAAAGGTTTTGCCTATATTTAATATGATTGCCAAAAAAGGCGGAATTTCGGAGCGTGAAATGTTTAACACATTCAATATGGGTGTTGGAATGAGCGTTATAGTCAGCTGTCAGGACGCGGAAAAAGCACTTAATATTCTTAGGGAAAACGGCGAAGACGCATATATAATCGGCGAAATTGCAAATTCCGAAGAAAAAATCAGGATTTGCTGAAAACGGGAGGTAAAAGATATGAATAACCCCGTAAGTGTTGCGGTTTTGGTATCGGGCGGAGGTACAAATCTGCAGGCAATAATCGACGCCCGAAAAAGCGGTATTATAAAAAATGCAGAGATTAGGCTTGTGATATCAAGTAACCCGAACGCATATGCCTTAGAGCGCGCAAAAGAAAACGGAATAGCGACCGAGGTAATTTCCAAAAAGGAATTTATAACGGCAGAAAATACCGAGGCGCAAATTATAAAAATACTTGAGCGCTATGGTATAGAGCTGATTGTTTTAGCAGGATATATGCAGGTGTTGAGCAAAAATTTCACTAAAAGATATGAAAGAAGAATTATAAATATCCACCCGTCGTTGATACCCTCCTTTTGCGGAGACGGCTTTTACGGACTTAAAGTTCACGAGGCTGCGCTTAAAAAAGGTGTAAAGGTTACAGGCGCAACGGTTCATTTTGTGAACGAAATAACCGACGGCGGAGAAATAATTATGCAAAAGGCGGTAAAGGTTTTGAAAAACGATACGCCCGAAACCTTGCAAAAACGCGTTATGCAGCTTGCCGAATGGAAAATACTTCCCGAGGCAATAGAAAAAATATCAAAAGAAATCAAAAAGGAGAGGGAAAAGTAATGAATGTGTATGAAATCAATGAAATCGACAAGCTGATTTCGCCAAATCCGTATGTCGGAAGAGGAATAGTGATAGGCAAAACTCCTGACGGGAAGAGAGCAGCTACCGCATACTTTATTATGGGCAGAAGCGAAAACAGCCGAAACCGTATTTTTGAAGAGCGGGACGGTGCAATATATACAAAAGCCTTTGATGAAAGCAAGGTTACCGACCCGAGCCTTATTATTTATGCCGCGGTGAGAAAGGTGCATAATAAACTCATTGTGACAAACGGCGACCAGACCGATACAATATGCGACGGGCTAAAAGAGGGCAAGAGCTTTTCAGAGGCGCTGGCGTCGCGTGAATTTGAGCCTGACAGCCCGAATTTTACTCCCAGAATAAGCGGAATGATTAGCTTTTATAATAATAACTTTAACTATGAAATGAGTATTTTAAAAAGCGCGGACAGTATCGGAAGTGCGTGCAATAGATATACCTTTTCATACCCGTCAATTTCAGGGTTGGGGCATTTTATACATACCTATCAGGGTGACGGAAATCCATTGCCGACCTTTTTGGGAGAGCCAAAGAGGGTTAAAATGTATGATAATATCGATGAATTTGCCGATATTCTGTGGAAATCTTTAAATGCTGACAATAAGATTTCGCTTTATGTGAGATATACCGATTTGGGAACGGGCAAAGAGGAAAGCAGACTCATAAATAAGAATAAAAAGGAGAGCTGATATGAAAGAATTTGAATTAAAATACGGCTGCAACCCCAACCAAAAGCCGTCAAAGATATTTATGGCAAAGGGCGGAGAGCTTCCGATTGAGATATTAAACGGAAAACCGGGGTACATAAATTTTTTGGACGCATTTAATAGCTGGCAGCTTGTAAAGGAGCTGAAAGAGGCGCTGAATATGCCTGCTGTAACGTCTTTTAAGCACGTTAGTCCCACATCAGCGGCAGTAGGCGTTAAGATGTCCGACACTCTTAAAAAAGCCTGCTTTGCAGACGATGTTGCAGGACTTGATGAGTCGCCTCTTGCAACGGCATATGCAAGGGCGAGAGGCACCGACAGAATGTGTTCGTACGGCGATTGGGTGGCGCTTTCTGATAAATGCGACGCACTAACCGCAAAATTGATTTTAAGAGAGGTTTCCGACGGCGTAATAGCGCCCGATTATGACAGCGAAGCGCTTGAAATTTTGAAATCAAAGCGTAAAGGGAGCTATAATATTGTAAAGATTGACGAAAACTATGTCCCTGATGAAACCGAAAGAAAGCAGGTTTTCGGTATAACCTTTGAGCAGGGGAGAAATAATTTCAAAATCGGCAAAGAGCTTTTGGGGAATATAGTGACAAAAAATAAAGACTTGCCCGAAAGTGCGGTAAGAGATTTAATTATTTCGCTTATAACGCTGAAATATACCCAGTCAAACTCTGTCTGCTATGCGTATGACGGACAGGCGATAGGCGTCGGAGCGGGACAGCAGTCGAGAATACACTGTACGCGCTTAGCGGGCGGAAAAGCTGATACGTGGTTTTTGCGCCAGTATGACAAGGTTTTAAATCTCCCGTTTTTAGAGACATTGTCAAGGGCAGAACGCGATAATGTAATTGACGGATACATAAACAAAAATGAGGAAGATGTATGCTGTGACGGCATTTGGCAGAAGTATTTTTCAAAAAAGCCTGAACCGTTAACAGAGGAAGAGGCAAGGAAATTTCTTTCTGAAATTGACGGGGTATCGCTTGGCTCAGACGCATTCTTTCCGTTTAGCGATAATATCGAAAGAGCAAAAAAGAGCGGTGTAAAGTATATTGCAGAGCCCGGCGGTTCAATCCGCGATGATGCGGTTATTGAATGCTGTGACAAATACGGTATGACAATGGCGTTTACAGGTATGCGCCTTTTCCACCATTAATATTTAGAGAAACGGAGCAGAAATGAAAGTTTTAGTAATAGGCGGCGGAGGCAGAGAGCACGCCATTGTAAAAAAACTTAAGCAAAATAAAAAAATTGACTGTATTTATGCCCTCCCGGGAAACGGCGGTATGGCAGATGACTGCATATGCGTCCCAATCGGTGCAAGGGAAATAGAAAAAACCGTCGCTTTTGCGGTAAGTGAAGGCATAGACTATGCAGTTGTAGCGCCCGACGACCCGCTTGTTTTGGGACTTGTTGACGAGCTTGAAAAAAACGAAATAAAATGTTTCGGGCCGAACAGAAAAGCGGCAATAATTGAGGGGAGCAAGGTATTTTCCAAAAACCTTATGAAAAAATACGGTATTCCGACTGCACGTTATGAGGTTTTTGATAATGCCCAAAATGCTCTTTCATATCTTGAAACAGCGCCAATACCAACCGTAATCAAGGCGGACGGTCTTGCTTTGGGAAAGGGAGTAATTATAGCCAAAACCCGAGATGAAGCAAAGAATGCTGTTTTTGAGATTATGGAGAATAAAAAGTTCGGCGACAGCGGAAACAGTATAGTAATTGAAGAATTTTTAGAGGGCCCCGAAGTTTCGGTGCTGTCATTTACCGACGGCAAAACTGTTGTGCCAATGGTGTCATCAATGGACCATAAACGCGCCTGCGACGGCGATTTGGGACTGAATACTGGAGGAATGGGCACTGTTGCGCCCAATCCTTATTATACGGAAGAAATAGCAAAAGAGTGTATGGAAAAAATATTCCTGCCTACTGTTAATGCTATGAATAGCGAGGGCAGAACCTTTAAAGGCTGTCTGTATTTCGGGCTTATGCTGACAAAGGACGGGCCGAAGGTGATTGAGTATAACTGCCGTTTCGGCGACCCTGAAACGCAGGTTGTACTGCCTCTTTTGGAAAGCGACCTTTTTGAAATTATGATAGCTGTAACAGAGGAAAAACTTAGTGAAATCGAGGTAAAATTCAGCAAAAAATCCGCCTGCTGTGTTGTGATGGCATCAAAAGGGTATCCGCAGAATTATGAAAAGGGCTTTGAAATCTCTATTCCCGAAAGCGAAAAACCGTATATTTACGTTGCAGGAGCGGAGATAAAAGACGGAAAACTTGTCACCTCAGGCGGACGCGTTTTGGGTGTTGTTTCGGTAGAAGATAACCTTGATGATGCAATAAAATCAGCATATAAAAGGGTGGAAAATATAAAATTTGATAATGCCTATTACAGAAAAGATATAGGCAAAAAGGCACTTTCGGCGAAAAAGGAGGGGGTTTTGTGATATTTCGGGTTTTTGTTGAAAAAAAAGAAGCTCTTACTCTTGAGGCAGATGCTCTTTTTGATGATGCAAAAAATCTCCTTGGAATTAAGGGACTTGAAAAAATAAGAATTATAAACAGATATGATGCGGAAAATATTTCGGAGGAAATATTTGAAAAAGCGAAAAGGACTGTATTTTCCGAGCCTCAGACAGATGTGATTTATGATGAGCTGGAGCTTGATACCAAGGCTTTTGCAGTTGAATATCTGCCAGGGCAGTTTGACCAGAGGGCAGACTCTGCCGAGCAGTGCATACAAATTATGGCAAGAGGCGAAAGACCGCGGATAAGGACCGCGAAAGTGTATTTGCTCTGCGGTGATATTTCAGAAAGAGACGTAGACGCAGTAAAAAGATATGTAATAAATCCCGTGGAAGCAAGAGAAGCATCTTTTGATATGCCAAAAACTCTTAAAACTGCATATGAAATACCGAAAACTGTAGAGATTTTGGACGGTTTTACAGCTCTATCAAAGCAGGAGCTTGAAAAATTTATAAATGATTATGCTCTTGCAATGGATATAGACGATATACTCTTTTGCCAGAAGTATTTTTTGAGCGAAAAAAGAGACCCGACAATTACCGAAATAAGAATGATAGACACATATTGGTCGGACCATTGCAGACATACCACATTTTTAACAACAATAGACAGCGTGAAATTCTGCGATAAACAGATTGAGGACGCATATCAGAATTATTTAAATATAAGAGCGGATCTGGGACGCGCCAATAAGCCGATTACTCTTATGGATATAGCAACGGTTGCCGCAAGGTACTTAAAAAAAGAGGGAAAACTTGATAAACTTGACGACTCGGAGGAAATAAATGCCTGTACGGTAAAAATTGAGATTGAAGCAGATGGGGAAAAAGAGGACTGGCTTTTGCTGTTTAAAAATGAGACACATAACCACCCGACAGAGATTGAGCCGTTCGGCGGCGCTGCAACCTGCATAGGCGGAGCAATCCGCGACCCGCTTTCAGGAAGAGCGTATGTTTACGGCGCAATGAGGGTGACGGGTGCGGCAAATCCCAAAAAGCCTATTTCCGAAACATTAAAGGGTAAACTTCCGCAACGAAAAATTGTCACAACTGCAGCCAGCGGATACTCGTCTTACGGAAACCAAATCGGACTTGCAACAGGCATTGTTGATGAAATTTATCACGAGGGATATGCGGCAAAACGTATGGAAATAGGCGCAGTTATCGCGGCCGCACCTCAGGGTAATGTTGTCAGGGAAAGACCGACAGCGGGGGACGCGGTCATTTTAATCGGCGGAGATACAGGACGCGACGGCTTGGGCGGTGCGACAGGCTCATCAAAATCGCACACCCAAAGTTCATTGGAAACCTGCGGTGCAGAAGTTCAAAAGGGAAATGCGCCTGAGGAGAGAAAATTGCAAAGATTTTTCAGAAACAGGGAAGTCAGCCGAATGATAAAGCGCTGTAACGATTTTGGCGCAGGCGGTGTGTCTGTGGCAATAGGAGAGCTTGCAGACGGACTTAAAATCAACCTTGACAGAGTGCCGAAAAAGTATGAGGGACTTGACGGCACAGAGCTTGCAATAAGCGAGTCGCAGGAGAGAATGGCGGTTGTAGTCAAAAAGGAGGACGCCGAAAAGTTTATAAATCTTGCAAGGGAAGAGAATTTAAACGCTACTTTGGTCGCAGAAGTTACTGACGAAAAACGCCTTGTAATGAGCTGGAACGGAAAAGAAATTGTAAATGTAAGCCGTGAATTTTTGAATTCAAACGGCGCAGAAAAGCATATTGATATAGTTGCACCCGAGGGTATGCCTTTTGATAAAGAGATAACAGGCACTTTTTCGGAGAATTATATTAAAATGGCGTCCGACCTTAATATCTGTTCAAAACGCGGACTCTCCGAGCGATTTGACTCAACAATCGGCGCGGGCACAGTTTTGATGCCGTTTGGCGGAAAATACCAGCTAACGCCGATACAGGCGATGGTGCATAAAATCCCGACAGAAATAAAGCAGACGCCTGATTGCTCGCTTATGGCGTATGGCTTTAATCCGTTTATTACCGAGAAAAATCAGTTTTGCGGTGCGTATCTTGCTGTTACCGAGTCGGTATGTAAGCTGATAGCAACAGGAGCGGAGTTTTCAGATGTGTACCTTACCTTTCAGGAGTATTTTGAAAGGCTGGGAAAGGACAAAAACCGCTGGGGAAAACCGCTTACCGCGCTTTTGGGCGCATTTTCGGCGCAAATTGATTTAGGAATTGCATCAATCGGCGGAAAGGACTCTATGAGCGGAACATTTGATAATTTGGACGTTCCGCCGACTCTTGTTTCCTTTGCGGTAACAACCGAAAAAGTACAAAATATCGTATCGCCTGAATTTAAAAAAGCAGGGAACAGCGTAGTTTTGATTTCGCCAAAGTATGAAAAAAGCGGACTTCCCGAAAAGGACTCACTGATTTGCGTTTTTGATAAGGTACATAACCTGCTTAAAAGCAAAAAGGCGGTTTCCTGTTACACATTGGGAATGGGCGGAATAGCCGAGGCTGTTATGAAGATGTGTATGGGTAACGGCTATGGCTTTGCATTTGAAAATAATATTGCTTTAGAGGATATTTTCGGATATAAATATGCCTCATTCCTGCTTGAAATTGAGGGAGAAACAGACGAAAAGGTTATTGGAAGAATAACAGAAGAGAAAACACTTTCCTATAAGACGGAAAAGATTGATTTTGCGGACGTTTCTGACCTTTATGAGAATAATCTGGAAAGTATATATAAGTGCAATATAAAAAGCGGTAATATACCCGTTAAAAATTTCAGTTATGAAGATAGCCCAAAAATTGCACCGAGTATAAAAAAGGCATCTCCTAAGTTTTTGATACCGGTTTTTCCCGGTACAAACTGCGAGTATGACACAAAAAGGGCAATAGCTGAGGCGGGCGGAGACGCAGAGATATTTGTTATAAATAATCTCACAAAAGAAGCAATATCAAAAAGCGTTGAAAAGTTTGCGGATAAAATAAAACAGTCGCAGATAATCTTTATTCCTGGCGGATTTTCAGGCGGTGATGAGCCTGACGGGAGCGGAAAATTCATATCGGCATTTTTCAGAAATGATGAGGTAAAGGCAGAAGTAAATAATCTCCTTAAAAACCGTGACGGACTTATGTGCGGTATCTGTAACGGCTTTCAGGCGCTCATAAAGCTAGGTCTTGTGCCGTTTGGCGAAATTGCGGATATTAAGGAAGATTATCCGACGCTCACATTTAACACTATTTTACGCCATCAGTCAAAGATTGTTAGGACAAGAGTTGCGTCAACTAAATCTCCGTGGCTTAAAAAGTGCAAAGTAGGGGAAGTATATAATGTCCCGATTTCACACGGTGAGGGCAGATTTTTGGCAAGCGAAGAATGGATAGAAAAATTAGCCAAAAACGGACAGATTGCGACTCAGTATGTTGATTTTGACGGGAATGCGTCAAGCGATATACGCTTTAATCCAAACGGCTCTGTCTATGCCGTTGAGGGCATAACCTCGCCTGACGGACGCGTATTCGGCAAAATGGGGCATAGTGAAAGAATAGGAAACGGACTTTATAAAAATGTTTTGGGAAATTACGATATGCACATTTTCAAGTCCGCGGTAGAATATTTTAAATAAAGAAAAGCCGTATAAACGGCTTTTTCTTTTTTATCAATCTGCATCGTCTTCCAGTGTTTCAAGCAGGAAACTTACGGGGCGAAATCCGTCATTACAGGAAACCATTGCAGATTTTTTGTT
>Ga0310786_10012207_pt1 | contig 10653 bp, 4 predicted proteins | sample AusTroGonzalo_MG_FD_203881 | JGI IMG/M metagenome (GOLD analysis project Ga0310786, IMG submission 203881) | Bovine rumen microbial communities from tropical cattle in Woodstock, Queensland, Australia - Gonzalo_03 (v2) (version 2) | ecosystem: Host-associated > Mammals > Digestive system >...
CGCTACTTTTCATTTCTTGTCCCTCCCGACAAAATCGGTCATGTCCTTGAACAGGAGATCAAGTTCCTTGATCTGGCGATCGGAGAGCTTCACCGTGTCCAGCTTCCATTTGCGTCCGGTGCCGAAACTTCCGCCCTCGGTCACCTTCGCCTTTTCGTACTGCCGCGAGACCATGTTCGTGAACACGCCTTCCTTGTTGAGCAAATAGAGCGAATAGCCGCGCAGGCCACCCGGCATGTTCCGCTGGTCGATGAGCAGCCGATACATCGCATACGCCTCCGTAAGCGCAAGCCCGCGTTCGCCACACTCGTAGCGTCGCCAAATTTCTCCCAGGATCGGCGCGTAGGCGCAACGTTCGGTGACAAGGCCCTCGCACCCGCACTGACGAAGCTGCAGCAGCCACTGCCAGCCGCCCCACCCGGCAAAGACGGTCTTGATAGCGGGTTTCTCGGCGTTCTCGGCGACCATGCGATCGTTCGCCTCATTGCCCGCCGCCTCCTCCTTGACGTAGCCAAAGGCGTGCGGATGCCGCTTCGCGAGACGCACGATCAGCTCGACGGACGGCGTGGGCGTTTCCTTCGTGGCGTAGGTCTGGAAAATGACGGGACGCTTCGCGACCGCCCCAAGCGCGTCCCATGCCGCCTCGATCGCCTCCTGTGAACGAACATCGTTCGGCGGCCTAGAAATCATCGCGATCTTCGCGCGCGGATGCCGCGCGGCGACGCGCTCGATCTCGGCGGCAATCTCCAGCATCATCGTCGTGTTCGTGCCGTTCGCGCCAAGCGCCAGCACGATTTTCCGGCCCTCGACAGCCACCGCGCACGCCTCGAAGCCAAGAAACTTCTCCTCGCGCGTGAGCAGATCGATCGCGTCGTTGGACTGGCACCAGATGACGCCGGGGCAACCGCAGTCGGCCACCCATTGCGCCTCGCGCGCCAACGCCGCATAATCGACCGAACCGTCTTCGTGGTAGGGCGTGGACATGATCGGAAACGGTCCGCGCATTTCCTGCGGCGTCGGGACCATGTCGCGCGTCGGCTGTTGCGAATCAACCACCGTGATGCCCGGCGGAACAGTCTTGTCCACCACCATCTTGCCGCCGGACATTTTCCAGGACACCGAAATCCACCCCTTGGGCGTATCGAGGTGCCCCTTCGCCCAGGCGAGCCCACAGACGGCGTTCGGACGAATGCGCACCTTGTCGCAGCCGATCGCATCCTCCGTCACGCAAATGCCCAACACATGCCGAACGAACCACTGCTCGAAGCTACCGAACATCGGATGGCAGTTGCTGTGGACGTTGAGACACTGGCTCAACACCCAATGTTCCCACAGCGTCGTCGCGCCGTTCGCCATCATGTAGAAGTATCCCGGATACTCCTTGTGCGTCAGCACCTGCCCGGCCAAGGCGGCATTGCCGTACATCGACAGCACCTCAAACAGGTATTGCGTACCGAACATGCCGGTCGTCAGGGCGTTGCCGTGCGCCGCAACATCGTCCGTCAGGATGCGCAGGGCCGACTGGACCGCATCTTTCGGCAGCAGGCCGTGGTAGAGCGCGAAGAGCTGTTCGCCCTGCACGCCCTTGTTTACGCGTCCGTCCGCCTGCACATAACGGCTGCGGAACTTCTCCGCCACTTTCGCGGCATGCGCACGAAATCCGGCGGCCTCGTCCGCGCGGCCGAGCAGGTCGGCGAAATGCGCCGTTTTGTCCAGGAACTCGTGCCAATGCGCCAGCGCCGAAAGCGCGCAATCCGCCTTCTCAATCGCGATCCAGTCGCCCAGGCAAGGCGGAATGTCATCGTCGGGATAGCGCCGGGAGACGATACCGATGAAACGCGTGAGCGCCGGATAGGCTTCGCGGACGATCTCAAGATCGCCGTCATAGCGCACCAGCACGTCCAGAATGACCGGAACGCCCAGCGTCCATCCCATCGGTGCGCAGGGGCGTGCCGTCTCCTGGGGAGGAATCACGCTTCTCGACCCAATGCCCATGTAGGGCGCGGTTTCGGTGAAAAGGCCGTCGTCCGCCGCCTCGTCGAGGAAGTCGCGCACGGTCTTTCGATAGAACGGCCGCATCGCATAGTTGCAGCGCATCGACTCCGCCGAGACGGCGATATCGCCGCCGTAGCCGAACTTCTCGCGCCCGGGGCAGTCCGACTGCACGCTCTGGAGATTGGAGCGGAACGTGCGGCGGGCGATCGCATGAAGGCGGTTGATCTCGTCGTCGGAGCAGACAAAGGAAGAGGCGTCCTTGACATCGGCAGACCACGCCAGCGCCTCGAAGTCGTCCGGCGACGGCGCCTGCGGCAGGCCTTCCACCTGAATGTAGCGCAGCACATGGAACGTGAAGCGCGGCTCGAACACATCCTCAGCCGCACCGCCCGAGCGCCATTCGTCGCACTGCTCGGCAATGGCGAAGAGCGGCCCGCGCTCGGGCTTCTTGATCTGTCCGGCGACAGCCGTCATCACGTTGACGGAACCATCGTCGTTTATCCGTTCGCCGGAACGGAAGCGAACGAGCGTGCCCGCCGGTACGTTGCGCAAGGTCGCCCGATAGGTGCCCGCAAAGTTGACGCCCATGTCAACGAGCCACTTGCCGTCCGCGACCGGCGTGACGGATTTCGCGCGCCAGCGGTCGTAGATCACGGTCTTGGGGAAGTCCTCGGCCGGCAGGACACGTCCGGCAGGGCCCGCGACGACACGTGCGGTCCCCCACGCCCCCATCGGACGCCCCGCATCCTCGCGCACGCCAAGGTAGATGCTGTTCTTGACGATCCGGCCGGAAGCCGCCTGCCACGAACCGTCCGTCTCGACCGTCTGGCGCGTACCGTCGGCATAGTCAACCTCCAAGGTCGCCCGCACGCACGGCACGCCCTGCGCCATCGTCTTGCGCATCTCGTACCTGTACCACATCTTCAGCGGCAACAGGTTCCACCAGCCATTGCCGATTTCGATTCGGAGCTCGTTCGGCGCGCCCTTGCGCACCAATGCCGTCACGTCGAACGATTCCTCGAGGATGCGCTTGCGATAGGGCGTGAGCGGCGGCAGGGCCGTCGGCGTCACGCGCGTTCCGCCGACGAAGAGGTCGCGCATGCCCGGTGCGGCCACGCGCCAGATGGCACGCCGTATGGGCACGTCCTTCGCCTCGAATACGACCCGCACAAGGTCGTTGGGCGCTTCCTTGAAAAACGCAGCCTCGTCCGTTTCCGGCGGCGGCGAATAGTTCCCCGCGATCCATTCCGCACCCAAAACGGAGGTGACCGCCACGGTTGCCCAAACCATTCCCAGCCTTTTTTTCGCGTAAAAATTCATGTTCATATTCTACCACACTGACGCCCATAATGGAAGTACCTTCCCACCTCCCCACCACCCCACCTTCCCACCTTCTCACCTTTCCACTGCCACCCCTGTCCAGAATATGGTATAATTTCCCGCGTTATGAGATTTGCCCTCTCCACAAACTGGAACAATCTGCGACACGCCGACGGCGTGGCCGTGGCCGACGAAGCCCTCGCATTGGGCTTCGACGCGCTGGAACTCGGCTATGCCACGCCGCCGGAGCAGATCGCCGGCATCAAAACGCGACTCGACCAGATCACCGTGGATTCTGTGCATGCCTACTGTCCCGTGCCGATCGGCGCTCCTTCCGGCCATCCCGAAATCTACCAGCTCGCCGATCCGCACGAGGACTTGCGCGCGCTGGCGCGCCTGTACCTGACCAAGAGCTTCGCCTGTGCCGCCGAGGTTGGCGCCAAGGTTGTCGTATTTCATGCGGGATATGTCAATTCGCAATCCTACTGGAATCACTTTCTGCATGGTCCGCAGCGCGTTGGCGAACCCACCGCGGCCGATCGCCGCCGCCGTGCGAAGCGTGGACGACGCACAATGGATGTCTTGAAGGCCGAATTCGAGAAGCTCGTGCCCGGACTCGAAAAGCACGGCCTTACGCTGGCGCTCGAAAATCTGCCGCGCTTCGAGGGATTCCCTTCCACGGAAGAGGCCGAGACGCTGATGAAGGAACTTGCCGGCTCGCCGATTGCCCTGTGGTTCGACACGGGTCACGCCCGCGTGCGCGAATGTCGCCAGTGGGACGCGCCCGCCGCCGAGGTCGCCACACGCCTTGCGCCGTGGGTACGCGGGATGCATCTCAACGACGTGAAGGACATCTACGACGATCACTTCGCGCCCGGCCGGGGCAATGTGGATTTCGCCTCTTTGAAACCCCTCGCGCAGCGCGAAGGCATGCTGCACGTGGTGGAGCCCCATTCGGAGGTCACGGCCGCCGACCTGCGCGCCGGCCTCGCCATCCTGCGGCGAATCTGGGAAAGTTAAAGAGTTAAAAAGTTAAAAAGTTAAAGGGTTGCCATGAAAACGATATCTAGGTTTTTCTGTTTAGTTGCCAGCCTTTCAATTGCGGTTGCTTCAGCCGTTTTTGCGGACATTGTGCCGCGCAATCTGCCGCCGCAGCCGCCGATCGTCGTTCCCCCTCCTGTTCCCGCGCCCATGCCAATGCCGCCGCTCGTACGCCCGCCCGTGCTGCATGTGGATGTTCGCGCGAACGAAAAGCCGATGACCATCGATTCGTATAACGTGGATGCCCAGGTGAACGGCCTGTTCGCCAGCGTGCGTACGCTCATCGTATTCGGCAATCCCAATTCGCGTGTGCTGGAAGGCGAACTGGAATTCCCGCTGCCGGACGGCGCGAGCGTCTGCGGCTATGCGCTGGATGTCGATGGCCACCTGCGCGAGGGCGTGGTGGTGCCCAAGGACGAAGCCCGCATCGCCTTCGAAGCCGAGGTCAAGGCCGGGGTCGATCCGGGACTGGTCGAACATGTCAAAGGCAACGTCTGGAAGACGCGCCTGTATCCGATTCCGGCGCACGGCGCGCGCACCATCCGCGTCGAATATGTGACGCCCCTCGTCTTCGATTCCAATGGCGATGCCGCCCTTTCGCTGCCGATGCCGCGCGAACGGCTCGGCGAACGCTGCGTCTCCATTGCCGTGCCCATCCGCGCCAACCTGCCGCAACCGCGTTTGGGCGGATTGGGCGACCGTCGGTTCGCCGCCGCCGAGGCCGTCTGGCGCACGTCCGCCATCGAGCGCGACGTGACGGCACAGGAAGACGTGATTGTCGCCTTGCCGCAATTGCCGCCCACCTTCGCCGCCGTGGAGCGCCTAGGCAGCGAGACCTGGTTCGCCGCCTCGACCCTCGCGCCACCCGCCGCGCCAGAGACGCCCGTCACGTCCGCCCCCGCGTTTCGCATTCTGTGGGACGCTTCCGGCAGCCGCCGGCCGGCCGACATCGCGCAGGCCTTGAAGGCCGTCGAGCTTCTGCCGCGCGACACCTACTATTCGCTCGTCGTGTTCCGCGATGTTCCGGAAGAAGAACGCTACTTCTCCTCGCGCGCCGAACTGCTCGGTGCGCTCACCAACGTACCCTACGATGGCGGCACGGACTTCGCCGCGCTCGCCGCCACGAATCGCCTGCTGACGACCGCAAAAGATGTGCAAACACTGCTGTTCACCGATGGCATGGACACGCTTTCCGCCGCGAACGCCGACGTGTCGTTCAACGCGCTGGCGCTCGTCTCCGGCGGCGAACGCGACATCGAAAGCCTGCGCCTGGCCTGCGGCGGACGCGTGATGGACCTCGCCACCGCCACGCCGGACGCAATCGCACGCGAGATTCTCCATCCGGCGCGCATGCTGGCCGGGATTGTCGGCGAAGGCGTCGATCTCATGCAGGGCATCGGCCAACCGGCCCTCGGACGACTGGTCGTCCTCGGTCGTCTGGCGCGCGACAAGACGGAAATTCGCTTCGACTTCGGGGAGGGTGTCCTGTCGGCGCCCATCGCGCTCGCGAAAGCCGACGCCAAGGAAGGTAATGTCCTTGCCCGCGCCCGCGCGGCCCAGCGTATCGCCCAGCTCGCGCCGCGTGCCGACGACCATGCTGAAGAACTGCTGGCGCTCGGCCGCGAATACGGTCTCGCCAGTCCCAAGACCTCCCTGCTCGTGCTGGACACGCTCGAACAATATCTCAAATATGGCATCGAACCGCCCAAGAGTGCCGAAGAAATCTACCTAGCCTGGAAAAACAAGCAGCCCGATCCCTCGAAGGCGAAGGAACGCGAGGCGCAATCCGAACGCAAATGGATGACCGAACTTGCGCGAGACTGGAAGGAACGCGTGGCTTGGCACAAGGATCCGATACCGCACAGACCCAAACCCAAGAGCGGACTCTTTGGACAGGATGAAGAAGTCGCGGCTGCCGGTGCGGCATCGAGCGCCACGCGCGCAGGCGTGAGCCATAGGCGAGAATCGCGCGCACGCAGTTCTGCCAACGCCATGGTAAGCCGCAGTGTCGCGATGGAATCCGCTGCCGTCGACGACGTCGCGCCTGCTGGCGCGGCACCGGTTGATGGTGTGGCGCGGGAAGCCCCTGTCCCTGCCGCGAACGACGCCCCGGTCGATGCGCAGGTGAAGCTGTCCGCCTGGGATCCCAAGACGCCCTATCTTCAGTCGCTCAAGGACTGCGCCGCCGCGCACAGCGGCACGAACGCGCCTAAGGATATGCTCTATCGCCGGTATCTGGAACTGCGGGCATCCAATGCCACCGCGCCCGCATTCTTCCTGGACTGCGCCGGCTTCTTCTTCTCACGAAACGAAAAAGTCCTGGCCGTGCGCATTCTGTCCAATCTGGCCGAAATGCGTCTGGAAGACCCGGCCCTGCTGCGCACGTTCGCCTGGCGGCTCCGGGAGGCCGGCGAATACGATCGCGCCATCCCCGTGCTGCGCAAGGTGGCGAAGCTCCGTCCCGAGGAGCCGCACGCCTTCCGCGATCTCGCGCTGCTGCTATCCGAACGCGCGCGGGACCGCGGCCGCGCCGCCGATGCCGAAGAGGCGATGGCGCTGTTGAAGAAAACCGCCTTCACGCCGTGGAAAAGGCAAAATGCGCGTGCCGTCGCGGTCTTTGCGGTGGAGGAGCTGAACGCGCTCGCCGCCTGGGTTCGCCGCCACAACTGGGGGACTGTCCCCGCGCCAACCATCCCCGAATGGAACGAGGACTTCAAGCATCTTTTGGATGTCGATCTGCGCATCATCCTTTCGTGGGATGCCGACAACACGGATATCGACATCCACGTGCTGGAGCCCAACGGCGAAGAGGCGTTCTACCAGAACCGTCGTACCGCCTCGGGCGGATTCGTCTCGCAGGACATCACGACCGGCTATGGTCCCGAGGAATATCTCCAGTTCAAGGGACAGAACGGCATCTACAGGGTGCTGACGCACTACTACGGCTCAAGCCAGCAGAAGCTGACCGGCCCCGCGACCGCGACCGCCACCGTCTATACCGACTGGGGCCGTCCCGCCGAAAAGCGCCAGATTCTCTCGCTGCGGCTCGACAAGCCCAAGGAGAAAGTCACCGTCGGCGAGATCACATTCGGGAAATAATCCCAATTTCCTAGCGTAGCTTGTCCGCGCCGTAGAGCTTTTCCATGCGCGCGAGCTTCCAGCGAATCTGCTCGGGGCCACCCGTGTATTCCATCGACGGCTCCCAGCCGAGGCGCGAATCTTCCTCGACCAGCGCGAGGGCGGCTGTCGCATTCGCGTATTCGGCCCTGGCCCATTTCAGCACGCCCTCGGAATCCTTCTGGTATTCCGCCAGATGACCGCGCTTGACGTGGGTCGCCGTGAGAATTGCCCGCCAGAAGTAGCGTCCCAATCGCGCCATGTCGCGCGCCTTGGCCGCCCGCCGCCCCGTCTCCCGCGCCGCGATGGACTCAAAGACCTCCGCACCCTTGGCCCACGCCGCCGCCATGTCGTCCAGGAGCGGCAGCTCCTGCTCGTGGCGCGCCACGTCGAACTTCCGCCAGCCCGTCTCCCTGTAGGAGCTGGCGGCCAAATAGTTCAGCCGGCAGATGCGAATGCCGAAATGCGCGTAGGGCGCGCACGGGAATTCCTCGCGCATGATGCGTTCTCCGCCCACGTTGTAGGGATACGCGGGGCCGATGCGGAACGGTCCGTACTGGTTCTCGTCGCTGGCCACATAGTCGCGCGCGGCGTCGCTCCACAGCTTCCACGCCGCACAAGCCGCCTCGACGTTCGCCGCGCCAAAGTCGCGCGCGGCTATGGCGCGCAGGAGATCCTCGAACGCCATGCCGCCCTCGGTCAGCGCCTCCTTCTCGATTTGCGAGATGAAGCTGGGCCACCAGCCATAGTGGTGACATTCCATGACGCCACACAGCCCCCAGTCGTCATGCGCCTTGCGCATCGCCTGATAGCGGTTGTTCCACTGGTAGGGACACGGCTGGTAGGGCACGGTGCCGAAATCCCAGGTGAGACCTCCGGCGTTGGCCATCGTGTAGAGCTTGAGGCCCAGTTTGTGCGCCTCGTCAGCCTCGGACGCGAAATAGCGGCCCGGCCCCGCGAACGACAGCGAATAGTCGGCGCTGGGCGCGGACATGCCGTTGCGCTTCACCTGCGGTTCAAACATCTCGAACGTGGCCTGCAGCGCAACGTCCTTCGGGAGCGCCCGGATAAGCTCGCGGCGCGGCGTCTCCGCCTGCCGTCCCCAGTTGTAGCTCCAGAACACAATCTCCATTCCGGGAGAATGGGCGTCGATGGCCGCCTTCACGGCCTTGAGCCAGTCTGGATAGTCGCGGCAGGGATACCAGCCGGCGTACGGACGCGAGTCGCCTTTCGGCTTGGGATCGGTGTGCTTCAGCGGCAAGGCCCGTTCGTCGCGTGTCGGGAACTCGCACGATTCGCCCACGAACACGATGCCCTTGGCCTCGGGGTAGTGTCCGGCGACGCGCCCGTAAGTCGCATCGAACACGTCCTTCGTCGTCGGATCGGCCGGATGCGCAAAGGCCTTGATGTAGCTGTAGAGGTAGGTATCCAGCCCCTCTCGCTTCGCGCGACGAATGACGTCGTTGACATCCTGATGTTCGGCACCGGCGGTACGGTCGATGTCCTTGATGAAGATGACGATGGCATCCATGCCGGCATGGGCAATTTGGCGCAGATGGGCGTCCGGAAAGACGTCAATGCTCCAGCCCGAATGGGTCATGCGCGGCGAGAAGAGCTGGCGACGGCGGTCCGTGCCCTTTTTCAGGAACGGCGCGCGCCGGAGATTCATGAGATCTTCCAGGTGGAACAGCGCCTGCTGGGAGGCACGTTCGTCAGACGCGACAATCCGCACGCCGGCTGCGGTCGTGTCGAACGTCGCGGTACGCGGCGGCAGATTGTCCGCAAGCGCAATCTCCACCTTCGCGGTCGCGCCGCCTTCCGTCCCCTTCTCCAGCACGATCGCGGCAACGCCCATGGAGACGGCCAGATAGTCCTGGAAATCCTGCGCGGCACGGAAGACAAGCCCCTTTTCGCCTGCCGGAACGACAAGGGCGAGGCCGTTTTTCAGCTCGATCTCGTCCGATGTCGGCCTCAGCGTGGCATCGCGAAGACCTTCTTCGTGGACAATCTCCAATCGCTTGCGAAAGTCGTAGGCGTTCTCCTTCGCCACGACCGTTCCTGCTGCCGCGAACACCGCCGCGAACATCAATCCCATTCCTGCCATCTGCCTGGTTTTGTTTTTCATGCGCCCATTATACCATACTCGACGGCAGATGTGTGGAGTAATTTTCGCTTGCTGATGTCTCTAATTAAATCTGAACTCTTTTTGAGGGAAACGCCACATCCCACTTTTCCGCGAACCTTCGCGAACAAGCCCCGCCTTCTTCTTGAGAGAGGCGATAATGCGTTCGCCCTGACGTTTCTTGAGGCCAAGTGATCCGGCCAATTCCATAGCCGTGATAGAGGGCGTTCGCAGGATAAGTTTTATTGCTTTTTCTTCTGCTCCAGAGAAATTTATACCGTCATTTATACCGTCATTTATACCGTCATTGCCGTGCTTTATCCCGACATCGTGACGGTGCAGGCCCTTGACCGCTTCTCCTGCCGGAGTTCCGTATTCCTGGCCGATTTTCAAGAATCGGTTGCGCAATTCTATCTCATATCCATATATGAGCACCTTGAAGAACTCTTCAAGTGGCACTTGCGTCTTTTCGACATTCAGTTTTTGGTTTTCGTAGTTGGCCCTGACGAGGGCATTTCTGAAGTAGAACGACTTGCCGGCAAAGAGGTCGTTCGTCACGTCAAACCCCTTGGAACGAAGATACTTGATGGCGAAGACGGCTACCGTGCGCGTGTTACCCTCCCGGAACGGATGAATCTGCCAGATTCCTGAAATGAACGAGGTGAAATGCTCGACAAACCGATCTTCCGACAGTCCCTTGTACTTGAACTTTTTTTCGCGATCGAAATCGTACTCGAGCGAATCCCCTATCACACATGATGGCGTATATTGGACAGTATCCCCATTCAACACCCATTCCCGTTTTGACAATTCCACTTCACGGACATTTCCCGCATGAGGAAATACCCCGTCGAAAATGCGTTTGTGAAGTCCGATATAATATTCAGGCGAAAGTCTGAACCCAGGAGAATTGATGACGGAAATCATGCGTGCAGACACCTTGTCCGCCTCCTGCACGTCATCTGGGAGATCATGCCCCTCCTTCGTCTCGTAATATTCATCGACGAGGCGGCGGGCGTCTTCCTGCGAAATCTCGCCCTCGATGTGCCGCTTCGCCG
>Ga0310786_10012208_pt1 | contig 10653 bp, 7 predicted proteins | sample AusTroGonzalo_MG_FD_203881 | JGI IMG/M metagenome (GOLD analysis project Ga0310786, IMG submission 203881) | Bovine rumen microbial communities from tropical cattle in Woodstock, Queensland, Australia - Gonzalo_03 (v2) (version 2) | ecosystem: Host-associated > Mammals > Digestive system >...
CTAGGAGACGATATTTGGAAAGTATCTAATTTAGAGGGAGATACTTTAAGATTATATTTAAATGATTATTTAAAAGAAAATGGTAATGAAGTTACTCGTAGTTATAGTAGTTATAATAGTATCTATGATCTTGGTGATTGGACTAATATAGGTAATTATTTAAATAATGGTTATGTTAATAGTTTATCTTATAAAGATAAATTAGTAGATTGTAGTTTCTATACTGGTGAAATCAGTGATGATGCTGGTTATAGTTTTACTAATATTTATAATAAAACTGTAAATGCTAGAGTAGGATTATTAAATATATTTGATAATGTTTCTAATAATGAGTTAAATGATTATTTCCATATTAACTTAACTAGTGAAGTTGGTAGTATGGAATATAATACATATTCAAATGGATTACTTGAAGAAGCAGATGTTAGAGATACTAAACATATAGTACCTGTTGTATGTATTAAGAAAGATAGTATAAAGAATGGAGAAGGTAATCTTAATAATCCTTATAAAGTGGAGTGATATAGATGATTAAAATTAAAAGAAAATTAAAGCTAAAAAAACCTAAATTTAAAAAAGTTGGTTTTATTACAATACTTATTTTCTTAATGGATCTTATGGTTATTGCAGGATTAGTAGTTATAAATACTAATAAGTTTAAATCTTTTTGGATACCTACTGCTATGACTACTAAATCTCATAAATATTTAGCATATACATTATATGATGAAGATCTTGTATGGAAAATAATGAGTGAAAACTATATTGAACAAAGTGAAGAAGAAGCTAACCTAGATGAAATAGTTATTGGTAAAATAAGTGAAAAAACTCATTATTCTAATAAGTATGAAAAAGAATTATTTACTAAAGATGAAGGTAATGATGTTTATAAGACTATTAGAATTATAGAACCTAATTATAAAGGTTGGTTAATAGGTGTTTATGATCCAGCTGATGTAGAACTTGCAGTTAGTTCTAAATTAGGTAGAGCTGGACAAAATGTTAGTACATTAGTTAAAAATAATGGTGGTTTAGTAGGAATTAATGGTGGAGGTTTCGAAGACTTAGATGGTTGGGGAAATGGTTCTATTCCTTATGGTGCTATTATTAAAAACGGTGAGCTTATTTGGACACATTCTGGTGGTTCTGGTGGATTAATAGGATTTACTAAAGAACACAAAATGTGGTTAACATATAAGGATCCTAATGAAGCTATAGCTGAAGGTATGGTGGATGCTGTAGACTTTGGGCCTTTCTTAATAGTTAATGGTAAGACAAGTAAAATCCATGGTGATGGTGGATGGGGTATTGCTCCAAGAAGTATCATTGCTCAAAGAAAAGATGGAGTTGTCTTAATATTAATAATCGAAGGAAGATTACCAGGTTATAGTACTGGTGCTTCTATGAATGATGTTATTGATATATTATTAAGATATAAAGCTTATAATGCTGCTAACTTAGATGGTGGAGCTTCATCTACTATGTCTATTGAAGGTAAGTTATGGAATAGACCTAGTGCTGGTGGAGAATATGGTGGTAGAACTGTATCTAATGCTTGGATTGTTACTAATAAGAATAATAAACCTGCTAAAGCTCCAATAAAAAGTAATTATAATTAAGATGTAAAGTAATGTTAAAAATATTTAATATTACTTTTTTATTTACAAAATAATTGGTATAATAATAATAGAGGCGTAGTATATGGAAACTGTATATAATTTAAAATATAAAACAGAGGAATATCTAGATAGTTTAGGAATTGAACCAAGTTTTAAAAATAATCCTGCTTATGCTAAAGTAGTAGATACAATATCAAGTTTAATTCCAATGCATGAAGATACTGATAGGTTTGTAATTGGTAAAGATGGTAATGCTATTGTATTATCATATACTAATAGTGAAACTAAAATAAAAGATACTGTAAGAATATATTCTCCTACTGAAACTCAGATATATTGTGCTAGAACAACAGAGTCTGTTAGAAAAGAAGCTGGTAAAAAAATAAATGAAAAACTTGTAGTTTTTTTAGATGCTCATTATTATTATGGAAAAGTTGATATGACTACAATTTATGGTGTAGCAGATGATAAAAACTGTGAATACAATAGATGTAATTATTTGTGTAGTATAGATCGTAAAGAATATGATAAATATGGTGTACAAGAGCATGAAGAAATAAAGAATTCTCCAATACTAAAGAGTACAACATTTGGTTTAAAAGAATTTGATTCTCAAAAAATAGAGAATGAATATAAATGGGCTAATACTCAACCTAGTTGGTGGGAACACAGAACAACTGTACATAGAGAGAAATTAGATGTTGCATATGTTACTTTTGAAAATAGAAAAACAGGTGAAAAATATACAGGATTACAACCAATAAATCAAGAACATGGTTTACAAGATTTAAGTTATAGTACTAATTGGGATGAACATATTATTATTAATGGTTTATTGAATTCTGAAATAGAAGAAATGCTTAGTAAAGAAGATCCTAAAGTAGCAGAAGGACTTAGAGCATATACAAATGGTAGAGAGAGTTTATCATATGATTCAGAACTTGATAAAAGAACATATTATGTAGCTAGCAAGGTCTAGCTTTTTTTATTCTTTTATTTTTATTAGATTTGTTATATAATTTATATAATGGAAGGATTGATGTTTATGATGAAAATAATGGATGGTAATGAAGCAGCAGCTTATGTGTCTTATAACTTTACTGAAGTAGCTGGAATATATCCAATTACACCAGCAAGTCCAATGGCTGAATTAACTGATAAATGGAGTAGTGAAGGAAAACTTAACTATTTTGATACACCTGTAAAAGTAGTAGAAATGGAAAGTGAAGCAGGTGCTGCTGGTATGGTTCATGGATCACTTCAAGCAGGAGCTTTAACAACTACTTATACAGCTAGTCAAGGATTATTATTAATGATTCCTAATATGTATAAAATAGCTGGAGAACAATTACCTTGCGTAATTAATGTAGCAGCAAGAAGTTTAGCAACACATGCGTTATCTATATTTGGAGATCATCAAGATATATATGCTGTTAGACAAACTGGTTTTGCAATGCTTTCTTCAAGTTCTGTTCAACAAGTAATGGATTTAACAGGAGTAGCACACTTAAGTGCTTTAAAGGGAAAAGTACCATTTGTTAATTTCTTTGATGGATTTAGAACTAGTCATGAACTTCAAAAAGTAGAATTAATTGATACTGATAAGTTAAAAAAATTAATTGATGAAAAAAGTTTAAATGAATTTAGAAATAGAGCAATGAATCCTAATAAGCCAAGTATTAGGGGTACTGCTCAAAATGAAGATATTTATTTCCAAGCTACTGAAGTAAGAAATGAATATTATGATAAATTACCTGATATAGTTAATAACTATATGAGTGAAGTTAATAAATTAACTGGGAAAGATTATAAACCATTTAATTATTATGGTAGTCCTAATGCTACTAAAGTTATTGTAGCTATGGGAAGTGTATGTGAAACTATAAGAGAAACTGTAGAGTACTTATGGAAAGTTAAAAAAGAAAATGTAGGTGTAATAGAAGTACATTTATATAGACCATTTAGTGCTAAATATTTCTTAAAAGAATTACCTAAAACTATTAAGAAAATTGCAGTACTTGATAGAACTAAAGAACCAGGTAGTGCAGGTGAACCATTATATTTAGATGTAGTTCAAACTATTAAGAATGTTGATGCTAGAGTACATGTTATAGGTGGAAGATATGGTTTATCTTCTAAAAATACTACTCCAGCTATGATTAAAGGTGTATTTGATTATTTAGATACAAGAGATAATCATACTAACTTTACTGTAGGTATTGAAGATGATATTACTAATTTAAGTATTTCATATGATCCTAAGTTTATGATACCTAGTGATAATGCTGAATTCTTAATATATGGTTATGGTAGTGATGGTATGGTATCTGCTTCTAAAGATATTATGAAAATTACAGGAACATACACTAATGCTTATGTACAAGGATATTTCCAATATGATTCTAAGAAGAGTGGTGGAATTACTTTATCTAATTTAAGATTTGGTAAGAATCCTATTACTAGTACATATTATGTAGAAAAAGCTAATATAGTAGTTTGTACTAAAGATAGTTATTTAAAAAGACTTAAGATGTTAGAAAAGATAGTTGATAAAGGAGTATTTATTCTTAATACTTCAAAATCTCCTGATGAAGTACTTGCAATGATGAGTGCTCATGATAAAAAGATACTTCAATCTAGACATATTAAGATGTTTATATTAGATGCTAATAAGATTGCTAAAGAAGCTGGTCTTCCAGGTAAGATTAGTACTATTATGGAAACTATTATATTTAAACTTGGTAAGATAGTAGACTTTAGTTTTGCAGTAACTAAGATAAAAGAAAATCTTACTACTAAGTTTGGTAATAAAGGTGGAAACATAGTTGAAAAGAACATAAAAGCAATTGATGCATCATTAGAATGCCTAATACCTGTAAAATTACCGTATGTAGATTATGATAATGAAATTACTCCTAAGAAGAGTTTATTTGAAGTAATAGATTCTATGGAAGGAGATAGTTTACCTGTTAGTAGTTTTGTTAAAATGACTAATGGTGAAATGGAAGCAGGAACTTCTAAACTTGATAAGAGAGATAGTAGTGATATGGCACCTTGCTATAATAGTGAAAATTGTATTAATTGTAACTTATGTAGTTTAGTATGTCCTCATGCAGTAGTTAGACCATTCCTTCTTGATGAAAAAGAAGAAATGGATGCACCAGAGAGTGTCACAAGACATTTAGTAGATGCTAAGATAAAAGATAAAGATTTAAAATTCACAGTAGGTGTTAGTTTACCAGATTGTACTGGATGTGGATTATGTAGTGAAGTTTGTCCAGGTAAGAATGGTGCTAAAGCACTAGTAATGAAGATGAAAGAAGAATTACTTTCTGATAAACGTGATGAAGAATATAAATATTTATTTAATGAAGTAAAAGAAAAGAAAAATGTTATGCCTGATAATACAGTTAAGGGTAGTCAATTTATTAAACCTAAATTTGAATTTCCTGGAGCTTGTGCAGGTTGTGGTGAAACACCTTACTTAAAACTTTTAACTCAATTATTTGGAGATAGAATGATAGTAGCTAATGCGACAGGATGTTCTTCTATTTATGGTGCTAGTATGCCATCTATGCCATATAGTATTCCGTGGGCTAATTCATTATTTGAAGATAATGCTGAATTTGGTTTTGGTATGAAAATAGCAGATGAAACTATAAAGAATCAAATAGTTACTCTAATTAAAAATAATATGGATAAAGTTAAGAAGAGTGAGAAAGATATTTATAAAGCTTATGTAAATGAAATAAATATTGATACTGCTAAAGCATTATTAGAAGTAATTGATGATACTAAGATTGATAGATTAAAGAAATTAAAAGACTTTATCTTACCTAAATCTGTATGGATGATAGGTGGAGACGGATGGGCTTATGATATTGGATATAATGGAATAGATCATGTATTATCTAATAAGAAGAATGTTAATATTTTAGTTCTTGATACAGAAGTATATTCAAATACTGGTGGTCAAGCTTCTAAATCAACTAGACCTGGAGCTGTTGCTAAATTCGCTGCCTCTGGTAAGGAAACTGCTAAGAAGAACCTTGCTAAGATGGCACTTAGTTACCCTCATGTATATGTAGGAACTATTTCACTTGGAGCTAATCCAATGCATGCTATTAAAGTTATGAAAGAAGCTGAAAGCTATGATGGACCAAGTATAATAATTGCTTATGCTCCATGTATTGCTCAAGGTATTATAAAAGGAATGAAGAATTCTATTAACGAGGAAAAAGAAGCAACTCTTTCAGGTTACTTCCCAATATTCCACTATAATCCAACTACTAAAGAATTCAAAGTAGATAGTACTGCAGATTTCTCTAAATATGAAGAATTTACTTTAGGAGAAGATAGATATAACTCTCTAAAGAAACTTAATAAAGATGGAGATAAGTTACTTGCTAAGAATAAGGAAGATGCTGAAGCTACATATGAATTCTACAAAGAATTAGAAACAAAAGAAGGAGAATAATCCTTCTTTTTTTGACTTAATTAAACTTTTATGTTATAATATGACCTACAAATGGGGGATGAATATGAGTTATAATGCAAGATATCAAGATATAGATGATTATGAAGATGAATATGAAGAAGAAAAAGAGTCTTCATTAATACCTTTTTTAGCTACTATAGCTAAATGGTTTATTCGTATAGGAATACTATGTGCAGTAATAGTAGGAATCTATTACTTAGTTAAATTACAAATAGTTAATTTATTATTATTTATGGTAGGATTAATAATAGCTTATTTCTTTGGATATTTCTTTATGTTCTGTTTGGATAAGCTAACTTCAAATAAGTAGTTTTTACTACTTATTTTTTTTATACACAAAAAGAGAACATCGGCCATGTTCTCTTTCGTTTTTTATCTAAGAAGCGAGACCCCCTGAGGCCCGCTTCCAAAAAGAATAAAAAGGGGTTGGCTAGTGTGATACTAGCGACCAATTCGCCTAATTCCGAATTGGTAGTTCTTATACTAATCGAAAAGAATTAATTTGTCAACAAAAAAATGAAAAAAATTTAACTTTTTAAAAAAAGATGAAATATACGTCTTTTTTTCTTTGAAGTTTTTATTAAATATGGTATAATATGCCATGGAGACGAGAAAAGGAGTGATAGCATGCCAGAATTAAAAGATGTTAAAGGTATTGGACCAAAATCCCTTTCTTTATTAAATAAAATTAATATAAATACAGTAGAAGATTTAGTTACTCATTATCCATTTAGATATGATGTATTAAAAAGAGATGAATTATCTAGTATAGATGATGGAGAAAAGATTATTATAGACGGTAAAATTGAAAGTATGCCTATACTTATGAGATTTAAAGCAGGTTTAAATAAAATGAATTTTAGACTTGTTACTCAAAGTGGAGTAGTAGGAGTATCTATATTTAATAGAGCTTTCTTAAAGAGTAAATTATTAGTAGGTACTGATGTTATAGTTATAGGTAAACTTGATAAAGGTAAAAATATAATTACAGCTAGTGATATTAAATTAGATCAATTATCTAATAAAGTTAAAATAGAACCAGTATATCATTGTACTAGTGGATTAACTAATAAGAATATGTCTACATATATTAATATGGCTTTATTAATGTATGGTAAAGAAGTTAGAGATTATATACCTAGTTATATACAAGAAAAATATAACTTTGTTAATAAAAAGACTGCTTTAAATATTATTCATAATCCAAGTACAGCAGATAAGTTAAAAGAAGTTACTATTAGATTAAAATATGAAGAATTATTTGAATTCATGTTTAAAATAAATTATTTAAAACAACAAAATAAAAAAGAAAAGAATGGATTAGTAAGAGTAATTGATAGAGATAAGTTAAATAAATTTATTGAGAAGATTCCATTTAAACTTACTAATGATCAAAATATAGCAATAGAAGAGATATTAAGTGATTTAGAGTCGCCTACTAGAATGAATAGATTACTACAAGGTGATGTTGGTAGTGGTAAAACAATAGTTTCTTTTATAGGAATGTATGCTAATTACTTATGTGGATATCAAAGTGCTTTAATGGCACCTACTGAGATTCTTGCTACACAACACTATAATAACTTAGTTCATTTTTTAAAAGGTACTAAAGTAAATGTAGCTTTACTTACAGGTAGTACTTCTAAGAAAGATAAAAATGAAATATATAAAGGATTAAGTGATGGTACTATAAATATGGTTATAGGAACACATGCTTTAATTCAAGATGAAGTAGAATATAATAACTTAGGTTTAGTTATTACAGATGAACAACATCGTTTTGGAGTTCATCAAAGAGCTAATCTTCAAAATAAAGGTGTTAAACCTGATGTTTTATATATGAGTGCAACTCCAATTCCTAGAACTTATGCATTAACTATATTTGGTGATATGGATGTATCTACTATTAAAGAAAAACCTGTTGGTAGACAAAAAATAGATACAGTAGTTAAAAAGACTAGTGAAATTAAAGAAGTTCTTGAAATGATGTATGAAGAATTAAAAAATAAACATCAAATCTATGTAATTGCACCATTAATTGAAGAAAGTGAAAATAGTGATTTAACTACAGTTAATGAGTTAAAAGATCAAATGAAATTAGCTTTCAAAGATAAATATAAAATAGATATAGTTCATGGTAAAATGGCAAGTGGTGCTAAAGACATGATTATGGAACAATTCAAGAAAAATGAAGTTCAAATATTAATTTCCACAACAGTAGTAGAAGTAGGAGTAGATGTTCCGAATGCAACTACTATGGTAATATTTGATGCTGATAGATTTGGACTTTCTACACTTCACCAATTACGTGGAAGAGTTGGTCGTGGAACTAGTAAGAGTCAATGTATCTTAATAAGTGATAGCGATACTGAACGTTTAAAGATAATGGAAAGAGAAGACGATGGATTTGTTATTTCTGAAGAAGACTTTAAATTAAGAGGCCATGGAGACTTATTTGGTACTAAACAAAGTGGTGATATGGCATTTAAGATAGCTTCTATTAAAAATGACTATAAAATATTACTTCAAGCTAAAAAAGATTCTAAGGAATACTTAGAAAATAAAGATACTGATAATGATGAATTAAAGAAAATTTTAATAAGTTCTATTACTAGTGTAAATTAAAACTAATTTATCTAAAGCAATTGACTTTTTAAAGATTATCATTTATGATTAAGATGCGTGGTACATATCACGCCTGATATTCTCTAACTATCTAAGTGTTAGAGTATATTCAACCGAACCCCCTGGATAGGCCGCAAGGCCTATCACTTTTTTTTGAATTAATATTTGATTTTTGTGAAATTATGGTATAATAATGTCAAAGGAGGAAGTTTAGATGTATAATAGTTATTACACAACTCCAAGTACTACTACAACTACACCAAGTGTAGAATCAATATTTGGAGGAATGGCTGTTTGGGCTATAGTTCTAGTTGTAATTTTCGGACTTATTGCTTTAGCAGTTGCAATCTTCATGATTATTGCAGAATGTAAGGTTTACACAAAGGCAGGAGAAAAATGGTGGAAGGTGTTTATTCCAATTTATAACACTTGGATTCAAACAAAAATCACTGGTCTTGCTTGGTGGTGGTTACCAATATTCTTAGGAGCTACTGCATTAGCAGATGTTAAGAGTCTTGAATTTGTAGCTGGATGGGGAATAATTCTTGTATCATTCAACTATAACTATAACTTAGCTAAGAAATTTGGTAAATCTAACGGTTTTGCATTCTTAACTACAATTTTACCAGTTATCGGATTACCTATTTTAGCATTTGGTAGTGCTAAATATGATAAAAACGCTGCAACTGATAAAAATGGTATTTTTGCAATCGACAAAGATAGCTTAGTTAAATAAGTATAAAAAAGAAGAGTATATCTTCTTTTTTTATGCATATAATATTATAAATTAGCACTTACACTTGACAAGTGCTAATTTTAGTGATACTATTAAAATGTAGTAGAAAACTACAGGTATTAATTGAAAGTGCTATTAACGACACTTTATGAAAGGAAGTTGATATTATGATGTTAATGCCAAAAATATTCGATGATGATTTCTTTAGGGATGATTTCTTTGATAGAAAGGATAGAATGAATTTCAATCTAATGAAGACTGATATTAGAGAAGATGATAAATCTTATCTATTAGAAGTTGATCTACCAGGTTATAGTAAAGATGATATTAAGATTGATATAACTGATGGATATCTTACCATTAATGCTAAAGTAGAGAAGGAAGATAATGATGAAAATAAAAACTATGTAAGACGTGAAAGATTTACTGGAGAAGTATCTAGAAGTTTCTATGTAGGTGAAGATATCAAAGAAGACGAAGTAAAAGCATCATTCAAAAACGGAATCTTAACTCTAGAAGTTCCTAAACTAAGTCTAGAAGATAAGAAAAAAGATAAAAAATACATCGAAATTAGTGAATAATGTAAAGTCTAGATTTTCTAGACTTTTTTTAATGCCATAATTTTTTGTAGGTGGTATACTTAATAATAATAGGAGGGGTATTATGGAAAATGAAAATAAAGTTGTAGAACCCAAAAAGAAAAAACCAGTATTCTTAATTGCAATGCTATTTATATTAGGAATAGGTTGTATTGGTGGGGGATACTATTTAAATGAAAGTGGTTTGTTTGCTGATGAAGAAGTAGAAGATATAAGTGAACAATATCTTGAACCAGATGAAACAGAAGAAGAAAATGGTGAGAAACAAGAAACAAATAATACTAGTAGCGAAAATACTGAATATGAAAAATATAATAAATTAATTAATAATTTATTAGAAATAGACTTGGCTAGAGGAAGAGAATATTCATGTAGTGCTTTGGATAAATTAGTTGTTGATAAAAAGATAGTAGCAAATGATATTACTAATGATATGGCTTGGGATATTATAATGGCTGATGGTAGTCTTAAAAGAAGTGAGTCTATTTCATTAGATACCGTTAATAGTTTTATTAGAAAATATTTAGGAAAAGACTATGCTTTTGATCCAAAGTCAGTAGATACAAACGTATGTAG
>Ga0310786_10012210_pt1 | contig 10651 bp, 12 predicted proteins | sample AusTroGonzalo_MG_FD_203881 | JGI IMG/M metagenome (GOLD analysis project Ga0310786, IMG submission 203881) | Bovine rumen microbial communities from tropical cattle in Woodstock, Queensland, Australia - Gonzalo_03 (v2) (version 2) | ecosystem: Host-associated > Mammals > Digestive system >...
AGTGCCCAGTCCATCCTGATTGCTCACCATAACAAACTCAAAGTCGAGCTTGGTTCGGATGAAGTTAAGGTTACGAATCACACCAGGAACAAACTGAAACTTCTCGAAAGAATCAATCTGTTCGTCGACTGGCTCCACGAGGATCGTGCCGTCGCGGTCGATGAAAAGTGCTTGTTTCATAAGCTATACGTATTGTCTCAATGCTGAAAGCAGTTTGGTGTTCTCATCCTTAGTACCCACGGTGATGCGAAGGCAATCGCCACAAAGATGTACGCGATTGCGGTTACGCACAATCACACCCTTTTGCACCAGATATTTATAAATGCCATCAGCATCCGTCACACGTACAAGAACAAAGTTGGCATCAGTCGGATAGACCTTCTTGCAGATGGGCAGAAGAGCCAACGACTTCACCAGTGTCTCACGCTCTTCGAGGATCATGGTGATGTGGCGTTGCAAAAGTGTCACATTACCCAAAATCTCCATTGCCTTCTTCTGGGTAAGCACATTCACGTTATACGGGTATTTGACCTTGTTGTAAAGTCCGATGATATCTGTGCTTGCATAGGCCATACCCAAACGGATGCCTGCAGCACCCCATGCCTTGGAGAATGTGGCAAGCACAATGAGGTTGGGGTATTTCTGAATGTCAAAGCGGAAAGGCTTCTGCGAAGAGAAGTCGCTGTAAGCTTCATCCACAATCACGATGCCCTGAAAGTTAGTGATGACCTTTTCGATTTTCTCACGAAGGAAGGCATTACCTGTGGGATTGTTGGGCGAACAGATAAAGATAATCTTGGTGTTCTCATCACATGCTGACAAAAGCGCATCAGGGTCGATGTCATAGTTCTCATCGAGTGACACCTTGCGATACTCCACATCATTCACATCGGCACAGACCTCATACATACCATAGGTGGGATCTATCGCCACCACATTATCCTTGCCTGGACGGCAGAAGATACGGAATGGAAGGTCTATCGCCTCATCACTACCATTGCCCAGAAAAATGTTATCCACAGGCACACCCTTCATGGGTGAAATGGCCTGTTTCAACTCCTCCTGCAAGGGATCTGGATAGCGGTTTACGCCGTTGGGATAAGGGTTTTCGTTGGCATCGAGAAAAGCGTCTGCCTTCACTCCCTTAAACTCATCGCGAGCGCAACTATATGGTTTGAGCGCCCAGATATTGGGACGCACTAATTCTTGTAAACTTTTCATAACGATTGAATTCTTACAGTCATTGCATTCTTGTGAGCATCCAACTGCTCTGCCTCTGCCATCAGTTCGACAGCACGGCCGATGGAGCGGATACCCTCTGCAGACAATTCTTGGAAAGTAATCTTGCGGCAGAATGAATCAAGGTTCACGCCGCTATATGCCTTAGCGTAGCCCGATGTGGGCAACGTATGGTTAGTGCCAGAGGCATAGTCACCAGCTGACTCACAGGAGTAGTTGCCAAGGAACACGCTGCCAGCATTCACCACCCTATCAGCAAATGACAGATAGTCCTTGATGGCAAGGATCAGGTGCTCTGGGGCATATTCTTTCGTCATCTCTATCACCTCTTCCATATCCTTCACGATGATGAGCGTGGAATACAGCAAAGACTGCTCTGCAATTTCTTTGCGAGGCAGCAATGCCAATTGGCTGTCCACCTCTGCATTCACCTTCTCAGCCATTTCCTCAGAAGTTGTGATAAGAATTACCTGCGAATCCACACCATGTTCAGCCTGAGAAAGCAAGTCAGCAGCCACAAACACAGGGTTTGCCGTATCGTCTGCCACTACTGCCACCTCTGAAGGACCTGCTGGCATATCAATTGCAACCTCATGCAGACTCACCTGCTGCTTGGCTGCCATCACAAACTGATTGCCAGGACCAAATATCTTGCTGACCTTTGGTACAGACTCTGTACCGTATGCCATCGCACCAATCGCCTGAACACCACCAGCCTTGAAGATTTTGCTGACACCAGCCACCTTCGCCGCCATCAGAATGGCAGGATGCACCTTGCCCTCACGATTAGGAGGTGTACAAAGCACAATCTCCTTACAGCCTGCAATCTTGGCTGGCGTGGCAAGCATCAACACCGTGGAGAACAATGGAGCCGTACCTCCAGGGATGTAGAGACCCACCTTCTCAATGGCGACCGACTTCTGCCAGCACACCACACCAGGAGCCGTCTCCACCTTCTCGCCTTCAAACTTCTGCGAGGCATGGAACTTCTCAATGTTGGCATGGGCGAGTTTCAAGGCTTCCTTCAAGTCATCAGATACAAGTCCTTCAGCCTCAGCGATTTCTTCTTCAGAAACTGATAAGGACTCAAGCCTTACCTTATCGAATTTCTCTTCAAAGGCTTTCACCGCCGAGTCGCCATACTGCTGAATCTGGTCGAGCACGGTCTGTACCGTCTCACGCAGTTCGGAAGCATCACGATGAGGACGTTCCAAGAGTGCCTTCCACTCTGCCCTGCTGGGATATTTAATGATGTTCATTTTTTGAATGCGTTATGCACTGATTAAAGTATCATTTTCTCAATAGGTGTCACCAAGATGCCTTCTGCACCAAGGGCCTTCAACTGACCCACAATCTCCCAGAAGTGCTTCTCGTCAAGAACGGCATGAACAGAGCACCAGTCCTCGTCTGCCAATGGGATAATCGTCGGGCTTTTCAGACCTGGCAACACCTTCACGATTTCAGCCAGACGTGCTTTAGGCGCATTCATGCGCACATACTTCTTGTCTTCTGCAATCAGCACAGAGTTGATACGGAAGAGAAGGTCTTCCAGGATTGCTTTCTTCTCTTCGTCCAGATTCTTGTTGCCAATGAGGAGTGCTTCACTCTTCATCACCACTTCCACCTCCTTCAGGTTGTTGCTGACCAGCGTGGAACCAGAGCTGACAATGTCGAAGATACCATCAGCCAAGCCAATGCCTGGTGCAATTTCCACAGAGCCTTGAATGACATGAATGTCCGTCTTCACACCCTTCTCCTCCATAAACTTACGGAGAATAACAGGATAGGAAGTGGCAATCTTCTTGCCATTGAACCACTCCACACCTGGATAATCGATGGCCTTAGGAATCGCCAATGAGATGCGGCACTTGCTGAAGCCCAGACGCTTCACAATGTCGGCATTCTCGTTGCGTTCCACAAACTCGTTCTCACCCACGATACCCACATCAGCCACACCATCGGCTACAGTCTGTGGAATATCATCGTCACGGAGGAAAAGCACCTCCAATGGGAAGTTTGATGCCTGAACAAGCAAAGTGCGCTTGCTTGAACTTACCTTGATGCCCGTCTCCTTCAGAAGATCCATGGTGTCTTCAAAAAGACGGCCTTTTGATTGTACTGCTATACGTAACATATATCTTTGTTTTTTATTCTTCGTTATCAATTATTTAAAATCTTACATCTTATATCTAATTTATCGCTCCCTCCATCGTCATGATTGTCTTGTTCGAAGGGATGTAGGTGGCAATATGAGGTCGATGTCGATAGGGGTCATCGTGTCGGAAAAACTCCAGAATGGAACTGAACGGATAGCGGCTCGTGTCAAACACGATGTAGTCGTAATCCCTGTACAGCACATCGGTACTGGGTATATCTCCCAACCTCGAATGGAACACATCATACTGGAACCTATGCTTCTCGGCTATAGCCTTCATGTCGTCAAGGTTTCGTCCATCGCTCACAATCAGATACTTCACTCTCCTCTTTCTGGGTCTCTTATGAGTCCATGCATAAAACTTCTGCATCACATATGACATCACCCCCTTCATCACCACGGTCAGCGTGATAAACGCTGAATAGATGGCGCTGTAATGTGCAAAGTGCTTTTTGAAAAAGATCACCATGGCCTTGTGAAAGGCATTCACATATTTGAGCGAGTCCTTCTTCGTGCTCTCCCCCTTGTAGTGCAGAATTTGCGTGGGGATGTAGTAGTTCTGAAAACCTGCCTTCAGCACACGGTAGCTCAAATCGATGTCCTCGCCATACATGAAGAACGACTCGTCCAGCAAGCCCACCCTGTCCAATGCCTCCTTGCGGATGAACATGAACGCGCCACTCACGATTTCAATCGGATTGATGGCCTGCTTATTCAGATACTGCATGTAGTACCTGCCAAACAGACGGCTCTTCGGAAACAGCGAACCCAATCCTGTCATCTTGCAGAACGCCACAAAAGGAGTTGGCACACCACGACGGGATTCAGGGGCAAACGAGCCATCCACCCTCAACATGCCTACACCACAGATGCCCGCCTGCGGATTCTTGTCCATGAAATCTATGCACTCACGCAAGGTACGTTCTCCAATGAACGTATCAGGATTCAGCAACAACACATACTCACCCCTCGCCTCGCGCAATGCCTGATTATTGGCACGGGAGAAGCCCACATTCTCGGCATTCTCAATGTAGCGCACCCAAGGGAACTTCCCCTTCAAGTACGACATCGAGTCATCAGTGCTGTTGTTGTCAACCACAAACACCTCGCTACATACACCTGTCAACGCCTTCTCCACCGAGAGCAGGCATTGCTCCAGATAGTAGCGGACATTGTAATTGACTATGACTATGGAGAGTTTCATCTATTCTTTATTCACATCTTCCAGATAGGAAGAAATCTTTGACTCAGAGGGCCAGCAGTAGATGGTGGCACTCATAGCAACCAAGGCACAAAACGCGCCACTCACACTCATGGCAAGGTAATAAACCACCACACTGAACACGGCAGCGATACAAAGAATGCCTATCCGCACAACGCTCCATATATGATAAGACCGCAAAGCCTCGTCATTGTCCATGCGACGCAATCCTTTGGTCGTGTTCAACGTGAACAGGCGGATTGCCAAAGGAATGCCTACAATCGTCAGCACCACAGAAGCGATGTTCAGCCTTACCTCTTCAGGTGACTGAGGAGCTACCCATCCATTGGGTATCACATCCAGTTCCCCCAACACGACAGCAACCACTACAATCAGCCACACCACCGCCATCTCTATTTTCAAAATCCTCAAAAGCTTTTGTATATATTTTACCATAATCTTATATGTTCTCTCTATTCTCAAACCTTATACTTCTTACCTCACACCTCATATTTCACACCTCTAAACTTTACTTTCCCGTAAACGGCACACGATTCACCAACGAGCGTCCCAACGTCACTTCGTCCGTATATTGCAACTCGTCGTTGATGCTCATGCCCCTCGCCAATACCGTCAGTTTCAATTCAGGGTATTTCGACAACTTGCGGAAAATGTAGAAGTTGGTGGCATCTCCCTCCATCGTCGAGCTCAAGGCGAAAATCACCTCGTTCACTCCCCCTTTGTCCACACGCTCCACCAAACTGTCAATCTCCAACTGGCTCGGACCCACACCATCCATCGGTGAAATCACACCACCCAGCACATGATACAGGCCCTGATACTGCTGTGTCTGTTCAATCGCCATCACATCCTGCACATTCTCCACCACACAAATGGTCGAACGGTCACGATGTGGATTTCCACAAATCTGGCAGACATCGTCATCGCTGAGGTTGTGGCATACCTCACAGTAATGCACCTCATGACACAAGGTGGAGACAGCATCCGTAAAAGCATCTATCTTGCCGACATCCAGACGCAACATGTGCAGCACCAGCCGCATCGCCGTTTTACGTCCGACACCTGGCAGTTTCGAAAACTCATCCACAGCACGTTCCAACAATGCTGACGAATACTGCTCATTCATTTCTCTTCTTTCCTTTTTTCAGAAATCAGCTGCAAAGGTAACACTTTTTCACGGCATGACAAAAAAATGCGCCCGTAAAGTGACTTACAAGCGCATTTGAAACCGTTTTATGTCCGCTATTTCCTTTTCTTTGAAAAGAATCCAAACACACTGCGGAATGCCGCCACCGTTTTATAGGCAGAAATGGCATGACCCACATAGTTCATGTATTTGTTGGAAGACTCGAGAAAAAAGTTCTCAGGATGATACACAAAGTAATGGGCAACATCATTCTTCAGCTTATCCACGCTGTTGTCTATCTGCCGCCTTGCATACTCCTTCTCGTCACGGATATCCCTGAGCGAGGTGAATTCTTGTTTCCGTTTCATTCCTCACCTCCTTCCTCTTCGTACTCGTCCAACTCACGGACAAGACTTTCCGCCAGTTTACGGATCTGCTCATCCTTGGCGCTCTTGCTGCCCAGCATCTGCTCCGTCACCGTAGGCACATTCAGCAACTGATCACTGAACATCCTCACGAACGGATTCTCAATCAGAGGCTTTCTCAACAAGAATGCCAACACGATCAGCAGCACCAGCACACCGCCCACGATGTAGTAGCTCACCATCTCGCTGCCCGTCAACAGGGTCAAGGCCTTCACCGTTCCCGTACTCAGGAAAAAGATGGCACTGGTCGCCAAGGCCATCACCACAGCAATCAGCACGGCATACGTGGTCACCAGCGTCAAGCGCTCCGTCGCCTCCAGGCGCAGATAACGCTCCACACGGTATGCCAACCTGCGGAAATCCTCCGTCACTCTATTGGATGCACTCATGGCAAAACCTTATTCAGCATCGAAATCCTCAGCAGGCACACACTCCCGCTTTCTGCCGATGTTCTTGATTTCATCCACCAGATTATCGAAAGCCTCCTTGTCGAGTTTGATGCCACGCTTCTCAAGAGCTTCCTTAATCTTAGCACGCTGGTCTTCACCCTTTTCTGGAGCAAAAAGAAGACCTATTGCCGCTCCCGCAATGGCACCACCTACAAAAGCAGTCGCCAATGCAAAACCATCACCTCTTGTCATAATCAGATACGTATTAAAAGGTTGATAAATAATGTTAATTGTTTCAATTTCGGTGGCAAATATAAGACATAATCCACAAAAAGCAACACATTTTTGGATGTTTAACTTTTTTTTGCACACATCTCCTTTGCAATGTGGCAAATATGCCCTAACTTTGTAGGAAATAAAGACTTCATTCAATCATCTAATTTATAAACAGAAGAATTATGAGAAAAAGTATTTTTATGGGATTAGCACTTGTTGCTGCCCTTGCCTTCGTTTCATGTAAATCATCTGAAAGCAGCTACAAGAAGGCATACGAAAAAGCCAAGGCACAAGAGATGGCACAGACTAACACCACTGACCAGGTAGAGTCAGCACCTGTATCCGTGACACCCGTTGTCACTACACCTGTCACTACCGCTGCAAACACAGAGAACGACCGTCAGGAACGTCTCACTGTCATGAACGGCGGTACCCTCAAGGCCTTCAACGTCGTATGTGGTTCCTTCAGCAATGTTGACAATGCCAACAACCTACGCAACACCCTCGTTGCCAAAGGTTACTCAGCACAAGTGGCACAAAATCCTGAGACCAACATGTACCGCGTCATCGCCGCATCCTTCGACGACCGCGCAGCAGCCGTTCAGTCACGCGACCAGCTTCGTGGCACCTACCCCGACGCATGGCTCCTCTATCGCACTTACTAACGACATACATATAATAATATAAAGCAAAAGGGGATGTGCCAATTTTACACATTCCCTTCTTTTTTTCTCATTTTTTCTCAAAATCCTTTGTCGATTCAAAACAAGCGTGTATCTTTGCAAAACAAACATCAACCAGACAGACGATACATTATCCTCGTCGCACGGATGACACTAATTATAAATTTAATATCACCTATTATGAATAAGAACGAAAAATTTGTCATCACGATCAATCGTGAATTAGGAAGTGGCGGTCGCACCGTAGGCCAAAAACTAGCTGAAAAGCTGGGAGTGAAGTTCTATGACAAGGCCCTCATCAAGGCATTGCAGGAGAGGTTTAACCTCACTGTGAAAGAGATTGAGAAGCTGAAGGGTCGCAAGCATGGTTGGTGGGCCGAGCTTGATCGCATCATAGGCATCGGTCCGGGCGTGAACATCGACTACTACATGCCCCAAAGGGGTAACGCGTCTGACCTCCTGACCACAGATGAAATGTTCAAGGCTGAGACTGAGATTCTGAAAGGCATTGCCGAGGAGGAATCATGCGTTGTGGCAGGCCGTAGCGGCTTCCATGTGTTCCGCGATCATCCCAACCACCTGAGCATCCTCATCCAGGCCTCTATGCCTTTCCGCGTGGAGCGTGTGTCCCGTAAGCAGAATGTCACTGAGGAAGAAGCCCGTAAAATCATCGACAAGGTGGACAAGATGCGCGAGAACTACGTGAAGAAATACACCAACACCTCACGTTACGACACACGCAACTACGAGCTTGTCATCGCGATGGACGGAATCAACGAGGACGATGCTGTTGCCCTCATTTGGGATTACATCAACAGGCAGGTTTCGTTGTAGAGAGATGCTCTCACTTTGACATCTTTGACACTTTGACATCTTTGACACTTTGACATCTTTGACAATAACAGGGAAGCCTTCCGAAATGGAGGGCTTCTCTCTTATTCAGTACACGTCTAGTCGTGTAGATGCATAGACAGAAACAGCAGCAGACATCAAGAAAATTAACATTTTCGGAGGCAAAGTTACAGTTTTTTTATAAGTCTTTATCTCAGAAATACGTGTTGATCTGAAGTTTCAAAAAGAAATTGTCAAAGTGTCAAAGATGTCAAAGACGTCAAAGAAAGTGATGGGTCTCTTGCGCGTGGCTTCTCTCTTTGTAGTAATATTTATATATAATATATAATTATAAATAATATTAATATATAATATATACGCGTGCGGGGGTTCATGCATCTTTGACATCTTTGACACTTTGACACTTTGACGGTGCCCATGTTTTTTTGAGAAAAAAAATATTTTTTTGTTGACTTTCTTGGTGAAAGGAAAATACTGCCGTAACTTTGCAGCGTCAAAAAAAAAACAAAAAACATGAAACATCTCAACTCAAAAGAAATCATCGCCACACTAATATGCATGCACAAGCAGACCCCTTCTTTCCTGAAAGGCATCTTCCCCTCTATGGGAAGAAAACCATGCGGCAAGGGGAAAGGCCCACCAAAGAGCGCGACCTGATAAAGGCCGGTTATTGATCAGCAGAGGCAGGTTATTAATCCGCAGAGGCGGGTTATTGGAATAAAGTTGAATGATCAGATGAGCGGCATGCCTGCTTTAGCACATTCTTCACGCATCTCTTCTGGCCATATGGAAGCTTGGATTTCGCCCACATGAGCCTTGTGGAGAAGCACCATGCAAAGACGGCTCTGACCAATTCCACCACCCACAGAGAGAGGAATTTCATCATTCATCAACTTTTTGTGGAAGAACAAATTGAGACGTTCCTTCTTATCTTCCAATTCAAGCTGACGAAGAAGTGCTTCCTTATCCACACGGATACCCATAGAACTCAGTTCGATGCTACGTTCAAGAATTGGATACCAGATGAGAATATCGCCATTCAAACCCTTGTAGCCCTCTTCGTTTGGTGTACTCCAATCATCATAGTCAGGAGCTCGTCCATCATGCTTTTTGCCATCAGAAAGTTTGCCACCAATGCCCATAATGAACACAGCGCCATACTTCTTACAAATGGCATCCTCACGCTCCTTTGGTGTCATGCCTGGATACATCTGCAACAATTCCTCTGAATGAATGAAATGAATTTCTTCTGGCAAGAATGGTTTGATTTGTGGATAAGATTCACACACCAAATATTCTGTCCGCATGATAGCCGCATAGATGTCCTTCACAATCTTCTTCAGGAAGTCCAAATTACGATCCTCCTTACGAATCGTACGACACCAATCCCACTGATCCACGTAGAGCGAGTGCGTGTTGTCCAGTTCCTCGTCACCACGAATGGCGTTCATATCGGTATAGAGTCCATAACCAGGCTGAATGCCATATTCAGCCAGCATCACACGCTTCCATTTGGCGAGGGAATGCACCACCTCTGCCACTTGGTCGTTCATGTCCATGATGGGGAATGAAACGGGACGCTCCACGCCATTCAGGTCATCGTTCAGACCCAATCCGCGCAACACAAACAGAGGTGCTGTCACACGACGCAGACGAAGTGCTGTCGAAAGGTTCGCCTGAAAGAAATCCTTGATCTGCTTGATGCCCAATTCTGTCTGGATAGGGTCAAGCAACTGACGATAACCCTCGACTTTAATGAGTTTGCTCATATCTTTTTGTTGTTTTGTATCGATTTAGAATCTTGCCCAAGACTGTTTTATGCCTAAAAGCGCTGCAAAGTTACGACTATTTTTAATAACAAAACAAATTTTTCAATAAAAATAATTGCAAAATGTAAGAAAAACAAGAACATTTTCTTACACTATTACATAAAAATGGCACATTCGCCTAACAAAACACGAAAAAAGAACAAAGTGGCGACCCACATAGGTGAATGAGGGCAGAACAACAGGATTTAGGAGGAAAAGACCCCTAAGTAATTGGCAAATCGGGATTTTTACACCTGAAAAAGTGGAAATTGCCGATGATTTTTGCGGAAAGTTTGCTGTTGAATGGATTTTTAGTGGTAAATTTGCAAGATTTTTGTGCTTCGAAGAAGATTCAATAATATAATAAATATGATAAAAATTACATTTCCTGACAATTCCGTACGCGAGTATGAAGCTGGCGTGACGGGCTTAGAGATTGCCGAGAGCATCAGCCAGAGATTGGCGCAAGACGTGAT
>Ga0310786_10012211_pt1 | contig 10651 bp, 2 predicted proteins | sample AusTroGonzalo_MG_FD_203881 | JGI IMG/M metagenome (GOLD analysis project Ga0310786, IMG submission 203881) | Bovine rumen microbial communities from tropical cattle in Woodstock, Queensland, Australia - Gonzalo_03 (v2) (version 2) | ecosystem: Host-associated > Mammals > Digestive system >...
GCCGAGCGAAGGCGCGGCGGAGTTCACGGTCTACCGCAATGCCAAGCTGGTTAACGGCGTCGTTACCGGCGACATCATCATGCAGGGCGAATCTGTTTCCGGCATTGTGACCGAAAGCGGGACATATTACATTGCCGTCACGCGCGCAATTGGATTCGAGAACGAGGACTGTGCATATACAATGACTGCCAAGGCGTGCAACGTCGGCCAGGTCAAGTCCGACAAGGCGGCCTATACCGTAGGAGAGAAAGCGGGATACCTGACAGTCAAACTGTCGCGTACGGCCAAGGAGGGAAAGGTGCGCGTTCGCTATACTACGGTGGAGGAAACGGCGCTCGCGAACGAAAATTACGAGGCCCAGACCGGCGTGGTGACATGGGAAGATGGCGATGGTTCCGCAAAGGAAATCAAGATAAAGATCATCCCAGACCTTATCGACGCCTGGGACGAGAACAAGGTCTTCCACATCCGGCTCGATGCGATTGCGGACGATGAAATAGACCTTACGGCAGAATATCCTGCCCAATTCGTGTCCAACGACCTCGAAGTCACGATCACGGACAGCTCCAAGGTCGCTCCCGGCACGGTGCAGTTCGCTTTCGGCGGCGAGGACATGGCGGACTTCGCCAATCCCGCGAAGCCGAGCCTGACTGTCGCAGGCGGGGATACTGCCGTGCTTTGGTTGACGCGTACGCTGGGTTCGGACAAGGCAATCGCGGTTTCGGCCACGATTTCGGCGAAGCAGACGGCCGGCGAGGAGTTTGTGTCCGCGGAAACACAGGAAATCTGGTGGGAAGACGGCGACACCACGACAAAACCCCTTTTAATCCAGACCATGCGCCCGACAGATGCCCACTTCGCCGCCAAGACGTTTACGGTGAAGCTTGCAGTAATTGCCGCCGACGCCAAGGCGACCATCAAGAATGGCAGCGCGACTGTGACGGTGGTTGACGGCGACAGTTCAATGGACTTTGCCGCCTACGCTGCGTCCTTCCCGAGGACGAGCGGAGTTGCGGTCAAGGCTGGCAAGGCCGATACCTGGTATTTTGACGCCGCTGGCACGCTCCGCAGCGTGATGCCCTCCAAGAAGGGCGAAAAGGCGGAGCTTACTTTCTCCGTCACCGGGCCTGGTCGTTTGCGCTTCTCGCCGGAGTTCGTGTTGGATGGTGACGACACGACATGCACTGTCATGGTTGGCAAGAACGCGCTTGACTCCGCGCTTGACGGAACGGTCGCCGATCTTTTCCTCGGGACCGGGAAGACAGATGTCAAGATTACCGTCACTCGCGGCGCGAATGCGACGGCCGAGACGGATTCCTATCTCGCGCTCTATCCGCAGGATGGCGATGTGCCGTTCCTCTGGGAACCGCTGCCGATGCCGACGCTTGTCTCGCCTGCATCGTCCTACCTCGTGGATCCAGAGCACGCCGTTCTCAGGTGGACCGGCAATGACAACGCGAACATCCGCTATGCGTTCTCTTGCGATGTGGACAAGAAGAAAATTGGTACAAATGATGCCAAGTATAGCGTTCCGGGGAATGACTATCCAGCCCACTTGAGCGAGCCCTCTTTCGAGATTTGCGCGGCTTGCGGCTACGACCCGTTGATCTCCAACGCAACATACAGTTGGCGTGTGGACAGCGTCATGCTGGACGACGAGGGCAATGTACGGCTTGTCAACACGAACAAGGCCGTCTGGACCTTCAAGACGTCTGTGTCCGGAGCTCCGGTGTCGCACATCTCCTCTGCGAAGGACGTTACGGGCGTGGATGTGGCTGAACTTGTCGCGGCCGGCAAGCCCGTCACGGTCGTCCAGGGCGTCCAGGTGACGAACCTCCTGTTTGAGACCGAGACGCCCGGCGCGACTTACTCGCTTGCATCCGGTTCGAAGTTGCCGTCAGGTCTGCAGGTCAACAAGACCACGGGAGCGATCTTCGGCGTCCCGCAGAAGACAGGCGACTACCAGGTGGCAGTTCAGGCTACGCGCGGTCGCGATGTAGGTCCTGCGGCGGCGTTTACGCTGCATGTCGAGCCGATTGAACTCGCAGCTGGCACGTTCAACGGTCTTGTTCAGACGGACGACGCGAACATCACTGACGCTACGGGCCGCGAGAACAATTCAATCGGGCTCTTGAGCGTTACAGTGGCCGAATCCGGGAAGATTTCCGCCACGGTAACGGTCGGTGGTACGAAATATGCCTTCAAGGCGGACGGCTACGACGGCCTTGTGGATCTTGTGAATGGTCAGCCTGGTGTTTATGTCGCCATGTCTGCGGCGAGCGCGGTGAAGGGGTACACGAATACGCTCGCGCTGACGGCTTGCCGTGCAGGTACCAATGACTGGACTGCCGTCGACATGCCGATGATTGCGGATATGTCGCTCAACATTCCTGCGGCAGACAAGAGGAGCATTGCCGCGGCAGACGTCGCCTATGTTGGCCAGGCGCTTCGCGACAATACAAAGTTCAAGCAGGTCCTCGCCGCCCAGGCGCCTTATGTCGGCTACTATACCGTCTCGCTTCCCGTTACCGGTTCGGCGACTGCAGGTGCGCCGCAGGGCAGCGGCTATCTGACGCTTACCGTTGACGCCAAGGGCAAGACAAAGATTTCGGGCATGGCGGCTGACGGCACCTCACTTTCCGGTTCGGCCGTGACTGGATTCATCTCCGACGACGGCGACGGTGAAAGCGCGGCGTATATTCCGATTTGCGTGGCCGGCAAGACTACCGTTGTCGGCGGCTGGCTGAGGTTGTCGCTTAGCGACACTGCGACTGTCGACTGGCAGGATATCAGCTCCGGCGCCAAGTTGCCGGTTGTCGATGGTGACGGCAAGCTCCTCTGGGCCAATGCAGACGCGCATGCCGCCTATGACGGCGGGAACTGGTCTTCCTTCACGGCTGAGCTTTCGCCTGTCGGTGGCTACTACTCCACCATCGTGAACCTCCAGACCTACTACAAGAAGTATGCTCTGTATCTCGTCGACCTGGTCGACAGCGACCAGTTGCCCTCCGCGCTCTTGGGCGAAGAGTACGAGTGGTCCGCCTATCCCGGCATGCTTACATGCGCGGGAGGTGACGTAGCGCACGGTCTCTACGTGGACATGGTAGTCAACACGCCGACGGTGGAGAAGAGCGTCATTCAGAACACGCTGGACGGGAACGGCAAGAAGACGAAGTTCATCGACTGGAGCGCCAGCGTCAATCCTTGCAAGTTCACGTTGTCGCTCAAGTCGGCTACGGGCGTGTTCTCCGGCTCCTTCGACCTCTATGCGTCTAAATACGACGAATACGGGTTGGAGACGGAGCAGAAGAAGGTTGGCTCCTTCAAGCACCAGGGAGTCCTGTTGCTGACGCGTGAAGAGTCCGCGCCTCTTGCCTTTGAGGATGGCGTGATGTCTGGGTTCTACACAGCTCCTGCAAAGCTTGTCGACGATGCTGACAAGAAGTCCTACACTTGGAACGCCTCCTACCAGCTGATGATTGGCGCGGAGGAGATTATCAATCCGCCAACAGAAGGATGGGGCGAAGACGCCCCATGATGGATCAATGAACACGCAGACCCGAATCAAGACAACCATTCTGGCATCCCTCCTCGTGGGGGGATGCCTCGGGCTTTTTGCCGCAAACAAGCCTGGATACGTAGTCAAGCCATCCTTGATTGTGCCGGAATGGTCCGGTGCGACGCCTGGCGTATGGACCATGGACTATGCAAGCGCGCTTGCGAACGCAAGTGCGGACGGCAAGTGGACGCTGATGCTTTATTCGGGAATGTGGTGGTGTCCCCACTGCCAGCCGCTTGAAGAACACGTGCTTACCAAGCCCGCCTTCTCCAACTATGTGGCCGAGTGTGGCTATTATACGACCGTTCTGGACAATCCCTATCGTGACGGATACAGCAACTGGTGCTGGCTTTACGAAACCAACTACGTGGAGAACGTGGCGGGCCTCACGATGGAAGAGGCGCTTCAGGAGATCGACAAGCGATACGCGGTGCAGGAGTCTTACGCCTTGCCTGGCGCTACCGAGTACAACATATCAAACTGGAATGGCACGGCGACCATTACCTACCACAAGGTCGGGTATCCCACGATTATCGTCATCCGTCCTGACGGCAATCCCGCTGGACGGTTCACGTTTAGCAGGAACATAGCGTCAGACATAGCCCTGACATATGTAACGAACCTGATTGAACAGGCCAAATGTGCAGACGAGTGGGATGAGGTGGACAACTATTGGCAGACGACAAAGACTCTGCTTGCACATCCTGAAAATCCTGACGAGTTCGTCCTTCATGGAGACCATACGCTTGCGACCAGGGACACGGCCGACTGGTTCAAGATCGAGTCGGGCGATCAAGATGGCTGCTGGACATTCCTCTTCGACGAGGTGCCAGATCGTCCAGGCGTGGTAGTGACCGCCTCCTTCTACGACGACCCGACTGCGGATCCGATTGCCGAGGCCGAGGTCGACGTGTCGGCTCGGGGTGTCTTCTCTGCCGAGACTTTTGTGGCTGGCACATACTACTTGAAAGTGTCCGTCAAGAGCTTGGATGTAGTCGCGGGATATCGCCTTTCCTATCTCGTGTCGACAGGGCGAGGTGTTGAGTTCGGTGCCGGCAAGACGCTTGTCTCCACCGAGGTCGAGCATGCGATGCCGACGTTGTACGACATCGATGGCGACGGGCTTCTAGACCTGCTTGTGGGCGTGAAGGAGCCGCTGGCCGGGGCGAATGGCGTTCTTACGGGATACGTGGGGCGTGTTCGCGTATACGGAAACGCTGGCACCGACCAGGATCCGCGCTTCGACGGTTATTCATACCTCACCGTAAACGGCGAAATACTGGAGGAGTCGCTTGACAGGAATTCTGGATGCCAGGGACTAAAGGCGGCGTTTGGCGATTTCGACGGCGATGGTTACGACGATCTTTTCGTCGGGCATCACTGGGGTGAACTAGACGTGTATTGGGGCACTGACGACCTCGGCGTCTATTCGGGCAATGTCAGGATATTGGAACGTCCGGCGGATATGCAGCGCTACAGGACCTATCCGTGCGCCCGCGATTTCGACGGCGATGGACGGGCGGAACTATACGTTGGTTGCATCGAGGGCGTATTCCTGAAGTTCACCTGCGACGGCGAGCGTAACATATCGGAAGGGCAGGTGCTTGATGACGGGGCGGGGAATATGCCGAAGGCGACGGCGTCCAGAAGTGCGCCGGCCTTTGCGGATGTCACGGGTGACGGGCTTGTCGATCTCCTGAGCGGGGACATGAACGGCAACATACTGCTGTTTCCCGCAATTGGCATAGGCAGGTGGTCTGCACAGTCCAAACAGCTGCTGGTAGGCCAAAGTGGATCGCGTTCGCGCATCGACATTGCCGACCTCAATGGGGATGGTGTCGAAGACATCGTGGTGGGGTATGCCAATGGAACGGTCGCCCTGATGAGCGGAATGCCTGGAGCTCGCATGACATGCGAGCCGGACAAGGACGGCTACGTGCCCGGCTTGGCAATCGACCCGATAGACGTTGTCATTGACACGGCAGGCGAGGTGACGGCGGTCAATGCCAAGAACCTTCCGTCCGGGCTTGCTCTTAAGAAGGACAGCGTCTCCGGCGTCTACCAGATCTGTGGAACTCCAACGAAACCGTGCACGAACGACGTCACCCTGCAGGTGTCCTATACGACAGGAGGGATGCGCAAGAGCCTTTCCACGACGGTGCAGATACGCGTACTCCCCTTGCCCGTGCTGGCGATTGATGTCGAAGAGATCGATGGCGGTGAGGGACGTGTTAATGGAGCGGGCTCGTATCTCGCTGGCAAGAAGGTCACTCTGTCGGCAACGGCAGACACTCGGAGCAAGAGCGTTTTTGCGGGTTGGTATGTGAATGGAAGTCCTTTCGAAGGCGGAGGCGCAGACCATCGCTCAACATCGATCCAGGTCGTGATGCCGCCAGTTGCGGAATTGAGACTTACCGCAAGGTTTGTTCCCAGCACGGAGGATTCGGCCGTTGCTGTCTATTTCCCCGACACGACGCTTCGGGCGGGCGAGCAGTCGGGCCCGTTGCACGTGCAGTCAGATTCGATTTCGTTCCCGACCGTTTCCGCGAAGGGATTGCCGACTGGCCTGAAATTAGACGCAAAGTCGTTGACTATTTCGGGAGTCCCCACAAAACCAGGGGACTATGAGGTTGTGTTTGCGGTGAAGAATGCTTCGAGGGTTTCGGACGAATATACTGCGCACATCAAGGTCCTTAACTTTGCCAGTGCGGCGATTGCCCCGCTTGACGAGATGTACTCGTTTGCGGCCGGCATTGTTGAGACAAACATGATCGAAGCGGTAGTCGACTGCTCTGTATCCGGGCTTCCTTCCGGAATGAAGTTCGACAAGACTACCGGCACCATTTACGGGGCGCCGTCCAAGCCGGGCATGTCTTTGGTGACGTTTACGAAGAAAATTGGAAAGACCACGGAAAAGGCCTCCACTTGGTTCTATGTTGCGGGGGCCGGGGTTGCTCCCGATGGAACGGACGGCATACCGGTTGTAGCGCAGATCCTTTCCAGTGACGGTTCGGATCCCATGACAAACGGCATCTGGCGTATAGACCTTACACAAGGCGTCGAGTGGCGGTGTGCGATTGGTTCCGTTCCGACGCTGTTGGATTTGCCAGTGTCGTATTCCGTGAAGTCGCTTCCGACGGGATTGAAGTTCGATTCGAAGACGGGCGTCATTTCTGGTGCCCCCACCCGCGTGTCGGCGGTTGACTCCAGGTCAAAGGAGCCCAAGCCGACCATAGTCTCGGTTACTGCATCGAACAAGGCGAAGTGGAGCGGCTCTGTTCAGTTTGAAATCTACGTGTTCCCTCGTCCGGCGTGGGCTGCAGGCACCTTCGACGGTGTCGCGTCTTTGGATGGCACGAACGGTTTGTTCACGCTGACGTTGACTGATGCCGGCGCCGCGAGCGGCAAGTACATGATTGGAGGGAAGTCGTATTCCTTCAAGACGGCGTCAATAGCCAAGGAGGAAGCGGACGGAAGCTTTGGCATTGACGTGCCCGTTTCCTTCTCCCGGACGTACATAGTCACTAACAGGCTCGTCCTTTCTGAAGCTGTATACGAGGCTGCCGCAATGACGGGGATAGCCGAGGACATGACTGCTGGACGAATCAACACCGCCGAGTGGGATGTTGAAGGATTTAATGTGACGAACGCCTGCCAGAACCTCTGGCTGCGCAAGGACGCCAATGCCTACAGACTTCCGGTTTTTGCCACCAACGCACAGCAGTCGTTCGAGGTCATTCGCGGGAATCTTACCTTCCGCTTCTCGGCCAAAGGGCGGGTATCGGTGTCTGGCAAGATTGACGGCAAGTCCGTGTCTGGGTCGTTCCAGCTGCTTGCCACGGACTTTGGCATCCCGGCTTGCCACTGCGATACATCATTCTACTATAACGGACTGATCCCCGTCTCCCTCCCGAATCAAGACTATTTCTCCATTGTGACCTTTATGGGCAGCAGCGATGTCCCAAAGATCACCGGACGGGAGGACGCCTACGACATGGAGCTCACCGCCGACGACCAAGTCGTGGAATAGGCGTTAAAACGGTGTTGACTTTCTCGCTAGGAAGTAGTACAATGGCTTCCGTCAAGTGAAAAGCTAACTGCCGTTCTGTGTCCTCATCCGTAAAAACATTCGCTGTTCTAGGGGCCTCTTGCGCGTTCGTGCTGGCGGCGGGGCTGTTGTCTATTGTCGCCGCGCGGCGGATGGAGGTAAAGGCGGCCGCTCTGCCGCGCGGACAGAAGGCATACAGCCGCACGCTTGTCGAAGACCTTAGCGTCAGTCGCCACGGGCTCTATGGCGTAGATCTTGTCAAGTGCAAGTCTTGCCGGCTGCAGAAGCGCAAGCAAGGCATATTCACGCTTGGCGCCATGAATGTTCTTGTAATTGACGACTTGTCCGTTGTCTTGCCCCGTGATGGAGATTCCGAATCAGCTGTGTCGGACGAGGAAGATGCCGATGCCAGGACGTTTGCGCGGCGAATAGGCGTATCGGATCGCTTTCTCGCAGTGCGTGGCGTTGCCCCTAAGTTCTCAGGGCTTAAGATAAATGGGCTTTCCGTAAGTCGGCTGACGGATGGAGAAAGACCAGAGGTCGCGTTCACGGCCAAGTCGGCCGAGGCCGTGCGCGGAGGTCTTAAGCTGTCTGGCTGTGTCGTCCACGCGGCAAACCGTTCTCCGGTTCCGGTGTCGGGCGCCGTGATCGCAAGATGCGACAATAAGCTTTGCCTCACTTGGAATGGTGGGCAGATGAACTTGAATTGAAAACGAACAACAAAGGAATAACAAGATGAAACTGAAATCATTGGCCTTGTTTGTTTCTGCTGCGTTGCTTGCGGCATCCTCGATGGCGGACGAGCCGCTTGGCTCGTGGTTGTCTAATCTGAATCAGCATGGCAAGGAAACCTGGCAGACAGGGAAACTTGCCGGCATAGCCGATGGATATAGGAGGCGCATTGCGAACGACCCGTCTGACTATGAGGTCCGCGTCCTTCATGCGGCGACCATTCTTTTGCAGTTGGGCGAAAACAAGAATGTCGCGGCCTATGCCAAGAAGTTCGGCATCACGCTCGACTATCTTGGAATGAAGGTAAGGGGATCGGGCAGTGCGCCATCTGCGTGGCCGAAGGTAAACGACATGGTGGATACCTTCGTGAAGGAAGGGGTTCCAGTTCTAAAAGACGCGCTTGCCGATCTCGATGGGATACCGTCCGAGTGGAAAGGATCTGTCAAAATCTCCAAAGACGAATTTCCTGTAGATGAAGATGTCTATGTCGACATAGGCGACGTGCTCTACGCAAGGGCGGGGATTGAGGCCGCCATAGGACTGGCGTACTTTGCGCACGGCTACGACCTGACGGTGGATTACGCGAAGGGGAAAGCAGCGGTGGAGAACCGTCGTACGATTCAGGCGCTCCCTCGGGCACCCAAGTCCGAATGGGACGAAATCTGGGAGAGCGCTTCTGCCGGGGCAGAATGCGAGGGCAGCCTGCACTCGTTCAAGGTCGGATATGTCGGCAAGAAAATGTACATTCGTGTTGATGGCGACATGGAGGGGATTATCGAGTATGGTGACCATGCCATTCGCTCGATCTATCTGTCGATGGAGAATTCTTCGGAGGAGCTCTGGGGCCTTCTCCTCACGGACGATCCAGACGGTCATATGCAGCAGGAAGGACAGTACACGGCTCGCGTCTTCAACACGTCAGAGTCCGATACCTGGTGGTATTGGGATTTCTCCAAGAAAACCGTGCCGGTCAAGATGACGCAGTCTGATGGCGCCTGCCAGTTTGAAATTGACCTTTCAAAATTCACCGCCTACGCAAAGGCCGGGGCCTGGTCCATTAACTGGGGTGAGGTTTGCCGCTACACGGACTGGTACGAAGGTTCATTCTACGACGAATACTTTGAGCAGTGGTATGATGGGTGGTGGGATTGCGAATGGTCTTACCTTGATTCCCTTGATGACTTTCCCTTGATGCTATACAAGCTTTTGACGGAGCAGACGAAGTTCATGGCAAAGGTGCGTAACCAGTCGTCGCTTTCGCAGTCAAAGTCGTGGATGAAGATGGCCATGAACCGTGCGCTTATGGCGGACGCGGCAGTTCTGGCGCGCCCAGACGGGGACGAGAACATGCATTTCGTGGAGTACGATCCCATCGACGCCGATGCCATCGAACGCGCACGCAACTTGACGGGAAAGGCGCTCGCCTCGCTTGACGCGGCGCAGGAAGTTGACATATCGAATGACCTTGAATATGATGGCGACTTCGACCTTACGCTTCTGCCTAACGACGGCGTTATGCAGGTCTATCTCGGGGCGCTGTTTGAAGGCAAGATCACTCGCGATCTCTTGCCGAAGTTCCTGAAGGGCGCGGACGAGGGACCAGCCCCGGTCATGGAGACAGTAAAGGACGCGACGTTTGGCGGGCTTCTACCGGAGTTTACGACGCGCACATGGACGGGGGTCCTTAAAGAACTTGGCCGCGAAGTCGCCCATCAGACCGTAACAGTCAAGCTTGACGCCAACGGCGGGAAGTTGCCGAAGGGATTCGCGGCCTCCATTTCGCTTGACTATGACGAGGAGTATGAAGGATGCCTCTATCCCGAGTTGCCGGTGCCCACGAAAGCAGGTGGCATCTTCGCTGGTTGGGCAACGGCAAAGACCGGCGGCGTGATCGTCCGAAAGGGCGACTTCTACGACGCGGGGCTCTTCGCCGGCGCGAAGGCGCCGACACTCTACGCCCAGTGGCTTACGACATACGCGCTGACCATGAAGGGTGAGGCGGCATATGCCGAATGGGATTGGTCTGAAGAACAGTATGAGTCACTCCCGCAGGAGGTGTTAGATGGCGAGTATGACTATGAAGTGGACGACAAGGGCGTTGTAAACGTCCCAGCGGGAGCCATTGTATACGTTGATGCCTCCAGATACGCCGAAGACAACAAGGGGAACGAGCTTCTGTTCCTGAAATGGTCTGTTTCGTCACCCAAGGCCAATCTGGGCGCAGAGTTCCGAGTCAGCGAGTGCGATACAACGCTCGTGATGCCGTCCGAAAAGCTTACGTTGACGGCGACCTATATCGACGAATCGTCCTT
>Ga0310786_10012213_pt1 | contig 10650 bp, 6 predicted proteins | sample AusTroGonzalo_MG_FD_203881 | JGI IMG/M metagenome (GOLD analysis project Ga0310786, IMG submission 203881) | Bovine rumen microbial communities from tropical cattle in Woodstock, Queensland, Australia - Gonzalo_03 (v2) (version 2) | ecosystem: Host-associated > Mammals > Digestive system >...
GCTGGTGTGCCTATCAAGAACCCAGTGGCTGGTATCGCTATGGGCCTGATCAAGAACCCAGGTGAGGACAAGTACGCTATCCTTTCTGATATACTTGGTGATGAGGACCACCTCGGCGATATGGACTTCAAGACTACGGGTACGAAGAACGGTTTGACTGCCACTCAGATGGACATCAAGTGCGACGGTCTTTCTTATGAGATTCTCGAAAGAGCGCTCATGCAGGCTAAGGCAGGTCGTGAGCATATCATGGGTGAGATGATGAAGACCATCTCTGAACCTCGTCCAGAACTCAAGCCACACGTACCACGCATTGAGCAGATCATCATTCCTAGGGAGTTCATCGGGGCTGTCATTGGTCCTGGCGGTAAGGTGATCCAGCAGATGCAGGAAGACACCCAGACTGTCATCACCATCGATGAGGAGGATGGTGTGGGTAAGGTGCAGATTTCTGCTCCCGACCGTGCTGCCATCGAGGCGGCTATGGCGAAGATCAAGGCAATCGTTGCCATCCCTGAGATTGGTGAGGTGTATCACGGAACAGTTCGTTCAGTGATGCCATACGGATGCTTCGTAGAGTTCTTGCCTGGCAAGGACGGTCTGCTCCACATCTCGGAGATTGACTGGAAGCGTCTCGATACGGTCGAAGAGGCTGGCATCAAGGAGAATGACGAGATTGACGTGAAGCTCATCGACATCGACCAGAAGACCGGCAAGTACAAGCTCTCTCGCCGTGTTCTCATCGAGAAGCCTGCTGACTATCAGGAGCGTCCACAGCGCGAGCGCCGTCCACGTCCTGAGAGAGGTGAAAAAGGTGAGCGTCGTGATCGTGGCGAGCGTCGTCCACGTCCTGAGCATCGTGAGCCACGCAATGAGGCTCCAGCACCACAGGATGGTGGCGAATTCAAGTCTGCTCTTGACGACCTTTTGAAGTAATCACATATATATAATATGTATAAGGAAGAAGGCATCCATTTGGATGCCTTCTTTTTGTTTTATATATTCTCATAACTATTATCTGTTCTGATAATAGCCTCCTTCTCCCCCCAAGTGGTCAGCGTATGTGCCTCCTCCATGCTGAGGTTACTCCATCCTCGTCCCTTCAGTCGGATGAGGAAGGCAGCCCCACGCCAGCAGAGTTCGATGCACATGGCAATCCATACGCCTACCAAGCCCATCGTGGGCACTAAGAGTACGGCAAGCGTGAGCCTCACCACCCAGATGCTGCCCAGGTTCATCAGGCTCGGCACCAGTGTCTTTCCCGAACCTACAAACACGCCGTATGCCACGATACTGGCTGCAAACATCGGCTCTGCCCATGCCTCGATGCGTAGGATTTCAGCACCCAGCTTCACCACCTGTCCGTCTGTCGTTATCGCCTGCATCAGCTCCGGAGCAAACACACCCATCAGCAGTCCCATACCTGCCATGATCACCATGCCTAACCCCACCGACATCCATGCGAAACTCCGCATCAGGTCCTTGCGCCTTGCCCCCAGACTTTGTCCCACCAACGTAGTTGCCGCCTCCGAGATACCGTACCCGGGCATGTAGCAAAGGCTCTCGATGTTGATGCCGAATGTGTTGGCTGCTATAGCCACCGTCCCCAAGGGAGCGATGATGCTTGTGATAGCTATCTGTGCCCCGCACATCACCCCTCGTTCCAGGCTGATGGGCGACCCAATCAGCAATGCTTTCCGGAGGGAGTCCCTCGTGGGAAGGTAACCCGTGAAGTCCCACTTCCCCCAGACATCCTCATCCAGTGAAAAGTGCAACTGCCTGTCTCTCACCGCCATGAAATAGAGCATCAACCCCATCGTGATGGTGTATGCCAGGAAAGTGCCGTAGGCCACGCCGACCGTGCCAAGATGGAAGATGTAGAGGAAGCAATAGTTGAACACTACGTTCAGCAAGCACATCATCGCATTGAGGAAACTGGGTATCTTCACGTTGCCGCTGCATCGCAAACTTCCTGCCGCCAGCATGTTCACCTCCAGCACGGGAAGCGCCAACGCCACGATAGTGAAGTACTCAGAAGCACCCACGCAAATCTCCTCCTCGGCACCCAGCCAGACGGGCAGGTGAGGGGCAATCACTATGCCTATCAGCGCCAGCAGGAGACTGAAGACGAGTCCGGCAAACAACCCCTGCCGAATGATGTTTCTCGCCCCACGCAAGTCCTCCGCCCCCACATGATGAGCCACCTGAACCGTGAAACCCGCAGCGAACGCTGAGCACAATCCTCCGAAGAGCCAGATGGTGGTCGAAACCAGCCCCACCGTGGCAGACTCCCTCGTGCCAAGATGTCCCAGCATCGCCGCATCGATGATCTGCATTGCTACCGAAGACAACTGCGCTACCATCGCCGGCATACTCAACAACACAGTCAGCCGCAGCTTCTCTTGCCACGACATATTCCGCGCCCCTTTCCTCACCAGCGCCAGCAGTTCATCCTTCGACATGCTCATCTGTTTCCTCCTTGTTCTCCATGTTGCGATACCACCGCAACCTGTCCTACTTCAGCGCCTCAGCCACTGCCTTCTCCAAAGCCTCACCCCTCAAGTTCCTCTTCACAATCTTTCCATCAGGCCCGAAGAGAATAATCTGTGGAATCCCACTGATTCCATACGCATCACTACCGGCTTTCTGCGCATTCATCATCTGAGGATAAGGAATGTTCAGCTCCTTGATGGCCTTCTTCGTGTCCGCTGGTTCATCCCATGTAGCCACACCAAGCACCTCAAACTTATCCCCCTTATACTTGTTATACACATTGATCAAGTTCGGTATCTCAGCCCTGCAAGGTCCGCACCAGCTTGCCCAGAAATCCACCAGCACATACTTGCCCTTGCCCACATAGTCGGACAGCTTCGTCACCTTGCCCTCATACTCGGCAGAGAAGTCCTTGAACTGCTTTCCCTCCGATGTCTCCTGCTGGATACGCCAGGTCGCCATGTTCTGCTTCACCGTCGCATTCTCTTTGAAATACTCACTCCCCTCCGCCAACTTCAGCACCTCTTCTATCGGCATCATGTGGGCCAGCAGATTGGTTAAGATATATGCGCCTGCCTCGTTCTCATTCTCCTTCGTGAACTCCAAAGCAAGCTTCTTCACGTTCTCATCGTTCTGCTCAGCCTCCGGCAGCGCACTCAGTTTGTCCGTCAGGGGTTTCAGCATGGTTTCCAAGTCATTCTTCTTGCTATTCACTTTCTTTGCTGGCACCGAATCCTGCGCAAAGCCTGTTGCAGCTACCATCATCAGTGCTGCCACCATTACTAGTAATTTCTTCATTGTCTTTTTAGTTATTGATTGATTATGTTAGTTTATTTTCCTCCTGCGGGTAAGAACCTCAACCAGAAGTTCTCAATGGTCTTATATAGATGCACGTCCGTACCTTCACCCTCGTTGATGCTGTGGGTGCGCATAGGGTAGGACACCTGGTAGAATATCTTTTCCTCCTCGATGAGTTTGTTGACCAGCATCTCGCAGTTCTGGTAGTGAACATTGTCGTCTCCTGTACCATGAATCAGGAGCAAATTACCCTCCAAATACTCGGCATAGTTGATGGGCGAACCCTTCTCGTAACCCTCTGGGTTGTTCTGGGGAGTATTCATGTAACGCTCCTGATAGATGGTGTCGTAGAGCCGCTGGTCAGCCACGAAGGCGATGGCGATGCCCGTCTTGAATATCTTAGGATAGCGGAACATGCAGTTGAGCGTCTGGCTACCACCACCGCTCCAACCTGTGATACCAATACGCTCCGTATCGATGAAAGGGAACTGCCGAGCCAGATCAAGGATGCCGTTCGCCTGATCTTCACTGGCAAACGTGCCTACCTCACCATAGATGCACTTCCTCCATTCCCTGCCACGAGGAGCCGCAGCACCACGATTGTCTATGCTCACGATGATGTAGCCAAGGCTGGCCATATACTGATACCACGTGCTGCTCGACCACACATCCTGCACCGTCGAACTGGCTGGTTCTCCATACACCTCGATAATGACCGGATACTTCTTACTGGCATCAAAGTTGTAAGGTTTGATCATCCAGGCGTCGAGCATCAGATCACCCGACTTCACCTTCACAAACTCCTTGGGATGCACCCCCAACTCATCAAATTCCTTCTGGGAAGCGCTGTTATCCTGCATCTTTCTCACCGTCTTGCCCGAGGGGAAGGACTGCATCTCTATCTGTGGCACTGTCCGGGCATTGCTGAAGGTGTGCACAGCCCAAGTGCAGGTCGGCGACATATTATAACTATGCTGACCTTGCTGGTTGATGTCGCTCACCAGCTCGCATTGTCCGTTGCCGAAGAGCTTGGCTCTGTACAGATACCTTTGTGTGGCATTGTCGGGCGAGGCGATGAAATACACATAGCCGCTCTTCTCGTTCAAGCCCACTTGCCTGATCACGTCGAAGTTCCCTTGGGTGATGAGACTCATTTGCTTACCGTCGGCACTCACCCGGTACAGGTGTCTCCAACCGTCACGTTCGCTCATCCAGGTGAAGTACTTATTGCCTTTCAGCCATTGGACCTTGTCGTTGGTCTCCACCCAAGCCTCGTCGCTGTCCTCGAAGATGTTCTTCAGGTCATCCTGCCCAATGGTTGCCGTCCATACCTTGTTGGTGTGCTGCGGACGGTCCATCTGCTGGATGAACAACCGATTGGTGCCGGGCACAAACTCCATCCTCGGTAGATAGTTGTTGCGCTCATCCCCAGGGATGGGCAACCAAGTCGTCTCACCCCCTTCAGCACTCACATACCCAATCTTCACAGCACTGTTCGTCGTGCCAGCCTTAGGGTAGGGGAAATGTTGGATGGTGGGGTAGATGCTATCCACATTGTTGATGATGTCGAACCAACCCGTTCCGCTGGTGTTGCTCTGCCAATAAGCGATATACTTGCCGTCTCCACTCCATCGGAAACCGTCTCGGCAATCAAATTCCTCCTCATACACCCAGTCGAACGTTCCGTTCACAATCGTGTCGTTCCCGTCCGTCGTGATAGCCTTATAGGTCTTCGTCGCCAAGTCCTCCACATAGATGTTGTTCTTGCTCACATACGCCACCTTGCTGGCATCGGGCGAGAACTTCGCAAACATCAGGCTGCTCTCGGGCAATCCCTTTCCCAGCTGATGCAGTTCCCCATTTTGGCGGTTCAGCACCCAATACTCGCCCCGTGTGTTATATCGCCACACCTTCTTCGTGTCGGTGAACAGCAGCACTTTCTCCTGATTTTCACTGAATATCAAGTCATCCACAGGCTTCTGCTTGTAGAAATATGTTTCACTTTCTTGATCCACCAACAATTGCTCCGATGGAATCAGCACCGTCTGGCTCTCATCCTTAGCTGAAAACGCCACCACTTCAGGTAGGCATTTTTTCTTGTCTTCCCTACAATTCCATTCCATACGTATGTAATGCTCCCCATCTGGCATCCATTCGAGATGCGGGGCATAGTAGGGATACACAATGGGCCCCAACCTTCTCAACTCTAAAGTTTTGGCAGTGTCAGTTTTTTGCTGACCAAAGGCCTCCTCCCCACAGAAGACAAAGATAGAAAGAAACAAAATCGCCTTGGATAAGTTCAATAAGTTCTTCATTAGCTTTCGCTCTTAGTGATAAATCGTTGCAAAGGTAGTGAAAGCCGAACACAATACAAAATAAAAAGCTTTTTATTTTTATTGTTGAGGCGCATCCTACCGCCCCCCTTGTCTTTTATTTCTCACAGAAATCTTTATTTCACACAAAAAGCAGATTTATATTTCACACAGAAAACACAGAAAGCACAGAACCTTTAGCTCGACGTAGTCAAATATATAATTTTTTGAACACGAATCTCACGAATCTCGCTAATCTTTTTATTCGTGAAATTGGCTACGCCGAGCTGAAGGTTCGTGTTCGTTTTCTTTTCTGTGTTTTCTGTGATTTCCGTGTGAGCTAAAAACTTTCAACTTTCAATTTTCAACTTTCAACTTCCTACTCTCCCTCCACCCTTCTCAGCTCGGCAGTTTCGGCATAGGTGGGGCCGTCGGGGTCGGTGTTCAACCCCTTCCACTTCATCACGTCGTCGTGGATGGACTCAATCTCCCACCACTGGCGCTGCTCGGGCAGGCCGGAAGCGATGTTCTTCCAACGAGCGCAGAAGAGGTAGCCGTCGGCAAAGTACTCGTTGAAGTAATCGACCATGGTCTCCCAGTCGCTATCACCTTCCTGACGGGAATAGACGTAGGTGCCGTCAGGCTTGATCTCCCAGCGGACGTTCAGCCCCGAGGATGTCTGACCTTCCCAAGTGCCAATGACATCATAGCGGTAGTCGATGTCGGTCTTCACCAGTCGGACGTTCTTCTCGACGGGTTTACGGCTGATCTCACCCTCGCGGATGGTGGTGTGACTATATTTGGCAACGATTTCGGTGGCTGAGATGGAGGTGATGAGGTAGTTCTCCTGCAGCGTCAGTTCGGGCTCGCTCTCAGGATGGCCAGTGAGAGAGATCTGGTTACCCGTAATCTTGACATCGTACTCGCGATGGGCGCTCCATTTGAGCTGCGTCTCGGTGTAGTCGGGTCTTGATGAGCTGAGGTAGGCCTTGGTGGCTGAGACGAAGGTGGTGGCTGAATTGCCGGTGTTTGGCGCAGGCTGTCCATCGATTTCGACCTCGATCCACTTGCCCAAGATCTTCTCGGCGAGAGCATCGATAACTTCGACGCCTTCCACCTTCTTCCACTTCGTCTTCTGCTCGAACGTGGTGCCGTCGTCATTCTTGCGCAGGGCAGTCCATTGCATCTCGTCGTCGCTGATCTCGTCGATTTCCCACCACTCGCGCTGTTCCGTCTTGTCAATGTCCTTCCAGCGGGTGTTCAGGAGGTAGCCGTCCACGAAGTAGTCCTGGCACTCGCGCGTAGTGACTGCCTTCCACTCACCAGCGTCGTTACGGCGGTAGAAGTTGTAGGTGCCGTCGTCCTTGAACTCGAGGCGTGCGTTGGGGTCGTTATAGGTCTCACCACCCTTGATTTCCTCACACTCCCACATGCCGATGATGGCTGGGGCGTAGTTCTTGGTGACCTTCTCGAAGCGGAGGACATCTTCAACGACGTACACTACGGAGCCACCAAGCGTGATGGTCACCTTGTGGTTGGCCGTGAACTCCTTGTCGTTGATGTCGGTGATGAGGTAGTCCACCACCATTGTCGCGCCTTCTTCGGAGTAGCTGGTCAGCGACACCTTGTTGCCGCTGATGCTCATCTCGGTCTCCAGCTGGCTCACCCAGTGCGTGCCCACTTCGGCGCTGGCGTCGATGGAAGCACTCATGTAGGTCTTGGTGGGAGAGACGAACGTATAGACCATCTTCCCGTCGGTGGGTAGAGGCAGGCCGTTCTGCTCGACCTTCATCCATTTGCCGATAATCTTCTCGGCGAGGTTGAGGTCGGTCGTTGAGGAACTGTCGTCTTTGCTACATGAGGTGGACATCACCAAGCCGCAGATGGTGAGGATGGCGGCCATCATCCAAAAGAATTGTCTTTTCATTTGTCGTTAGTTTTAGATTGTTAATATTATATTGTCGATTTAAGTTTCGTTGGCAAAGGTACACAAAAAATCTCACCACCGCAAGTTCTCCCCCAACTTTTTTTATATTTCTCACAGACAACACGTTTATATTTCTCGCAGAACCTTTAGCTCGAAGTAGTCAAACCACAGAAAGCACAGAAAGATTGAAGAAAACCATAAAAAACCTTGGCTGTGCTGGTTGCTCTGCGAGCAAGAATTCTAAGTTCTCGTTCCAAGTTCTGTTCAATCCAGCTTGATTTCTAATTGTGGCGAATTCGCCATAATTAAAATTGGGGTTATATACAAATAAAACGTACGAACGTTGTCATCATTGTCATTGTCATTAGTTGTCATTAAGGATTTCGGATTGTCGTTTCCAGCCATAAGAATATTTAAATATTATTTATATGAAGTTTTTGACAACTTTCCAAACGCTTAATGACAAATGACAATCGTGACAATCATGATAACGAAAAAATTTTTTGAAAATTTTTGGCAATTTATTCGTAGACCGCACTCCCGATGTCGTATCTTTGCATTGTCATTGAGAGACGAAATTTGCGCTCCAACGAGAAAAAATTTACGGGCCCACGGAGGAGCGAAAAAAATCTTAAAATTGTACATCTAATTATGGCACTGAAAGTAAAAGCAAAGGAACAGTATCAGAACATTGGAAAGTATGCGAGCACCTATCGCTACGTGATGATGCCGGAGCTCTACACCGCACTGGCACAGGACAAGGTCATCAAGGAGGCAGCCCTCCGCAGCGGAGTTAGCCGAGGCGTGATGCAGGCCTGCTGGGATGCAGCCGGTGAAATCATCAAGGCTTGGGCAACCGAAGGTCACAGCGTGGCACTCCCCGGACTCGGCACCATGCGATTCGCCCTCCGCTCCAAGGCTGTCGCCAACGTGGAGGATGTGAAGAGCTCCCTCATCAAGAGCCGCTGCATCGTGTTCACCCCATCCGTTGACCTGAAGAACGAACTGGCCAAGACTGCCGTGCAGATCACCTGCTATGACCGCGACGGCAAGGAGATCAAACGCGTCACCTTCAGCGACGACGGCAACGTGGAAGACCCTGAGAACGAGGGTGGTGAGAACAACGGCGACACTGGCGACAACGGTGGCAACAACGGTGGCGGCGGCACGTTGGTGGACGACCCTGATGGAGACTAAGAAAGTTGAGAGTTGACAGTTGAAAGATGCGATTGAGTGAGTGCAGAGGTCAAACTTGTTTGAACTATGCCGAGCGTGAGCATCTTCGGCGAAGCCAAAATTGAGGTGTGAGGATACCTTGCACGTTAGGAACTCAAAGCATAACATACCTCACACCTCATACCTCACACCTCAAATTGTACATTCTTGGCATGCCAAGCGTGCTAAAGATACGATAAGTAAATCTTAAAATTGTAAATATAATTGTGAAGAACAAAGATTTTTGGAAGACCATCATTCAGGTGGGGTGTCTATCCTGACGGCAGCGCTGACTGCTATGGGAACGACCTCATGCATGCGATGCATGCTGTGAGATGGAAGATGTGAAATGTGAAACGTGAAATGTAGAAGGGCTGGGGTCGCGAAATGCGACGTCAGCCCTTTTTGATTTGTGTTCAGTTATTTCTGTGTGAAATAGGGATGTCAGTGTGAAATAGGGGAGGCAGTTTTCATAAAATTAAAAGAAAAGGTGAATAAATTATAGGATTTCTATTATAGAATTTGTATAATTGATTCTTTTTGCTTACATTTGCACCAAAATACAGTATTATGGAGAATCCTTTCTACATCACCGGTATTATCCCAGAGCCTTATTTTTGCGATAGGGAGAAAGAAACCACATGGTTTATACGCACACTTGAGAACAAGGCGCACATCCTGCTGACCTCGCCTCGAAGAATGGGCAAGACCCAGCTGGTTCGCCACGTGTTTGAGCAGCCATCCATCAAGAACAACTGCTATACCTTTTATATAGACATTTATCCTACCACCTGTCTGCATGAGTTGGTGTTGTTTCTGAGTAAGGAGATTTATTCCGTACTGGTGCCGAAAGGAAAGGCCGTGACGGATAAATTCCTGGCAGGTCTTCACTCTTTGGCAGGCAGCTTTGGCTACGACCCGATTACTGGTATTCCCACTTTCGATATCAAACTGGGCGACATTCATACGCCGGAATTGACATTGGAGGAGATTTTCCGTTATCTGGAACAGGCTGACAAACCATGCATCTTCGCCATCGACGAGTTTCAGCAGATTGCCCAATATCCGGAGAAAAACGTGGAGGCTTTGCTGCGGGCGCATATCCAGAAAATGAGCAATTGCTTGTTCATCTATGCCGGCAGCAACCGCCATATTTTAGAGAACATGTTTAACTCGGCAGCTAAACCTTTTTATAACAGTGCGGAGCAGATATATCTTGACTGCATTCCGAAGGAGGTCTATGCAAGTTTTGCTGAAAAGCAGTTCTCTCATGCAGGTCGAAGTGTCTTGCCCGGTGCGGTTTCGCTCGCTTACGACCTTTTTGAAGGACACACCTACTATGTCCACAACCTGCTCCACAACGCATTTGCCTATCTGGATGCCAATAAGGTCATTGATGAGTCCGACATTAAAAAGACATTAAGCGACATGCTGGAAGAGAAGGGCCGTTCCTTTGCCTCGGTGATGAATCAACTCAATTACCAGCAGAAAGAAACGCTGATTGCTATTGCCAAAGAAGGCAAAGCCAGCAGCGTCACTTCTGTTGCTTTCGTGAAGAAGCATGCACTTAAATCCCCCAGTTCCGTCCAGTATGCCATCAGCACCTTGCTGGAAAAACAACTTTTGACCTATCAGAACGAGGAACGCACAAAGGTGTATAGCGTTTCTGATCGGTTCTTGGAAATGTGGATCAGCAAGACATACTGACCCTTTTTTATTGTCCCATTTTCCCCCATTTGTACGATTGTTTTGTCCAAAAGCCGTCTTTTTCGCTTTTTCTTGAAAAAAAGTTGCCGAAAGATTTTGCCAGTTCGGAAAAAGGCCGTACCTTTGCACTCGCTTTCCGAAAAAACCTGCCAGTGAGGGCAGCGCCAAGTTCACTTGGGCATTGCCGAGCGCAGCGGT
>Ga0310786_10012214_pt1 | contig 10650 bp, 11 predicted proteins | sample AusTroGonzalo_MG_FD_203881 | JGI IMG/M metagenome (GOLD analysis project Ga0310786, IMG submission 203881) | Bovine rumen microbial communities from tropical cattle in Woodstock, Queensland, Australia - Gonzalo_03 (v2) (version 2) | ecosystem: Host-associated > Mammals > Digestive system >...
ATAGCCCTTTCGTAAGAATATACAAAACATATGATGAGTTTCACTTATCACCCGATAATCTCCATAGTCTAATCCATCTGGCAGATATCTGTCTTCTCCTTCTAAATGGAAATAATCATTGAGAACCTGTGAGACTCGATTTAACTCTGCCTCAACTGCCTCTATGTTGTCAACACTATAGAAGTCGTTTCTCATTAAGCCTTCAACACTAACACTCATCTGTTTTATCCATATAAATACAATTAGTCACAATTAGTATTCAACAATCCATTCTTGATTATCATAAGGACACCATCTGCCCCAAAGGAGTGCAATAAATAACGCTATGCACAATTGGCGATTTGAGTTTTCTCTCAGGAAACGAACTGCATGATTCGGTTTGTGTTCCAATAAATACTTGCGCCATCTAACCACATCTTTTTCATACCCCTTGAATTGTTCTTCAAGATTGTGAAGCCTTGAAAACATCATCTCACCCCACCAGAATTTTCTACGAATATCATCTTCTGGGAAAGGATCTTCTTCCTCACCTTTATAATACTTGAACTCTGGTAGCACTATTGGCTTATTCTCTGATTCCATTTTCATACTCGATAATCCACGAATATCACAGATGACAGGTCTAACATACGATTATTGTACTATAGCCATCAGCCGTTCTTTCAACATTGCCTTTCTCTTCGTAATGAATTCTTTGAAGTCCTTTACATCGAGACTAACATCTTTTGGAATCAATTGATAGTCAAGGTCAACTTTGTCAACTAAAATCCATTCTTCCAAAGACATATCGTTTTTATGCTCATTTACCCTATCGTTAAGAAGTTGCAGATTTGGTAAGGTGTCCCAATTCTCACTATCCTTAAAGAAGTTGTAATTATCTTCTGACATCTTATCATCCTTCTTTATGCTCCTAAAGAATGCCGCTGGATGTAAATGATCTAAATGATATATTCGATCACCAAATGGCATGTGAGAATAGATCAAAGCCATAACAGTATAACTTGAACTATCATCTTTATGCAAACTCAACAATCCATCAATAAATTCCTCATCAAACGAAAGATTCTTGCTTGGATTGTCTTTAAAGGCATATTTAATCTCTGCAAACGGGAACCTTCCACTTCTTAGATTTTTATTTAACACTTTTCTTATTCCAACAAGAACGGAATCCGATTGACCACCAAACACACGCTTCAAGAGAGAGATACAGAACCATCTTCTCATTTCCTCTTTTTCTTCTCTACAAAGAAGGGGATTATTAATTCGATTTTCCAACTGATTATAATAGATGTAGTATATAATGGGTATAAAAGCATTCTTTGCTCTAACTATTGAGTTATTGAATCCCCATTTCTCTGCCAGCTTAAATACCTCAATAATACTCTTGGTTATTCTAGGCCAATTATCCTCTATGGCGCCAACACTTTCACTGTCGAAGTTTTTCAAGCGGAACTTTATATCCTTACAGAACAACACAAGGCATGTCTTCAGTATGAAATCAGAATCTACCATAAAACCAGGTCGTCCGATCTCGAATATCTGGTCAATAAGTTTCCGGAACTCAGACCTAGTATCCTTTTGCCAATTAGCGGTAATGAACGACATCAATAGATTGGAATAACTTAATGGTTCTCCTCCACGATTCGTTCTGATGAAAATATCAAGAACAGCATCAATCTCTTGTTTGGTTTCCAAATAAAAAGTAATAAGCTTTTCGACAAAAACTTTCTTATGTAGTTTTAATATAGTATCAACAGCAAAGTCGTTTTCACCCCATGGTTGCGATATTATGTACCTTTGTAACTTGATACTATTTTCTCCAAACAAATACAAATCATTAACCCTAAACCAAATGGAATCAGATCGCTCGGAATCCTTCTTTACTTCATCTTCAGTAAGAAACTTGAAGTTATAAACCATTTTTCGTTCATCACGTTTCTCTTCTGGGATTGCTTTGCTTACATCAATATACAATTCTCTTGTAGGAATATTCTCTTCTGTATCCCTAAGCCAGCGTCGAGGGAGTCTATATGCATAAGTCCCTTTTAAACCTATATAAAGGCTCGTTAGTCTTTGCTGACCATCAATTACGGCATAGAAATCCTTGAATCCTTTTGTGCTAATATATGGATTCTCGTCATTAAAGAATTCTCTATAATTTTTCAGAAACTCATAGAACTTATAGCCATTTTTTATCATGTCATCTTCTATCTTCCAAAACATGAATGAGTTTATTGGATAGTCCCTCATAATACTATCAAACAATGTCTCTATTTGCTCGCTCTTCCATACAAATTTTCGCTGAATGGCAGGAAGTAAATAGGTGTTATCTATGATTCTTTCTAAAGCATCATAGATTGAAATTGGTAATTGATATCCACTTTCCATATCTCTTGTTTTTAGTCATTAACGATTTGATTGCAAAGTTACAAATAATATTTGAAAAATAGAAATATTTAAGGATAATCTTGCCATAACTGTAATAGTTCCAATTATATCATCTCTTCTATCATCTTCTTCAATTCCTCATACCCATCCTTAAACGAGGTGTATTTATAGTACAGCCAGTCGCTGCCTTTGATGAAGTCACCATCGCTGTTGATGAAACTCATGGCCTCCTGCAATTCTGCACGTCTCTCTCTTGTCGCTGGCATACAAGCGAGACCGTAATATAATTTTCCCTTCTCATACTGAATGCGGATGGCGATGGCATCAGGAACACGTTCAAAGGGAATGGTGATTCCGGTGTTGATAATGTTTTCAGGATGGAGAAACTCAACTTTCTTCTGATTTGGATAATCTAACGACAAACGTTTACTCCAGTCCTTCATCACCTCACAAGCATCGTTGTTTCTGATGCGCTCTAAATGGCTGACGCAATCTGTAATCTCTTTCAGCCTGCCATTGATCAACTCGATATTGAAGCCTTTGTTATCATCCTTTAGACCCAGATGTTTGTGTATATACTCATCAACGTAACTCATCGTCGTATCTTCTTTGTTTATTCCTGTATAAAGCTGGTGTGCGTCATTGACTGCGCTCGCTTTGGCGCGATTGATAACCGTTGTTTCCTCAATGGGAGCCCCCATCGTCCAATACTTGTAATCATCGATGTAGAGGTAGGAATTGTTATACTTTCCCCAACGTTCCTTCACGCCATGCTCACGCTGCATATTGACGAAATACTCGAATTCCTCCGTCGCCAGAGGGCACTTCTCCCTCACGATGTACTCATGCGGAGCAAATGGCATCGTCTTTGCAAACGTCCATTCACAGTGGGCTATCATCGAGCGCAGTTTGTCGTAATCTATCTTTGTTGTCATAGTCATAGGCTATTCGTTGTGTTTGATTCAGGAAACCTTTTCAACATCTTTTGGTGAGAACCTAATAACTTTTGGTTTACTGCCATCGGCAGGCTCGCTCGAGCTGAGCGAGATCCTGCTGGTGACGTAGTCGGCAACCTTGAAGAGCGCTGAGAGAGTACGATCAATGAGACTTTCCATTGTTTAAAAGCCTGCTATTATTTATTAAGTGAAACGACATAGCCGTTCGCGAGGGTGGCGAAGGCGATCAACATGATGAATAAGAGAAATAGTCCTGCCATAACTTTTACTTTTTTAGTGAAACATTTTTGTTTTTGATTGCAAAGTAAAAGCAAGGGTGTCCCAAAAGTCAGGACACCCCTTCGGCATTTAACCTCTTTTAAGATTAAGACGCGCGTTTTGCTGGCACTTTATAGCTTCTTGATTTCTGCATCGACCACGTACATATCGCCATCGGCATCCACAAGGACATTGCGAGGGACGACATCCCAAACGACGTATGTTCCATTGGTGTATCGGCCTTCGTCATTCTCTTTGGTAAAGCCTAAGGCTGACATATATGTATCTATCATGATTTGCGTTGCGGGCTGAGCGTTACAAATGCGTTCTTGTTCTAAAACCGGCAACACACTTCGTCCATCATAGCCAGCAAAACCTATCAACTTATAAGCTGTATTAGGGAATACCAAATTATGAAGAACTATTTTGTCCAATAACTTATGAATGCTGCCACTGTTAAGCAGGTTGTTCACCTTGAAAATGGTATCTTTGGCTACATAGGTGTCGTTTTCATTACCGCTTGGACCAGGCTCGCCCAAATCAAAAACGATGTCCATAGGAATCCACATCCCTTCAGACTTGGCGTATTGCTCAGCTGCTCGTTGCTCTATTTCGAAGCGGCCTCCATTTCCTTTGCCTTCTCGAGATTCCTCCTCATATAGTCGGCAAAGTCTTTGGAGCTCATCGGAGATTTCTTTGATTCTTCGATTTTCCTCATCGTACGCTCCATTGCTTCCTTGTGAAACTGGTTTAAGAATGTCATCGTCCATACTATTTTTAGTTTGTGCAAAGATACAAACAGTTTTCTAATCTACCAAATAATAAGTACTATTTTTCACAGAAATCTTACAGTCTGACAGCTGACAGTTTTTTTATTGCACCTTAGTAGTGGAGGGTAGGATTAGAAGGCGTTTAGAATTTTAATAATTTTAATTAAATTATATAATAATTAATATTATATATAAATATAATAATACTTATATAACTATACTCGGATATCAGAGAAGGGTGTATTAAGCCAGGAAAACAGGGGGGAGGGGCCTAATATAAAACTGTCAGCTGTCAGACTGTAAGATTTCATTCTTCTAAGGGATCTTCATACCTTAGATCGCTGGTTTTGTAGACTGGCGTCGTCGGATTTATAAATTCTCCTTCTTCGTAGGTACTATCACTACCAACACACTTTATCAGTAGGTATATGCAACCGAAAAAGATTATTACGCCAAGGATTCTTCCCATCGTGAATGAAATGAAATCCCCAACAGAGTTGAACTCCCAGATAAAACCCCAGATATTTTTGTAGAATCTCATATTTCCTCCTTTCTTATTTTACATGCGGACCAGGCGCCACATCATTCATACCGTTTTTAGTTGGTGCAAAGATACAAACTGTTTTCTAATCTACCAAATAATAAGCACTATTTTATCAAGAAAAGACATACTATTCATAGCGCTGGAGGGAAGCATGGAGCATCTGGCGCATTATTTCGCGCAGGTCGATGGGCGAGAGCACCTCGATGCCGTCACCGTAGGAGAGCAACTGGCCGAGGAAATCGGCTGTAGGACGGATGTCGAAGGAGAAGTCGGCATAGTGCTCCGTGCTGGCGATCTCGCGTTGGGAATGGTGCAGAGGCAGTGTGCGCAGGTAGTTGGGTGTCCAGTTGTGGGCCCGAACGACGATGTGCGCCATGGGCGTCTCGTCCGTCAGCACGCCAAAATACTCTGAGAAATAGGCCTGTGGCGAGAAGTCGGCAGGCATCTCGAAGGTCTCGTCAGTGAGTTCTACCTTCGTCATACGATCGAGGGCGTAGGTGGCCATGTGACGACCTGTGAAGGTGAGCAGGTACCAGCGCTGCTTGTCGAGTTTGAGCGAGTACGGGCTGAGCGTCTTCTCGTAGCCCTCCGCCCCAAAGGCCTTGTAGCCGATGAGCAGGCGGTGACGGGTCCTGATGGCACGGATGATGGTCTCGAGGTATTCCTCGCCAGCAGGCACGTTCTCGAGCACCACGTACTCCTTGACTGATGCGCTGTCGGCCAGCACACCATGTACGGTGAGTGTGGAGAATAGCCACCGCTCGATGCTGCTGTCGTTGAGCACCTCAGGGTTGAAGATATAGTACTCGTAGGTCCTGGGATCGCACTCGATGACGATGCCGAACATGTCGAGGATGGCATCGCGATGGCGGTTGAACGACGATCGTACCAACGGATTGCCATCTGCCACCCCATCATCCTGCCACTTCCTGCTGATTTCCTCAAGCGTGAGTCGCCGATGCGCCTTGAGCGTGTTGATGATCCAGATGTACTGGTGGAATATCTGAGCTGGTTTCATGCTGCAAAGATAGGAAATTATTTCGAAACGAAGGAAGTTTTTGGGATATTTCCCCTTTTTGCTATCTCTGAGTTTGCAAAATCGGGGGTACGTTTGTAACTATATATACTTAAGGGTCGTGGAGATGCCTTCCACGAGTGTAAACGATGCCTGTTAACAGAGTAAACGATGCCTGTTTAGGGGGTATAACAGGCATCTCCAACAACGTTAACAGGCATCTTCAAGAATTTTATCCCCCAAAAGACGGCAGGCATCGAAAAAAGTTTGTACCTTTGCAGGCGATATGAAGAAAGGATTTTTCATTGTAGTGGCCATTGTGGTGGCGGTTCTGGTGGTGGCAACCATCGGAGGCAGTTTTTATATGATTGACTATGCGCTGGCTCCAGATGCAGAAAGGACGGATACGGCTAAAAGTTTCCGAAAGTTGGTGGAAAAACATCCAGAGGTGAAGCCCTGGCTCGACAGCCTCAATCAGTGCGGAGCCTTGCGCGATACCTTTATTAATATGCCCACAGGCGAGAGGCATCATGGGTATTTTATTCGGCAGGAGTCAGGAGACAGGAGTCAGGAGAGAAAGAGCCCTGTGGCGATCGTCGTACATGGCTGGCGCGACAATGCCATTAAGTTTATGATGATTGCCCGCATTTATGAACAAGCAGGCTGCAACGTGCTGATGCCAGACCTTCATGCCCATGGTCTTAGCGAGGGCGAGGCCGTCCAGATGGGTTGGAAGGACAGGAAGGATGTGCTCCATTGGATGGAGGTCGCCTCGGAACTGTTTGGCACCAACGACTTCATCGTCCACGGTGTGTCGATGGGTGCTGCTACGACGATGTGCGTCTCTGGCGAGAAGATGCCGGAGTGCGTGAAAAGCGTCCGTTTCATCGAGGATTGTGGCTATACCAGCGTGTGGGATGAGTTCAGTTACGAACTGAAAGAGGAGTTCGGATTGTCAGACTTCCCCCTCCTCTACGCCACCTCTTTACTCTGTAAGATCAAATACGGTTGGAGCTTCGGCGAGGCGTCGCCCGTGAAACAAGTGAGGAAATGTCCCTACCCCATGCTCTTCATCCACGGCGACAACGATACCTTCGTTCCCTCCGAGATGGTTCATCCGCTCTACGAAGCCAAACAAGGAGAGAAGGCCATTTGGATTACCAAGGGTACTGAGCACGCACGATCATATACTGATTATCGAGAGGAGTATACTCAGAGGGTTAGGGAATTCATTGGCGCTTGTTCTTGCGTCCCTTCGGTAGCAAGCGGCAAAGCCGAGCGCAGACCCCCTCTAACTCCCCCTCGCTCGGCTTTGCCGCTTGGCTTGTCCAAGAACTTAGGGGGAGAATCCCGAGGCGGATCAGACCACCCCTAACCCCTCCTACTCAGGAGGGGAAATAAATACCTTATTTGGGTTCTACATGTACGGCTACGTGGGTTTCCTCGCCATAGTGGTCGCGCAACAGATCCTCCACCTCCGAGGCCTTGTCGTGGGCCTGGCGCAGACTGATGTCGCCGTCCATCAGGATATGCAGTTCGATGGCATAGTGATTGCCTATCCTTCGTGTTCGCAGGTCGTGCGGTTCCACCAATCCAGGCAGGGATGCCACCAGTTGCAGTATCTCCTCCTCGACAGCATCGGGCAACGACTGCTCCATCAGATCACCTATTCCATTTCGTAAGAGATCGACAGCCACCTTCACGATAAAAGCACCCACCACGACTGAGGCCACAGGATCGAGCACCGTCCATCGCTGGCCTAAGAAGATGGCACCACCAATACCTATCGCCGTACCTATGGACGACAAGGCATCGCTGCGATGATGCCAGGCGTTGGCCTCGACAGCCTGCGACTGTAACTGACGGGCCTTCACCATCGAATAGTGATAGACCGCCTCCTTCAAGATGATCGACAACAAAGCAGCCCAGAGCGCCAAGAGTCCAGGGGCCTCCAGTTCTTCGCCATTCAGCCAGGCTGCGATCTTCGTCGCTCCATTGTACAGGATACCTATCGCCACCGTCAACAGCGCCACGCCTATCAGCGTCATCGCCAGCGTCTCGTACTTGCCGTGACCATAGTCGTGAGATTTGTCCTGGGGCTTACCACTGATATGGACGAACACCAGGACGATGACATCCGTCACGAAGTCGGACAACGAGTGGACGGCATCAGCCACCATCGCAGCACTATGGCCCACGATGCCCGCTACGAACTTGAAGAGCAACAGCACCACGTTCACCGCCCCTCCGACGAGTGTCACCTTGAAGATCTCTTTTTTCCTTTCCATTGTAGAGTCCAATAACCGTGCAAAAATACAACTTTTCCGCTAATACTGCCACGACTTATAAAAAAAAATGTAACTTTGCAGGCAATTCGTGTAGTTTTTCGTTATGATATAGCGTCAAACGGGCAAAAAGATTCAAAAACAGTAAGACAATGAAAGTTTTAGAACAACAGTTTGCGCAAACCGTAAAGGAACATAAGAGCACCATCTACACCGTGTGCTACATGTTCTCGCAGGATGCCGACGAGGTGAACGACCTGTTCCAAGAAGTACTAGTGAACATCTGGAAAGGCTTCGACAGCTTCGAGCATCGCAGTGACATCAAAACGTGGATCTACCGCGTCGCACTCAACACCTGTATCTCTATCGACAGGAAGAAGAAGCGCTCGGCAGAAGTCCGCCTGACGATGGACATCAACCTCTTTGAAGACCGTGACGAGGACACCAAGCAAGTGGACATGCTCCACAAGCGCATATCCAAGCTACAGCCCTTCGACCGTGCGATCGTCCTGCTCTGGCTCGAGAACCTTCCCTACGAGGAGATCGGACAGATCGTCGGCATCTCTACTAAGAACGTCAGCGTCCGTCTGTTCAGAATCAGAGAACAATTAAAAAACATGTCTAACGATTAAAACTTGACCCATTATGAACAACAACGAATTTGAATTAGAAGATATGCGCCAGCAGTTGAACACCCTGAAGAAGAAGCTGGATCAGCAGGAAATTGTGAATGACCGTATCATCCGTCATTCAATGGAAAAGACCGCTAACAAGATCAATCGCAGGTATTACGCCATCATGGCCCTCTGTGTATTGATGATTCCCTACAGTTACTGGGCCTTCGTGAAACTGTCAGGTTTCTCCATTCCTTTCTGGATCTTCACCTGCATCGTCATGCTGGTCTGCCTGGGAGGCACCTATTACAACAGCAGGAACCTCGACCTGGACATGATGACCAACAGTCTTGTGGACGTCCGTCGTTACATGGCCCGCGCCAAGAAGTTCGACGCCAACTGGCTCTTCCTCGGCATCCCAATGATCATCGTCTTCCTGGGCTGGTTTATATACGAGTCGTACCAGCTTCACCCAGGTGCCTTTGCCGACAGCATTTTCTGGGGCGGTTGCATCGGCGGTATCATCGGAGCCATCTGTGGATTCGCTCTCCACTTCAAGACCCAGCGCCAGTATCAGGAGATCATCGACCAGATAGAGGACGTCACCTCAGAGGAGTAACTATAGATAGGTGTTGTCGTCGATGCCCTTGAACATCGTGAGGAACCGTTGGGCGCGCTGCTTCAGGCGACTGGTCTCATTGCCGTACTTCTCTGGAATGGCCGTACCCGAATATTCCTCCTTGAAGACAGACTTCTTCAGACTGGCGATATCAAGATAGCCCGGCTCACCATCGTACCTCTTGGCCGTGAAGCGCAACAGACGCTCACCATCGAAATACAATCGCAACTCATAGGGGAGTATCTCTTCCGTCGCATCGGACGTGATGGCGTAAATGAACATCACCTGTCCCTTGTCGTCGAAAAGATACTCCTCATAAAATTCTCGGGCGGCAAAGTTGTATTTGGCCGTCGTGAAACGCAGGTAATGAGGTGGATAGGGATTGTATTCATCGCCGTTCTCATCCTTATTAGGCAGGTCGCCGTAGTACATTCGGATGTTCTCCTTATGGGGTCCCGTAGCAGGGAGGTTCTGCACCACCTGCAGATCGAAATACTCGGGTGGTGTCGCCCACTCGCGATCTGCGTTGGGTGTCATCTGCTCGATCATCTCATGCACGTCCTGATACGCCTGACGGATAGTCTGAATCGTTGTCTGTGCGCCAGCAGTCAGGGTCCACACGGCACACATCGTTAAAACTAATACGGCTTTCTTCATTGTCTTCTATTTTCTTTATGGGTTGATTCTTTCTTCAGGGCACGGTCGACACTGCCTGCATCGAGCAGACGCTGGCGGGCTTCGTCGTAGGAGAGGCCTGTCGACTCCTGGATCATCCGTGTACCACGGTCCACCAACTTGGCGTTCGTCAGTTGCATCTTGACCATACGGTTGCCCTCCACACGACCCATACGGATCATCAGGGCGGTACTGATCATATTGAGCACCATCTTCTGCGCCGTTCCACTCTTCATGCGACTGGAGCCTGTGACGAACTCCGGACCCACGATGGTCTCGACGGGATAGTCTGAGGCTATGGCCAGAGGGGTATCTGGGTTGCTGGTGATGCAACCCGTGAGCAGACCGTTCTCCTTAGCTTGTCTGACGGCCCCTACGACATAGGGAGTAGTACCTGAGGCTGCAATGCCGATGACACTGTCGTCAGCATCAGGATGATAGGCCAGTATGTCGCGCCAGCCCTGCTCCTCGTTGTCCTCGGCCTTCTCCACCGCATGGCGCAGAGCCTCGTCGCCACCAGCAATGA
>Ga0310786_10012215_pt1 | contig 10649 bp, 29 predicted proteins | sample AusTroGonzalo_MG_FD_203881 | JGI IMG/M metagenome (GOLD analysis project Ga0310786, IMG submission 203881) | Bovine rumen microbial communities from tropical cattle in Woodstock, Queensland, Australia - Gonzalo_03 (v2) (version 2) | ecosystem: Host-associated > Mammals > Digestive system >...
AAATGAAAATGAATTAGAAGAACTCTCAAATCTTATCGTAGACATGTCTCTTAACGGAGCAATGAGAGAAGAGATTGAAACAGTTGTTAAATATTCTATGGACGTAATAGATAAAAATGATATTTCTAGTTCAAATCTTGAAACGATAGAAAATCTTAGAAATAAGTATAAAAGTCGTGAAACTCTTCTCTATGATCAGGTTGAACACATAAAAGGACGAGTCATAGATCTTTTAAACGAACGTCTCGATCTTGGACAGAAACTCAACGAAGAAAAGCATAAAGTAAAGAAGCTTCAGATCATGATTGGCCTGCTTGTGAATAAGCTTGGAAAAGATGTAGTATACGATGCTCTTGGAATTCACGAGGAGAAGAACGATGCTGATCGAACCGGTGAATGATATTTGGAAAGATCGTCCAAAGTCGAATTTTGTTCAGTTTCTTAAAAGAGCATCCAAAATGACCGTAACGGAAATGGCGGATGCTATTTTTTGTTCTGTTCCAACATTTAATTGCAAGCTTAATAGAAATACATTTACCGTTGAGGATTTGATCCTTATTGCTAACCGTTGTGGATTTTCGATCTTCATAAACAATGGAGAAGGAAAAGATATTTGCGAGGTTAGAACAAAGTTCTATAAGGAGGGTACATGATCAACTATACAGGCGCCAAATCTTTTTGGATTACATACGTGGCTATGACGGATCCCGAAAAGAAGATTCTCTCTGATATGAGTTATATTTTGGATATGCTCCATATCAGAACAAACGGTCTCGAAGATGACGATACCCCAGGATCTACCAAACCTACTAGGCTTACGATCGAAGTTAATAACGAAACTATAGGGCCAGTTCGCTGGCTCTATAAAATGCTGGAAAGGAGAGCGTAATGATAGATTACAGTATTACGTGGGAGCACATCGTAAAAGAAATGGATAGGCGTTTTGGTTTTTCTCCTACAAGTAAGGAAAAACTTTCAGTAGGAGAACTTGCAGCTTATATTGACGCTATCTGGTCGGATCATGTCGATAAAATAAACGAGGAAGAGGAGAAAAATGACGAATTGTCCTAACTGCGGAGCTGTAATTTCTGATGTAGTATGCCCTTATTGCGGAACCGTTTTTTACGATTTTTGCAATGTGTCAATGAATCGTCCAACATATTTAAGAATTAAAGTAAACGATTCTCCTGTTGCATGCAGGGCGGCGCTTCGAGATATGACATATTATGTACGTCCTGGAGAATTTCCAGAAATTGATTTTTCTTTTACGATTCTTCCGGATGATAAAGGCGTATTTTTAAGATCGTACAAAAATAAAGGAGGCGAAGAATGATCGGCCCTTGTCCGTACGTCTGCAATAATAAAGCTCAAGACGGGTATTGTAAAACAACAAGCTGCATAAATCCTGCATATAATAAATTTGTGTATTCTGAGCAGGTTATGATATTTGATCAACGCTCTCCTTGCGCTAACTGTACAAACAACCCAATAAATGGCGGATCAGGAATTTGCCATTGCATTCTTGGAAATCCAACGAGGTACTGATATGGATGTGGTCTATGCCTTAACACGAAACTATTATCATAAACTTTATCCGAGTATTAAATCTCTCATCGAACATAACAAAGATGCAGAGATTTATATTTTGGCCGAAGATGATGAGGTTCCAAATCTTCCTTGCAAAGCTCATGTGATTAATGTGAGCGATCAGGATTATTTTGATAAAGAAGACATAAACTATAAAAATTGGTTTACTTATATTAATCTTCTTAAAGTATGCTACCCATCTCTTCTCCCGGATCTTCACAAGGTAATACATCTTGACGTCGACACCGTAATTTTGGGTGATATTTCTCCAATGCTTGAGCCATTAGATGGGCATGTTTGGGTTGCAGCTGTTCCGGAGTATAATGGAACATATAATCCGTTTGCATACAAGAGATACGAATTATATTTTAATATGGGTGTTGCTGCGATCGATCTTGATGCAATGAGAAGAGATAACGCTGAGCCATATCTGGTGTCTTATCTTAAAATGGTAAAGCAGCCATGGGCAGATCAGGATGCTTGGAATTTATTTGGACTTGCTATGAATAAATTCGCTCTTCTTAATACGAAGTACAATGAGAATCGAATGACTTATATTTCCAAGGATCCGATTATAGTCCATTACTGCTCACACCACGATTGGTATGAAAGCTCAAACGTACCAAGACATGAGTATTTGCTTCCATATCTTAATTCGCAAAAATCGCAATGACTATAATGGAATTGTTACTTAAGGATTTTTTAGATTAAAAGGAGGTGTTAAAAATGAATATTCTCATTTTTAGTATCTAAATTAAAAATCTACTGATCCCGGTGGAACACTTCCACTATCACAAGCCTGATGCGAATGGTAAAACGCACAGGCTTTTATTTTTTTATCGTAGTCAGCGAAAGGAGAACAAAAAATGAATTCAAATGATTCCATTATTTCAAAGTCGCTCAAAGAAGAGTTAATGCAAAAAATAAAAACGCGATCTAATATTTTAAAAGTAATTTCGGCGTTTTTTATTTTCGGATCTATGGTATCTATTTATGACCTCGGAAAGGGCGACGGTTTAAAAGATCTTTTAAATGATCTGTAAAAATGGACACGAACAGCAAATTAAAAATATTGCTACGGAATTATGTGACCAGCACAGCAAAACATTTTTAAAAAGGAGAAAAAGGCAATAGTAAAACCTTAGGGTTATTGCCGATGCGAAGCCTCGTAGATCTGAGCGGACTTCGCATTATATTTCAGATCCTCTTAATACGCATGTGTTCATTATTCCGAGCATGCGTATTAATTTTTTATCGGGATTCTGGTCATGAAAAATAAAAATGACACAAACGAAAGGAGAACACGGCTATGGGAACTTTAACGGATGCAACTTTTAATCATCTCTATTCGATCATCCGCGATTACACAGCGGATGGATCGAAAATCTCAATCGACGAACTTTCGGAACTTTCCGGATTTGCGATCGGAACGATCAAAAATCATAACCCAGAACTTATGAGACGCTTTCCGAATTTAAGGAAAAGTATAAAGCCTACGATGTTCTGGGTCGATTCTTCTGCTCCGGAAGAGCAAATCACGGTTGCCCCGAAGACCGCAACTTGCGCAAGATTTATAAAAAGCGGGTCCGCTTTGGAAGAGATCATAAAGTATATTGAAGAGCATTCTAAAAATGGTGAGAAAATTTCATCAAGCGAAATCATAAATGCTCTTTCTATCACAAGACACACGTTTTGGAATGTATCTTCCGAGATATCTAGACGCAATCCAAAGATAAAAAGCGAAGGCGGACACGGAGGAGCAGAGAAATCTTACTGGATCGAAAAAGAGGAAGAAGTCGATCCGGAGATCACAAATATGATCAAAGAAATGGTCGAAAATCCTCAGATTACTCCGGATGACGTTCCTATGGTCGTCGGCGAGATCTGGACGGATAAGAGCGGTTATGACGCAAAAGGTTTTGACCGTAGAAAATTCGTTATTATCGCGATCGCTGGGCATACTGCGTACGCTCTTGAAATAAGGACCAGCGAAGATGGCTTTCGTAAGGAAATGGGTGATATTTGGGTCGGAAAAGCCGGAATAGGCTATCTTGCACCTCGTCTTATCTTCCAGAAGTCAACTTCGTCTCTTGATCAATTTGCTGGTATTTGTCCGGCGGATGTGATGGAGAAAATTCGGGAACGTCTTCGCATTCTTTTTGGCATCAAACCTCAGATCGTTGAGAAAGAAGTTGAAAAGATCGTAGAAAAAGAAGTTCCGGTCGAAGTAGAAAAAATCGTCGAAAAAGAAGTAAAAGTTGAGGTCCCGGTGCCAAATGGCGGTGATATTTCTGAGATCGAACTTGCGCTTCTTCGTCAGAAGGTTGAGATCTACGAAAACATTATCAATGCTTTTATTCGGAAGGAGGTTGTTTAAATGATGCTTGATATAGAATGTGATCTTATTAATATTAAAGATCATTTTTCTATGGTTGCTTTCGGAAGAGATATCGGATCCTGTTCTATCTATAATGAAGTAATAGGATTTAATGACGCTTACGATTCTTTAAGAAAAAAGATCGAAGAGCTGTCAAGCCTTTGCAAGGAACAAAGAGAAAACATCGAGTGTCTCCAGGAGAGAGTTGATTTCCTTGAGATGGACGAAAAAAAGAAAAACGCAAGAGCGAATCTTAAAGAAAATTTGGATGAGCTTCCATTTCCTGATGAATCAAAAGAGGATATTTGTTCAAAACCTTTGGTTTCTTCTACGGCCGAAATGCAAAGGATTCTTAACTTATGATATTTAAAAGCTGGGACGCTTACCGCAAATTTATAACGTAAGCAGAAGACGCCTTTTTTTAGCGTCCTGTAGAAAGGAGAAAACGAATGGGATATTTTGCAGTGTATCATGAAGTTCACGAAACCTCGTTCGACTTATATGGACGAAAAGATATCTTGAAGAGTTCTGAAGTTCTAAGCATTCTCGACAAGGAAGATCTTTGCAAGGATTATATTTCAAAAAAGAAAAACTCTATCGAGGTAAATAGGACGGATAATTCTGTAACCTTTGATTTTTATTATTATCGTCCAATCACGATTAAACCGGAGGAAGCGCATAGTCTTAGGTTTAAGAAAGATACCGATGAGATCTTTAAGAGAACTAATGATATTTTCGGATTTGGAAAGGAGAAAAAATGAGCAACATAGAAGATCTTAAAGAATTTTCCGGACGGACGAATGACGTTGTAAACACTCTTAAATCTTTAAAATCTTTTCTTTCTTCTCAATACGATCATAAAGCTGAAAATTATATTAGCGATATTGATTGCATGATCGCCGATGTTATGGTCCAAGATCGTAAATATTATGATATGTGGAAAGATTTAAAATCCGCAAAGAAAGATCTTAGGCTTGCTATGGAAGTTATCGGAGAGACAGCGATAGAACTAAAAAAGCAGTACGACAAGGAGGATTCTGATGAGTGACGGAAAAATCTTCAGAGCAACCGGAAAGGGCATGTTAGATACGACATGGCCTTCTTCTTTTACCAAAAAAGAAATGAATGTCATTGAAAGATTCCTTGATGATGTAAAGAAAAATGCGGATGGAATCGGAGCTATCTATGATATTTCGATCGAAGACGAAGAGGAGGAAAAAGATGGCTGAAATCGATGATTACGAAGGCCAAGTTCGAGAAATCCAGTACACATTGGGTATAGATCTCGATACTATTCGAAACTCATTTGCTATTGTTCTTTTCAACGGAAGAGAAGAACTTACAGCTCATGAGAGCATAGAGCTTTTGCAACATGCTGAAAGTTTTGGTAGGACTTTAGATTTGATAAGATCCAAGATAAACGATCTTTCGAATATCGCGATCAATGAGATAAATGCCTGCGAAGAGCTTACAAATATGGTATCTAAAAACGATAATATTTAAAATAACTTGTTAACTGGCGCATAGCACAATGGTGAGTGCGGTGGTCTTATAAACCACTGACCGGGGTCCGATTCCCCGTGCGCCAAATTAGGGATTAGCCAGCTCCACAAAACGAATGGAACCTTGGATAACGTTATCACGGTGATGCTAGCTTAATGTCCGTGAGCGGAATGCGATGAATAATTGCAAGCTTGGCCACTTGCTAAATAAATCCTGCGGAAGCCCAGTACGCTAATCCCTTTATTTTTGCGCCCGTGGTGGAATGGCAGACACAACAGACTTAAAATCTGTTGACCACTTGGTCGTGAGGATTCGAGTCCCTCCGGGCGCATTAGCAACTCTTATATTTTTTTCGCAAAATAATCAGTTCCTATAATGAAACTTAAAACCATTTAAGGAGGAAAAGAAATGTTTAATGAACTGATTATTGGAAAATGGAACCGGTATCCGGAGGTTAAACCGGAAGACGGGACAACATGCCTAGTAACTGTCTCTTATATGACACTCTCTAAAGTACGAGTCGCTACTTTTAGTAATGATTTGTATAAAAGGGAGCCGTTCTATTTTGCAGGCAAAAAAGGCGTGCCCGGATTTTGGTGGATCGATGGTGACCGTTTCTGCGAGTGGAATGATGTTATAGCTTGGGCGTTTCTTCCCAGTCCTTATAAAGGAAGAAGTAGAGATGGCTCTTAACAAGGGCTATCTTTTTTTCGCATAAAAATCTTATCCTATAATGGAACTAAAACCATTTTAAAAGGAGGAAAAGATGGTTATTGGAAAAGGAAATAGAGGAGTTGTTATTCTGAAGAAGGAAAAACTGAGAGAATTAAATAAAGAAGTTTTTGAAATATTAAAAATAAATGCTTCGTTAATACAAAATGATATTAGCGTTTTAGAAAACTATGTTCTTGATGATTCATACAAAGATGAAAACGGAAACATAGACAAAGAAGCAGTATCATTTTATATAAAAACGATAAGCAACTATTCAGAAAGAATAATGGAAAAATCTGAAGATTTATATTTCAGTATTTTATTAAAAGCTTTAGGACGTTAACAGCGTCCTTTATTTTTTGCAAAAGGAGTTTAAATGACAGAACGATTAAACTATGTAACTCGCAACATGACACCGGATCAAGTTTATAACTTTCTTAATTGGCTTATGAATCATGAAAGGGAATGGGTAATCGAATGGCTAAGTCAAGACGTAGATTTGGAAGAGCAGCAGGAGTGATATTTTCAATCCTTCTTATTTTTTCTTTATCCGGGTGCGAAAGCGCAAATACTATAAGACCTGATCCGGATCATATTGACGATAATGAAAGATTTGTGTCGATAGAGAAAGGGCTTCATTATTCTGTTTTTTACGATAAAGAAACAGGTGTTGAATATTTCTGGGGTTCAAATGCATCGGTTACAGTTTTAGTAGATAAAGATGGAAAGCCTCTTATTTATGAAGGAGAATGAAATGTACTACGACGTATTTCACGATTACGAAACAGGTTTGGTAAGAGAAATTATTCCGACAAAAGAAACTTATGCTTCTAATCTTTATTGTCCGGTGGGCAGGCCATGCGATATAGATTGCAAAGAGTATAAGTGCGATCGATTTTGGGGCGAAGTTATAAATTGCAAAAATTGTGCAGTGAGAGATAACGAAGAAAAATGCCCGGTTGCAAAATACTATAAGACAAAAGATACAGATTGTTGCGCATGGCATGTTAGGAAGGAAAAATAATGGGATTTATTGATAAGGACGAAGCTATAGAAGAACTAGAAAATTTGTCTGCGAACTACACTAAACCAGGTGATCGAAACTTTCATCCGCATATTGATTTTGTAAAAGAAACAATACGCGATATTCCATGCAACGAAGGAATTATATTCATAAAATATAATCCAAATCGATTTGGTGGAATGGAATTTATATGCTCTCGGTGCGGAAAAGATCTGTCGTCTTTGGTATATAATTTAGGCGTCGATTCTATTAAATTTTGTATCAACTGCGGATCTAAAATAACAAATATTGAAATCGAAGAGGAGAAAAATGAGTGACCTTGAAATAATGGAATCATTTTGCGGCAAATGTGTCTATAAAACAAAATGCCATAGACCGTGCCTAGTAGTGTGGAGCGCAATTATCGAAAAGGAAAGGAGAACCGATGAGTGAGCTTTCGGATATTGTTATGCGTTTTCTCATCGGAGTACCAATTATATTAATATTTTTAGGTATCCTCATTGCTATAAACGGCGAAAAAGAATGGAGAAGAATTTTTATTCTTATGAAAGGAGAACGAATGGAAGAAAGGAAAGGTATTCCTAAGTGTGAAACATGTAAGTATAATCCAAATGCGGAAAGGTTATATTCTGACGACGATATAATATTCTGTTTCGATTGGTGCTGGTATATATCGAAAAGAGATGGATTTTGTTCCGAGTATAAGGAAAATACTATAGGGCAGAATCCAAATGCACATAATTATATGAAATGGATCGGAAACCACGATGAATACACTTGCCCGATATGTGCGACCATATCCAAGCATCCTTCCTCTTTAAATTTTTGTCCTAACTGTGGAGTAAGACTTATGGGTGTTGTCGAAGTAAAAGGAGAAGACAATGAGTGACGAACTGATAAGAAAAGCAGATGCTATTCAGGCGGTGAAGGATGAAATCGCCTATGCGTATACAATCTACAGAAAGACGAAAGAGAGGCTCGTATTCAAACTCTCTGACATCGAAATTATATATCCAACGGTAATTAAAGGGTTAAGGAGTCTGCCGACCATAGATGCCGTACCAGTAGTACGGTGCGAGGACTGCGTTTGGGGTTCTCCTTTTTTGGACGAGGACAACGGAAAGACTGTTATTAGATGTAGAATGCTTTCCAAAATCGTAATGCCTGGAGATGGTTTCTGCTGTTTTGGTCATCGTGGCATGGGTGCTGATGCTGTGGAGAGGTGCAAGATATGAGTGACTTAATCAGCAGACAGGCGGCGATTGATGCGATTAGGGCATCTGTCTCGAAATACACGGGTTTTATGGAAATGGAAATGTACACGGATGATGATGCGGTAGAAGCAATCAACGGTGTGCCATCCGCACAGCCAGATTTTAACGAATGGTGTACAGACTGCAAGGAATACGATCAAGAACGGCACTGCTGTCCAAGGTACAATCGGGTCATCCGTGAGGCGTTGGATGCGGTCGAGAAGCCAAAGACGGGGAAGTGGATAGTAGACAATGTGGAAACTGAACATTGTTCCGTGTGCAAACATCGATTTTATATTTCTGCATTATTTGCGGTCGGTGGAAATGACGAGCCTCCGAGTTGTCCAAACTGTGGAGCAGACATGAGAGGAGATGTAACAAATGACGAATAGTTGTGGAAACTGCAAATATGAGGAATGCAGAGAGGAATATTTATATCCATACCGATGCAAAAAGGAAAAAGCAGTAAGATATAGCGAAGAAAAGTGGATGGATAGAGTGCATCATGGGTATGTTTGTGAGAAATGGGAACTAAAAAAGAGGTGACAAAATGACGAGAGAAGAGGCGATAGACGTTTTAAAACATAATTATCCGTCAGCCTGTTTTACGGATCTTTGCGAAGCAGTTGAAATGGCAATCCAAGCCTTATCCGCACAGCCCGAAATCATTAGGTGCAAGGACTGCAAGTGGAGTGTAGAACACTACGATACAGATCTGAACGCTCCTTACTGGATTTGTAAAAATTGGGATGGTGGTATTTGTATTGATGCGGATAGCTTTTGTTATGAGGCAGAAAGGAGAAGATGATGAGTGAATTAAAACCATATATTTGTCCTCAATGTGGCGGCAAAGTTAATCGTGCTACTCTTGTTTGCGAGATGTGCGGAACTCAGTTTCGTGAGGATGCTCCATATAAACTTATCATCGAAAGACCAGGCGTTCGTGTGCTTGGTATAAGCAGAGTAATCGATAACGAAATGATGCGTCACGGCGATCCGCAAGAACTGTCGGAGTACGTTCTTAGAGAAATAGCAAGAGATTTTACATCTTGTATTATGCCTTTTCTTGATGTGCGATCAGAACAAGACCAGTATAAAGACCAAACGATCTTGTCCGCACGGTTAAGAGTTGTTGAGCCGACATTTAGATTTTGAAAAACTCGGTTCGTATTTTTTACAATTCCTATAATGAAATATAAACCTAAATAGGAGGAAAAAATATGAGTTATAGTAAACCGGATATTGAAATCGAGTTTAACAACAAAATCGTGAACATCGAATGTGAGTTCATTGACGGATCAAAAGAAATAATAAATAACGTAAAAGATATTTGTATAGATAGCGATCCTATATATGACTTGTTCCTTGTTCGGGCAGGAGAAAATTATGAAATCGATGAACCGTATATCTTGTCAAAACTCAAAAGAATAGTTATTGGGGATTATGTTTTAACTATTGACAAAAAGGACGTTTAACAGCGTCCTTTATTTTTTAACGAAAGGAGAACCGATGACAATAAATTTTAGGGGCAGTGTTATAGAGATTACATTTCCAGACGAGTTTGAAGATATTTTAAAAATGTGTCATAACAAAGATGAAATTACATTTACTCTTGATAGATGTCAAACTAATGCGATGCAAAGCATACTTGGAAGCCTTCATAAAACCGCGTGCAACGGAATTTTCAAAGAATCTGATATGAAATCATTAGCATGGGACATTTTAGTATGGCTTAAATGGAAAGAAAGGCTTAACGAGCTTGAAGAAGAAAACGCCAAAGATACTGAGCAGACATGAGAGGAATAGGATAAATGGATCTTATTAGTAAATACGAGGCAATTGTGCAATTACAATGTAAACGTATAGAAGAGCAGAAAGAATTAGATGGATGGCCTCTCGATTATCAACAAGGTGTAGATGACGGTTATGCATATTCAATCAAGGTGATTAAAAATATTTCGCCAGTAGAATTTAAAGAAGGAAAATGGATCACTGATGAAAACGGCATGCTTAAATGCTCTAATTGTGCAAAAATTCCAGTCAATCGAATAATTGTTAAAGGAAAGGTTATATATGACGTTTGTGATATTAGAAAGATTATGAAATTTTGTCCAGAATGCGGAATTCATATGAAAGCATAACTAAAAATCGTATTTTTTACAACTCCTATAATGAAATCGTTTACATTTCT
>Ga0310786_10012217_pt1 | contig 10647 bp, 10 predicted proteins | sample AusTroGonzalo_MG_FD_203881 | JGI IMG/M metagenome (GOLD analysis project Ga0310786, IMG submission 203881) | Bovine rumen microbial communities from tropical cattle in Woodstock, Queensland, Australia - Gonzalo_03 (v2) (version 2) | ecosystem: Host-associated > Mammals > Digestive system >...
AGAACTCCAGGGCAGTGAAGAAATAGATAGCAAAGCGGCGCATCCTATTGGGTGCGCCGCTTAATTTAGATAATAACTGTTGCAATTAGTGTCACAAGAGACACGAGTAAAGTTGCTATTGCTACATATAACGTCCATCTAGCGATTTTCTCTGACCGACGTTGTATCCTTAATTGTTCTTCTGTCGAAGCCCAGTCTCGCATGTCTTTCAGATGCTCTATAGCCTGATTTGGGGGTCTTTGTTGTCTCATTATTCTTTATTCATTTCTGAGAGAGTTAAAACACTTATCTATTATCATACTGCCACGCTTACGCCTAATGAACTTAACATCTTGAAATCTTATTCGTTTATCTGCTGTTTTTAACCCATCAATCCCTTTGAGATATAGGTAACGTGAATCTGTACTGCCAGAGATAAATGTTCTTATTCCGTTCCATTCTACATAATCATATTTTTGCAATCTTGACTTACCTATCCAGTGTGAACCAACTTGACTCTTTCGATTGCCACCTTTTGCAGGCTTAAAGACATGTAGAGATCGTGTGTGTCGCTGTAGCAGCCTCATAAGATAAAACCATGACAGGCGCCTTGCATGTACATAACCAGCTATGCAGAACGCGTCAGCGCAATGAGTTTTTTCAACTTCATTATTTATGCGTGTGTGCTTTGTTTGGTAGCCAAAAGTAAGATGTACATTTGAAAACTCTGCTTTAGCACGATTATATGTTTCCCAACGCATACTTGTCATTACAGCTGCGTCTCGCAGGCTTTGTCCTCGTTTTACTTTCAACTCTATTTTACCAAGGTGGTAGGCTTTGTGACAAGTTTCACAGAGGGTGATAAGGTTATTGGGAGCATTACCACCTGTTTTACGGCTCTCAATGTGATGAACATTCAGAACTGGGTCTTTTGATTTTCCTTTGCAATGCTGACAAGTATGTCTATCTCGCGTCAGAACATATTCTCTGACATTCCAAAAGCCAAGTTGATTTCCTTGCTGATATTCAATTCCAGAAATATTGTCATTCTGTATCTTTTGCATGTCAAATTGAGCAACTTCAATCGTAGTCTTGCTTATTGGCAATATCGAATTAACCAAACGTATAATACGTAAATGTGATGAAACTCTATTTTCTATACTTGGTGCTAACCATCCTTTTTTACGCCGCCTATTATCAAACCGAGCTGCACGATGTCTCAATTTGCGATTTCGTCGCGTTCTACGTGCTTCCCGTCGAGAAGCAATCAACTTCACGATATCATCGCGTTCTTCCACTTGCATGGCTAACAACTCTCTATCTTTCGTTGTTGCCGAAACACCGACGTGTTTACTACCTGCATCAATACCGAGAGATACCTCTTGTACCTTTTCATCTGAATAGTAGTCAAGTTGTATGGTAAAAGGCATAAGGCGAACAACGTGTGCTTTGCCGTCGCGCAGCATACGTCTCACTTTGCCATGTCGTGCAGTTGGCATGAGCGGCTTGCCATTTTTATTTAATACATAAACCATTCCTTTTAGAAATAAAAAACAGTAAGTCAGGTTTGCACCTGTAATGCGCCCATCGCCAATGTTATAGGGTGGTTTCAAATATCAGTGACACCGTTGCTTTCGCTCCTTTTAATCACTGACCGCAGAGCTTGGAACTTGGGCGACTATTCCAAGGTGCCTATTCATTCACCCCTAACGTAGCCCTCTAAAGGCTTAGGCTAATTGGCTTACCTTTATTATACCAATCTCAATTTCAATGTCTTGTCAACATCGTCATGTTTGATGTGGCATTTTTGAGGGTAAACACAATAAGTGGTTATACAATAGTGAGGGCTTTCACCATGTTTGATGTGGCATTTTTGAGGGTAAACACAATTTAAAAAGTATAGGTATTAACTTCCTCCCACATGTTTGATGTGGCATTTTTTAAGGGTAATACATCTGCTATTCATTTGATTCTTGTTTTAAGCGTTGTCTTATCCGATTATGTACAAGTTCTAAAAGAAATCCTGACCATTCTTCTATACTATAAGACCTTGCCGAACATGTTTCATTCAAATCTTCATTCTTGTACGAGTAATTAATACTTATGCGTTTTAGTATATTCCTTTCTTCGTCAGAGAGTTCATCTAATGTCATCGCTGCACCTTGCCCAATACCTTCAACAAGTCTATCATCATCAAAGTCCAATGGAAGGGCGAAATCTGCAAATGACTTTACATCAAACACACCTTTAATCAATCCATGCTTAATAATGTTGTCAATACAGCGACTGACATAAGCATCCAAAATCATTTCATCATGCTTTTTATTTTCCATAATTCTTTGTTATTTGAGGGTCGCTAATTTGAATGCAAAAGTACAAAAAAGAACTGAATAAACCAAATTTGGGAATAATACTGACTGCATGATAATTGCTTAAAAGTCGAAGGTTAGTAACGTATAAGAAGTAGATATATAATTATTTATTGTTACTATTACCAAATAAGTAATATCTTCTTGTTACTAATTAACGTAAATCCGTTAGTAAATAAGAGAATCTTAAATAATCATAAATTTGCGTTTTCTTCAAAAACAATCGGGAAAATGCATCGAAATTTGCACTTTCCCGATTATTGTTAGTAGGGATACTAAGACTATCCTTCCAAGTCACCACTGCCGTTATCGCCGCCGCTACCGCCGTTGTCGCCGCCGCCTGGGGTATCACCAGCACCTCCAGGAGTCTCACTGCCATCGGTGATGTCCTCTTCTTCAATAGTAGCACCTGTGCGCTCGTCAATCTTCTGCCAACTGACTTGGGTAGCAAACTCCTGACTGAATTTCACGCTGACCGATGCGCCGAGACGGCTGCGGCCCTTGTTAGCGGTCAGCATCTTGGCCGTAGCCACAGTGATCTCACCGGTCTGCTTGTCCTTCGTGTCCTTCACGGAGGCGTTCAGGTTCGGATATACCGTGATGAACTGCTCGCCTACAGGAACACGGAAGCCTTTCAGCACGTTCGTCTGGACGGTCTTCATGTACTCTGCCACCGCAGCCTTCATAATCGAAGGCTCGATACTCGTGTTACGACACGCCTCCTCGCAAACTTCATTGAAGGTCAGCGTGCCGTTAGGTACTGGCACAGCATAGAAACTGTGGGTTCCCACCTTGGTGTTCTCTTTCGCATAATACTTCACTTTTGCCATAGTCGTAATGGTGTTAAGTTCATACTCCGAACTATTGCCCGAAAGCGTCGCCGTAGGAGGCCTTTTTGAGTTAGTGGGTAACTCTAATAGAGTTAGTGGGTAAGTGTATTAGAGTTAGTGGGTAACTCTAAAACCCTTGCTTTTTAACTCATTTTCCAAGCCCATACAAACTGACTTATACTTTCTTTGATAATTCACACGGCAAATATACGAAAAAGATTGTAGATATTACGCACAACATCCTTTATTTTATGGATATTTAGCAATTTTCGACTATATCATCACTATTGCCCGTCCTATTCCTTGTCTTTCAGACTTTCCATCATGCGTTTGAAGCGTTCAATATGTTTTTCATGTTTGCACTCAGGACAACCGTTTCCTAAGATATGCGACTGCGCACGTTGCCAGAACTCACCATGGCGAGGACATACTATCAGTATTTTGGAACGCATGTCCTGATAAACCGTCTTGCTGTAGTCATACTTGTCGCCATGCACCTCCCTTGCCCTTGCAATAAAAGCCTCCTGACTCATCTTCCTGTCAGTCTTCTTCTTGCTGCACTTGGGACAGCCGCAGCCCGCAAGGTGGCTTGCAGGCTCCTGCATGAAAACGACACCGCATTGTCGGCACTTAATCTTTACTGGCGTGTGGGTGTTGACGTACTCGACTTCAGAATAGTCGAACTTCTCCCCATGCACCCGCTGTGCTTCTTCGACAAACTGCGGTGTCGTTTTGCGTATATAAGCCATAAAAAATAAGGGAATTAAAATGAAATGGTGCAGAAGAGCTCTACACCATTTCATCTATAAAACTTACTACTTTATATTTACTTTCCTTACTTTACCATCTTTACCAATGATAATGTTGATACCACGCTGCAACTTGTTGATTCGTTTGCCATTGATGTTGTATATTCTCACATTTGCTGAATTCATTATTATTTCAGCAATACCAGAAGTATAGCTTCCATAGATGGTTACATCATGAGCAGGCATTGTTTCTGGTACGTTGGCCCATCCATCAAAAGTGAATCCTTCCTTTTCACTTACTGTTGGCGGTACTATCGTAGAACCATACTCAACATAATCTGTAGCGAACACCTCCCCATCAATGAGATATGTCACCTTATATTTATTGACAATAAATGAACCTGTAATTGTAACATCATTGGCGGGCATTGTCTCAGGTATTTCGCTCCAACCCGAGAATGTGTGACCTTCTTTTGTCGGTTCTGCTTCTGGTGTAATTGTAGATTTATAAACTACATCGTAGCTCTTGTACTCTGCACCATCAACAAAATAGGTAAGCTTATAACTATTGATGGTGAATTGTCCTGTAATGCTTATGTCGTTGGCAGGCATAGTTTCAGGGTACTCGTTCCATGCAAATGAATAACCTTCCCTTTCTGGAACAGATGGTGGCGTTATCGTTGACGCATATTTCACATATTCAGTTGTGAAAGTTTCTCCATCAATAATATATGTTACCAGATATTTATTGATTGTAAATGTACCTGTAATTATAACATCGTTAGCAGGCATGGTTTCTGGTATCTCACTCCAACCAGAGAATGTATGACCTTCTTTGGTAGGTTCTGTTTCTGGAGATATTGAAGCATTATATTCTACTTCCAATGATTTATACTCTATACCATCTACAAGATAAGTCAACTTATACTTATTGATAATGAAAGAGCCAGTAATTGTTATGTCCTTAGCTGGCATAGTTGAAGGAAATTCGCTCCAACCAGAGAACGAGTAGCCTGTTCTAGTTGGCTCTTCTTCTGGCGTGATGGTTGTGCCATATTTCACTTCATAAGTTTTATAAACGACTTCGTCAACTATGTAGGTAAGATTGTATGAGTTTACTGTGAAACTTCCCGTTACGGTTACGTCATTAGCTGGCATTGTCTCTGGTATTTCACTCCAACCAGAAAAAGTATGGCCTTCTTTTGTCGGTTCTGCTTCAGGGGTTATATTTGAGTTATAATCAACCTCAACAGTTTTGTATTCCTCGTTGTCTACAATATATGTCAGCTTGTATTTATTGATAGTGAATGTACCATTGACTGTAACGTCATGTGCTGGCATAGTTGTAGGAATAGAACTCCATCCCGAGAAAGTGTAACCAGTCTTTGTGGGTTCTTCCTTTGGTATAATTATAGTTCCATATTTCACTTCACTTGTCTGATACACTTCACCATCTACAAGATAGGTCAAAGTATATGTGTTTACAGTAAAAGTACCAGTAATAGTCACATCTTCTTTAGGCATAATTTCAGGAATGTTACTCCATCCAGAGAAAGTGTGTCCTTCTTTTTCTGGTTCAGTAATTGGAGTTATAGGAGTTCCAATCATTACAACGTCTTTCATGTAGATTTCGCCATCCACCATATATGATATTTCCGGGACTCTTACAATAGATCCGAAATTCTTCCATGGTATATCACTCTTGAATGAGGGTATTAACGATTCTCTTACATGCAATGTTGCATAGTTGATATCTGAATTTGAGAAAGCGTTGTCATAATAGGTCTTTGGTCTACTATTAGTATAAACATAAACATCTGTCAGTTCTGTACAATTACTAAATGATGCAGGGCCAAGATAGTCAAGGCCACTTCCAATAACTACTTCTTTCAGATTTGTACAGCCTTTAAAATCCTCTTCACCGATATAGGTTACACTATTAGGAATACGGATTTCCTTTAATGCCTTACAAGAACGAAAGGCATAATAGTCTATCTTCTTAACTGTGTTTGCTATGGATACAGAAGCAAGGTTATCACAGTTTCCGAAAGCACATGGTCCAATTTCCTTTACTCCTTCTGGAATAGTTAGTGATTTCAGTCCTTTGAATCCCCAAAAGGAGTTTCCAACAATTTCTACTCCTTCTGGTACTTCTAAATCAGTCAAATCTTCTCCATTGAAATATAAGTGGGAAGCGTAATTTAAAGGATTACACTTGCGTTGCCAGAATCTAAGTTTACACCATGACGCCAAATCAGCGATATACACTGATTCTAAGTTTGGACAATTATCAAACGCTTGATACATGTCGGTAATTGTACTTGGGAATGATATAGTTGTCAAATTGGTACAATCAGAGAATGCTGATACGCCGATTGTTGAAACATTTTCGGGAATTACAACGTCAGTCAAACCAGTACATTTATAGAAAGCTGCATCTCCTATTGCCGTAACACTACCGGGAATAGAAATGTTCTTCAATGCTGTACAGTTCATGAACGCTTTTGCACCAATAGAAGTTACATTGCATGTGGTTCCTTCGTACTCTACACTTGATGGAATGTTAATAACATCATCAGAATAAGGAACATCCCCATAAGTAACTTCTGCTACATTTGCTTTTGTTGTCAAATTGTAGTAGATACCATTGATTTCGGCCTTGCCAGTAAAAGCACTAGCTAGCACTGGCAACAACATCAAGATAAATGTAAATAGCTTTCTCATAGTTCTTTTTTTACGTTCAACTTTCTTTTGATGAGGGTATAATAAAAACGTGGACAATCACTTCGTCTACGTTTTCCAGGCATCTCCCAAACGCCTAAACAGCTTTGAACGAGTAATGTGCCCACGCGAACGTGAGCATCCATCTTTACTCTTGCTGTTTTCTTCTATTTGGGAGATTTCGGAAAACAAGATGGTAAGCGGACGCTTTTCCTTATGTCGTTTTATATTTTATCTGTCCATTGGCGTACAGTATTTCGTTAAACTTGGTGCAAAGATACGAATTATTTTTCAGATTAAATGAATCTTGAGTGAAAGTATTTATATTTTTAAGAAAAAAGTAGGGTAACGCTCCCTGCACTTTACCCTGAAATAATTATTTTGTCTTCAACTATTACCCCAAATCCCCCTTGCCCATGAAAATTGTTAAGTGATTGATAATCAAATGAAATCATTTCAAAAGATTATCCCTTAACGTGCTATACTCAAGCAATACCACGATTATACTCCGACCTTATCCCCAGTCCCTAGTTTTATAGATGCCAATAGCACTCGTTTATCTATGCCCTTAGGCTTACGCCGCTTCCCGATTAACGGGAACGCTCACATGTTCCAGGTCAGCTGCTTGATGTCGCTCTTGCGGAGGCCAGTCAGACAAGAGAAGAGGAAGGCCTTCTTCAGCACCTCAGATGAGCAGGGGGTGTTGGCAAGGTTCACAAGTTCCTGACGTGACAGGTGCTCCTTTTCCGTGGGGATGGTGTCGATGCGCTCCAAGAATCCGTTGGGATTCTCGACTATCTTGTGCTCTCGGTAGGCAGTGTGAAGCACGGCGCGGTAGGTTGACCAGTAGCCTGCGATGCTGTTGATGTGTAAGGTGTACTCTGTGTGCTTGAGCTGGTGAGCGGTCATCAGGTACTCCTTGAACTTGTTGCACAGGTCAACATTAATCTCATCGAAGCGGCACTTGCCATTGCAGAACTGCTTGAAATGGAGATAGACGTTCTCCCACTTTGTGTTCTTCTTGTACGCCTTATCCTTGAAGTAGTCGAGGAAGCTGCCCTTCATCTTCTCCTTGTCGAAGAAGTCGTAGCGCTCGTTGACGATGCTCTCGTACCTTCTACAACGTAATGCCTCGGCCTTCTCGCGCATGCGGTCGTTGTAGTCCTTCTCGCGCTGGTTCTTCGGCTTGGCATAGATGTAGATGCCCAGCGACTCATGTCGCATTACCTTCATTGTGCTCTCATCCCTGTAGCCAGGGTAATAGTCCAAGTAAAAGGACAGCTGTTCTCCGCCTTTTATTTTCCGTGTTCGGAGGGTCACGGTCTTGCAAATGTTACTCATATACCTTATTATATTTTAATGAACATTCTTGGTGAAGCGTTTCTTCACGGGGTCAAAATTACCTCATTATTCCCCGATTATCAACATTATTACGCATAATGCGTCAATAATTGACAGATAATGTTAGTTAGTGAGGTGATGCCTTGATAACGCTATAGTTTATCGCTCATAATTGATGGTTTCACATGAATGCTCATACTATGCTATAACTACCATACTGGGCCAATCTTTCAGCCATTATCCTGTCGAAGTCCACCTTTGGGATTAGGTTCTTCACGCCAACCTTTACAGTGACGATATTACTCTTCTTGGCAATAATGCCGACATTGGCAGTGCTCATTCCAAATTTCTCCGCTGCCTCCCTCGCTGTGTAGTAGCTGTTATCCGTTACAAGGTCTGTGCGCCTTAGTTTCTCAAAGTGGTCTTTGGAGTAGTAGGTCTGGCCATATTCCCGTTTGGTCGGAATATGATGTCGATAAGCATTGGAACGGACTGAAGCTGCACTCATACCGTAGAGCTCCTGAGTCTCCTTCATCGTCAACCACTCATTAACGGCCTCCACTTCAGCCGACTTGCCAAACAATGCGTCCATGTGCTTGCGGCTATAGTAGTTCATCCCAGCAATCCGGCACACTGGTACTTGGTTCCTCTTGGCCGAAGTGTAGAGCCACGACTTCTTGACCTTATAGATGCGCATGACCTCCTCGCCAGAAATGTAATCAAGCACCTCCGTTTCATCAGAATCAAACTTGCATTTCTTGGCTTCTGATACTTCCTTCCTCGATGTTGGCATAGATGCCTTCTTGGATCTACTCGTTGGCAGCACTCTGTGATACGGATTCCCATCCAGCATCTTCTCAATATCAGCCTTTCGGATAAAAGCCATCCTGCTGCTGATTCTCGATGCCGCAAGTTTCCCCTCGTTCACCAACTTATACACATACTGCCGCGAACACCCCATCAGTAACGCAGCCTTGGCAAACGTCAGATATTCCTGACATTGCAGGTCAATCACTGGCTCTACGGCATTCATAAAATCCTGTTGCCGCTTCTTCCTAGCTTCCTTCGCCTTCGTCTGACACTCCTCGCAGCAAAACTTCTGCATTCCGCTCCTTGCCACGAACTCCTTCCCACAATACTTGCACTTTCTAATTGCTTTCATTTTCAACACTCTTTTGATGGTTTTACGTACATTTTCTTTTCCCCTACCGTTGAGTCAACCAAACTTCACGTTCGTCGCCCTATGTCAACTCTGTCCGCATCGTGACTCTCAACGAATCCGTCCGTCCAGTTTTGTCACCCTTTGCACCCTGTCGTAACCCTTTGTCAACTGAGTCCGCAGAATGACGGTTTTCAGGCCCCGTAAATTCCTCGCGGTAGAAATACGTTGCAAAAATATACTGAAATTCGGTTACTACCAAATTCCAGCCATCAACTGTTAAAAACCAAAAGTTATTGAAAATGAGTGTTTTACAAATAGACAGTATTAGATATTCATGGTTGTTTATACCCGTTTAGATACAATCAGAGAACGCAGCCCCTCCAATGCTCGTCACGCTGTTCGGGATGGTCACGGAGGTCAGGCCGCTGCAACCAGAGAACGCATAATCTCCAATGCTCGTCACACTGTTGCCGATGGTCACCGAGGTCAGGCTGCCGCAATCACGGAACGCTTCCTGTCCAATGCTCGTCACGCTATTCGGGATGGTCACGGAAGTTAGGCTGCTGCATTGATAGAACGCATAGCCTCCAATGCTCGTCACGCTGTAATTAACCCTATCGTACTCTACGCTTTCGGGAATTTCGATATCGCCACTATACTTGATATTGTTCTTGTACTGGATGACCTTGGCTTCCTTAGTTTTAGATACCACTTCATACCAAAGCCCGTTGATTTCTGCCTCCACGGCGAATGTACTGGCTGTCATCGACAGCATCAATGTGATAAATAGAAACGTTTTTTTCATTTTGTTGTTTATGTGTCGTTAGGGTTAAAGACTCAGTTATCGAGCGCAAATATACAACAAATACCCGACACCGCCAAAGAAATCTGCCAGAAATATGCACGCTACACGGATTTCAGATAGAAATGACCAGGAATTACCCCAAAATTTTAAGAAACTACTTCTTACGCAAGAAGTTTGAAAATTGAAGAAGGACTTTGAACGCTTCGCGTCTTACAAAAACAAATAAAAAACAAAAAAAACAAGTGAAAACAATGTACTTGTTTTAGGCAGACAAACATGAGGCCATAGGCCGACCACAAGATTTGTTTGCGAACACGAATAACACGAATAATACGAATTAAGACAAAAGAAGATTTGTTAGATTTGTAGGATTTCTGCCCCGCAGGGGCACTCCTGTTTGTTAGTCGCCTGCGGCGAGAAATCATCCAAATCATTCAAATCTTCTTATTTATATTTAGATTTGTTAGATTTGTAGGATTTCTGCCCGAAGGGCACTCCTGTTTGTTAGTCGCCTGCGGCGAGAAATCATTCAAATCATTCAAATCTTCTTATTTATATTTAGATTTGTTGTACTAATTTCCGCTGTAGCGTAAAAGCCGAAGCCTTGCGGCTCGTGCGTTTTGTTTGTTAATATTTCCGTTTGTTCTCACTTTTTCGTATATTAGTGGTGTGTAAAGGGGGCACGGCCGCC
>Ga0310786_10012218_pt1 | contig 10647 bp, 8 predicted proteins | sample AusTroGonzalo_MG_FD_203881 | JGI IMG/M metagenome (GOLD analysis project Ga0310786, IMG submission 203881) | Bovine rumen microbial communities from tropical cattle in Woodstock, Queensland, Australia - Gonzalo_03 (v2) (version 2) | ecosystem: Host-associated > Mammals > Digestive system >...
GGATAATAATACCTAGTAAAAAGGTAGGTATAGTAGATATGGCTAGAATTTACAACAGTATTACCCAGTTGGTCGGAAACACCCCTCTTCTGAAAGTTGTCAATTACTCAAAGGCTAATGGTCTTGAGGCAGAGGTGCTTGTCAAACTTGAATATCTAAATCCTGCAGGCAGTGTAAAAGACAGAATCGCCAAAGCCATGATTGAGGATGCTGAGGCCAAGGGGCTTCTCAAGGAAGGTTCAGTCATTATCGAACCTACCAGCGGAAATACCGGTATCGGCCTTGCAGCTGTTGCTACAGCAAAAGGATACAGAGCTATTCTGACAATGCCTGAGACTATGAGTGTTGAAAGACGTAACCTTCTCAAGGCATATGGTGCAGAGATTGTCCTTACTGAAGGCGCAAAAGGCATGAAGGGAGCAATCGCCAAGGCTGAAGAACTTGCCAAGGAAATTCCCGGAGCTTTCATTCCCGGACAGTTCACAAACCCTGCAAACCCTGCAGCCCACTTTGCTACAACAGGTCCTGAAATCTGGAACGACACTGATGGAAAGGTCGATTTCTTTGTTGCAGGTGTCGGCACAGGCGGAACTCTTTCCGGTGTAGGTAAATACCTGAAATCGAAGAACCCCGATGTCAAGGTTGTGGCCGTAGAACCAGAATCATCCCCTGTTCTCTCCAAAGGAGTTGCAGGACCTCATAAGATTCAGGGTATTGGTGCAGGTTTTGTTCCTGATACTCTGGATACAAAGATTTACGATGAGATTATCCCTGTTTCAAACGATGATGCCTTTGCCACAGGAAAGGCTGTTGCAAGAACTGACGGTGTACTTGTCGGTATTTCTTCCGGTGCAGCTCTGTTTGCAGCAACCCAGCTTGCAAAGCGCCCTGAAAACAAGGGAAAGACTATTGTCGTTCTTCTTCCGGACACTGGAGACCGTTATCTCTCCACTCCTCTTTTCCAGGACTGATTATGAGAATTTCTACAAAAGGGCGTTACGCATTATGCGTTATGCTGGATCTGGCCCAGAACGGCACTGATGGCTGTGTCGCGCTTAAGGATATCGCCGAAAGGCAGAATATTTCGAAGAAATATCTTGAGCAGATCATGGCCCTACTCAACCGCCAGGATGTGATTAAAACTGTCAGGGGCTCACAGGGTGGCTACAGGCTTGCCCGTACCCCTGACAGGTACACTGTGGCCGAGATTCTGAAACTGGCCGAGGGAAGTCTGGCTCCTGTCGACGAACTGGATGATCCCTCTGCCCCTCAGGCACCGGACTGGCAGCTGATGTATGTTTGGCAGGGGCTGTACAAGGCTGTTAATGATTATCTTGAGGGAATAACACTGCAGGATATCCTGGACCATAATGCCCAGGGGTTTGATTACATTATTTAATTGGATTCAAGCCACTGGGTATCCAGCCACTCAAGTTTGGCATTAAGCCAAGTCTGCAGGGAATCAACACTCCTTCCGAAATCTTCGAGATTCTTCCATCTGAAATTGTTCAGCAGTGCGGAGATTGAAATTCCATCTGCCATCTCTGTCAGCTTGTCCACTGCATTTCCCAGTTCAGTTCTTACTTCACTGTAACGCGTCTTAACTTTGTTCTCAAATGCAGGATCTTCAAATAATCTCTTTATCCACCCGGAGTTTCTTATACGAAACGATGTAGGTTTTTTAACACCAATTCCGCAGGAACGGTCAAAATCCCAGTTGGGTCCCATATGGATTTTCCCGTCAGCATTGTCATAGTACAGATATACAGAGGTTCTAAATGATGCATCATAATTAGATGCAATCTCGTTCACAAGATACCAATCAATTACCGAATCCACATCAAAATACTTTGCATAACCTATTTGCTCATCTTTAAAATCATTACCATACAAAGCGTCTTCAGCCGTCTGAATAGTTTGTTTAACGAATTGCTGGATTTCTTCTGAAACTTCATCCGGATCTTTCAGGCTGATTGAAATACCTCTGTCAGTTTCAAAATTGAAAGCCTCATCTTTCCACATATTGACTTCTGCAATGAATCCACCATTACCTACTCCGGCATCTTCGTCTGAAATATCCTTGATATCTACGCGGTTTCCGGCAATTTTGATCTGCTCTCCGAAAATGTAGTTTCCCCAGTAAACACCGTCGAGAACCATATCCACAAATACAAAAGATGGATTCCATCCATGTCCGGTGAAGACGTTATTTCCCAGGTATGATGCGAAGTAATTTCTGAGCAGTGAACTATCAATTGTATTAGCAATAAGAACCCATCGCTTGTGTTTGGGCATACCAAACATTTTTTCCTTATCACTGAGTTTGATTGAATAGTTTTTCTTGTTGTAAAACCATGAACTGTTTCCTCTTCCCTTTATTTCTCCGGTTAGTGCTTTACCATTTGCATCAAAATCTGCAGCAAGCCAGGTTTCTCTGGTAATCTTGCTTCCATCAGTTGTTACACTTACAAAAGGAAGACCGGTATGAGCAACGGAAAAAACACTGCTTGTATCTGTTCTATTTCCCTTGCTGACCTTACACACATAGTACTTGATCTGATTTGAATCAAAAGCCTCTACCACATATTCTGAAGAAGTTGCCTCGTCCAACAAAGTTAGTACATTTCCCTTTGCATCTGTTTCATACCACTGGATGCTGTCAAAATACTCAATTCCGGGAGCAGCACTTATTTCCAGCTGAACATCCTGTCCATTGCACAGAAAAGCTGTAATATCAGGCTGAACTAAAAGAGAACTCACCTGCTGCGGATCAGGAACATCATTGTTGCAGGAACAAATAATGAGAATCAATGTTAAAACAAGAACAAGGCTTTTCTTCATAAATTAAAAACAACTATGAAATTATTGGTTCATTGTATTTTTCAACCCCTTGTATAGTCAACTTAAAACAGAGTACGTATTCCCTGTTAAATGGTGGATTGAAAGATGGGCAGGAAGGGCACTTGAGTTTGACAAACATTTAAGCCTGACCGGTATGTGATTTTTGACCTAAAAGTATTGTTTTTACCGCACTAATTTGCCTAGGTGCGGTTTTTTTCTTCTGGAAGCCAGGACAACCAGATTGACCAAAACGGTAGTGACAGTAATGACGGCAGGGATGGTAGTGACGGTAATGATGGTAGTGACGGCAAAGTACGGCACTGATGGCTGTGTCGCGCTTAAGGATATCGCCGAAAAGCAGAATATTTCGAAGAAATATCTTGAGGGAATAACACTGCAGGATATCCTGGACCATAATGCCCAAGGGTTTGATTACATAATTTAGCTGTTATTTGTTGCAAACGGCCATCGCGTAGACTTTGTTTTCTTTGGCATTGTATTCAATGGAGGCCCCTCCACCATATGAATTAAAGAGAGATTATTCATGATAGTTCCAGGAGTCAGCATCACCGGTGTTTATACCTTCAGTGCTCAAACAACTGCCGGAACTATAAAGTCAGAGCTTTATCAGAAGGTTGTTAACACCTGCAGTTGAGCGGTAAGTCATATCCTCGGCCAGGCCTGCGACAATGCGGATTCCAATATTCTTGGTAACGTCCTTGTCACCTTTGTACTGTTCCAATCTCATTGTCGGATCAAACTCCTTGGTGTTGTCTCTGATTCTGATTATCATTCCGTCCTTGATGACGACAATTCTCACATCAACGGAGTGATTGCCTCTACCTTTAAAGCCGTATTCGACAATATTGCCGGCCATTTCCTCAACGCACAGACCTGAATACATAGCCTTCTTTTTGTCGACATTCTTGTCCAGGCAGAACGACATTACCCTCTCGGAAACACTGACAACTTCCTCTGATGATTTTATCTTCAGATCCAGGCATTCATCGTCGTTAAAGCCGAAATCCTTATCCAGTTTCATCCAGTCTTCAAGCCTGAATGTGAAGCCTCTCGATCTGATGAATACAGAGGCGGCAATTATAATCAGACAGAAAATCTCACCTGCCGGGAAGGCCAGCCATGCGGCATCGGTTCCCAGTGACGGTGTCATGACAACTGTGAAAATTGCTATCGAGACATTCTCAAACACAGAGAGGAAGTTTACCAGGGCCATCTTTTTCTGGCACTGAGTCACCTTTATGAGAAGGTTGAAGATCGTGTTGAAAACCAGGAAGTTCGGGAAGAGAACAAGCATACGTCTTGTAACCGCCCAGGCCGGGTCGGCTGTTCTGTAGAATATGCTTGCAATTGGAGACGAACCTGCCATGACTATCAGAGCAGCGGCTGCGGAAATCAGGATTCCGGAAACCAGTGCATCCTTCATAAGTACAATCATGGACTTTTTGTCCTGCTCTCCATAGTACATGCTGCCAAGCACTATGAAGGAGTTTGCGTATCCTGCAGGTATGCTACCAAGCAAGGCACACATGGTTCCCTGTACTGCCATGGCTGCAACAGCTGCATCGCCCATGGCGAACATCAAAGTTTTGTTCAGAATGTAGGCCTTGATTGTGTTACCGAGAGTAAACATGAGGCTTGGAAGGCCCAGGTAGACAGCTGAAGGCAGACATAAAAAATACGGCTCTTTCAATGTGATTCTCAGAACCTTGTGTTTTTTCAGGAAACCGGTCATCAGGACCAGGGTTGATAAAATGAAACTCAAAGATGTTGCAAGGCCCAATCCGAAGAGGCCCATTCCGAACACCGTAATGAAGAGTATGTTGAGGCCTATATTGGAAACAATCATGACCCCTATTCCGAAGTATGAACGCTTCATGTCGTTGTTCATGGGAAGGAACATCATCAGTGTTCCGGAGAGCATCTGGGCAGTCATTCCCAACGAATAACCGGCAATGTAGTCCTGAAGCATGACGGCAGTCTCGCCTTCTGCGCCAAGAAGGAATGACAGCGGCACTCTGAATGTGAAACAGACTAATGACGAAACAATTCCGATAACTGCTACGGTGATGATTCCCGTGGAGAAAACAGAAACTGTCTTCTTGCCGTCTCCGCTTCCCAGGTACTTGCTGCAGAGAATCTGGATTCCGACGCAGATGACAAATACCGAACCTATGAGGTTGCACACCGGTGTGAAAAAACCAACAGCAGCCATTGCATTTGTTCCGAGAATATTCGATGTCATTGTGCTGTCAACAAGCGAGTTGACTGCGTTTACAACACAACTGAGAATCTGAATCGGTAATATTTTGAAATATGCTTCTCTGACAAGATTATTTGCTTTCATATCAGAGAGATTATAACACTGTTTGCTACCAAATAGTTTGCTTTTTGTTTAGCGGCATACGGGAGTCGAACCCGCCTCACGAGCTTGGGAAGCTCATGTACTACCGATGTACTAATGCCGCAGTAACGTCTTTTATTGTATCCACACTATATCCAAAAAGCTCGAGCAGTTCAATTTTAAGTGATGAAAAATTGACATAGAGGAAGTACAGCATCTGCTCCCGGACTGTCTCGGGCTCTTTACGGATTTCGAATAATGTTACCTGAACGGGGCTGACTGTTGCTGTGTCCGGATCATAACCATAGGATTTGGCAACCTTGGCCGAGTATTCGGTGAAGTCCCAGAGGTCTGTGTCATAGGTACTTTCAAGAACGTCTTCCACATCGTCGGGGAGCATTGAGAAGAAGTCCAGGCCTGTAAGCTGCTCAATGTAGTCTACTGACACTGCGTAGGACTGCAGGGGTTCCTTGCAGGCCTCGTTGGGAAGCAGGAAGCCTATTGCCCTTGAACGCTCTCCGCTGTAGAAAAGCACTACCTTGTAGTAGTAATTGGGAACTGCAACCTTGTTTTCCCCTATTGTCTTGTACGGTCCGTCTGTAAGGACGGGGCCTGTTACTACACAAATCGGACCCGAAAGACTGAAAGTGCGGATTACACTTTCAAGATCAGCCCAGCGTCCTCTGTTAAGAGACCCCGTCTGGGGACTCATGTTTGAAAGCAGGAAGGAATCGGAAGCTGATTCCTCAGACCATGAAAGGTCTGCAAAGGGTGCAAGATGGCCGCGGTCGTAACCGCTTGATTTGTAGTCGGCAAGGGTTGCACTGCCCGTGGCGATGGCAGGGTCTGCACGGAAGTTGTCCTGTCGGGAAACAGCTTTGACTACTGTTTCCTCAGGTGTGAGGACGTAGGCCACCCAGTAGGGCTGCTCAAATTCTTCTGCATACTTCAGAGTAAAGCCAGTATGAGTGACGATATCGCCATCGTTGGCGGGAAGCGCTATGAGCTCCAGGTTCTCACCCTCCACTTCCATGTAGGGACGCGGGTCGGCTACAGGGGTGAAATAGAGGACTGCTGCCGCAAGGGCGATGAGCAGGAGAATCAGAACTACGGGTAATAAGCCGCTGTTTTTCTTTTTTGCCATCGCACCCATAGTAGCAAATCAGAAGTTTTGTGACAAATGTGATATAATCGATTTTGTTATGAACTACGCAAACAGCACAATTTATTCAATCTATGTCAGAAACCACACTCCTGAAGGCACATTCAAGGCTGTGGAGGCCGATCTTGACCGTATAAAAGCACTTGGAACCGATATCATATGGTTCCTTCCGATTCATCCTATCGGACAGAAGGGAAAGAAAGGCTCGCTCGGCTGTCCCTACTCCATCTCCGACTACAGGGCAGTAAATCCGGAATACGGCACACTTGAAGACTTCAGGCACTTGGTGGATGAAATCCATAAACGTGGAATGAAGTGTATCATAGACGTTGTCTACAACCATACCTCACAGGATTCAGTACTCCTTGCACAGCATCCAGAATACTTCTGGAAAAAGGAGAACGGCTCCTTTGGAAACAGGTTCGGCGACTGGACGGATGTCTACGATCTGGACTACCGCAACAAAGATCTCTGGCAGTACCAGATTGAAACACTGAAATACTGGGCCACAATCGTTGACGGTTTCAGATGCGATGTTGCTTCAAGTGTTCCGGTTGATTTCTGGGTCAGAGCCCGAAAAGCCGTGGCTGAGGTAAATCCGTCCTGTTTCTGGCTTGCCGAAACAGTCTACAGAGAGATGGTTTTAGAGGCAAGAAAACTGGGTCTGGACATCTGGACAGATGCCGAACTCTACAGTGCCTTTGATGCAGAGTACCAGTACGACATCTTCTTTAGATTCATTGATTATTTTGACGGCAAGGGCACTCTTGAAGCCTATCTTGATGCACTGAATTCACAGGAGAACATCTATCCCCTCGGCTACATGAAAATGCGCTATGTGGAAAACCACGACCAGAAGCGCTTTGCCGATGCCTGCCCTGATGAAGAAAAACGCAGGCAGTGGCTTGAATTCATGTTCTTCCAGAAGGGGCCCATGCTTATCTACGCGGGGCAGGAATTCTCATGCACCCACACTCCCAGCCTGTTCGATATTGATAAGGTGGATAGAAGCGGGAAAGACATCAGCGCACTGATTGCTGAATATGCAGAGACGAAAGAGAGTCTTCCTGAAAACACCTTCTTTGAAGCAAAGATTGTTGAAAAAAATATTGTAAAAGCAACCCATACGGTAAAAGGAAGGATCATCGCTGAAAAGGAGTTCAGACTGTGAGTATTGATAGTATTATCGGAAAGTACAGCAGACTTGATGGTGTAAAAGCTATCGGAATAGGCGGCTCAAGGGCTGCAAAGAGTTCTGATCCAACATCTGATTATGATATTTATCTCTTTACAGAGAAAGAACCTGATGTTAAAGACAGACTGGCTATTGTCAAGGCTGTATCATCAAAGTATGAAGTAGGAAGTGATTACTTCGGACCCGGAGATGAATACTTTGTGGATGAGGAGAATGTCGAGTTTGACGTGATGTTCTTTGACGCCACCTGGTTTGAGGGCATTGTCCGCTCGGTATGGCTTGATGGACGTGCCTCAAACGGTTACACAACCGCCTTTCTCTTTACCCTTTCAAACCTAGATATAAAGTACGATCCCCAGGGCTGGCTTAAGGGTCTGAAAGAAATAATCAGTACTCCCTACCCCAGTAAACTCAGGGAAAACATAATCCACAGAAACATGATGCTTATGAAGGACAAGCCTTTCTCGTCCTATATAGAGCAGATAAAAAAAGCTGTTGAGAGAAATGATCTCAACAGCCTCAATCACAGGAGTGCGGCCTTCTTCGAAAGCTACTTTGATGCGCTTTTTGCTGCAAACAGGCTCCTGCATCCCGGAGAGAAACGCCTGATAGCCTTTGCCCTTGCAAACTGCAGCATACTGCCTCAGGACTTTGAAAAGGATATCACATCAGCCCTGAAGTGCAGGGATGATGCGATTGTTCCCCTTCTCTCCGAAATGACGGAAAAACTCAGATTCTGTATCAGAACTCAAGGTTCCTGCCAGTCTCCTTGTTGAATACATGGGCAACATTTCCATTGAATTTGAAATGGATTGAATCGCCCATCTTGTAAGCATTCTTCATGTCTACTGTCGGGACAATGATGATGATATCGTGTCCGTCGGCGTTGACATGGAGATGTATTGAAGAACCCATCATTTCAGAAACATCAACTGTTGCATCAACACCCTTGTCTGAAACGAGGGTATGCTCGGGTCTTACACCAAGGGTAACCGGCTGACTCTGAACATCGTTCTTCTTAAGTCTCTTCTGCTTTTCCTCATCAAGTTCAACAGTGTACTTGCCCAGTTTGACATAATACTTACCATTCTCCTGCTCAAGCTGAGCATCGAAGAAGTTCATTACGGGCATTCCGATAAAACCTGCAACAAAGATGTTTGCCGGGTGGTTGAATACTTCCTGAGGAGTTCCTATCTGCTGTACATAGCCGTCACGCATGATTACAATCCTGTCTCCCAGGGTCATGGCTTCAGTCTGGTCGTGAGTAACATAGATGAAGGTTGCATCAATGCGCTTTCTAAGCTTGATGATTTCGGCTCTCATCTCATTTCTGAGTTTTGCATCCAGGTTTGACAGAGGCTCGTCCATGAGCATGACCTTGGGGGCGCGTACAATTGCACGTCCGATGGCAACTCTCTGACGCTGTCCGCCGGACAGAGCCTTGGGCTTTCTGTTAAGGTACTTTGTGATGTCCAGGATCTCGGCAGCCTCACGTACCTTTCTGTCTATCTCATCCTTGGGAACCTTGCGGAGCTTGAGGGAGAAGGCCATGTTGTCATAGACGGACATATGGGGATACAGAGCGTAACTTTGGAAGACCATTGCAATATCCCTGTCCTTGGGTGCGACATCATTCATCACGACGCCGTCAATAAGCAGCTCGCCGCCGCTGATGTCTTCAAGACCTGCAACCATTCTCAGTGTAGTTGATTTTCCGCAGCCTGACGGTCCGACAAGGACGATGAACTCCTTGTCCTTGATGTCAAGGTTGAATGCCTGTACTGCTACAATTCCCTCTTCTGTAATTTCTAGGTTGGTTTTCCTTCTCTTCTCTTTCTTCTTTTCTTCTGAAACAGGATAGACTTTCTTGATGTCCTTCAACTGTACTGTTGCCATAATTAACCCCTCCTGGTTACCTTTTTGTAACTCTTTATAATATCATCATTAAACGCTCCGTCCTTCATGCGCCAACTCCAGTTGGTGTCATTACACGAAGACGGATAATTCATCCTTGCAGAACCGTCCAGTTCAAGGATGTCCTGCATTGGAATAATCACTGTGTCTGCCTTACTTGCAAGCAGACAGTCAATCAATGCCCTGACAACAGAATTACTGTCTGTCTTCAGGTAAGCAAGAACCTCTTTAGCAAGTTGAGGTGGCAGGCTCTCAAACCATCCTCTTGTGGTATCGTTGTCGTGCGTTCCGGTGTAGGCAACGCAGCTGTAAGTGTAGTTATGCGGCAGAAAGTCGTTTGACCTTTTGAGTTTTCCGTTTCTGGCCAGAACAAAGCCGAACTGGGATATCTTCATTCCCGGGAAACCGTTAGACCGTCTGAGAGCTATCACATCAGATGTAATGTTTCCCAGATCTTCGGCAATAATCGGAAGTTTTCCCAAAGCTTTTCTCATTGCCTGGAAGAGCTCCTTTCCCGGTGAATGTGTCCATACTCCGTACTCAGCAGTTTCTGATCCTGCCGGAATATCGTAATAGGCATCAAAACCTCTGAAGTGGTCTATCCTGATTACGTCACTCAGCTCAAGGCAGCGTCTGATACGTTCAATCCACCATGAAAAACCCGTTTTCTCGTGGTATTTCCAGTCATAAACCGGTGTTCCCCAAAGCTGTCCCTTGGGTGAGAAATTATCCGGCGGCACTCCCGAGATGTCGGTAAAGTGTCCTTCCCCGTCAGTCCTGAAAAGTTCCATTCCGGACCAGGTGTCAGCACTGTCCATACCTACGAATATTGGAATATCTCCTATGGAAAGAATTCCCTTTGAATGCAGGTAGTTCTTCAGAGCCTTACACTGTCTGTCAAAGAACAGCTGAATGGCCTTGCAGATATCCAGTTTGTCCTTTTTTTCAGTTCTGATTTTCTCAAGTGTCTCAGGATTCCTGGATGCCTCGTCACTGCTCCACACCTTATACCACTGTGCATTCTCATACTTGTCGTAGAGAACACGGAAAAGTGCGTAGTCTTCAAGCCAGAATCTGTTTTTACGTTCAAATTCCTTCAGTTCCTCTGTAAAGGCAGTATCCGTCAAAGCCTTGCGTGCAGCTTTTTCCAGAAGCGGCATTTTTACGGCGCGT
>Ga0310786_10012219_pt1 | contig 10646 bp, 12 predicted proteins | sample AusTroGonzalo_MG_FD_203881 | JGI IMG/M metagenome (GOLD analysis project Ga0310786, IMG submission 203881) | Bovine rumen microbial communities from tropical cattle in Woodstock, Queensland, Australia - Gonzalo_03 (v2) (version 2) | ecosystem: Host-associated > Mammals > Digestive system >...
AAGAAGAAGTTCGGTCTGACCGCTGGTCTGCCCGTGAACCTCGAAGGTTTAGTAGGTGCCGATGGTACTGTATGGGGTCTCGAGAGCTTCGGTTTCTCTGCTCCTTACAAAGTGCTCGACGAGAAGCTCGGCTTCACTGGTGAGAACGTGTACAATCAGGTAAAGAAACTGCTTGCTTAACCTCCTGAGTTAAGAAGTGAGTGTCTGAGCGACCGCCACAACAAATCAATGAACCAATTATAATTAAATAAAAAATTATGAACAAAAACGAAAACTTTATCATTACTATCAATCGTGAGTTAGGTAGTGGCGGTCGTACCGTCGGCCGTTTGTTGGCTGAGAAATTGGGAGTAGCATTCTACGACAAATGGCTCATCAACGAACTGAAGAGCAAATTCAATATCAGCACCGAAGAGGTGGAAAAAGTGAAGGGTGGCAACAGTTCCTGGTGGCGCGAAATGCTGAACTCAGCCATCTATATGGGAGAAAAAATGAGCGAGATAAACAGCGTGCCCCATCCCCCTATGGACGCATACCACTTGGTGACTACCGACGACATGTACAAGGTGGAGACTGAGATCTTCAGCCATCTTGCCGACAATGAGTCGTGCATCGTGGCAGGTCGTACTGGTTTCTACGTGTTCCGCAATCACCCCAACCACCTGAGCATTCTCATCCAAGCCTCTATGCCGTTCCGCATAGATCGTGTGATGCGCAAACAGGACATGTCCGAGGACGAAGCCCGCATGACCATTGAGAAGGTGGACAAGATGCGTGAGAACTATGTCAAAAAGTTCACCAAGACGTCGCGCTATGACACTCGCAACTATGACCTCGTCATCTCTGCCGATAATAAGACAGAAGAAGAGATTGTAGATCTCATCATGAATTACATTGGATAGACTATGGAAGTAAAGACTATCGGCATAGCCAGCGACCATGCTGGCTATGCTTTGAAACAGTTTGTAAAGAAGTACCTCGACGAGAAGGGCTACGCCTACAAGGACTACGGTACCTACACCGAGGACTCTTGCGACTACTCTGATTTCGGTCATGCACTGGCTGAGGGCATTGAGCAGGGCGAGGTATTCCCTGGTATCGCTATCTGCGGCAGCGGCGAAGGCATCAATATGACGCTGAACAAGCACCAGAGCATCCGTGCAGGTCTCTGCTGGATTCCTGAGATTGCCCATCTGATTCGTCAGCATAACGATGCCAATGTGCTCGTGATGCCCGGACGGTTTATCGACGACGATATGGCCCGTAAGATAATGGACGAGTTCTTTACTACCACCTTTGAGGGTGGGCGTCATCAGAAACGTGTCGATAAAATTCCATGTAAATAATTAAAAAAGTCTCGGCGATTGCCGAGACTTTTTTATTGTATCTCAAAATTCTTCACCCACTCTTTCAGTTCGATGACCGCATCCTCATGCTCCGGATAGTAGCGCAGGATAATGGTCACCAAACGCGCGGAATCCTCGATAACCTTGGCATAGTACTCCCAATCGTCGTCGGTACCCCTATGGATGGAGTAACGGTCGGTGATTTCGACAAGATCAGCCCCCATGCCCATCATCCGTTGGCCTGGACTACGCATCATACTATCAATAGACTCCGACATGACAGATACCGACACGTCGTCCATCATGAACAACTCTTGGAGTCCTGCCGTCTCAGGCAATTCCTGATGAACAAGATACGAGGGATAGTTGATGTTGAACCCTAGGCGCTCGCTATAATACTTCAACAGGCTGTACTGACCCATTCGTATCGACACACTGTCGGCACTCGTCAGTTCACTCACATAGGCCTTGGGTTGCCTACGACCGCTGCATCCACCCAACATCCCGATGGCGATGACAACCAGAATCAAAAATCTGCTCTGTTTCATACAAAAAACATTTTTTTCAGCCACAAAGATACAAAAAAAGGGGCAATTAATTATCAAAAATCATTAAATTCAAAAAAAAATGGGGAAATATTTTTGTAATCGGCTGAAAATTAGTAACTTTGCAGTCCAAAATCGAGAAAAAGCAGATATTCACATTATTAATATATAGAAATAGAGAAAAATGACTAAGGCAGAAATCATCAACAAAATTGCTGAAGAGACAGGCATTGCCAAGAAAGATGTGGCCGCTACCGTAGAGGCCTTTATGGAAGAAATCCGTGTAAGCCTGGCGGATAACAAAGAGAATGTCTACCTGCGTGGATTCGGTACCTTTACCGTCAAGCATCGTGCAGCCAAGACCGCACGTAATATCTCCAAGAACACGACACTGGTTATTGATGCTCACGACTTCCCCGCATTCAAGCCCTCCAGGAGTTTCATTGAAAAGATGAAGAATTAATTAGAATTTTAACAATAAACATTTAGAATTATGCCAAACGGAAAAAAGAAGAAGGGCCACAAAATGGCTACTCACAAGCGTAAGAAGAGACTGCGCAAGAATCGTCATAAGAGCAAGTAATCCCTGATTACTGCTCCGACGGATAGACGTAGCAAAAGAAATGAAAGGAGTGTGTCTGCAAATCCAACGAGGATTGCGACACACCCTTTTGAATTAAAACCCATTATCAAGACAAGCAAAAGACAATGACAAGTGAAGTTATCATTGATGTGCAACCGAAGGACATCTCGATCGCACTGCTCGAAGACAAGACGCTGGTGGAATACCAGAAGGAGCAGCGGTCGGCATCGTTCTCCGTGGGCAACATCTACGTGGCAAAGGTGAAAAAGCTGATGCCCGGACTGAACGCCTGTTTTGTGGATGTCGGTGCTGAGCGTGTCGCATTCCTGCATTATCTTGACCTGGGCTCTCAATTCTGCTCTTATGAAAAATACCTGAAACAGGTAACAAGCGACCGCAAGAAACTCTACCCGATCCAGAAAGCCACCATCCAGCCGACACTGCCCAAGGACGGCAGCATTGCCAATGCGCTGAAGGTGGGACAAGAGATCATGGTACAGATTGTCAAGGAACCTATCAACACAAAGGGTCCCCGTCTGACATGCGAACTCAGTTTCGCAGGACGGTATCTCGTGCTGATGCCCTTCGACAACACCGTATCGGTATCGACAAAGATCAAGAAAGGTGAAGAAAGGAGTCGTCTGAAACAACTCATCCAGAGTATCAAACCCAAGAACTTCGGCGTGATTGTACGAACCGTTGCTGAAGGCAAGCGGGCTGCAGAGCTGGATGCTGAGTTGAAAATCCTACTCAAGCGCTGGGAAGACGCTATTACAAAGGTACAGAAGACCGTAGAAAGGCCTGTACTCTGTTTTGAGGAACAAAGCCGTGCCGTAGCCTTGTTGCGCGACTTGTTCAATCCCACCTACGACAGCATTCAAGTGAACGATGAGGTAATCAGTGAACAGATTCGCGACTACCTCGGTATGATTGCTCCGGAGAAAAAGGACATCGTAAAGCTTTACAATGGTACGGTGCCCATTTTTGACAATTTCAATGTCACCAAGCAGCTTAAGTCTGGATTCGGACGAACCGTAAATTACAAACATGGAGCTTATCTGATCATCGAGCATACGGAGGCTATGCATGTGGTAGACGTAAACAGCGGAACGCGTGTGAAAAAGGAAAATGGCCAGGAAGCCAACGCCTTGGAGACTAACCTCGGCGCTGCTGATGAGCTGGCCCGTCAGTTGAGACTCCGTGACATGGGAGGTATCATCGTGGTGGATTTCGTGGATATGAAACTGGCTGAAGACCGCCAGATCCTCTATGAGCGCATGTGCAAGAACATGCAGAAGGACCGCGCCCGCCACAATATCCTGCCACTGTCGAAGTTCGGACTGATGCAGATTACCCGTCAGCGTGTCCGTCCTGCAATGGACGTGAACGTTGAGGAGGAATGTCCCACCTGTCACGGCTCAGGAAAAATCAAGTCGAGCATCCTGTTTACAGACCAGTTAGAGAGCAAAATTGACCGCATGGTCAACAAAATCGGCATCAAGAGGTTCTATTTGCATGTACACCCCTATGTGGCGGCCTATATCAACAAGGGCGTCTTCAGTCTGAAGATGCAATGGCAGCTGAAGTACGGGTTGGGCGTGCATATCATTCCTTCACAGAAACTGGCTTTCCTGCAGTATGAATTCTATGACACTAAACAGCAGTTCATCGACATGCAGGAAGAAATTGAATCAACATTACAGTAAGTAATCTCTGTCGTCTATGCTGACACTGAAAATCCTGTTCTGGCTTTGTCTGTTTATCGTATTCTATACTTATCTCGGATACGGCATACTGCTTTTCCTGATTATCCGCCTAAAAAGACTGGTGAAGGGAAAGCCCCAGACAATAGCCATGCCCGCAGACGATGAGCTGCCCACGATGACGCTCATGATCTGTGCCTACAACGAACAGGATATCGTGGCAGAGAAGATGCAAAACACCCGCGCCCTGGACTATCCAAAGGATAAGTTCAGGGTAATGTGGGTTACTGATGGCACAACGGACAACACCAATGAACTGCTGAAGGCTTATCCTGAGGTAGACCTGGTGTTCAGTCCTGAGCGCAAGGGTAAGACGGCCGCCCTGAAACACGGCCTCAGCAAGGTGAAAACGGAAATTTTGGCTTTTACCGATGCCAACACAATGATCAACAGTGGTGCCATGCGTGAAATCGCCAGGCTATTCCAAGATAAGACCGTAGGTTGTGTCAGCGGTGAGAAACGTGTTGCCTCTCGAAATGGAGAGATGGCCGCAGAAGGCGAAGGTCTCTATTGGCGCTATGAGAGCACGTTGAAGAAATGGGATAGTGAACTCTACTCGACCATGGGTGCTGCAGGTGAATTGTATGCCATCCGCCCGGAACTCTGTCGAGAAGTGCCTTACAATGCCCTTCTGGATGATTTCATGATGTCGATGCTCATCGTCGATGAAGGTCATCGCATTGCTTATGCACCTGATGCCTACGCTTTGGAATATGGCTCTGCCAACATTTTTGAGGAGTCAAAGCGCAAGCGTCGCATCGCAGCTGGTGGTCTGCAGAGTATCTGGTGGCTCCGCAAGATGCTCAACCCGCTGCATCAGCCGTTGGTGGCCTTCCAGTACATCAGTCATCGCGTGCTGAGATGGAGCATTACCCCTATCGCATTGGTCATTCTGCTCCTCGTCAATATCCTGCTCGTATGGGCTGGTGCAGGCCTGCTCTATACAATTCTGCTGGCTCTGCAAGTCGCCTTTTATTTGGCAGCATTGCTGGGATGGGCACTCAACAAATGCGGCCATCGGAACAAATTGCTATACACAGCCTACTATTTCCTGTTTATGAACCTGAATGTGTTCCGGGGAATGGCCTATCTGAAAAGCCACTCGCATAGTGGTGCATGGGAAAAAGCAAAGAGAAGTTGATTTTTTCCTTCTTTTTTTTGTTTATCTGAAATACATTTGCTATCTTTGTAGCCGAATAGTGATGGAAAAGGGATGGAATTAAACGAAAAAGAAATTCTTTTGCAGAAGTTTGCTGACGCTAACAGAAAGTTGAAACTCCTGAACGAGCAACTGCAGATTGCAAACAAAAAACTGAAAGAATACGAAGAGAAGGCTCTGAAGGCTGAAAAAGCCAGTCAGATGAAATCCCTATTCCTGGCTAATATGAGCCATGAAATCCGTACCCCCCTAAACGCTATTGAAGGTTTCTCGCGCGTTATTGTCGAGACCGACTCAGAAGCAGAACGCATGAAATACTATCAGATTATTGAGAGTAACAACCAGCATCTTTTGAGTCTGATTAACGAAATTCTTGACCTCTCCAGAGTGGAATCGGGAGAAATCAAGATGAAGATGGCGATGACCGACATCAACCAACTGTGTGAAAACATCAGGCAGTTATTCAAATTCCGTTGTCCGGAATCATTAAAACTGGAATTTGAGAAACCTTTGATGACTGTGACGATGAACACCGATGCCAATCGACTTATTCAGGTGTTCTCCAATCTGATTGGCAATGCCTTAAAACATACCTCGACAGGTAGTATTACCTATGGTTTCCACGTCATCAACGAGATGAAGGAGATTGAATTCTTTGTAAAGGATACCGGCACAGGCATCGCTCCTGAATTTATCGATAACATTTTCAATACTTATGCCTCTCAAGATGCAGACCAGCAACAAGGTTTTGGCCTTGGTCTGGCACTCTGTAAGATTATTGTCGAGAAACTAGGTGGAACTATCAGTGTAAAGTCTACTGTCAACCTTGGTTCTACCTTTACCTTCGTGTTACCCTTTGAGGGCACCGTAGGTGGTGTTGATCAAGACCACACCACCACGACAACCAATGTACGCACTATACGTGTGAGTGCCCGTCCTGAAGATATGAACCAGAAGACGATTCTCGTGGCTGAGGACGAAGACAGCAACTATGAATTGGTGAAGATCGTGCTCCAGAAACGCTTCCGCCTGTTACGTGCCCATAACGGTATTGAGGCCGTCAACCTGAATGAAGACGAGCATCCTGACCTCATCCTGATGGATATCCGCATGCCCGAGATGAATGGTCTCGATGCCACCCGTATCATCAAGGAAGTGAATCACGATACTCCCGTCATCGCCCTTAGCGCCTATGCCTTTGAAGAGAATATCCGCGAAGCCAAGTTAGCAGGTTGCGATGAGTTCATGGCCAAGCCTTTCAGGGTTGAAAATCTTATTGAGGTAGTCAGGAAATACCTTGATGACTAATATCTAATTGTATCTATCATTTCAAGACATTCTCTTATGGGTAAACTTGCAGTTCAGAAATACTTCTCATTTATGATGCTCATCATCACCCTGATGATGATGATATTCACTATCGTAGGCCTTTTCGGAGGCAATGTCAACCCCTCAGGTAACATGGCACGTGCATTGCTCGTCTATGCGCTCCCCCTGCTGATTGCAGGCAATGTCATTCTGCTGATATACTGGCTGATCCTGAAACGCTGGCACTGGGCCCTGATGCCCTTTATCACGCTACTCTGCTGTATTCCTTATGTCGGAACACTTTATCAGTTCGGAGGAATCGACGAGAATGCCGACAAGCAGGCAGGCTTGAAGATTGCCACCTATAACGTGGCAGGCTTCGGCGGTGAGACATCAGGTTTCATCGCTCAGGATATCCTGGCAGAAATGAAGAAACAGAAAGTGGATGTATTCTGCATTCAGGAGTACAGCGACTATAGTGGCGATAAGAAAAACTCGGAGAGTTATCTGGAGTACTTTCCCTATATGAAGTATGGTGCTAACGGACACTATGCCATCTACAGCCGCTACCCCATTAAAGATAGCGCTCCCATCGAATTCCCTGCCAGCGCAAATAGTGCGATGTGGGCAGACATCGATGTCAATGGACAGATGTTTCGTATTTATAATGTGCATTTGGAAACGGCAGGAGCCCACCACGTGGTATATCGCGCCAACAAGATGGAGGAAGATGGCTACAACGTGCAGGGCAACCGCCTGATGGAGGCTATCTATGGTTCCTATACCGTTGGTATGATCAAGCGTGCAGGACAGGCTAACATTCTGGCCATGCACATGCGTGACTGCGAACACCCCGTTATCCTGGCAGGTGACTGTGTAGATGTCCCCTACTCTTACGTTTACAATACTTTGAAGGGTGAACTGACGGATGGTTTCAAGGAATGCGGAAGTGGATGGATGCATACCCTTCGTGGGAAGACGCCTTTGAGAATCGATTACATCTTCCACGATAAGAACTACGAGGGTCTGTCGTATTACAAGAAGGAACTCAGTTATTCTGACCACTACCCGGTATTCATGAAGATTGCTCTCAATGACAAATAAACAAAGATGCCCGGCCTTTCGGCTGGGCATTTCTTTTTGGAATCACACAATCTTAAATCTGACTCGGAAGGAGCGTTCCTGTTCATCCCAGTTTGTGCCGAGCATCTCAAAACGTCCTATCTGGGAGGTGCTGCGAACATGCCTGCCAATACAAGGACACACATCATAATCGCCAATACGGACGAGCCTGATAGTCTCGGAAGCATCTTCAGGCAGACGGTCTGTAGAAACCTCCTCAGGAAGATTGTCACGAGTGACAAACTCAAAGGTCACAGGCAGGTCTTCGTCGATGATATCATTCATCCGACGCTCAATCTCCTTCTCCTCCTGACGTGATGGCTTGTGGTCAAGATAGAAACTCATCTTGCTCTTCTTTCGCTCAATATGAGCATTATGCGACCGTTCGCAACCAAACAGACGAATCATCGTCTGGTTCAACAGATGCTCTGCCGTGTGCGCTGGCGGGAACTCTTCCTTGTTGTGGTCATTAAGAATAGGATCCATATTGTTTGTTTTATGCTTTAAACTTCAACACAACGGCGCTATTGGCATGCACATTGACTGCCACAGCCTCATCACGCTTCAGGGATAGTTTCTGCTTCTCATCAGAGAGCAAATCCGTAGCCTGCACATTTTTCTCCTTCATTTTAAGGAAATCAAAAGCATGGCTGGGAATTGTAATACTGACGGTCTGATTGGAATCAGCGAAGTTTGCCACCACCAGCAACACCTCTGCCCCGGCCTTTCGGATAAAGGCATATTCATGGTTATACTGACCGTTGACATACATCAGATCGAAAGAGGCCCCATCCACGACAGCTTTCTCTGTAGTAGCAATGCCGATTACCTTGTCATAGATAGCTTTTAGATGCTTCTCCTGAGCAGTCAGTTTCCACTCAGCAGCGCGCACGATAGTGTCCACACTCCAATAGTCGAAAATCGTCGTGCGACCATCATTACCACTGAAGCCCTCCTTGTCCATACCCCGCTCACCATACTCCTGTCCGAAGTAAATCATCAGCGGATTCTGCTGCAGAAGCGCCGACACCACAAGTGCAGGCACACCTTTCTGAGCATCGCCCGCAAAGAAACTACTGGCAATACGCTGCTCATCATGGTTCTCGAGGAAATAGAGCATATGGCTGCGAATATCGTCAGTAGCCTGCCAGGCACCAGTAATGGCGTGGGTGCTCTGATGCCCACGCATCACCTCGCGCAGGGTGTCATACATACCCACCTTGTCATAGAGATAGTCAAACCCAGCGGCCAGATAGTTGCGATACTCGGCAGGATTATACACCTCGCCGATGAAGATGATCTGCGGATAGGCGAACTTCACCTTATCCGTTGCCCACTGCCAGAAAGCGGCAGGCACCATCTCCGCCATATCACAACGGAAGCCGTCGACACCCTTCCTGGCCCAAAAGAGCAGAATGTCAGTCATCTTGCTCCACGTGTTGGGGATAGGATTGAAATGGCCCACGCGACCGGCATAGTAGTCGACGCCATAGTTCAGCTTTATCGTCTCATACCAGTCGTTGATGCCGGGTGCATTGTGGAAACAGTCATTGCCCGTAGCCTTGGCAGGTTCCTCGATATAGGGTTCGTCCTCACCATGATAGAGGTCAAAGTAAGGTGTGAAGCGCTGTCCTGGACAATAATAATAATTGTTCTGCGGGTCAAAGCCCATCTGTGGATTGTCTTCTTCTCCGAGATTCTTCACACCCTCAGGCTTACAGATGCTCTGATACTGACGGGCCACATGATTAGGCACAAAATCGATTATCACCTTCATACCAGCCTTGTGCGTACGCTCAATCAGCTGTTCAAACTCTTGCATACGCTTGTCGACATCCGTAGCCAAATCAGGATCTATGTCATAATAGTCTGTGATGGCATAGGGAGAACCCGCCATACCCTTGACAATGGCAGGATGATTCCTGGTGATGCCATAGGCAGAATAGTCTGTCTGGGTGGCATGACGGATGATACCAGTGTACCAAATATGGCTCACGCCCATCTCCCTGATGTGTTTCAGGGCAATAGGCGTGAAGTCGTTCATCTTCCCACAACCATTCTCCTGCAGTGTCCCACCCTCTTTGCGAGTGGTGTTACGATTTCCGTAGAGACGGGTAAAGACTTGATAGAGTATTAACTTTTCACTATTCATTATTCACTTACTTCGATGCCATGGGCTGACACCTCTTTATTGATTTTGGCAATCATACCTTGCAGAGCCTTGCCTGGGCCGCACTCCGTGAAGTCGTCAGCACCATCGGCAATCATATTCTCCACACTCTGAGCCCAACGCACACTGCTCGTCAGCTGAGCAATCAGGTTGGCTTTGATTTCAGCGGGATCAGTATGAGGCTTACCGTCGACATTCTGATAGACAGGACATTGAGGAGCTTTGATCTCGGTCTTCTCGATAGCGGCCTGAAGTTCATCCTTAGCAGGCTGCATCAGCGGTGAATGGAAAGCACCGCCCACCTTCAGGGGCAGGGCACGCTTGGCACCGGCAGCCTTCAACTGCTCACAAGCCTCGTTGATAGCCTCATTATTGCCGGAAATGACTAACTGACCAGGGTTATTGTAATTGGCACATACCACGACGTTGTCCTCGCGGTTGATAGCAGCACAGATTTCCTCCACCTTTTCGTTGGGCAGACCGATGATGGCAGCCATCGTTGAGGGCTGAGCCTCACAGGCCTTCTGCATGGCCATCGCACGGGCATAAACCAGTTTCAAACCATCTTCAAAACTCAGGGCACCAGCAGCCGTCAGGGCTGAGAACTCACCCAGGGAATGGCCAGCAACCATTTTCGGCTCAAAGGCATC
>Ga0310786_10012220_pt1 | contig 10645 bp, 15 predicted proteins | sample AusTroGonzalo_MG_FD_203881 | JGI IMG/M metagenome (GOLD analysis project Ga0310786, IMG submission 203881) | Bovine rumen microbial communities from tropical cattle in Woodstock, Queensland, Australia - Gonzalo_03 (v2) (version 2) | ecosystem: Host-associated > Mammals > Digestive system >...
ACTTCCTTTCTGGCTTCGGAATTGAGCCTTTTCGTCGCCTTTTCCGCAAAATCCATTATCGTCCTGTTGAAATGAACGGAATTCGGGACCGTCGGGTCGAATCTCCCGGATTCCTGAACAAGATCGAATATCAGATCATTATAAAACTCGCAGAATCTCATAATGATATTTATCAATATTATTCTTTTTTCGAATATGCCAATGTATGCCAAGCTATGCCGGACTTCGGAAATCTATATAGGTTTCTCGCGCGCGCGTCAGGGAAATTTTTATTTTTCCAATTTTAATGAATATGGGCATATGTAGTTGCGAGGAGAAACACCTCAAAAAATTGGAAAAAGTTTTCCAACGCTTCCGAACGTGTGCTCGGAGGTAAGAGGTGTACCTTCGCAAACGTCATGAACATTGATGATCTAATGAATCTCTTCCTCGACTGGCTGGACGAGGAAGATGATCTCACGAACCAGCCAACCAACACCAACACCAACACCAAAGGAGAAATCCGATGAAGGCAGCAAACCCCGGCGAAGCGGTGACGCTCCGCCAGAACATCAAGCACGCCGAGAAGGCCCTCCAGAAGGCCGACGAGGCCGTGACCACCACCACCGAAGAGGCTCGCCTCGCGGGAGAGGCCCTCAAGAAGGCCGATGAGGCTCTCAAGAAGGCCGACCCGAAGGCCAAGGACTGGAACGACATCGCCAAGGCGTACCACAACGCCTCGTCGGCCGCCGACGAGGCGAACAAGCGCGCGGGCGAGGCTGCGGACGCCCGGTCCCGGGCGGTGTTCCACCTCAACGACTGCGAGCGGATCGCGAAGAAGCGTTTCGCGATCTAGCAGATGGGCCACGGATGTTTATAATTCCGTGGTTAATGCCCCACTGGTAATCTGCCAGTGCTGGTCCAAAGGCCAGAACCCACTTCGCCATGGTCATTTGGCAACCTTCAACGAGGATCATCTCATGAAGCACCTCCCCCTGCCGGCCATCACCGGCGTCTACAAAAGGCAGCGCCACGGCGTTGTCTCATCCACCCCTTCTATGTTCCACCTCCAGTCTGGTGATTTCCAGATCGTCGTTTGGGAGAACGGAACAGTAGTCCTCTCGCCGCTCAACCCGAACAAGTGGGTGATGGGCGACAAGCCCATCCACCAGGGCAACGATGCGGTCAAGTTCGCGTCGGAGCTCTCCAAGAAGGTCGGGCGCTTCGGCGACCCGATCCGCGAGGACATCCTGCGGAACATGGTTTGGCGGTACTCCCGCTAACCGTGTCCCCGTCGTAAACGATCTCCCCCGGCCACCATTCCGGTGGTCGGGGGTTTCACACCAAACCAACGGAGTTCATATGAACACCACCACCCGCGAGGCCACCCTCGCCCGGGCGTTCCACACGCCCACCCGAACCGCAATGATCGTCGCCATCGTCGGCGACAAGTCCCCCGTCTATCTCCGCGACCGGGGCTTCCGTCGCGAGATCGACGGCCGCCACTTCGCCGAGGAGCACCTTGACGTCCGATTCCTGTCAAAGCAGGAGGAGAAGCGGTTCAACCGCGCCTCCACCTGCCCCCGCGACTGGGAGGACGTCCACGTCGCCGAGGGCGACGACGCCCTCGGCGAGATCCACACCCTCATCTCCCAGATCGTCAACCCGACGATCAAGGAGGTGCTCAAGGCGCTCGTTCGCTAAAAAAAGCTTCGCCGTTCCCCCGTGGCGAATCATAAGTAACGGGGGAATCTCATGACCATACACGAAGCACAAGACATCCTCGCTGTCCTCGAAGGACAGGAGATGTCGTGGGAGCCGGAAGAACGCGGCTATCGCGAAACCGTTCGTTCCGAGCTTTCGGACGCGATCGACCGTTATTTCGACGATCTGCGCCACCGCGCAGAGCGTCGCCTAACACACTGGATGCTCTGCCAACGCAGGCAGGACATTTGGTATTGGGCGGGCGAAGCCGTCAAGTATCACTTCGTTCCATAAAAGGAGAAAGCCATGAAATACCATCTTCTCACTGTCCGGTGGCCGATGGCCCCGGAGTTTGACGTCCGCGAACGGCTCGAGGCGGCCCTCGCACAATACACAACGGCGGACAATTCGTTCGTCGCAGTCTGCGAGATCGCAGTCAAGCCAAACACTCTCCGTCTCATCCAAGAAAAAGAGACGGGGAAGGTCCACTGGGTTCTCGGTGGACCGGAAGACTGGCAAGGGTTCATCATCACCGCCCCCGACGATATCGGGTGGAGAGAGATGAACGCATTGTGCATCATTCTCCCGTTCGATGACTTCATCCTTGACGACGCCTGTCGTTACAAGTACGACGGAGAAGTCGATGACGCTTATTACGAAGACATCAGCGTGGAGTCCGTCCACTGATGAAAACGTTCACCAAACACCTAACCCCCAACCCCAACAAAAGGAAACACATCATGAGCAGCGCAGCACTGAACAGGCTCGCAGAGATCTATCTCTACGAGTGGAATACCGACACGAACAAGGTGTCGGCAAAGGAGACCGTCCAACACGAGATGGAACATCTCTTCTTGACGGGATTTTCCTTCGACAAGGTGGCCCTCGGCCACTACAACGCCGAAGAGCTCGCCGAATTTGGCTTCAGGCCGTGGACGCGCATCGGCGACAAGGATCTTTGGTCGATTCCGATCTACATGCTGGACTTCATCCCGGAAGGGATCACGGTCACCAGCATCAGCGGGAAGACCGGACCCTTCGTTCGCGCCACCGCCGACGACGACAACCGCTTCGGACTCCTGTCCTTCGGCTTCCTTCTGGACGCCGAAATCTTCGAAGAGTATCGCCGCACTCACAAGAAGCAGTAGGCAATCGTCTCGCCCCCCGGTGGCCATCCCACCGGGGGCACCGGCGAGCGCAAGCACCGCAACTAGACAAAAATTTTTTTGAAGCCACGGCGGCTTTGAAATGAAAGAAAACCAAACCAAGAAACCCCAACCCCAACAAACGGAGTTCAAAATGAAAAACACCACGCCCAAAGATCCGATTCAGTCCATCCGGCAAAACACCAAGGACGGATACATCAGCTACAAGCTGGTGATGTCCCTCATCGCCTCGTTCCCCGAGGAGCAGAAGAAGACCGTCCGCGCCATGCCCCGTCGCGACGGGTGCGTCTACTCCCCCGCCGTCATCCGCATCGTCAAGGGCCTGTGGCCCGCCAAGACCACCGAGCGCTCCGCCAAGCAGAAGCTCTGGTTCACCAAGGACCAGATCGAAGCCCTCATCACGGAGATGCAGAAGCACGAGGTCCGTGGCCGGATCCACCGGCTCACGGCAGCCCGGATCTGCTACGGCCTGAATCGGAGCCTCGGACACTACATCGGGAAGCCCCCGAAGCGTCTGTCCCATTTCTACAAGTCCGGGAAGCTCGATTGCTTCATCGCGGGTTCGCTGTATGCGTTCCTTCGCGAGTACATCAAGCCGGAACCGGAGCAGAAGCAGAAGAAGGATGAGGTGATCCCCATGTTCTCGAGCAACGACTGGATCAACCAGATGGTCGAACTCGGTCGTGCTCCGGTCCTGTTCTTCATCTGCGAGAGCAACCATCCCGGCGAAGGAAAGGTGGCCTATCTCTGCTGCCCCGTGGCAGAGAGCCTCGCCGAGCAGATCCACAAGGCTCTCGGCAAATAAAAATTCTCTTGACAACGCCCCTCTGACTGTGGTAGTCTTTGGGGCGTTGCTCAATTCCACCCCAACCCCCAACCAAAGGAATAAGGAATGAAGACAGAGTTCTTCAGGTGTCGGTGCGGAGATCCCCGCCACCAGCTCATCGTCAACGTGGAGGACGAGCCGGGCTACCAGATGGTCACGGCTGAGATTTATCTGACGAGGGAATATGGGTTCTTCAAGAGAGTCCTGTCCGCCATCAGGTACGTCTTCTGGGGTCGCATCTGCGACTACGGATGTTTTACGGAGGTCATCTTCCACAAGGAGGACGCCGACCGGCTCCACGCCATCGCCGACGCCGTTCGCAAGTACGCCGACGACTAATAAAATTTCCCTTGACATCGGGGGGCTGTCTTTGATAGACTGTCCCCCGTTGTTTCAACACAAACCCCAAACCTAAGGAGGTCAACATGACACCGAAAGAGGTGGAGATTGCCTACTCCAATTTCAAAAAGGCAGAAGAAAAGTTGATTGCCGGAGTGATCTCCGACATCACCGTCATTGTCAAAAACAACGGCGGCCTCATCAACTTCGAGGAGGAGGAAGAGGAGTACTCCTTCGACGTCATCGGCTACGAAGGTCTTGGCTACCTCGCCGATGCCGTAAAGGTCGACGAGAACGACGGTACTCTCGTCGTCGTTGATGATACCAAAGAAGAGTGGTACATCGGTGACGTCGACGAGAAGTCCATCATCGAACTCCACGCATACCTTTACCGGATCGGGATGGCAACCCGTCCGGTTTCTCAGAAAGCCAACAACGTCAACGCCTAAAGGAAAGGAAAACCAAAATGGCGAACAACAAGTCCAAGGGAGCGGTCAACCTCCCGTTCCTCAATTCGCACGACTGGCTCGATCAGATGATCGAGCTGGGCAGGCCGCCCGTCCCCTTCTTCATCTGCGAATCGTCGCATCCCGGAGAGGGAAAGTCGGCCCACATTGACGAGCAGGTCAACGCCGGGAAGGCATTCATCATCAAGGCGGAGAACTTCTGCGAGAATAGCTCGCCGTTCCCCGCCGTGGTGACGTACCCGCCGACCACGGAGGAGCTCCTCTCCGCCTACGAGAAGGTGGACGAGGTGCTCAAGAAGAAGGGCAGGACGGTGCCCGAGTGCGTGCTGCTCGAAATGGTCAAGGCGAACGTCCAGTACGAGCGCGTCCCGGAGATCAAGGAGACCCACTACAGGGATCTGGAGATCTTCCTGAAGGGCTATCTTCCGACATGGAAGAAGACCGGGAAGTCCCCGACCATCTTCGTGGACGAGTACACGCAGGTCGACCACCGTGGCCGGGCCCGTATCGTGGAGGAGCTGGTGAACGGCAAGATGTGCCGCCGCCTCGGCCTCCCGTTCCTGCCCTTCGTCGTCGCGATGTGCAATGGCAAGACGTGGGGAGGGGTGATGAACTACCCGCTCCAGCCGATGGAGGTCGCCCGTATGATCCGGGTCATCTACCAGCCGGATGGGACGGATGACATTCCAGTCCCCACCGAGGGCATCAACACCCTGGGTTCCAAGAACCTCAGGAAGGCCCACGCCCAGAGGGTCATCGACGGGTTCACGTCCGGCAAGGACGCCTTCCCGCAGGGCGAACTGCCGCACGGCGATCCCGGCAACCCGAGGATCCAGCACGTCCTGCTCTGGTACACGGAGCAGGTCCGCAAGTCCAAGGGTCTCATCCGTGAGCCCCTTCCCTTCATGGAAACCATCGTGAAGGGGATGGTCGACGCGGAGCTCTTCCCGCAGGCGATGGAGATGGTGAAGCAGTTCTTCACCACGCTTCCCGCCAGCATCGAGGAGGTCCGCCAGCTGATGCAGGACCAGCCCGCGATGGACGCCCTGAAGAAGAAGCTCGCCAAGGTTTCTTCGCAGGAGTGGTCGGCGTGGGCGTTCTTCCGCAGCGACGGTCTCCAGTCCACGGACAACGATCTGGCTCGGTTCCTGAGCCTGCTCGGCGTGGACGGGGACACCTGCGAGCAGATCAAGCGCCAGTCGCGTGGTCTGACGAAGGCTCCTGCCCAGCCCTAGTTCAACAACCAAACCCCTCCCCCTTCATGGGGGAGGGGAGAAAGGAAACCAAACCATGAAAGTCAGAGTCATCACGAAAAAGGAAGGCTTCCACATCACCCTCAAGAACGAGGGCCACAAGAAGGAGGCCAGCTCCGTCAACGATCCCGCCATCGACAAGAAGATGACGGCGATCAAGCAGAACATCCAATCGGAGATCTGCAAAGTCGTCGGCATCCCGAACAAGGTGCGCAACAGCCGCACCAAGCTGGTGGATTCCACGGCGGCGATGCTCACGACGCCGGAGAGGGCGCTGGCCGCGCTCGTCCGTGTCCGTGACCTCGGGCTTCTCAAGGTGGACTTCGGTCCCGCCATCGCCACCTACAAGAAGAGTCAGGAGTATCAGGACGCTCTCGCCGAGGCGCTGGCCGCAGGCAAGAGGCCCCGTGATCCGAATGCCTTCGTGCGGGTGGACATCCTGCTCCGGGAGGAGGAGGACCAGATGGTCTTCGGCAAGTGGCCGCAGGACATCATCGACAACATCGGGATCTTCCGTGAGATCCCGCACGATGTCCAGCCCATCTACGACGCCGCCGAGATCATCTCCGACTACGAGGATTCCTTCTACAAGGCGATGGAGCACGGCGGCTACACCGACCAGAAGAAGATCCTCGTCAAGGCGAAGAACATCCTGACGGACGACCTCGACAAGATCCTCCGCAGCATTTTCCCGGAGACGGACGCAGGCAAGGATGCCAAGTCCAATCTGGAGACGACGCTCCGCAAGGACATCGCTCAGGTCGACAGCGTGATCAACGGGCGCGGCTGGCACATCCGCACCTACGTCCAATGCCTCGTTGATCCCGACAACTTCCTCGTCAGGTGTGGTTTCGGTGGCTTCACCGAGCGCCTGATGGGATCCCAGACAACCCCGATGAACGTCAACCGCAACGACATGGACAGCGACATCGACATCGACACCCTCTAACCCCGAACACCAACCGCAACAAAGGAGATCCAAAATGGACACCCAACTCACCAAGGAACAGATCCGTCGGCAGAAGCTCACCGACGAGATCCTCGCAGCAAACAAAGTCTGCCGTCTGAAGAGCTACGTGATCGAGCATCCCGCAATCTTCTATGCGGCGATGGTCATCCGCGAACTGATGGTCACGGCCCGGTGGACGACGACCATCCCGACGGCGGCGGTCAGCAGCTCTGGCCTGCTGCTCAACCCGGACTTCGTGGAGAGTCTCACTCCTCCCCAGAGGAACTTCCTCCTCGCCCACGAGGCCCTGCACCTCAGGCAGGATCACCTCCGCCGGTGCTCCGGTCTCCTTCCCCCGGAGGCTGCGAACATCGCTGCGGATCTGGCGATCAACTGCAAGCTGGTGGACTGGTGCGACATCAAGACCAAGATGTCCGACAGCTGGCCCTACCCGACCATCTTCCAGAAGCTCGACTGCGGGTGCTTCCCCGGAGAGGACGAGTTCGCGGAGTTCCCTCCGTGGCTCAGCCTCGAGGAGTACTACAAGATGATCATGCAGAAGATGCCGCCGCCTCCCAAGGGCGGTCAGCCCGGTCAGCCCGGACACGGGGACTTCCCGCAGCCCGGCGGACAGGGCGGACAGGGTGGCGAGAACGGAGAGGACGACGGCGGCGATGACGTCATCACCGATCCCGACCAGCTCCCCGACAATATCCAGCCCGGACAGGGAGGAGGTCAGGGCAAGACCCTGAAGATCGACAGCACCGGCTGGACGAAGGAGCAGTGGGACAAGCTCAAGGAGAAGCTCAAGAACACTGGCATGTTCGACACGGAGCACGACGATCAGGCCAAGGAGGCCCAGCTCATTGAGCAGCAGAGCTCGATGATGGATCAGGCCGCCAAGGATGGTGCCGATCAGATCGACGCCTACAACGAGAAGTACGGCAAGAAGATTCAGGGTGGTCTCACCAAGGAGATGCTTGACGACTATCTCGCAGGCGACGAGGACGTCGACTCCCGTCAGGCCCGGCGGATCAAGCGAGTGGATATGGCCAAGCAGGTCAGCTCCGGGTGCTCCACCCGTGGCGTGGACGGCATCGTGGATCGTTCCGACGACCCTGCGATGTGGCAGGCCATCCTCGAGCCCATCCGCGAGAAGATCCTCACGGACGACATGGAGTTCGACCACAGGATCGCCGCGCGTGTCTCGATGGCCGAGTCCCTCGGCTCGGCGCTCGGTGCGGACATGACCCTGAAGGGACGGGTCGAAGGCTGGCGTGTCGGTGGCGAGGTGCTCTGCATCTTGGATACCTCCGGCTCAACCTGCGACTACTGGCAGCTCAGCGTCGCAAAGTGCGTGGAGTGCGTGGCGTCGATGCCGGAGTCCAAGGTCATCATCCGGTGTCTGGTCTTCTCGGACCACAAGCCCTCGCCTTCCTCGGAGTACATCTTCTACAACTCCGAGCTGGTGGACGACGGCGAGCTCAACACGGACTCGGTGGTCACGGCAGGCGCTCAGGTTCCTGCCAAGAACATCGTGGACGTGAGCGAGTTCGTGGATCAGGGAATGGTTGAGATCCACAAGGTCGTGGGCAACACCATTCAGGGCGGTGGTGGCACCGAGCTCCTCCCGACGGTCAATGCCGTCAAGGAGGTGGTGGGGGAGGATATCTCCCAGCGGTTCCTCGTAACCGTGATCATCACGGATGCCGCGCTCTACGGGCCTGACGTCCCGTGGTCCCGCAGCTCCGACGTGACCGCCACCTTCGGTGATCACGTCTGCTGGCTCTTCTTGGATCTCTACGACGAGAACTATGAAGAGATCGTGGGAGAGCAGAAGTACCTGATCTCCTGTCGGTAACCTTCAACCCCCTCCCCTCCACACGGAGGGGAGGGATCTTTACAACACAACACAACAAAAAGGAAACACACCATGAATACCTCCAACCTCACAAGCAACATCGTTCGCGTTGATCTCACCGTCGCAACCCGTGGCTTCAAGAAGTCCGCCGGATCCGACGACCTGCTGGACAAGCAGTTCAAGACCCTCGCCCCCGAGCTCTTCGAGCGTGCCAAGAAGCTGGCGCAGAACGCCAACAACATCAACAGCAGGCTCAAGGATGTCTGCGGCCACAACATCAACCATCCGCAGGGCGGCATCGCCTCTCTGGACGACAACGACAAGTCCGTCGAACCTCTGAAGAAGACGATGAAGGACTGCCTCGCTCTGGACAGGGAGGCCAGCCTCATCGCTGCGGAGATCAAGAAGTTCGTGGACAGCGGAGAGTTCGACGAGCGCGTCAAGCAGTGCCCGGAGCTCAAGGGCAAGACGGTCAAGATTCCCTCGGTGGGCTTCAGCGTGCAGATCGCCGTGGATGTCGGAGCCGGACAGTCCATCAACGACATCATCGACGATCTCAAGAACGAGGGGCTCTACTTCCCCGCCATCTATCCGACCCGGATGATCCACGGCGACGACGAGAAGATGATCGTCATCCTCAAGAACATCGCCGACATGATGGGCAAGCATCACAGGGATCTCCAGACGAGGTGCCACGACCTCACCCGGAAGAAGCCGGTGACGAAGGATGATGTCATCAAGGCGAACTACAACTTCGCCCACAGCTTGGACGACGAGCGTGGCCGCATCCGTGCGGTGCTCGGCAACACGCCGCAGGCGGCGCAGGTGGAGGGGATCATCGACAAGCTCCTCCAGAACGGCAACGCCATGATCGACGTGTTCGAGGAGGTCAAGCTGTACGACGGCTCTCCCGCCAGCGAGGCGGTGGACGTCCGCCAGTACATCACCCACAACATCAAGGACGACGAAGCCTTGCTCGCCGATCTCGACATCAGCGATCTCTAACCCAGAACACAAACCCCAACACCCCCTCGGCAACGAGGGGGTTTCTTTTCACCCGGAACACAAACCCACAAACAACAAGGAGGCCCACCATGGCTATCACCCTCACCACCACGCTCAACGCACAGCTCGCCCTCAACAACATCGGACTCTCCGATGTCTCCACCTTCGTCGCCGCAGCCATGTCCCACAAGGGACAGTACGGTGTCCAGCTCGTCACCATCACCGACGAGCACCGCCTCCAGAAGCGTGCGCTCGCCGCACTGCTCGGGAAGAAGGTCGAGGTCAAGAAGCTCTCGGAAGCCTCGAACGCAATGTTCGGCTGGGACTACGAGAGGGTCGTGAAGTCCCGCATCGCGCGCGAGGGCGGCGACCCGAACAGCTTCAAGACCGAAGCGCCCTTCGGCAAGTCGTGGGTTCCCTCGCTCTACGGCATCGCCCTGTCGTCCAACTCCACGCCGGACGTCTATTATCTCCGGTCGTACCAGTGCAAGGCGACGACGTACCGTAAGCACTACCTCGTGGACGGGAAGCTTGCCACCCAGCAGGAGGAGGCGGCCATCGCCCAGTGCCTGCGTGATCCCTCGCCCAGCCAGAAGCAGGGCATCGCCGGGATCTCGGAGGAGAACGAGGTGATGCCGAGGGACTACACCTTCTCGAACATCTACGGTATGTTCGTCAAGGCGTGGAACATCAGCTTCGGCCAGACCTTCGATCAGATCCTCACGGCTCTGTCCTAGGTCTTCGCACCCCGGTGGCCTCGCGCCACCGGGGGCACCCGCCCGCCCGCAAGAAAAAAATGTGATATATTTTTTGCGAGAGCTGTGACCATGTGGTCAATCGACGAATTCGGTGATATATCGTATATGCTCGTGGTCTCGACAGAGAACATGAGAACCTCGTGGTAAGACATGACCCTGACATGCGTCCACGGAAATATACGATATATTCCGAATATCGACGCTAGTGTCGAACTCGGCGATCTGTCGATCGACCGCGACTGGTATACAGTATATCCCGAGCGGAACCGTATCCGGATCCTCGAGCGAATCGTCAACGAAACATCCAACAAGAAAGAGGAAAACAAAATGCCCTACCC
>Ga0310786_10012221_pt1 | contig 10644 bp, 12 predicted proteins | sample AusTroGonzalo_MG_FD_203881 | JGI IMG/M metagenome (GOLD analysis project Ga0310786, IMG submission 203881) | Bovine rumen microbial communities from tropical cattle in Woodstock, Queensland, Australia - Gonzalo_03 (v2) (version 2) | ecosystem: Host-associated > Mammals > Digestive system >...
ACCAAAAATCGACGCATTTTTGAAAATCGACGCAAATGGCCAAAGGAAGGAATACAAAAAGGCATCCTGACAACTCGCGGTGAGTCGGCAGGATGCCTTTTTCAGTGGCTGCGATTTATAAGGTGAGCTTGTGTTCTTCCGGCGGGCATACCTTGGGAAGCACCTCCAGGAAATGCTGACCGATCTTTACAGGGTCGTAGTCATTGGCGGCGCAGATGAAACGCAGGGTGTCCGGCATCAGCACATGACCCTTTGCCTTCTCCTCTTTATATTTCTGCCACTCTTCATATTCCTTATTCGTGATCTGTTTCATCAGGGTTCTCCTTGATAAACTGGGATTTATCACCTGATCAGTATACAGCTCGTTTGACGGGATTTCTGGGTTGTCGCCAATAAATGCTTTGGCTGCTTCCGCATAACCTTGCAGTTGCCACATGAACCATGTAGTGATATAGCCATCATACGCCTGATCCATTTCCGCTGTTGCCCTCCCTACAAATTCATCTGGCTGAAGATCCCTTCTGGTTGCAGAAATCATCTCATTAGATCATTTCATAATATATCCCATATGTGTCTTCATCAAACAGCACCCAAATCACCAAATCAAAGGCATCCGGATTCTCATCTATATATTTCCGAACTGTCTTAACTGCAATCTTCGCAGCCTGCTCAACCGGATAATGAAACACACCTGTGGAAATGGAGGGGAATGCAATGCTGCGTATCCCCTGTTCTTTGGCAACCTGCAGCGAGTTTCGATAACACAATTCCAACAGATGATCCTCATTCTTTTTTCCGCCATGCCATACCGGACCGACTGTGTGAATCACATACCTGCACGGGAGATTATATGCCTTTGTGATCTTTGCTTCTCCCGTTTTACAACCATGCAGTTTAAAGCATTCAGCCCGAAGTCCCGGTCCCGCAGCCCTGTGGATCGCACCATCCACTCCGCCTCCTCCGAGCAAGGTGCGATTCGCGGCATTGACAATAGCATCCACTTCATGAACTTTTGTTATGTCCCCCTTAATACACCGTATCATCAATATATCCTCCTATGTCAACCCGGCAAATACCTCATCGCAGGTACTGTGGATATTCAGAAATGCCGAAGAATCAAACCCTGTCTGTTTCGGATTGATCTGTACGACCTTTGCAGACGGTTTTATGTGATTCCAATATACGCTTCCATAGTTCCCGATAGCGCCTACAATAATGACGAGCTCTGCCTTTCGCGCCCATTCCTGTGCTTTCAGCACATCCTCATTATAGAGTCCCACATGCGCAAAAACAGGCCAGCAAGAATATAATCCTCCGCATTCACATCTCGGTGCTTTCCCTTTATTCCAGATATTTACATCGTAGTTTCGCTTTCCACATTTAAGACAGGTATTCACGGCAAAGCTTCCCTGAATCTCCGCCACATTTTTCGAGCCGGCAAGACTGTGAAGATGATCCAGGTTGGTCGTTATAATCCCCTGGACCTTTCCCTTCTGTTCCAATTCAGCCAGTTTCTTATGTGAGAGGCTCGGACCATTCTGAAACATGGCGTCGAGAAAAGAATGCCTGGCGACTCTGTAATAATGCTCTGGAGTTGCTTTCAGCACGGTATTTGAAGCAAATTGCAGAGTCTCCGCCAGATTAAGTCCATGCATGCTCGGAATGCCAGAGGCAACCGATATCCCTGCGCCTGTAACTACCAGTGTAAAACTGCTTTCATCAATCAATCTTTGAAGTGTTTGTATCTGCTCTTCCATATTCGCTACTCCCATTGAAAGTTATCTTTTCCGGCTCCCAGTTCAAAGTGATATTTCACAAGACCTGTATCCACACCGGTAAAGATACCGTTATCGCAGGAAATTGAAACCTTATTTCCTTTACCTTTGATGGTGAACGCCTGCTTTGCCAGTGCGGTAGGCGCTAAGAGTGCCGCTTCAATGCCGTCTTTAAACCACTGCGGTCCTTCTCCATCATATGAACTGACCTGTTCTGCCGTTTTTGTCTTATGCGGAATACCCTGCGTCTGACCGTAGCCGACAGCGATGATTCCCACGGGCTTTGCTCCTTCGGATTTCTCCTGTGCTCCTTTCCGGTTATAGGTACCGCCGACCCACCATGTATTCAGTCCAAGCGTCTGCGCATAGAGCATCAGATCAGCACCACAATATCCGCACAGTTCATCCGCCCCATCAGGCCCAGCCATAATAAAGAAATTGTTGACTCCTTTTGCAAGGATCAGTCTGACCACTCCAGGAACCGCAGTTTTATCGTTTGTCATAAGCTTGATGGACAGGCCATGCAGCTCATTATTCATTCTGACACGTTTGTTCAGCTTATCTACTATATCCGCAGGAATAGCTCTGTCTGTGTATTTTCGAACCATATGTCTGGCTTTCATAGCCTCTTTCATATCCATAATAAGTGCCTCCCGTCTACTGGATCATTTCATCCTGATTCATCTTCAGAAGTTCCACGCTCTGTTCCCACAGTTTCTTCGCAGCCTTCTTGTCATAACTTGGTTCCGAAGTTTTCGTGATCGTGCCCCGGTCATTATACTTCCCGGTTACACCCTCGAAGCTCTCTTCTGTCACCATTTTCGCAAGCTCCTTCCCGGAAGTCAGTCCACTCCCGTAGCGGTTCGTGAGCTTGGCCACCATTGTCGATCCCGCGCTGATCAGAGCTTTCTGCACCTTACTGCCCGTCGGCATGAAATTCGTATCCGTCATAAGCCCCGGATTGAAGGCATTGACCGTGATCTTCTTTCCGGCAGCATTCAGTCTGTCAGCCATTTCATAGACACAAAGGATATTTGACAGCTTTGCCATGGAATATCTGAGATTCATATCCTTGCCGGACGGCTTCTCATTTATCCCAAGATATGCCAGCTTGTATGCATCAGTAAATGCAGGTGCTTTGAGAGACATCATGATCGGAGGCCTGTGCATATCGCTGGCTACAAAAATGATCCTTCCGTCTTCAGCCACCATATCAAGCATCTCATTCACAAGAAGGAAATGTCCCAAATGGCATACCCCAAAGGTCATCTCAAATCCATCTTTAGTATATTCCAGCGGAGTGCGATTAAGTCCCGCATTGCATACGATGGAATAAAGCGGCGGAAAGTTTTCCTTTTTGTAAAGCTCCTTAAAGGCGCGCACCGATTCAAGCGACGCAAGGTCAAGTGCCACGGAATGGATATTTTCGTTTCCTGTTTCCGCTTTCATATCCTGTATCGCCCTGGCTGCTTTCTCCGGGTTCCTGCAGGCAAGCACCAGCGTATAATCTTTGTCCTTCATTGCTATATTTTTTGCGCACTGGTAACCAAGTCCTGAGTTGCCGCCTGTTACGATTACTGTTCTCTTTTCCATCTTGTCTTCTCCTTTTTCAATGTTAATTTTTTACGGTGTAAACTTTATTTCAGTTTTTTGCAGGCAAATCAATGCCTGCAATGGTTTAGTCTGTTTCATTCATCAGCTTAAATACCCTCGTCAGCATTCGGATAAACTCCCCGGAATCCTGTTCCCCCAGTTCTTCAAAAATATGTGTCATAGTTCTGTAACCCGACTGAAGCTCATTCATTACATGCTCTCTTCCGGAATCCGTGAGTGTCACGATAATATTTCTGCGATTATCTTTATCGATCGCTCTTGTAACCTCGCCCTTTTTCTCCAGCGCGTTCAGGACTGCGGATACGCGGCCTTTGGTACTATTCATAGCCTCACTGATCTCGGTCGGTGTTGTTGTTCCCCCCCGAAGGAGGAGGATCTTAAGCACCAGTATTTCGCCCTTGGAAAGCCTTGCCAATTTTTCAAACGCACTGAAATGGTCGCTTCGTACAAGTTCCTCAAGCGTCACTATGGACTCATTGACATAGGCCGGAAGGGATTCGTCTATCGGTAATTTTGTTTTCGTCATTTTACCATCTCCCGTCTATTGCTGCTACGGTTTACAGTATACAGCGTATATTATTTACTGTCAATACCTTTTTTGCAAAAAAAACTGGACACACATCTCCATAAATTCCGATATAGTGGCTCTGTTCCCCAACCCATTATAGGATAGGCATGCCTGAAGGCGGAGTTTGCGGAAATGAACCTGAAAGCCTTCTATGAATCCATGGATTCTGTTTTCAGGGAAGGATTCGGTACAGGCAGCCAGGCCGCTGAATCGGTCATGAATGGGATATCAGGTTTGCTTTTCGAAAAGGAAAAGTGATGGAATGCAGAAAAACAAGGGAATGCAGTCCGGAAAGGACTGCATTCCCTTGTTTTCAGAGATCCCGGCCGAAGACCTCCCATTGCCGCAGGGCGGGGAAAGCAGAAGGATCATCGCTTTTGATCAGCCGTTCCAGACGAAGCCACCGGACCGTACGGTTTCCCAGATCGATCCACTGGCGCTCAGAGGATTTCTGCAGGTCAAAGGACAGGTCACTGCCGTCGGACAGGACGATATGCCCTGCGGTCCAGTAGGCATCGTGGGGGAAGTCTGCGCGGAGGGTCAGGGCCATCTTTTCGGCAATGACAGGACGCCCCAGGTCCAGCAGGCACCAGGCATCCTCCCTGGCGCCGATTCCCCAGCTCTGGAAAGGCCATTCGCCATGGAACGTATTCAGGCGGAGACCGTCGATCACATTGCGGGCGCAGAAGCATGCTTCGTTGCGGGTTTCCACATTGGCGGTGCAATGGGGGAAGAAATCCGTATCGCCCCGCAAATCAGCGGGATTGCAGGAAAGGTTCCGGGATCGGATCGTTTCCGTTTCCGGAATCACTGCGGCGGAGATGATATGACGCGGGGCGTCAAAAAGTCCCGGCGCATAAGCCAGACGGTGCTCCCCGGACGGAACGGTCCAGGTCATCTGCCGGTCCGGGAGGAATACCTCTCCGGCAGGGAGGGCCTGGTCCATCTGCACACGCAGATGTGAAGCACCGGCGATCCGGGTGACATCCCCGGGCTGATATACCCGGTCCACGGAAAGCAGCGCTTCCGACGGGTGCTCCGAGGAAGCGAGTACGGAACCGTCTGATGACTGAACAAGGATAGTAATCATGCAATATCCCTCCGGCTGGCAGAGAATAAAAGGAGTTTTTTGATCAGAGTTCCCGGTAACCCAGGTGGGCACCGCAGCTTTCACGGATTACCAGGGTGGCATCCCGGATCATGGCAAAGGAACGGGAAGAAGACTCCCGCGCCAGCAGCAGTTCCCGGATCGCGCTCCGGGCCATCTCCTCGGGATGCAGGTCCACAGAGGTGAGGGAAGGATCTGTATAGGCACAGAAAAACTGGTTGTCACAGCCGATGATTGCCATGTCGGCGGGGAGGGACAACCCCATTTTTTTCAGCTGTTTCATAACACCCAGCGCGACCAGGTCGTTGAAGGTGACAATGGCGGTGGGCCACCGGTTCCTGTCCAGCCCGGAAAGCATGCGCAGGACGGCGCGTTCACCGCTTTCCATATCATAGCCCGCATCCACGTGGTAGGCGGGATCATCCGGCAGGTCCATCAGCCGGAGCTGCTCCAGGAATCCGATGCCCCGGCGGGAGGTATCCTTGCTGTGCATGGAACCGCCGAGAAAGGCAATGCGCCGGTGGCCCAGCGTGTGGAGGTGACGGACCGGGAGACGGGAACAGTTGACCAGGTCGCTCTGGATACAGATGCATTCCAGCGAAACGTCCGGAGGACAGATGGTAGCAACAGGCATATACTTGCCGAGTTTTTCCAGGGCGGTGTTCAGGTCACCCCGGTCCTCCGACCAGATGCTGCCCGCGAACAGGACGCCGTCCATGCGGCAGCGGATCAGTTCACTGACAATGTCGGGGGAGATGGCCTGGTTTTCCATGGTCTGGAACAGGCGGAGGCTGCATCCGTTTGCCTCCGCTTCCCAGTAGGCGGCGTCAAAGATCCGGTTGAAATAAAGATTGGAAACAACAGGCAGTACGACGGCCAGGGTGCGGCTGCGACCGCCTTCCAGGTTCTGGGCAGAAAGGCTGGGGGAATAGGCGTGCGCGTCGATGACCTGCTGCACTTTCACCCGGGTGGATTCCTTTACATGGGGATCCTTACGGACGACCCGGGTAACAGTGGCGGTGGAAACACCCGCCTCCCGGGCAATATCATAAATGGTGGTCTTCCTGCTCATGGTGTTTTCCTCCGGAATGGATAAGATCCGGATACAATATATCATGACCGAGGAAGAAAAGCAAGAAAAATGTTACCGATAACATAAATTTGTTCCAGTTTTTCCATGCTTATTTTTTGAAAAATACTTGACAATACGGGACGAAAACGATAATATACAGACAAATACAGGGAAAGACGCGGCGAAACGGAACAAGGGCAACGGGAGAAAAGCTCCGAACTGTGAAACCGGTAACATTTCCCGGATTTAAAAAACGGAGGAGGATACCCTTATGAAGAAACTGTTGGCAGTACTGCTTGCGGCGATGATGCTAGTGATGGCCATCTCCGCCATGGCAGAAGCAAACCAGATCCTGACCGTGGTGACATGGGATGCCACCACCACCCCTTACCTGATTGCCCAGAAGGAAGCATTTGAAGCTTCCCATCCCGGCGTCACCATCGAGTATGTGGACGTTGCTTCCCAGGATTACGCTGTGAAGACCACAACTATGCTGGAAGGCGGAGACACCAGTGATGTGTACATGATCAAGGAAATCGACAACCTGATCAACTGGCAGGCGCAGGGATTCGCTGCCCCGCTGGACACTACAGGATATGACATGTCCGGTTTTGTCGGAACCGAGAAGAACTACGCGGTGGACGGCGTCCAGTACGCCATTCCGTTCCGCAGTGACTTCTGGGTGCTGTTCTATAACAAGGATCTGTTCGACGCGGCGGGCGTTGCGTATCCCACCAACGACATGACCTGGGATCAGTACGCCGAGCTGGCCAGGAAGCTGACCGACAAGGAAAAGGGCATTTACGGAACGCACTATCACACCTGGCTGTCTGCCGTGGTGAACTGGGCTGTCTGCGGCGGTCAGTACACGCTGGCTGACGGCACCTATGACAACCTGCTTTACTTCTACAAGCTGTATCAGGATCTGGAAGACGCCGGCGCCTGCATGAGCTACGCGGACCTGAAAGCCGCCGGCCTGCACTACTCCGCCGCCTTCGCCAACGGCAACATCGCGATGCTGCCCATGGGCTACTGGTATGTTTCCACGCTGATCGGCTATAACAAGGACGGCACCTGCAGCTTCAACTGGGGCATCACCGCCGTTCCGCACGCTGACGGTGTGGATGCCGGTTCTTCCTTCGGCAACCTGACCGGCGCGATGATCAACGCGAAGTCTGAAAAGAAGGACCTGGCCTGGGAGTACATTTCCTGGCTGGGCGGCCCGGAAGGCGCGAAGGCGACCGCTTCTGTCGGCGCCCGTCCCGCATGGGTTTCCGAGGATGTAGCCGGCGCGATGTCCTCCGTGGAAGGCTTCCCGGCTGATGAGACCAGCAAGGGCGCCCTGCTGCCCGCCGGTGTGGCGATGGAGTGGCCGGTGGCTGAAAAGGTCTCCGATATCAAGACCATCGTGAACGAGGAACACAGCCTGATCATGGCCCGTGAGGTGACTCCCGAAGAAGGTATCGAGGAGATGAACGAGCGGGTGAAGGAACTGTTTGAATAATTCCGGACAGACCTGAGGAATCCCGAGGCAGGGAAGGCGGCTTGCCTTCCCTGCCTTTTTTCAGAACAAGGGAAAGGAACGATGAGACATGAGCCAGGCTGAAGTAAGGAAAGCCCGGTACAGGATGGGCCGGCTAGAGAGAAAGAACACCCTGGTGGCATATTCTTTTCTGGCACCTAACTTTATCGGGTTCGCGGTCTTTACGCTGGTGCCGGTGATCTGCGCGATCCTGCTTTCACTGTTTGAGTGGAACGGCGGGGATATCTCCAAGCTGAAATTTGTGGGGCTGGACAATTACGCTACCATTTTTGCCACCAAAAAAGTGGCGGAGAAAGGCATCGGGTATTTCTTCAACCGGGCGGACCTGGGGATCGCGCTGAAGAACACGGTGTACTACACCGTCGTGACAGTGCCGCTGACGATTGTCTGCGCGCTGGCGCTGGCCCTGCTGCTGAACAAAATCAAAGGCGCGGTATTCTTCCGGACTGTTTTCTTCTTTCCCTACGTCTCTTCCATGGTGGCAATCTGCGTCTGCTGGTCCTTCATGCTGATGAAGGACGGGCCGGTCAACCAGCTCATTATGGCGCTGGGAATCGATTTCAACAAGAGCTGGACCGCGGACAGCACCATGGCCATCTGGTCCATTATCCTGGTCAGCGTTTGGCGGAACATGGGCTATTACATGGTGCTGTACCTGGCGGCGCTGCAGGGTATCCCCCGCGAGCTGATGGAAGCCGCCACCGTGGACGGCGCGAACAAGTGGCAGCAGTTCCTGCACGTGACGCTGCCCCAGCTGAAGCCCACCACCTTCTTTGTTTCCGTGATGATGGTCATTTCCTGCTTCAAGATTTATGACGTGGTCGCGATCATGACGGACGGCGGCCCCGGAAGGGCAACCAAGATGCTGGTCACGTATATCTATGATGAGGCATTTGTCAAGATCCGCTACGGACAGGCCAGCGCCATTTCCATGGTACTGCTGGTGATTGTGCTGGCGGTGACCATTATCCAGTTCGGTTCCGAGAAAAAATTCTCCAATGACTGAGAAGGGAGGAAGAGAAATGGAAACGGCTGTTCACGGCAGGGAAATCCGAAAGGATAATCCGGTGCTGCGCAGGATCCTGCGGATTTTTGTCTGGATTCTGCTGATCGCCCTGGCCGCGTTTACCCTGGTTCCCTTTGCCTGGATGATTTCGTCCTCCCTGAAGCTGGACCGGGAAGTATTCGCTTTCCCGATGCGCTGGATTCCGGAGACGTTCCACTGGGAAAACTATTCGCTGATCTGGCAGCGGGTGCCGCTGCTGACCTATTTCAAAAACACGGCGTTCATCGCCGTTGTGGTGACAATCCTGCAGACGCTGACTTCCTCCTTCGCGGCTTACGCTTTCGCGAAGCTGAACTTCCGGGGCAGGGACGTGCTGTTCCTCTGCTATATCGCTACGATCGCGGTGCCGTGGCAGGCTTACATGCTTCCGCAGTTTATCATGATGCGGTCCATGGGGCTGTATGACACGCTGTGGGCGATGGTGGTGCTGCAGGCGTTCTCCGCCTTCGGCGTCTTCCTGATGCGCCAGTTCTACCGCTCCATCCCAACGGAGCTGTGCGAGGCTGCCCGGCTGGACGGGCTGAGCGAATACGGGATCTGGGCCAGGATCATGCTGCCCCTTTCCAAGGCGGCCATCGCCACGCTGGTGATTTTCACCTTTGTCAATACCTGGAACGACTATATGGGACCGATGATTTACCTGACACGGGATGCCAACAAAACCGTGCAGGTCGGCCTTCGCCGCTTTATCCAGGAAAACTCCAGCGACTATCACCTGATCATGGCTGCTTCCCTTTGTTCACTGCTTCCGGTTTCCATCGTGTTCCTCTGCCTGCAGCGGTACTTTATTGAGGGAATCGCCACATCAGGACTGAAGGGATAACAGGGGGATCTATGCTGACGGCTTTCTTACAGGCGCATCCGATGCGGGAACTGCTCACAGGCGGTACGCGCGTCCTCTATCCTCCGGCGGAAGACCGCCGGGCCTGGGAGGGAATCCCGGCGGAATACCGGCAGGAGATCAGGGCACTGGCGGAGGAGTACGCGGCGGTTCCTTATCCGCTGCGCAGCGCTTCCGGCTTCCTTGCCTTTGCTCGGACGGGGAACCGGCAGGCGGATGAGGCGCCGTATTTCGCGCGCCGCCGGAAGCTCTGCGCCGCCGTGCTGAGCTGCTGCGCGGATCCTGCTGCCGGTCTGGATGATGTGATTGACGGAATCTGGCTTCTGTGTGAGGAAAGCAGCTGGGTTATCAGCGCGCATAACATCAATCCGATCCCGGGGGCTCCGGCTCCGGCGGACTTTCCGCTGCCGGATATACGGAAGCCGTATATTGACCTGTTCAGCGCGCAGACGGGGATGATCCTATCCCTGGCATCCGCATTGCTGGAAAAGCGTCTGGACGAGGTTTCCACGATGATCCGGCTGCGGATCACGGAGGAGATTCAGAAGCGGATCCTGCGTCCGTTCATGGAAACGGATGACTTCTGGTGGATGGGATTCAAGAGGAAGGACCTGAACAACTGGACACCGTGGATCCTGTCGAATGTGATGGCCTGCGCCGTGCTGTCCCCGATGCCCGCGGAAGCACTATCGGCACTGCTGACCCGGGCGTGCGGGATGCTGGACCGCTGGCTGGACGTGCAGCCGGAGGACGGCGGATGCGATGAAGGCGCGGGTTACTGGAACATGGCCGGCGGCGCGCTGCTGGACTGCCTGATGCTGCTGGAGAAGGTGACGGGAGGCCGGATGTCGTTCCATGCAGAAGAGAAGATCCGGAACATCCTGCGCTTCCCCCTGAAGGTGGCGATGGGAAACGGCTGGTTCGCGAATTTTGCGGACTGCGACGCACGGCCTTTTATCAGCGGGGAAAGGATGGAGACGGCCGGGCGGATGATCGGGGATCCGGCGCTGGCGGCGCTGGGCACCCGGATGCGCGGGACCATTGCGGACCAGCTGAA
>Ga0310786_10012222_pt1 | contig 10643 bp, 8 predicted proteins | sample AusTroGonzalo_MG_FD_203881 | JGI IMG/M metagenome (GOLD analysis project Ga0310786, IMG submission 203881) | Bovine rumen microbial communities from tropical cattle in Woodstock, Queensland, Australia - Gonzalo_03 (v2) (version 2) | ecosystem: Host-associated > Mammals > Digestive system >...
AAAGCTTTTCCAGCTAAAAGTAAGAACTTCATCAACCTTCACTCTTCATTAGCAAGTTGCTTTTTCTTACTTTTCAGGCTTTTTCGACCTAAAGTAAGAATTTCACGACCTTCACTTGTCATTAGCAAGTTGCTTTTGACTACTAGTACGGCCGAATTAACATTTTTTGCCATATCGGCCGTACCTAACTCTACTTTTACATACATTAGCAAGTTAACTTTACGGCCGTTTCTACTCTTTTTGCCATATCGGCCGTACCTGGCTCTACTTTTACATACATTAGCAAGTTAACTTTACGGCCGTTTCTACTCTTTTTGCCATATCGGCCGTACCTGACTCTACTTCTACATACATTAGCAAGTTGTTTTTACGGCCGAATTTACATTTTTGGCCATATCGGCCGTACCAGGCTCTACTTCCACATACATTAGCAAGTTAACTTTACGGCCGAATTTACATTTTTGGCCAAATCGGCCGTACCAGGCTCTACTTCCACATACATTAGCAAGTTAACTTTACGGCCGTTTTCACGTTTTTTGCCAATTCGGCCGTACTCAAGCCTACTTTCACCCCTTTCCCAAACCTACAATAAAAACAACCAAAAAACCAACCACCACACCCAAAATCCCCCCACTAACATCTTGAATCCCACTCCCAAAATATTGTATAATTTAGGTAGGTATTTGTAGTAAACCATTGTTTTAAATTGGGGGCAAAATTATGGTTAAACGGGGTAATAATATTAATAATATAAAATCAAAATCTATAGTTTCTAAAGGGACTAAGAATCCCATAAGAAACAACATTTCTAAAACAAAAATAAAGTGTCTTGTGGCGCTCACACTAGCTGCAATCATGGCAACTACTGGAGGGGGCTATGCCTACAGGACAACTACGCAGATCACTAATATTCCAGGAACTAAAATTACAATTCCAAAGATAGATATTCAAGAGCTCCACGCAGAGAATGTCTCCGGGGGCGACTATGAAGACCTGGCCATCAATCCAATAGGTGGCGAAGGTTACTCCGCAGTTCTTTACGACAACACAAATGGACTTCCAACTTCTGAAGCAAATGCTATCGCCGAAACCAATGAAGGTTTCATCTGGATTGGTAGCTATAGTGGACTTATCAGGTATGATGGAAATACCTTTGAAAGAATTGATTCTACTACTGGTATTGCCAGCGTAGTAAGTTTGTATGTTGATAGCAAAAACAGGCTTTGGGTTGGAACAAATGATAGTGGTGTTGCAGTTTATGAAAAAGGCAAGTTCACCATGTTCAAAAATGTGGAAGGTCTTAAGTCTTCATCCATCAGAGCAATTGTTGAAGATAAAGACGGAAATATATTTGTTGCAACAACAAGTGGTCTTGGCATGATTGATACAGACATGAAACTTCACGCGATTGATGAGAGTCAGTTGAACGGTGAATATATCCAGGAACTGCGTAAGGATGCTAACGGTACTGTCTATGGTAATACTCTTTCTGGTGCAGTATTCCTGATAAAGGATAAGAAGGTTACTGAGTTTTACGATGGAACCAAGATGGGAATGGGTCCGATTACGACCATTCTTCCAGATTCTGAAAACCCGGATAAAATCTACCTTGGAACTGAAAAAGACATAATCTATTACGGACATCTTGGCGACACTATCGATAAATTTGAAGCGATTGATGTTAATCCACTTTCAAGCATCAATTCAATTGAACACTTCAATGATCAGTTGTGGATCACTTCCGATCGCGGAATTGGAATCCTTAAAGGCAGGGATTTCCAGATGGTTAGAAACATTCCACTCAACAATTCAATCGACCGAATGATGGCCGACTACGAAGGAAATATGTGGTTTGTATCCTCCCGCCAGGGCGTTATGAAAATTGTACCAAATCAGTTTGACGACATAAGTTTCAGATTTGGACTCGAGAATGCAGTAATCAATTCAACCTGCATCAGCGACGACATTTTATATATAGGAACCGACACCGGACTTATTGCAGTTAACAAAAGCAAAAAGCTTACAAATTTAAAAATTCAGCAAATGACAACTTCTCTTGAGGAATACAAAGATACAACCGACCTGCTTGAGTTATTCAAGGACGTCAGAATCCGCTCAATCATCAAGGATTCAAACAACAAACTTTGGTTCTCAACTTACAGTCCACTTGGACTTGTTGAGTATGACAAAGGCAAGGTTAGAACTTATACTTCATCAGAAGGCATGCCATCTGACAGAGTCAGAGTTGTCAGCGAAAAGAGCGACGGAACCATAATGGTTGCCACAAGTGGTGGACTTGTGATGATAAAAGATGATGAGATAAAAGAGACATTTGCTGAAGATAATGGGCTTTCAAATACGGAGATACTTACAGTTTGCGAAGGCGACGACGGCAAGATTCTTCTAGGTTCTGACGGCAATGGAATTTATATTTTGGACGGCAATAACGTGAGCAACCTTGGCGTTGACGATGGACTTAGTTCCGAGGTTGTCATGCGAATCAAGAAGGACAGCAAAAGGAATTTGTACTGGATAATCACAAGCAATTCGCTGGCTTATCTTAAGGATGGAAAAATCACAACCATCAGCAAATTCCCTTACTCTAACAACTTCGACATGTACGAGAACAAGGACGGCAAGATGTGGATACTTAGTAGCAACGGCATCTACGTTATTTCCTCCGATGAGCTTCTTGAAAACAAGGAAATTTCGCCTGTTTTTTATAGCCGCGACAACGGCATTCCATATATCACGACAGCCAATTCATACAGCTACTTGAGCAACGACGGAAACCTTTATATCTCAGGAAATGCGGGCGTTGCAAAAGTTAATATCGATGAACCGGGCGAAAACATTAATGATATAAAAATCGCGATTCCATTCATCGAGGCCGATGGCGAAATGATTTACGCTGATGATAACGGAAAAATCGTAATCCCAGCAAATGTCAAGCGTATCACAATTTACAGCTACGTATACACCTACTCGCTTATGAATCCAAAGGTTACGTATCGCTTGAAAGGATTTGATAAAGATTCGGTTACCGTTAACAGGAAAGATTTAGAGCCTGTTGCTTACACGAATCTTGATGGCGGAACTTATGAATTTGTTATTTCCTTACAGACTTCTCTCGGTGAGGGTTACAAGGAAGTTTCAGTTATAATTGAAAAAGAAAAAGCTATTTTCGAACAACTTTGGTTTAAGATATTGATGGGAATTTTGATTGTTGCAGCGGTTGCATTTGCTGTAATGATTTATGTTCGCAGAAAGACAAAAGCCTTACTTAAGAAAGAAAAAGAGAATAAACTTTTTATCAGAGAAATGATTGAAGCATTTGCTAAGACAATCGATATGAAGGATAATTACACCAACGGTCATTCGCAGCGAGTTGCTGAATACACGAGGATGCTTGCGGAGGAACTTGGATACGACGATGAAACCGTTGATAAATACTACAATATCGCCCTGCTTCATGATATTGGTAAGATCGCGATACCATCTTCCGTACTTAATAAGCCGGGCAAACTTACCGACCAGGAATTCAACATTATCAAGTCGCATTCAGCTCAAGGCTACAAGGTTCTTAAGGACATAAGCATCATGCCAGAGCTTGCAATCGGCGCTGGCGCTCACCACGAAAGACCGGACGGCAAGGGTTATCCTAAGGGCCTTAAGGGCGATGAAATTCCAAGAGTTGCGCAGATTATCGCGGTTGCGGACACATTCGATGCGATGTACTCGGATAGACCTTACAGAAAGCGCATGAATTTCGAAAAGGCGATTTCAATCATCAAGGAAGTCTCCGGAACTCAGCTTGAAACTGACGTTGTAGATGCATTCCTAAGACTCGTCGACAAAGGCGAGTTCAGAGCACCTGACGATAATGGTGGCGGAACAACCGAGGATATCAACAACATCCATAAGAGACAGGATAAGGAAGAAAAGGAATCCGAGAAAAAGGTTGAGGAAGTTGGAGATAAAGCTGATGGAAAACCTACAGATGATTCTGATGAAAAATAAAAATAGTTCTATATGATAAACAATGAGCCATGGTAGTTTACCATAGCTCATTTATTGCTCGTCAAAAAACGAAAAAACCGCCCAAAAAATAGTTTTTTTTGAGCGGTTTTCTTAAACCGATTTAAAAGGAACTAACCGTCTATCGGCAGTACCTCTATAAAAGTATAATATCAAATGCCACACTTAGTGTCAACCCGATATTATACAACTGGAGTAAGCTATTTAAACGCTTACTCCAGTCGTGGAAATAAGAATTACCACTCAATCTCATCCGGATACTTAAGCGTACTATCAAACAACTCATGCACACTACATCCCACTTCAGACGCAGCTTCAATCAATTCATGTTCCATACTCAAATATCCTTCTGGCTTTTTTATCAATCTTTTCGCTATATTCTTAATTTTAGTCTTTCTCTTATCAACTGAAGTTTTAATCAATTCAATATTACACTTATCAAGATACTGACCAAGATATTTCACATAATAGAAGTGATCTTGGCGTTCCTTTAATTTCATAATCTTTTCAAATTCATCTTCCCCAATAACTTCAGCAAATGCTCCCAAGACAGCACTACTTAACATTTCAAGTAAAGCTCTATCCTTAAAAAAATCTGAATACTTAAATCCAATACCACCCTCATTTTTACCATAATCCATACGAGTAAATGTACAAAAATCCTGCACTGCAAATGCTATAAATAAAGCCTCAGGAAAAAGGATTTCCACAGAATAATAAACATTATCCTTAGGTAAAACCATATTGTGCCACTTCATCATTTCATCATATGTTCCATTATGTATCGTTTTAACATTCCTATCTCCTTGATAAGCATGACGAATATCATAAGCTATAGCCATAATACGATTTTTCACACACCAATATATGTCACCCATATTGTCATCTAAACCAGTCATCCTATATATAGCATCAACTAATTCATAAAAATCATTAAAGTCACCCTCAATCTCCACACCTATAAAATTCTTTGTCGGTTTAGCTTTAATCATAAATATTTTACCTCACATTTTTTTGAATGTTTTATACATTACAAACCGCATATAACGGAATATTAATCATCCATTCCTGATCTGCGTAATTCAACGCAGAAAATCTAACTGACAAATTAGGTTTATACTTATCATGAAACGCCCTCAAACTTTGAGATCTAATATTCCCTTCAGCCTTCACTTCAATAGGAATAATATCTTTATTTTTCTGAATCAAGAAATCTTGCTCATATCTTGACTTTTCACTGCCATAATAATACGGCGTATATTTTGTATCACTCACTAACTGTTGTAATACATACTGCTCTGAAAGCGCCCCCTTAAACTCTACAAACAAATCATTACCTTCTAAGATTGTTTTTGCATCCAATTCACTTAAAGCACTTAGAAGCCCGACATCAATCAAAAATAATTTGTAAGCGCTAAAATCCTTATAAAATGATAATGGAACTTTAGGTTCATTTACTCTATGCACCTTGTAAACCAGGCCACAATCACACAACCACTGAATTGCCATTTCAAATTCCGAGCTTCTAGCTCCCTTTTTAATTTGTCCAAAGAAGAATTTTTTATTTTCCTTAGCAAGTTGCACCGGTATAGATTCCCAAACCATATTTACCCTAGGGATATCCTTATTAGCAATATGCTTACCAAAATCTCCCTTGTACTGAGTTAATATATTATTTTGAATATCTCTTACCTCATTATAATCTTTTCGCTCAGCAAATGCCTCCACTACCGCTGGCATTCCACCAACATAATAATAATTTTTCAAATGAAATAAATACCTATCTGAATGAATACTCATTGTATCATAGTCTTTCAAATTTAAAGCATCATATAATCCTTTTTCACCCATCGCTAGCAAATACTCTCTAAAATTCAATGGATATAAATTAAGAACTTCCACTTTCCCAACAGGATATGAAATGCCTTCATGTAATGCAACACCAAGTAATGAACCTGCAGCCATTATATGATATTGTGGTGCATCTTCACAAAAATACTTTAAGCTTTCAAAAGCTTTAGGAGCATTCTGTACTTCATCAAATATAATCAATGTATCCTCAGGTGTAATTGAAAAACCAACTTCAATATTTAAATTAGTTACAATTCTATTTATATCATAATCATCCTCAAATACATTAATCATTCGATTATTATTATAAAATGAAATATATGCTATTTTATCATAATAGAGTTCCCCAAATTTTTTCATAATCCAGGTTTTCCCAACCTGCCTGGCTCCCATAACTACAAGAGGTTTTCTATCTTTCTTATTTTTCCACTTTATCAAATCATCTATAATTAATCTATCCATATCCTTATCTAAACCTCCATATTATAAGCTATCTACAATCAGATTAACACTTTTTCCGCCCTAATTCAAGAGGTTTATTACACTTTTTCCGCCCTAACTTGAACAAAACGTTACACTTTTTCCGTCCTAATTCAGACGGATACTTACATTTTTTCCGGTCTAAACTCCACCTTCTCAAGTATCGCCTCTACATCAGCCCCTACTATATCAAGTCCCTCGACCTTAATCTGCTTCACATCTTCAATTCCATAGAATGTATTAGCAAGTGCTTTTACATATCCGAATCCATAATCATCCGATATAATTGGTCCTCCAGCTGTTGTTACATAATATAAACTTTTAGCCTTACAAAGACCTGTAGGTACACCAGATTCTGAATAAGTAAATGTTAACCCTAACACATTTATTTGCTCAAAATACTGTTTAAGCATCGCAGGAAATGATAAATCATAGTAAGGAGCAGCTATCACGATCAAATCTGCACTAGCAAAATCCCTCGCGAGATTAAACATTGGATCATCGTATTTACAAGCATTCTTCAAATCTTCACGATGATTAATAAACTCCTCATCTACTATAGGAAAATTCACATCTTCCAATTTAACTTCTTTTATCTCTCCATCAAGAATATTCAAAAGTTTCTTAGTTAATCGTAAAGTCCTTGACTCTTTACGAACACATGCATTTATAAATAAAATCATTTGTCACCTCCATTATCTTCCCCATTCTTCTGCTCAAGCAACATAATATACGCCATCATCCTCACCAAATACTCAGGGGGCGCACTTTTCCCTTGTTCCCACTGCTGAAGAGTCCTTACAGGAATCCCAAACTTAGCAGCAAATTTACTCTGTGATAATCCAGTTTTCTTTCGTAATTCTTTAATTCTATCTGATATATCCATGATAACACCTCTAAAAGCACTTATACTTTATTAAAGTATACAGCATTCCATATACGTTGTCAACGTATATGGATAATTAATAATGTTAGTTAACGCTGCGAGCTTTGTTCTTCACTCATTTTACACCCCCCTCATTATTCTCCAAGTTTTAATTATTGACACTTGACACTCTCGTCGTGTTATTATAATATAGACATACGAGGGCTGCCCTTAACGGTAGGCGATTAGTTCCTTCCTTTCTAAAGGATTTTTCCTTTAGATTGCTTAGTTCATATCAGTATATTCTGAAAAGAAATAAGCCAACGAAAGGAGGGATGCGTATGATTACTAATGAAAGTATAATTACCATATTAAGCTTTATGCTTACATGTATAAGCTTTGGTATTATTTTAGCTGAAAAAAGCGCAAAAAAATAATCGCCCCCGTTCTAAAAGTGCGATTATTTTTTTAATCAATCCTAGGAACTAACCGTCTATCGGCAGTACCTCTATAAAAGTATAATATCAAATGCCACACTTAGTGTCAACCCGATATTATACAACTGATAGAGTAAATTTACTGTCAGTTAAGAAAGATTAAACTTCTTCTAATATAATGATTTTTCTTTTATTTTTTGATTGCATAAATAAACCTTATTCTGCTTGTTATTATTTTATCTGCTGACCAAGAAATGTCAAGGATTTATCTTCGATGCTTACGCATCCTTGACATTTCTTGGTTTGCAGATGTTTTGTAACTAAGCAGACATAAGGATTACTATATCAACTTTAGCTGATTCCTTACTCCAAATGTTTTTCTTGTTGTTGTTCCTGGTATTGTCGCCTGTATTTTGTCTATATATTTAGTACTTTGATCTCTATGCTTTCTAACTATGTCACGTGCTTTAAATGTTCTTACATCAACATCATCAGTTCCTGTTCTTTTAAGCTTTCTTTTCTCTCTGCTATATTTTATTAATTCTACTATCTTTTCTCGTCCATAGTTTTTCTCATAACATCGTAGTTTGCTCATCCTGTCAGCTCCAGTTTTACTCCATCCTTTTGGTCTAGAACTTAACCTATCTGATAGCACATGACTTACATGACCTTCTGCACTACACCCTTGAATTATCTTATTGTGTAAACACTTCATCACTGCATCCCAGTTCCCGTTTATAAACGTTTTAAGTTCTAAAATAGGAGTTTCATTGTTTGCACTTCTAAGCATTTCTTCAATGTATTTATTCAATTTTTTTCTTTGCTTTTTATATAACAATTGATATATTTCTGATTTTACATTTGTAGCTTCATCTAACATCTGATTTGCTGCTTTATTTATATATTTCATTAAATGAAATTTATCTGCGCAGAAAACAGAATTAGGAATATAATTAACTCCGCTTTTTATCCAAGCTCCACAATCTCCAATAATAAATATCTTGTTTATTTCATCATAATCATAATGACTATTTATAAATTCAAAAACATTCTCCCAGAATTTTTTATTTCCTTTTTCTTCTGTATACACTCCTCCAAAATAAAAATTATTAACTAACTCTTTTCTAGTTTTACTTCCTTTGCAGTTTTGTTTATATTCATACACATATGCTATCTTACTTATAAAACTTGTATTATCTTTTTTATTGCTCCATCTTCCATGTTGTTCAGCAACATGATCTTCATCTGCTTCAATAAACAAATATGGCACTTTTTTTATTTCTTTTGGTTTATCACATGGTATTTCTTCTGCTATACCATGTACTTTGTTCATTACCGTTGTTTTTGTTATTTTTGATTGTGATGGTATAACCTTTGTTGCTTCCTCATAACTAGTCTTTAATGCTTCAGTTATAATTGTAGCTTCAGCAGCTTCTGTAAATCGTTCGTGTTTACTAATGCCCATCAATTCTTCGATAAGATATGTATATTTCTTTTTATCATCTCGACTCTGAAACAGCGTACAATCAAATGTTATATCTCCAACAGAACTTATTATTGTTCGCGTATCATGACGTTGTATGGTATATCTTTCTTTTCTCCATGCATCTCTACACATTTGTTCATCTATACTACTTAATACAGAACCTATGTATGAAGCTGAAAATTTATCTACAAGTTCCTTTACCGATGTTTCAAAAGAATAAAAATCTTTTATATTTTCAAAAAATTTATCCTCTGTTTCAATTAACCCCTTAACTAATTCATCTAATAATGTTACAATATCCATGAGAAAGATCCTCCTTTGTATGATTTTTTCGTCAAAACCATTATACCAAAAAGAGGACCTTTCTCATTTTTTATTTAACTGACAAAATCTTTACACTATATTATACAACTGGAGTAAGCACTTCACATGCTTACTCCAGCAGCGGAATAATTTCCTTCTCAATCCTTCTCATACACAATCAACCCAACCTCCGTTGGATGATCCATAATAACCGTATCCTTCCTAGCAGTCTTATACTTAAACAGCATACTACTCACCAAGAAATCACCTGCCCCAGCAAATGTCTGAACAACGCCAATAACCATAACAAGAAAATTCCCCGTAATAACACCAGCGATACCAAATCCTAACCCAAGAATCGTTGCAGGCATTAGAGACCCAAGTATGTACATGCCCTTCGAAAGTGGCGCCTTGCTAGTGCAATATGGAGTCACCTTTTCTTTAATAAAACCAAGTTCAATATCCTTCAAACCATTCTCAGTTCCCATCGCCCAGAAAGCGGCATGAATGCACTCATGAACAAAAGCAAGCACAACACTAGAAATCATAAAAACAATCATCCCAGCAATCCAAAGTTCTAAATGATTCTGCAAAATATCAATTATCCCCTTAATTCCATGCAATGCAAAAAACAATATTAATATCGCCGCAGCAAATGGCAACGGCAACAACAACGCCGTCGAATTCGCCGCCTCAATAGTTGTTGTTAAGTCATGTCTCTCATAACCTTCAGCGAATAACTTTTCTTCTCTCTCTTTCAAAAGCTCAGCTCTTCTAATCTCAGCCTGAGAAAGTTCTCGCTGCGTTCCCTGCTCTTCACTCATTTTTTCATCCTCCTAAATAATTTTCTCCAATTTTTAATTATTGACACTTGACACTCTCGTCGTGTTATTATAATACATTCATACAAATAAAAAATAACCGCCCTCTCCAAAAAGTCCGGTTATTTTTTAACTAGATATATTTGGAACTAACCGTCTATCGGCAGTACCTCTATAAAAGTATAATATCAAATGCAACACTTAGTGTCAACCCGATATTATACAACTGGAGTAAGCACTCTACATGCTTACTCCAGCAGCGGAATAATTTCTTTATTTATCCTCCTCATACACAATCACTCCAAGTTCTGTTGGATGATCCCTATAAATTACGTCTTTAGAAGTTGTCTTGTATTGGAGTA
>Ga0310786_10012223_pt1 | contig 10643 bp, 6 predicted proteins | sample AusTroGonzalo_MG_FD_203881 | JGI IMG/M metagenome (GOLD analysis project Ga0310786, IMG submission 203881) | Bovine rumen microbial communities from tropical cattle in Woodstock, Queensland, Australia - Gonzalo_03 (v2) (version 2) | ecosystem: Host-associated > Mammals > Digestive system >...
AAGTATATAATATATTATCAGGACAACCATCTACAATACTACTAAAAGGTCTATCAGAATATTTTTGCATAAGTGTTCCTTGATATGTAAATGTTTCATTTAAATCTGTATATAATAAATTATTAATACAATAATTATTTACACCAGTAAATAATATATTATTGTTTCCAAAAGATTTAAATGAATTACCATTATAAGTGTTAAATCTAGTCATTTCTACTTTTGTTTTATTATAAATATCAATTTTATAAATAATTGCCACTTCATTTTCTGTTTTACTTGCTAATATTTTATTCTTATTTATTGTTTTAAAAAATGTTAAACCATAATAAAAATTATTAGGTAAATCTGTTATTAAATCTAATTGATTATTGTTTATTTTATACATTTGATTATTACTATATACACTATATAAAAATATATCATCACCAGTTGAAAACATAGCAAGTGTAGGATAATATGTAAAAGGCGTTTGTATTCTTTGATATGTATTATTCGATAAATTTACAATATATAAATAATGGATATTATCATCTGCTCTTATTGTAAAATATAAATTATTATCTTTTTCTATAATATTTGTAGGATTATCGTTAGCAATATCCATATTTGATAATATTATTGTATTTGTATTATCTAATGGGTTAAATTTATATAAATTTTTAGCATAACTATCAAGTATATAAATATATCCATTATAATATAAAGATCTTGTTGTTACAAATCTATAAGTATTATTATTTAATATTGTTTTTTGATTATAATTATTTGAACATTTGCTATTAATTAATATGTTTCTTTCTTTTTCATTACCAACATCATATTCGTTAATATATTTTATATATAATGATTTATCTATTTCTGGTATAAAATTAGGTGACTCTATTCCTGAATAAATATTTATTTTTCGATAGTCTTTCCTGTTTTGATTTCCTACTACTTTACCTTCAGATGTATATGCACTATTACCTGTAAATATTTCATCTTCATTAGCGTGCATGTTTATATTTAAGTATTCCCAAGATTCATCTTCACTAGAATATTGAAACATTCCACTAAAATTTATAACATTAACTAATACAAATTGCGCACATTTTTCATCATATGATCCTACATTATATGTATCATATGGAATTTCTACACTATTATTTCCATTTAGTGTATATGTCATTCCATCTGTTGAGTTATATTCAATATCAAAATAATCACTTTCTGAATAGAATGATATCCTAGCATTATTATTTTCTAACATTATATCTAAACTGTTATAATGATTATTTTCTCCAACAAAATACGCACTATACCAATCATTAATTGGTTCATCAAATACAACTGTTTCAGGAAATTTTAATAAATTTGTTGTAAATCCTTCTTCTGGTAAATTTTCATCTTGCATTCCATATACAACACATATATCACCATTGCTAATATTTGTTAGTTCATCTCTTTCTTCTATACTTTCCACAAGATATATTCCATCACTACCAGAAGGTATTGCTTCTATAGCTGTATCAAATGAACTTGCTTGTATTGTTGCTTGACTACCTGTTTTTGTTCTTATTGCGTCTGCTACATCTGTTAAGAAATGGTCTAAATTATCTATTCTTGCCATTAATAACTACCTCCCAAAGCAGTGCCAACTAATTCACTTGTTAAATATTCTTTTAAGTTACTTACTGTCCAATGTGTACTATCCCAAGCTTCTGCTACTTGTATTGCTGTATTACATTTATAAATTGTATTACCATAATATACATAATCACCTACTGCATAAGTAGAACTTGTACTATATGCACTTAATCCACAGCTTATATATACTTGTTGTATTCTATCATCAACATATTTTTTATTTGTAAATTGTGCATTGTCAGTTGGTGCTGTTGTATTACTTTGTTTTGGTATTGAACTAAATGTTTTTACACCTGCAAATGTTTGATTTCCACTTGTTATAATTGTCATTTTTAAATTTCCACTACCCATAGAAAATACATTCCAAGCTAATGACGGTGTGCCTGTATACATTGTGCCATCACTTTTAAGCGAAATTGAATTTCCAAAATAATAATGATTATCTACATAATTAAAGTCGCTAGGTAAATTAAGTACAAATGGTAATTGTGCTTCACTTTTTGTTGCTCCATCTGCAGTTACTTTATAATAAAATCTACCATCAGAAAAAGGTGATATAAACAAATAATTTCCTTTTTTCTTTCCTTCAAAAACAAATGGATAATTGCTTGAATAACCTTGTGTAGTTATATAAAATGAACTTGTTTCACTAAATAAATCATATAATAATTTAGCACTTGGGTATTGTGTGTCAGTACTTTGTGAACTTAAACTTGTTACTAAATTAGCAATTATTTGATATCCACTTAAATCAATGTCGGTAGTGCCAATTAATTCCCAAGAATTATCAACATATAAATATTCTTCAAATACATTATTTGTACCTGTTGTTGTTTTAGGTACTAAATATAAAATATTTTCTTCACCAGTTGTAGGTAGTTCTTGTACAACTACTACTTTTAACCCTTTACTACCACCAGATCTTTTTCCTAGTAAATAAGATGTTAAATCCATTATTCCACCTCATTCCATTGTTCATTTTCAGAATTATATAAAAATAATTTTCCTGTATCAATTTCAAACAAAGAAGTACCATTAGCTATTGGATTACCATTAGGTAATACTGTTGGTTTTTCATCAGTTGATAAACAACGTACTTCAACTTCTCTTTCATTTGTTCTTACAATATAATTATTTTTTTTATAAAATGTTACCATATATTTTCCTCCTTTTTATATTATTTCCAAGTACCTATTGCTTGAATATTTATAATATATTTTTGTGTTGATGCTGAATTATTACCTCTACATAGAAAAACATTACCTGGTGATGTTTTTGATGGCATATTATTTGATGCGGCACATATAAAAGCTGACCAAGAATCACCAGTAGTAGAACTATAAGTTAAAGATGGAATATCATTAAATAAATTATCTGGGTAATTTGGTAATGTTATATTAACAGATGTTTTTAAATTACCCCATGTAGTATTTATTGTTGTCGATACCTCTGTTCTTCCCCAACACATAGCTATACCATTATCAAATTTTATATATCTCCATGCTACAGTGCATGCTATAGCTCCACTTGGCGTAGCTGTACTAGTTTTTGATTGAGTACCCGTTGTGGTTTTTGGTTCATAATCACCAGTTCCTTTAGTAATTATTGTTCCAAATCTTCCTCTATCACAATATTGTAAATTACTTGTAGTTCCACTATATGCGCCATTCCAAAACGCAATTAAACTTCTACATACAACATCTTGTTGTCCAGTTGATGATGTCCAACCTGCATCTCCAACACTTGACCTTGTAGCAAATGCCTTATTTGCTATATTTGTTGCTGTATCAGCACTTGCACAAGAACCACTCCATTTTCCTGATGTATTAATATTCCATCTGCTTGATGTATTATTATTGTTGTTATAATTAGTATCAGTTGTATAATTAAATGTTAGATTATTTTCTCCAGATAATTGACCGATTGTCCAGTTTCCATCTTTTGTTTTTTGACTTATAACCGGATAATATGCCCCACCTTGAGTTGTATTATTATTCCATACAAGTGCAACATCTCTATCTTTTACCCAACTACTACCTTGAGCACCTCTGAATTGACCACCTGCTATTGAATAGAATTTTAGATTATTATCTAATACTTTTTCAGAAGAACCTCTAGTACTTATTCCTCCTATAGCCATTGATTTACCGCTAGAATTAAAATTCATCAAATCTTCAACTGTTCCTATAGATCTTATTATAGGTGTAGCTCCAGATGATCCAATTACAGCATCATATATTGTTATTGTAAATGTAAATGTCGATGTTATTGCATATCCTGTTAAATTGTTTTTTGTAATCGATAGTATATTATTTGTAGAATCATATGATCCTCCACTACTACTACTACCATTATATGTTGTTGTAGTAGTACTACCATTATATGTAACAACCCAAGTATTTGTACCATCATTAACTGTTAATACTTTATTTACATTTTTATCTCCACTTATATCTATTTTAGAAAATTTAGCAGAAAAACTAAAATATACACCACCAGCACTGTCTGATCTATAAAGATTTGCCGTTTGTAAAGATGGTAATGAATAATTTTTTATTCTACTAGATGGAAATGTATAAGATTTTTCAGTTGATACAAAACCTCTAGAATCTGTTATAGTAGCTTTTATAACCATATCTGACACAGAAGATATTATATTAGATTCTTTTGGATTAGATCCATTATCTGTTACTTCCCATGATTGAGATACAGTCGATCCTACAGTCAATGTCATATTTGTTTTACTATACGTAGCTCCATATTTTAATGAATTATATGTTGCTTTTATGCCAGTTAAATACGATCTTCCAATTAATGCATATTTTGTACCTGATACAGTGAATGGGTTAGCTACATTTGGAGTTGATGGCGTATTTATTACCGGTTTAGTATAATCATTAGATTCTATTTTTATTGTAAATGATAATGATTTATTACCAATAGATCCAGTTCCATCATTATTAGTATCAGCGTTTCTTATTGTTGCATTAGGATATGTATAGCATATCATATTAACAGTTCTAGTTAAAGTAGATGGTGAATTCATATTATCCAAAATACTATTATAATTTTTAGGAATAAAATCATATGTTTCTGTTAAAGAACTTGTATTATTGCTTACATTTTCAGAAATAGTAACATTTGTATTAGCTAATTTAAACACTAATTTATGAGCAAATGTAGCGTTAGCTTTTGTTATTGTTATTCTGTTTTTTTCAGCATCTATTGTTGATGATGATTGTATTATTGAAAAACTAGATCTATTTTGAGTTATAGTACTAGCTCTTGGTATTGTATCTAATGTTATATTAGTTTCATATGAAATTGTACCATGACCAGAATATATTACCATATTCCATTTAACTTTAACAGTAGGCATACTACCATCACTATTTGCAGGAACATCGAATTGAGCACCATATATTATTTGAGATTCTGTTTGAGGATTTAATTGAGGATCTAAATATGGATATTTATCAGAACTTCTAGTATAAGTACAATATTCACTTTTGTTACTAGCACCATAACATGAGAAACCTTTATAATAATTATGATATGATGATTGTTCTCCTGGTAAATTACTTTGAGATTCAACTAAACCACATAATTTATTACCAACAGATGTTAAATCTGTTAATGTAGCTGTGGGAACATTTCCCCAGTTATATTTAGTATATAACGTTTTAGAATACGTTCTTACATCATTACTAGAATATGTCAAAGTTAAAGTTACAGAAGAACTACGTAAATCCGAACTCCATGGATATTTATTACTATCTTTACATATAAACGGAAATATTTGTATTACATGCTTATTATTAGCTATTGCTTGATCTGCAGTATTAGCATATCTCCACCAAAAACCAGTTTTACAAGCTGTTCTTGATGACATAGAACCAGTACCGCATGGTATCATATCCCCTCTTGCCATTTTTTCACCAACCTTTTAAATTCGTTCATTTTGATCTAATTTCTTAAATGATAATGAGTCTCCTCTTGGTATAAAACCAAAACCAGAAGTCATATTACCATCTTCACCAAATATACCTACTAATAATGTTTGAGCAGCAAATTTACCATTTTTCCATTTTGATAAAGTAGTATTACCATTTTTCATTTGTATACCATTAGCTGCTAAAATCAATGATTCAGTATTACTATTAGTTGTCTTTGATATTTCGACACTTACTGGAGTAACTTTTGTTTCTGCTAATTTGCTAACACCACTTTGATTTCCAGCATATCCTATAGCTAAATAGGAATTACTTTGATCATTTTTGTAATACGTTCCGACAGTCCATGTAGGAGCAGTATTACCTGTAACATTTACATATACTCCATCATCTAAAATATAATAATCTTTATAATTTGTATTCCAATCACTAGGTTCTGAAGTTAATAATTCATAACCACCATTATGATATGATAAATATGTAGAATAATCAATTATATTATTTTTTTTAAAATCTTCAAACGCTTTATCCATATTAGCTTTAGTTGTATAAGTGTTACTAAAATCTGTATCATTAACGGCGTTTATAATCATATCATTAATTTTATCTTTATCTGTAATTTCTTCCATTTCATCTAATCTTGTATTTATAGATGGTATCATTTTATAATAAGTATTAACAGTCCATGTAGGAGCAGTATTACCTGTAACATTTACATATACTCCATCATCTAAAATATAATAATCTTTATAATTTGTATTCCAATCACTAGGTTCTGAAGTTAATAATTCATAACCATCTGTTGATATTTGATCCGATATTTCGGATATTTTTCTATTTATTAATGATCCTATTGTTATATCAGTACCATCACTATATATAGTCATATCATTTAATTTTATATCTAATGCCCATATATCTTGTGTAGTTCCTTCAATTGGAGTTTTTGTCATTTTTATATGATTATCGGTTTGAGCACCTAACATAAATTGACCATCATTATTTAAATATAACCCGGGTGCATCTTCTACTAATTCATCTTCTTCGGTATCTTTTAATTTATAATATTCATTCGTAACAAATGTAGGAGCACTAGAACCAGTTATATGATCAAAATAATTATTAGATAAAATATAATATTTTTCATATTTTGTTTCCCAATCATCTGGTTCATTAACAATTAATTCGAATTTATCAGCAAATTCATCACTTATATGATCTGCACCTATGCCAAAATGTTTAGTAGGTGTAGATATAACATTATCTGTTATATCAAACCCACCAATTGTAGCTTCGAATGCCACTAAATCTTGAACTGATATTTTACTAGCAGTAACTGATTTAGCAACCAATATAGTACCATTTAAACTATTTTGATCTGTTTGAGGTATTGGTTCATGAGTCTGAGGATCAATAGCTCCTTCAGGAACTCCTTCAGAATTTAATGCATAAAATAAACCATCATTAGAATTCTTTAATAATATTCTATTAGCTTTTATTGTGTTAGCTAATATTATATCACCACTAACAACAGTACCGACTAATTCACCAGGAACTTGTAATTGTGATATATCGGCATATTGCATTATACCGCTTTGTGCATACAATTTACGAGCACTTAATACATCAACATTAGCATTATCAATATTTGCGAATGTAGTTTTTAAATAAGTAGATTCTAATGAATCAACACTTATTTTACTAAGTCCTGTCAATACTCCATTTTCTATTACAAATCCACTATTTAAAATTTGTATATCAGCACCTTGTGCTACTATTGTGTTTCCTTGAGCTGTTATTGTATTTCCTTGTGCAGTTATAGCATTGCTATTAGCAACTATAACATTTCCTTGTGAAGTAACAGTATCGTTTATTGATGATATTCTGCTTCCTTGAGCAGTTATAACATTATTCATCAATTCGATACTATTACCTTGAGCTTCTATAGTATTACCTTGTGAATATATAGTATCATTCATCGATACGATATTATCATTAATCATACTAATATTAACATCTTGTTGATTTATTCTAGTATTTTGTTGATTTATTATAACATTATGTTGATTCAAAGTAGTATCAACTTGAGTTATATGTGTATTTAACTGATTTATAGAAGTTGATTGTTGATTAACAACTGTATCTAATCTATTTATTATACTTCCTTGTTCGCCAACTGTTTCTGATAATTCTCCAACTACTTTCGAACTAGCAGATGGAGTTGTTTCATTATTAACTATTGTAGCAATATGGTTATCAATTAATACTTTAACTTTTTCGCCATTTTCTGCAGCTACAGTATTTTTAACAGGAGTTAATATATCTGAACCATCAAGACGTACGTATTCTACATTTCCAACTTTTATATATGTACCATCTAATGTTTTACTGGTGTTTTTTTCTTCTTTGTTATTTAATGTTTTAACAAATTTACTTACGATTTCATCAGATATAGCCATAATACATAATCACTCCCATCTTAATTGCCTATTGAATTAACCACCATAATTTTCAGTTTCTTCAATAGGTATATCTAATATTTCTTCATTATTAACTTCATTTTGATTTTCATCAGAAACTATTTCGGCTCCAGCGCATTCATGTCTTTCTTCTTTTATTATAGTGTTGTCTCTTCTATTTATTATTTTTAATGTAATCCAAGATATTGTATCTAACGCTTTTGCATATGCTATTTCTTGATACATTGCAGCTAATGCATCTTGTAATGTTGAATATAGAGCCATTCTAGTTATATTTACTCCTTGTTTATCACTTTGAACAATTAACAATCCAAAGTTTTGAGTTGCTGGTATAAGAACCGCTTTTCCAGATTGAGTATCTTTAGCATAAACATTACCTCTAGTATCAACTATCATACAAGATATTGATACAATTTGGTCGCTATTAGTACCATACGATAATTCTTGATAATACCTAGCTTCAGCAGCTTGAGGATCATCAAAAGTTAATATTTGAGTTGATAATTCATCATGTGCATTAATTTGTGTATATATTAATACATATTGTATATCGTTTAATATTACTTCATGTGGCATATTTAATTCCTCCTAATTCCATAAACTTTTATTTAATACAGCAGTAGTTGTAACACTACATCCTGTAGTACATTTAATTTTTTGTGAAATAATTTTTGCTTTCACTCCATTTAACCCCATTTTAGGATAATCTATTCTAACACAATCACCAAGTTTTACTGGACAATAACCGTGCGAAAAACTTATTTTATATTCTACATTTGAAAGATTTTGTAATAATTTTTTAGCATATAGATCTAACATTTCTTGCGTTGGATAAGTAGGTAATTCTCCAGCTGGTATTTTTTCATTAGAATAAACAATTTCTCTTCCTCTATTTATTATAGATATTGGACTTCCAGGATCTTCGTTTTTAGCAACAGCTTTCATAACACCTCTTGAATCATTATATATTACTTCTACAACATTAGGTATTCCATAATAATCATGTTTAAGAGATATTTCTGGAAATAATATTGAGCTATTATCTGATGTGAAAGTCCAAATAGGTTTTAAAGAACTTAAATCTTGATATGGCATAAATATTATTCTTCCTAATTCATCTAATCCAAAAGAATAATTAGCTAAAGATATAAGATCTTTTATATAAACATCATAAGTATCATCATAATTTGATATGAAATTATATGATAATGTTTTATCGTTTATTGTTTTAACAACTGGACATCTACATTTGTCTTTTATAACATTGTATGCTTGATCCATAATGTTTGAATCTTTAGGTATGAAGTACCCAAGAGGGACTTTTTTTTCTTTTAATTCTAATAATGGCGTATATGCATCGGCAGATACCGAATGAACTTTACCATCATATGACACTTGTGGTGTTTGTATTAAATAAGTCCCTAATGGTATTCTATCTTTAACTTCATTTTGATTTATAACTAAATAAATTCTTATATAGCATTCTCCTATTATTTCATCTAAATCTATAGTAGCTGACCCTAATGTATCTGCAGTTAGATCTCTATCTATAGATGATGATTTAACAGTTTTTATTAATTTTACATCTTTCCAAGTTGCAGGATCAACATAATAATATTCAAATGATTGTGACATAGATTTGGTCCAATCAATATTCATATTAAATACCTCCTTCAACTCTTGTTACCGTAAATGTAACTGGTATTGAAACTTCTAAATGTTTTATTCCAAAATCGACAGATATATTAGCCCAATAACCAACACCAGATGGTTCTCTAACATATACATCGCCAGCCCATTTAGAAAGTCTTCTTAAAGAATAAATTGTTTCTTTGTCATCTACTGGTATTTCACAATTCCATGTAGCAGTTTCGTTTTTTTGTGTACCATAATAACTTACAGGATTTGATCTTCCAGCATAATTAACTAAACTAACATCTGGTTTAGCTTTTTCACTTACATCGACATTATATGGTATTTTTATCATTGATCCTGACCATTCTGGTTCTACATTTCCATTTCCTTCTTCATCAACTTCGAACATAGACCATTCTTCAGACCATTGTATAACTATAGATGGCTCACCTATTTTATAGCCTTGTATATCAGCATAACTAACAGCTCCAGTATCACTTGTTATAGCTGTTATTCTATATCTAGCATAATCTAAAGATGGATGAGGATCTGTAACATAAGTATCGTTAGTATTTGGTACATCTTTAGCAATTAATGTGAATGAACCATCATATTCTTTTCTATAAACATTTAGAGTACATCCTTCTATTAATATTGGTGTTGTAATTCCACCTTCTTCTCTATATTCATAACAATAAGGATGTATACTAGCTTCTAATCTAACTTTATCTATAACAACATTAGCAAATACATCATAATAAACATCATCCCATAAAACATCAAAATCAAGATTATTAATGGCTTGTAAACCAGAATTCATAGCAACTAAAGCATTTATTGTATAATTTATACCATTTTGTAAATCTACATTTCCTGGTGTCATCTCAGTAGCAAGATCCCAAACATTGTTTCCTTCTGGATCATAATATCTTGTATATACTTTATC
>Ga0310786_10012224_pt1 | contig 10642 bp, 6 predicted proteins | sample AusTroGonzalo_MG_FD_203881 | JGI IMG/M metagenome (GOLD analysis project Ga0310786, IMG submission 203881) | Bovine rumen microbial communities from tropical cattle in Woodstock, Queensland, Australia - Gonzalo_03 (v2) (version 2) | ecosystem: Host-associated > Mammals > Digestive system >...
TCGGACGCTAGTGAGTGACGTGTTCAGCCGCCTTCAGGCAAAGGATTATGGCGAGGCTCGCCGTCTGTGCGACAGGCGTCCGTGCGCATTTGGCATGCTTGTGCTGGCGGCGCTCGACGCGGTGCGGGGTTCGGCACCGGGCGCGAGACCTCCGGTCCGGCAGGCGATAGAGACGGCGGGCGCACATGCGGCGGAGAGGCTACAGGCATCCGTAGACTGGCTGGCTGACCTGGCGGCGATCGCTCCGCTCGTGGGTCTTCTCGGAACGGTTCTCGGCATGTTCCAGGCATTTGGAGGCATCGCAAACGATCTGGCCGCCAACGCTCGTCCTGTTGTGCTGGCGCAGGGAGTGTCGCAGGCCATAGTCACCACCGTGTTCGGCCTTGCCATATCCATTCCGTGCCTTGCGTTCCATGCGCTTCTGCGCCGCCGTACGGCGCGGCGCGTGGCGGGCCTTGAGTCGCTTGCCGTCGATCTGGAGAAGGCGTTCTCATGAACTTCCGCCGAAACACCCGAAGCAGGGCTGCTTCCGTGCAGATGGCATCGCTGATGGATGTCATCTTCCTATTGCTCTGCTTCTTTGTGACAACAAGCGTGTTTTCCCAGTGGGAGACGGAGATTTCCATAGCTCTGCCTACGGCGAAATCGGCCACGGTGCCGGGCCGCATGCCCGGAGAGATTATCTTGAATCTGGGGGCGGACGGGAAAGTGACGGTCAACGGGCAGAAGCTGACGCTCGCCGCCGTCACCGAACGGCTGACGCGAATAGCAAAACTCTACCCTGGGCAGCCTGTCGTGATTCGCGCCGACAAGGCCACCCCCTACGAGTCTCTGGTAGACGTCATAGACGCCTGCCGGGCGGCGGACGTATGGAATTTTTCGCTCGCGACCAAGGACGAGGAAACCAAATGAAAAATGGAATTCTTGCAATAGCCCTATCGGCCTGCGTGGTTCTGCCCGCGGCCGCGACGGCCCATTGGAACGGCGGCCGCACGGTTCCCGTACATCGGCTCGCCCCTCGGGATTTCACGGATACAGCCGTTTCTCCGTTCGCGCCTTTGCCGGCGCCGATATCGCAGGCAACGACGTGTGGACAGTGCCATGACGTGAAGTCTGTGCACGGTGGCTCGCATTTCCGTACCGGACTTGACACGAACGACGCTCCCGTTTCCGTGCAGGTGGAGCCTTGGTTCTGGGCGGACGAGGCGCTAGGAATCGCATTGCCGCTTTCCCTGCACGGCCAGGCCGGGGCCTTCGCCCCAAGGGATGTTGGACTCTCCGCTTTCGAATGGACCAAGATGTTTGGCCGCTCTTTCCCGGGCGGCGGAATCGGGTGCGACCAGCGGGCGATGGAAGAGGAGGCTGGGCCGCGCCAACGTTGGTTTGTCACCGGTCCTCTGGAGGCGAACTGCCTTGCCTGCCACCAGCAGGGCGATGGATACGACTCCAGCGAGTGGGCTCGTCAGGTGTTGCGTGAAAACTTCACGGGCGCGGCAGTGGCCGCTTCGGGACTGGGAACTGTCGAGGGCATGAACGAGCGGCTGGACGACTCTTGGGCTGCCGCGGAGAATCCGGACGACCATCTGTTCAAGGTCCCGCAGAAAGTAGTCTATCACCCCGGGCGGTTCGACACGAAGCAGCGGTGCGTCTTTCCCGTAGGCAAGCCGCAGAGTGCCCGTTGCCTAGCCTGCCATGCCGTATCGGAAAAGGGCATGCCTTCGCACGCCATACTCGGTGATGTCCATCTCCAGCGCGGTATGACATGCGTGGATTGCCACAAGAACGGCATGGATCACCGTATTGCCACCGCCAGTTGCCGCAGTTGCCATGTCGAACCGAGGGGCGCCGGCCCGCGTCCGCATCACGCCGGGATTCCGCTCGTCCACTTCGAGAAGTTGTCCTGCACAGTCTGCCACGCCGGAGTCACGAAGGACGGCGCGCTTGCCCAGGTGCGCACGGCGCGTGCCAACCGCATCGGAATCTACGGGCGTGTGCAGTGGGCGACCGACTGTCCTTACATTCTGGAGCCGGTATTCATGAGGGGAAAGGACGGGAAGATCGCTCCGCACCGCGTGATGTGGCCCAGTTATTTCGCTTCTGTATCCACGAACGGCACGGTGGCTCCATTGCGGCTTGATGCCGTAAAGGGACTCAAGGCGCTTGCAGGCGTGACCAACGGCCTGACGAAGACTTTGACCGTGGCCGCGCTGGCAGAGCTGAAGGCCGCAACGCCAGGGGCCGACTTCGCGTTCATCGGCCACGGAAAGATGTGGACATGCGAAGGTTCCAATCTGGTTGCATCCGCCAATGCCGCCGCAGACCCCGTTTCGTGGCCGGTGGGGCACGATGTCCGTCCCTCGCGTATGGCGCGCGGCGCAAATCCGTTCAAGTGTGCCGACTGCCACACCGCCGATTCCTCGTTCTTCCAGGCTTCTATCTCGCCGCCCGGTCCGTTTGCGGACGCTGGTGTGGAGCCCGTTTCGCAGGCCGGACTCATGGGCGTGAGCGCCTCGTACCACGCTATGCTTGGAGCCGTGTTCGGCATGCGGCCGATGTTCAAGATATTCCTTTGGACGGTGCTAGGGCTTGTCTGCCTGTTCGTGATGGCCGCAGCCGCTGTCGTGCTCAACAGAGCGGCAGGATGGATATCGGACAATACCGACGATTTCGTCTGGGGGTTGACCAAGTGGTTGGTAGACGCAGGGTTTGTGCTTTGCCTGCTCTATCTGGTGGCCTCGGGGACGATAGGTTGGCTGGCTGGCGGCATGTCCGGCATCTGGCTTGTCCTGCACATGTGCGCGGGCGGCGGTTTTGCGGCGTGTGTGATGCTGATGCTCTTCTTCCGGCTGAAGGAACGCACGCTGAAAATCCTGCCAGGACTGGCGTGGATGCTATGGACTCTCTTTGCCGCGGGCGTCGTGTTCACGGCGGTCATGCCGATGATGACCGTATACGGCGCGCACGGGCAGGCGATGTTGCTGTGGAGCCACAGATGTGTGGCGATGTGCTTCTTCGCCCTGTCCTGTCTTGTCTGCTGGGTGTGCTGCCGCAAGCGTTGACATGGGTTTCTGGCCGTCCAGGATGATCGTGATTGCAGGCGCTGGAGAGTACCCGCGCCTGGTCGTGGAGGGTGCGCGCGCTGCCGGTGTCCGTGAGGTGGACGTGATGGCGGTGTGCGGTTCTACCGACCGTGCTACGATGAGGGTTGCAGATCATGTCCTCAAGGGATATGTCGGCAGAATCGCGGAGGCCATACGCCTTGTGGCATCCCTCAGATATGATGGTGCGGTGCTTGCCGGACAACTCAACCCGCTATCTCTGTTTCGGTCGCGTTTCGATGCAGAGACGAAAGCGTGGCTTGCGGAGATGCCGTGCAAGAACGCCCACACGATCTATGGAAAGCTTTCGTTCGAGTTCGAGAAGGCTGGCGTGCCGATCTTTCCGGCATCGTCGTTCATGGACGATCATCTTCCGGGTGCTGGCGTGATGACGGTGCGTGCGCCTTCGGACCGCGAGTTGCGCGACATGACGCATGGCGCCGCGGTGATGCGCGACATGGGCCGTCACGACGTTGGGCAGACTGTTCTCGTGAAGGACGGCATGGTGCTTGCGGTGGAGGCGTTTGAGGGTACAAACGCGGCCATCAAGCGCGGGGGACGGTTGGGCGGAAAGGGTGCCGTACTGGTGAAGGGGGCCCGCGAGGGGCACGACATGCGCTTTGACATTCCGGTCGTAGGGCTCAAGACGCTCAAGGTCATGCGTCGTGCCGGTGTAGCCGCGCTGGCATTTCAGGCGGGAAGGCTCTTGCTGCTGGATCGCGAAAAAGTTCTGGCTTTCGCAAACAAGCATGGTATCTCCATAGTCGGCGTCCAGACCGATCTTCCTCCAGCCCCTACCCGCCCGGTTCATCCATGAGTACCCGCAAGATACTTCTGTTGGCCGGAGAGGAGTCTGGCCTTATCTACGCCGAACGCCTAAAGGATGCGCTCCAAAACGCCTGCCCCGGCGAGGTTGTGGAGTTTCGAGGGTTCCAGAGCGAAGGATTCAAGACGGCTGACCTTGCGGTGATGGGGTTGTGGCCGGTCCTGAAGAAGATATTCTTCTTTTTGGGAGTGGCGCGCACGATGAAACGCTTGATCCGCACGTGGCGTCCAGATGTGGTCGTGACGATAGACTACCCCGATATGAACCTGAGGCTGGCGGGTTTCGCGAAAGGGCAGGGCATTCCGTCCGTGCACATAGTCTGTCCCCAGGTGTGGGCTTGGCGGCAACATCGCATCCCGAAGGTGGCGGCGGCACTGACAAAACTGTTGTGCTTTTTGCCCTTTGAGCCGCCGCTTTTCGCGACTACAGGCCTTACTGCCCGCTTCATCGGCCATCCGCTCATGGACCTAGTGAATAGCGAGACCAAGGGTCTGTCCCCACAGGAAGCAAAGTCTGCGAGTAGGTGTGTTGCGATTCTTCCGGGGTCGCGTATTGGCGAGATTCAGCGTCTTATGCCAGGCCTTCTTGCCTCGCTCCATGTTCTTGCCTCCAGAGGCTTTGAGAACCTTAAAATTCTTGTTCCGGCCGCGAATGATAGGGCTTTTTCAGAGATAGAGCGTATTGTTCGTGACTGTCCGCCGCCCGCCTCTTTTGGATTCGAGGTCGTAAGGGGTAAGGCGCGTGAAGTCTTGCGTCAAGCGGATTGCGCCGCGGTGGCAAGCGGGACGGCCACTCTGGAGGCCGCGCTTGTCCGTTGCCCAGCCGTTGTAGTGTATGCTGTGGCGCCAATCGTCGCCTGGTTCCTGCGCCGCATGATAAAGGGCGTCCGGCACGCCGGGCTTGCAAACGTGATAGCGGAAAAGGCTGGTGCGAAGCCGCCTATGCCCGAACTGTTGCAGGAGGCGTTTACTCCTGAAGCGGTGGCGGCGCAGCTCGGAGAATGGCTCTCCTGCTCCACATCGCGCGAAAAGGCCGTTGCTGCGATCGACGCAACCATGGAACATCTCAAGTCTGACGGCGCAGCGCTCGACAACGCGGCACGAGAGATACTGGACTGCATTGCGCGATAGCGCCTCAAAACAATGTGACGGCGGCAACGCACATGGATGAAAACAATACATGTCCGCATCTTGCGGTGATAGGCAGACTCCCAAAAGAGCTAGGCGTAACTCGTACCTGCGTGACCGCGGCGGCCCGGTTCTTCGCGTCAAGGTCGCGTCGGCGTGTGGGCGGCGTTTGGCACGAGGTGGTGGTGCATCTGATCCGTGATGCGGAATCCGATACGTTCCACAGGGCCGTAATGGGCATTGCCGGGGCTACGGACGTCATAACGCAGGCGTATGATGCCATCCCTCCTGAAGAGCCGGGGCTTTACGGCGAATTGTTCGTCAATACGGACCAGGCCTTGCGTGGCGCGCCAAGAAGGTCAGGGTGGAGCCCTGCCAAGGAACTTCTGCTCTACATCGCACATGGTATGGACCATCTTTCCGGTGCGGATGACCATTCCTCAGATGACTATTCTCGCATGCGCCGCCGCGAATTGGGCTGGATTCGCGATTTTGGGCCAATTTGGTAACTGATTGTATTATCTTTGGATTACCTGTTCGCGAGAATTGGTCCGAACAGTGTTCTCGCATATGGAATTGCTTGTAAGAGGATTACATATAATGTCTCATTGTGGCGATTTGTTTACATTATGCTTCGTTGTTTTACAGAAATTGTTCTTAAAGCATTGCTATCGGGCCGGGAGTATGATAAACTAACGCCATGCTTACGAAGTTGTCACCAGAAATTCCGGTATTGCAGGAAATCAGTTCGGTCGTAGTCCGCGAACGCAACGTGCGGACTTTGCTTGAAAAGGTGCTTGATATTCTCGAGCGGCGGATGGGGATGTTGCGCGGGACGGTGACGCTACTGGAGGGAGACGAACTTCGCATAGAGGCGTCACGCGGGCTGGATGCCGACGAGAAGGCACTGGGACGTTATCGTATCGGTGAGGGTGTGACGGGACGTGTTGCGCAGACAGGCAAGAGCGAGATAGTTCCGGACATTCATGCCGACCGCCGATTCCTAAATCGAACTGGCGCGAGAAACGACAAGCGGCCGATAGCCTTCATCTGCGTGCCGCTTGTACATCTCGGGCAGGTCATTGGAACGTTATCCATCGACCATCTGAACGAACCGGGAACGACGGCTTCGGACGAACTGGCCCGCGACGTGGCGCTGTTGGAGATAATCGCGAACATAACGGCCGATGCGGCGGCGGTGTGCCGCGAGGAACTTGCGGAACATCAGGCCCTCCTTGAAGAAAACCGCAAGTTGCGCGACATGCTTGTGAACAATCCCGGCAACCTGATCGGGAACTGCCGCGAAATGCGCGCCGTATACGAACAGATACGGCAGGTGGCGCCGAGCGAAGCGACGGTGCTCATTCGCGGCGCAAGCGGTACCGGAAAGGAACTTGTGGCGCGGGCCATACAGGGTCTGTCCCCTCGTCGGGACAAGCCGTTCGTCACGCTGAATTGCGCGGCTCTGCCAGAATCGCTGGTGGAGTCCGAGCTGTTCGGGCACGAGAAGGGCTCGTTCACGGGTGCCGCCCAGAGGCGCATCGGTCGGGCCGAGGCGGCGGATGGCGGGACACTCTTCCTTGATGAGATAGGCGACTTGTCCATACCTATCCAGATAAAGCTGCTGCGGTTCCTTCAGGAACGCACCTTTTCGCGTATCGGTTCGAACGAGGAACTGCATTCCAACGTGAGGTTCATTGCCGCGACTAGCCGCAACCTAGAGGAGTTGATGGCAAAAAAACTGTTCCGGGAGGATCTGTACTATCGGCTGTCGGTGTTTCCAATCGCGATGCCCGACCTTTCTCGCCGAACTGGGGACATCGTGCTTCTGGCGGAACATTTCCTTTCGAAGATGAGCGTGAAGTACGGCAAGCAGGTGACGCGCATCTCGCCCCCGGCGGTTAGCATGCTACAATCCTACTCGTGGCCGGGAAACGTGCGCGAACTTGAAAACTGCATAGAAAGAGCGGTCCTTACGGCTACTGACGACTGTGTGCACGGCTACAACCTGCCGCCGTCGCTTCAGGCGCCGGAATTCATGGAGGATCCTTATCGGCCCGACTGCAGCCAGACGCTTGACGAGCAGCTTGCGGCATTCGAGAAGCGCGTGCTTGAGGATGCGCTTCTGCGGCATGGCGGCAACCGCAGCGCGGCGGGGCGCGAACTCGGCGTTTCACCGCGTATGATGAACTACAGGCTCAACAAGCTTGGCATCGGCGGCTGAACTTCGGCACAGGGGGCGCCTGTTCCTGCCGGAACGATTTTTGATATACTGCGCGCATGAACTTGCGCATGGTTTTGTTTGCCGTTGCCGCTGTTTGTTCGGCGGCTGTTGCCGTTGCCGCGCCGGCGCGCGTGGTGAAGGACATCCCCTATAACCCGGATGCGGGCCAATTTGGCCTTGGCGACCTCTATCTGCCGGACGATGTCCGCCCCGAGACGCCGCTCATTCTCGTGATCCACGGCGGCGGCTGGAGCGCCATGAGCCGTGCGGGCGTGGCCGGCATCGCCGAGTTCTTCCAGCGCGAACTCGGCTTCGCCGCGTTCAACATCGAGTACCGCCTCGCCTCCGCGAAGAACCCGTGGCCTGCCTGCGGCGACGACTGCGTGGCCGCTGCGAAGTTCGTGCTGTCGGACGCCTTCCGCGCCCAGTACGGCCTGCGCCACAGGAAAATCTGGATCACGGGCGGCTCGGCAGGCGGGCACCTCGTCCTGTGGACTCTCGTCAACCTCCCGATCGACTCCGTGGCGGGGGCGATCTCCATCTCGGCCATTAGCGATCCCACGCCAGACTTCCGGGTACACCGCGGCCGATACGTGCCGCTCTTCGGAAAGGGCGTGACGGAGAAAATGCTGGGCGCGATGAACCCGATTCCCCTCATCCGGAAGGGAATGGCGCCGCTCCTGTGCACGCATGCCGATAAGGACGCGGTGGTGCCGATTGCATCGCACCGCGCGTTCGCCGACGCCTACCGCGCCGCGGGCAACCGCTGCGACTTCTACGAGTACCGCCACGATGCGGAGCCGAACGAGGGCGGACACTTCATCTGGCGGCCCAAGTCCAATCCGCACAAGCTGCTGGCCTGCTTGGAGGCGCGGATGGAGAAGTTTGTGCGGGAGTACGAGGAGGCGCCTCCTCCGCCGAAGCCAGAACTGCTCTTCTCGGCCGATTTCGACGGTACCGCAAAGGCCGACATCGCGCGTGGCGACCCTAACCCGATTCCGAAATCGCGCAACCTGAAGTTCGTGCCGGGTCTGCACGGTCAGGCGCTGGAGATGAAGAAGGGGATGAACACGTCGCTCGGCTACAAGGCGGATGGTAACCTGAACCTTCGGCACGGTGCGGTCAGCTTCTGGTTCAAGCCGGCGGACGATGTGATACCCGCCGGCGAAGAGCGCCGGTATTACCTCTGCACACCCAGGGCTTCGCCGCGTTGCGGATCCGGTACGCTCTGGTTCTGGAAGTACGGTTCGCGCCTACGTGCCGACCAGTCCGACGATGACGACAGTTATGTGCTGATGTTCCGCCAGTATCTCACGAACGAATGGAACCATGTGGTCTTTACGTGGGACGAGAACAACGGTTCGTTCATCTACCTCAACGGACATAAGGGTTCGTACCGAATGTCGGACATCGGCGTGTCGGACATAATGAAGGCGGCGGCGAAGGCGGCGCGCGGAGGGTGTCCCAAGGCATTCTCCTTTTCCCATAGGCAAACGTTCGACAAGTTCTTCGTTGGCAACTACGGCGGTAGCGCGTTCATGGATGGCGCGATGGACGAGTTGAGAATATATTCCGCGCCGCTTGACAACGATGCGGTGAGAAAGCTCTTCATCGAAGGTAGCGGAAAAGAACCCGAAGCATTGCGTCCGCCGGATTACCGCGCGAAATACGCGAACGATCCGCCCAACCCGTTCGAAGCGCCGCCGCTCGCGAAGGGTGGCGTGCCGGGCGTGCTGGAACTAGTGGAGCAGGTCGTGTTTGACCACATCCCCACCGACACCAACCGCTTCGTCTCCGTCGGCGCGTGCCGCATCGGGAACCTCAACGGTACGCCGTACATGGAAGCGGATGAGGCCGTCCATGGGCGGTTTGCGTACAGGTTCACGCTTGACAGCTCTACGCCGCTGTACGTCTTCGAGATAGATTACCCCGATGACCGGAAACGCACGATGGACCTGACTGTGCAGGGATGCGCCCAGAACGCCATGGACGGAGCGTACTACGCGCTCCAGCAGGGCGTGGCGTGCGGCGACGAATATCCGAACACGGGGCGCATCCTGACGCACCGCTGCCTCTATTGGCGTGGCGCGCCAGACGTGGCGTTGGCGGCGATGACGGCGCGTGGCGGCGCCCCAGCGGCTATAGCAGCCGTACGTCTTTACAAGGTGAAGGGCGGACGCCTCCCAGCGGCCGCCATCTGTGAGCCCGCGGCGAACGCGGACGGCTGGAGGCGTACGTTTGCGCTCTACTTCGAGGATCCATCGATCGGGTACGACTTCGGTATCGACGGAAATAACGAAGAAATCGTCGGGAAGATGATCGACCGTATCGTCGCCACGATGAAGTATACGGGGCAGAATCTGCTCGCCTACCCAGGTTCATGGTACGCGGGGCTGATGGACGGCGAGTACAATCCGCGTGGGCACGCCCCCTTCTACCGCGAGGCGTACTACGCGAAGTTCGACAAGGAAGGTCTCGGTTTCATGCCTACGATCAACCAGAACGATATCATCCTGCCGCGCGGAAGCATCACGCGCGACAAGATCGAGGACGGTTCACTGCATGATTCGCCATACTCCATCTTCGACAACGGTCGCCCCAACCCCGGCGGCTGGCACGGCACTCCGCCCAATTTCAACATCGCCCATCCAGACGTGCAACGGGCATTGGAACACGCCGTAGATACGTTTGTGGCCGAAGGGCGCGCGCATCCCTCTTTCAGGGGCGTGGTAATGCATCTTACGCGCCATACACTCGTCTGGTTCGGCGACGAGCGCGCGGGGTACAACGACTATGCAGTGGAGGCGTTCGCCCGCGCGAAGGGCCTGAAGATTCCCGTCGACAGGAAAAACCCGATGCGCGGGAAGGAGTATGCGGACTGGATACGCGAGAATGCGTACGAGGCATGGCTCGACTGGCGCTGCGGCGTGGTGGCGGACCTCTATCGCCGGCTGGCTGCCAAGTTATATGCCGCGCGTCCCGACCTAAAGCTGATGGTCAACACGTTTCTGGTACCGGACTGTCGCCATCCCGATTTCGGCAAGGAGAACTTCATTGCAGAGGCAAATCGCCGTGCGGGGCTGGACGTGCGCCTGCTCGCCGACGTACCGAACCTGATCGTCTGCCAGACGGAAATCCCGGCGGACTACCGCTGGTTCGGTCCGATGAACCCGTCCAACCCCAAGGACAACGGCCGCTGGCGGGATTTCCGCGCGACGGCGGAACCGGCGCACCGCAACCTCTACTTCAAGCGCGGCGACTACGGAATCCTTGACTGTGCGGCGGTCGCAACAAGTTGCGACCCTCCCGGTGTGGCTTTCCCGTGGGTGAACCAGCACGACCGCTACTGGGAATCCGCGATCGGCAG
>Ga0310786_10012225_pt1 | contig 10642 bp, 6 predicted proteins | sample AusTroGonzalo_MG_FD_203881 | JGI IMG/M metagenome (GOLD analysis project Ga0310786, IMG submission 203881) | Bovine rumen microbial communities from tropical cattle in Woodstock, Queensland, Australia - Gonzalo_03 (v2) (version 2) | ecosystem: Host-associated > Mammals > Digestive system >...
TTGTGTTGGGCAGTTGCGTCCGATGTCCCATCGGGCGGATAAAAGGCATCTCCGTAAAGACCGGCTGAAGCTGGTAGTAGGCATCATCACCCATCTGCTCACGCAGCCCTGCAGAGAATGCCTCTAAGCGAGCCGTTTCCTCTTGCAAACCTCCCATCTTTTCTTGGTAGTCACGCGTCCCTTCTTGGTAGTTTCTCCCCGCTTCTTGGTAGTTATGTGTCCCTTCTTGGTAGTTTCTCCGAATATCATTCGGAGGAATAATCAAAGAAGCCCTTCCCAGTTTCTTCGCAGCATGCCAGAAACCTCTCACCACACCCTTGACACCCGTGGGCATGGTGTGCCTAACGTACAAAACCGCATGCAGATGATCAGGCATAAGGCAAAAATGCAACACCTGCACCTCAGGATGGTGGTACGGAATGCTCAGCAGGCAATTAACTATAGCATTTCCCAGCGTCGTTCGCCTTACCTTAGCCTTACCCGGGTCGTTGTCAGCGAATTCAAGGCGCCCAAGCAAAGGACTGCGTTCAGTTATTGTCAGCGTGACGTGATACAGTCCAACACCCTTCCATGCCGTTCCAGGCTCTTGCCACTTCCATTTCTCTTGTTCTGCCATCCCAGGTCCTTCTTTGTTTATTTATAATAACGTAGAAACGACATGATTATTGCACAGAACACATAAGTATTGGTTCTTTTCCTGTTAAGAGTCCTACTTCCTGTCTAAGAAAGTCTCATTCTTCGCTTCTTGGAAGTTTGTCCCTTTCTTCTTGGAAGTTTATCCGAATATCATTCGGAATAAACAACTTAGAAAAAATATTTATTTAAGCCATTTCTTGCTCACAAATAAGCAGGGAAATTCGACTATAGTCACCTTTCCCTCATTCAGATAGTCTCCATGAGTTATTCAGACTATCTCCACGACTCATTCAGATAATCTCTTAGGGGGTATAGAGACTATCTGAATGAGTTGTTCCCCCTATCGGAACAACTTGTTCCAATATAGGGAACAACGCAAAGGTTACATAGGGCGAGTATGGAAACTGAATTCTCTAGGCATCTAAATCCTCATCTAATTGGCACATTATGTCATCCACATAAATTTTACTCAATTTCTGTTTTTCTTTTGGAGTTCTGTTCACTTATTCGTACCTTTGTACCCAAGCATCAAGAGCAGTGCCCGAAAGGGTGACTCGCCAACCGAGCAAAACGTAGCCACGGTGGTCAGTACGATGCGGGAGTTTTAATATTCACTTCAAAACAAAACGTTATGCAACAGAACATTTATTACACAAAGTATGCTCTGCAATTCGCAGACATGCAGATTCCCGAGTTAGTAACATTATTCAATCGTCAGGTCGGTAATACCGGCTGGACTAGTATGCGTGCCTATCATGACCAAGCGCTCATTGACGAGTTCCAACAGCGAGCCATTGATGTTTCAGCCGTTTATGAGGGTAAGACCATCTGCTTTTCCCATCCCATTAGGTACGATATTGTCAATAATCGGCTAGCCATCATAGGCTAAAAGCACTTCTTAATACCAAGGCTCCACCTTTGCCCTCTGCTCTTGGCTTGGGTGGAGTTTGTACTTCTTATCCAATACTATACTCGATCGATTGTTTGAGTTTACTCAGGGTTTTTGACCACAAATTATAGAAAATGTTGTAAATTCGCAGAAGAATTAGAATGATAATCTATCAATTTGACAGAACCTATGAAACAGAAACGAACAACACCAGAGATTATCACTGAACTAAAGCATGGCGAGATATTCGTCTTTGGCAGTAACCTAAGTGGTATGCATGGCGGAGGAGCTGCTTATGCTGCTTACCGCAAGTTTGGAGCTGTCATGGGACAGGGCGTTGGCTTGCAGGGGCAGAGCTATGCCATCCCCACTATGCAAGGTGGAGTGGAGACCATAAAGCCGTATGTGGATGAATTCATTGAGTTTGCCAAGAACCATCCTGAACTGACATTCCTTGTCACTCGCATAGGATGTGGCATAGCTGGCTTTACGGATGAGGAAATATCACCCCTGTTCGAGAAGGCACATAATGTGGAAAACATCGTGCTGCCTGAAGGGTGGTGATAAGCAGGCACAATCTCTGCTCTATTGATTACTGTAATTGTAATTACTGTAATTCAAAAAAAAGGAAATATTTTGACACTCAACTTCCCCACCCAAACGAGGTGATATACTCTATGGTGCAAGAGTATTTGCTCCCTAGTTAGACAGAAAAATTTTCCTAGTTAGGGAGTAATTTTTCTCTAACGTGGCAGTAAATCGGGGTAAAAAAGGAGTTTTGAAGAATCTTTACAAAATGACACTCCCCCTACCCTATTGCTTGAAAACAGAGAGATCCTGAATGATATAGTGCACCTCCCTATCCGTTCCGAAAGCTGTATAGAAATAGCTGCTAATCTCCCCCATACGCTCCTCCAGCTGCTCGCGGACGAAATCGCTGGGAACGGCTATCAGCACATTCTTGTCTCTGACGGCCCAGAGATCGCAATAAGCCAAGTAGGTTTTATAGAAGGTTTCGCCCAGTCGTTCCCTTGCCTGTTCCATCCACCATGCATACCGCTCTCTGAAGGCGGGCTGCACGAAGGGACGATCCGGCGTGTCGTCATGAATCTCTTCGGCAACATCGAACTGGGGCTCCTGAGGCTTCTGCTGTTTCTTTAGCCAGTTATAAAGAATCTCAGTAACATAAGCATGCACATTATCTGGCTGGTGCTGCTCTATAAGCTTGTCTATCTTGGACAACTCTTCCTTCAGGTCGAGCCCGTCATAAATGAATTCCTGAAGGCGAGCCCACTCCATTGGCTGCAAACGATATTTGGTGATAAGGTCGGAATGGACTTGCCCCAGGTAGTTCTCGTGATTCTGCGCCTGTCCCATCTTGCCCTCAATAATTGTAAAACGGATACTCTTGGGGTTGCCACGTGTGACTCCACGCGGATATACGGGCTCATATTCGAAACAGAACTCTACTTTTCCCTCGTCTGACAACTTCTTCATCTCGCGCTGGACGGGATCCAGAACATCTCTGTGAAAAGCTCCATACTTCAGATAATGGTCATCGATTATCTTCTTGTGATCCTTGCTATAGGTAAGCACGCCGAAGAACTCCTTGAGGTCGATGTAAAGAACCTCACAACTTCCTATCTTTCGCCAGGCACTGAGGTAAATATAGAGACGTGGCGTTCTGGGGCTGCGGCACAACTGGGTGATTCCCTTCAGGTGACGGGTGTAACCCTTCTTGAGGTTGAGAATCTCGCGGGCACTCTCGTCCACCATCTGAATACGTATATATCCCTTTCGGCGGAAGCCACTCTTATACCCCATCTTCTCCCCTTCTGCATTGAGGTCGGCCGTAGGGAACTCTATCTTATGAAAGATGTTCTGCTTGACATCATACCAGGTATCTTCCTTCTCGTCATATCTCTTGTATGACATATCAACATGCAACAAAGCTTCACAAGCCGTTTCCAGCTCGCCATACTTCTTAGGGCTGATGCCCAGCTCCTTAAGTGGAATCTCGAAGTTGAGCAGATTTCCACTCAAATCCTCAGGCTTAAAGAGCGTTGACATGTTGTCGAAACTTAACTGCTCCTTTATGCGATCCTGCAATTGGGCAATAATAGCAATCATCAGATTTGTCTGAACCAACGAGAAGTTACCACGTATCTGCGTGTACGTGATAGGATTCATGATGAAATCTATATCGTTGTTCTGCGAGATGGACTGTACCAACTCGTTTGTTTTACTTACAATAGCAGGACCTTTTTTCTTAGCCATAACAGTCTAAAATTAAGTTCTCGGGGCAAAAATACGCCATTTCAACGTAACTTCCAAATTTTCAACCTAAAAAGTGTTCCAAACTTTCGCAAATTGTTGTTTCCAAGATTATTACCTTACTGTTCCATATTTACTTACATAAATGAGGAGAAGTTCCCAACCGATATGTTTACCTTCTTATTACCTATGTTATCCCTTTTGTATCCCCTGGGTATTCTGCTCTGTCACACAATAATGTTTCAGCCCTCCGCCCTGAAATCTCTCCTATATTCTCACACTTTCCCCTTTATACATTATTATATATAAGGAAAGTGTTCCCGATGCTCGCACCTTTTGACAGAACTGTATGTATGTTCACGATCTCCGCACCTATGTTCCTAAAGTTCGCACTAAGTGCCCCACTCCTCCGCATTAAATGTTCCTAAAGTTCGCACTAAGTGTTCGCAATCTCCACACCAAATTAAAGTTATCATTCTATTTTTCAGATACTTAGAACAAGGGTATACTAAAATAAAAAGATACATTTTATAATTATAGCGAGAAAATCTTTTTCTTTTGCCCTTATCTATTTTTATTCTTTATAGGTTGTCACATCTTACTAATATTCAGTTGTTTACCCCTATTCTGGTGCGTAGAATGTGAACATTTGGTGTGAAGTTTAGGAACACTTGGTAGGGACATTATGTATATTTGGTGCGGAGAACAGGAACATATGCTGTATTTATATATAATTGTTCCGGATATTCGCACATTCAAATACTTGAATATTTGTACATCTATACACTCGTATTTCTGAATGTTTGTATATCTGCATGTGTGCATATGTAAGTATATAAGTACGCAGCTACGCAAATATGGACGTATGCATATATCCATAAATATAAAAAGGTATGTGTGTATGTAGAAATATTATCAAATATGTGTAAATATTTGACCATTAACCTCCGATTATTACAAGGATACGTGGGAATATGTGCGAATTTGTGTATTTTTATACGTAAATATTTGAAAATATTTGAATATTTCTTTGCGCATTCGTGAGAAAAGTATAAATTTGTCCGCAGAAATCAGAAATTTAACCCATTTCATCGTATGTCACAAGTAATTTCTTTCTTACATGATAAGGGCGGTTGTGCCAAAACAACCTCTTGTGTAAACCTCGGGTTTGCATTGTGGCTGTTAGGGAAAAAGGTGTTGCTAATAGACACCGATCCACAATGTAACATGACGGATACCGTAGATAAGACTGTTCATTTGGAAGCTGAAAGTACCATTTATGACTGGTTGCATGACTTTAAGCCAGGAGAAATGCGTTCACTTCCCATCTATACCAGATATGAAGGACTGGACTATGTTCCTGGCAGTCATAGCATGAGTAACATCAATGCAGAGCTTCAGTTGATGTACAACCGCGAGCATAGACTTGCGAACTTTCTGGACATGGTTGATCCAGAGTCTGGTGCGAAGATTAGGAACATGTATGATTATATCTTCATAGATTGCGCACCAGGAGGTGAGACACTTATGAACACTAATGCACTTGTGGCCAGTGATTATGTAATCGTTCCCACAGAAGCAGGTATATATAGCTTACAGGGTTTGCCCAGATTGTTGGATTACATAGATAAGGTAAGGACGCAATTGCATTGTCCTGTTTCCATTATGGGTTATCTGCTGGTAAGATGGAATGCACAAAAGGCTATCAGCAGAGAGGTGAAGGCATATTACAGCAACGAAGAGGAAGTAAAGGCTCCCCTCTTCCCTGTTTATGTTAGGGAGTGTGTAAGGTGTACGGAGAGTGTAGCTTATGAGATGTCACTCTTTGAGTACAGCCCAGATTGTACTGCGGCAGACGACTACATGAGGGTTGCCGAATACCTGATAGGCAGAAAGGCTCGTCCCAAGACCTGGACTCCAGTCAAGTGGGGACAGATTGCAAATGCTGCCTTCCAGCGTTTCACTAAAGAGAGAGAAGCATAATCGAAAGTATCTAAGTATAAGCGTATTCGAATACGCAAATATTTGCAAATATTCAAACATTCACGTATATGGCTATTAAGAAAGGAAGTTTACCTATTGCACAGGTGGCAAAGGACGCAAGCAGGAACTTTGTACAACCAGTTCCTCTGGCAAGCAACGAGGCTGTACGCACACAGATAGTGCAAGAAACTCCTGCTCCAAAGGCATTGAAGCGAGTTTGTAAGATTCAGAAGGTGGGTGGTTTTTCGTTCTTCACTTCTGAGGAAGATAGGAATGCACTGGATTTTATTGCATTCAGAAACAAGTTTGAGAAGCAAAACGTAGTGAGGGCTGCCTTGCATCAGTTCTTGCAGCAGCATTATCAGGAAGGAGTGGGACTCGACCAAGCTGCACTTACACAGTTGGCCGAGTACGAGAACTCCATCTATGAGTGGGTATAGGGTAGGGGAGTAGGTTTTACTCCTTTACCAGACAAGCGTCTAAGAGAGTGGCAATGGCTTCTTTGTCGAGGTGCTGCCCGATGAAGACCAGTTTCTGCATACGGTCTCCGTATTTCTCATCCCAGTCGCGTCGCAGCCCTTCGTTCTGTTGCATGAATGCTTCCAGTTCTGCTTTGGGCATGGTAGCATACCATTGTCCGGCATTCTTCAGCTGAACTTGTTTTCCTGCCTGCTCGAAAACATAACACATATCTTCTTCGCCCTTGAAGTAGCAGATACCCTTGGCACGGATGATGTTCTTGGGCCATAGGCGAGCTACGAAATGATCAAAGTTGCTTAAGTCGAGGGGTTGGCGACGGTAGTAAACGTATGTACCGATGCCGTATTCCTCTGCTTCACCTTCGCCATCATGGTGGTGATGATGGTGGCATCCGCAATGGCAATGCTCATCGTGATGGTGATGATGTCCACACTCAGGGCATACTTCATCATCGTCGTCATCGTCATCATCATGGTCATGGTGATGGCAGTGATGCTCCTCCTCCTCATGATGATCATGATGGTGGTGTTCCTCTTCCTCCTCTTCTTCATCTGGGTGATGATTCTCTATTTCATTAATCCATGCAGCAGAAGTTGCCACCTTCTCAAAGTCAAACAGATGGGTATTCAGAATTTTGTTGAGTTCTACATCGCCGAAATTACATTCTATGATCTCAGCCTTAGGCTGTAAGGCGCGAAGAATCTGCTTGGTACGTTCCAGTTCGTGAGGTTCCACCTCGGAGGCTTTGTTCAGCAGGATGATATTACAAAACTCTATCTGCTGGATAACAAGGTTCTCTATGTCATCCTCGTCCAGATTCTGTTTCATCAGGCCGCTTCCGTTGGCGAACTCATCCTTCATTCGCAGGGCATCTACCACAGTAACGATGCAGTCAAGCTGTGGAACACCATTCTTGGTTACCTCTGGTGCCATCGATGGGATAGAGCAGATGGTCTGAGCAATAGGAGCTGGTTCGCAAACGCCGCTTGCCTCGATAACAATGTAGTCAAAGCGTTGCATCGCTATGATATCGTGAAGCTGCTGAACCAAGTCCATTTTCAGCGTGCAGCATATACATCCATTTTGCAGTGCCACCAGGCTATCGTCGGTCTGGTTTACAATTCCGCCTTTTTGAATCAAGTCGGCATCAATGTTAACCTCACCAATATCGTTAACGATAACGGCAAACTTAATGCCTTTCTCGTTGGAAAGAATACGGTTCAATAATGTGGTCTTACCGCTGCCCAAATAGCCCGTGAGCAGCAAAACGGGGACATCAAACTTATTCATCACACTTTATGATTTAAATTTTGGAATGCAAAGTTACATCTTTTTGCATTCTGCGGCAAATAAATAGATATTTATTTCCTTCATATGGTTTTTTTGTTTACTTTTGCCCTTTGATTGCTAAAAATGGCAGAAAAACTAATGCAAAGAATAAAACTACATAAATTTCTAACTTTAACTTTGTTGCTGTTATGTGCAACTCTTGTGCATGGCCAGCAGACATCCAAAAAACTTTCAGGAACACCTATCGGTTCACCCAATATTGACTACGATACAGGCAAATCAAGTTCAACCGTTAATACGCCTGCTTGTGCTTTCGACGGGAATTACAATACGTTTTATGCTTCGATGGAACGTTCGCGTACTTGGGTAGGACTGGATTTGGGTACGCCTCATGTTATCACCAAGGTAGGGTGGAGTCCACGCACCTCTCAGCCCACTCGTGTTCAGCTAGGTCTTTTCGAGGGAAGTAACAGTCCTGACTTTCTGGATGCCGTACCTCTCTATCTTATCCCGAACACAGGTACTGCCAAAGTGATGGACTATGCCAATGTGCCTGTGACACGTGGCTTTCGCTATGTTCGTTACGTTGGTCCTAACGATGTGCGTTGCAATATTGCAGAGTTGGAGTTTTACGGATACGAAGGCGAAGGAAAAGATTCTGTCTGGTATCAGGTTACAGGTCTCCCTACGGTAAGCATTCATACTTATGTCGGCTATGATCCCAAGGACAAGGTTACGGAGTTGCCTTCCAATATCACCATTACCTACGATGGGGGAAAACGTATTCAGGAGTATCCCATTACAGCCAGAGGCCGTGGTAATGCCTCTTGGGGCTTCCCCAAGAAACCTTGGCGCATAAAGTTTGCAGACGGCAAGAGCCACCACATGCTTAAAGGTTCGGCACAGGAAAGTCCAGCAAAGGCAAAAAAATGGACGCTTATCAACAACTATGGCGACAAGACGCTCATGCGTAACTGTTTGGCCTTCGAGGTAAGCAAGCGCCTGAATACTCTCTATACGCCTTACTGCCAGCCTGTCGATGTCATTATGAACGGAGAGTACAAGGGTTGTTACCAACTTTGCGATCAGGTAGGCGTAGATAAAAACCGTGTTCCCATCGTCGAGATGACTCCCGATGATAATGAGGAACCAGAACTGACAGGCGGTTATCTTATTGAGATTGATGCCTATGCCAAAGAGGAGACGAGTTGGTTCAACAGCAATCGCAACAATCCTGTGACTATCAAGCATCCGTCAGACGATGAGATTACCACTCAGCAGCACAACTACATCCAAAATTATTTCAACCTGATGGAGTCTGCCGTCTATTCTAGCAACTACACGGACCCTGTAGACGGTTATCGCAAATACCTTGATGCAGAATCATTCCTTAAGCACTTTATCATTGGCGAGTTCTCTGGCAATATGGATACCTATTGGAGCACGTATATGTACAAGAACCGCGAGGAAAATCTGTTCCATGTAGCTCCATGTTGGGACTTTGACCTTGCCTTTGACAACGACCAGCGAATCTATCCAGTCAACGGTCGCAGCGATTGGGCATACAGAGGAGGAAGTGCGGCAGGTAACATGAAGTCATTTGTATCCCGTCTGCTGAGCGACAGTAATACCGACAAGCAGCTCAGGCAGCTGTGGAAAGAAAGCCGCAAGGAAGGAATACTCGACGCGATGACGCTTGTGGCATACGTTGACAGTATGGCTCAGGCGATGGAAGCTTCTGCACAGCTCAACTTCATTCGCTGGCCGATTCTTAATAGCAGGGTTCATCAAAACATTTCTGCGCTTGGCTCTTTCGATGCAGAGGTTGATGTTCTGCGCAGCTATATTCCTGCCCGTATTTCTTGGATAGACAAGTATCTCAATTACAAACCAGACCCCGCATATAAGGATAGTACATACTTCATCTCCAATGCCGATGAGTTAATGGCCTTCGCCTATGCTGTCAGTCAGGGAGCCAACGGCTCTAATGGCTACCTTACAGCAGATATCGATATGGCAGGACAGTCTTCTTCCTACAAGCCTATAGGTACAGAGGGCAAACCGTTCAAAGGCATCTTTGACGGAAGAGGGTTCCGCATCAAGAACCTCAATGTCACAGGCGGTGATAGGGTAGGAGTGTTTGGCACCGTTACTGGAGGCGCCACCATTAAGAATTTCATTCTGGACAGCAGCAGTTCTATCTCAGGCGGAGCATTCGTAGGTGTTATAGGTGTTAGTTCAGGTTCTGGACTTGTTACCGTCTCTTGTGTAGGTAATGAGGCAGATATTTCAGGAACAGCCCAGAACGTCGCAGGCATCATTGGTTGTAACATGGATTCTTCATGCGAATTCTTCATTTCTGACTGTTACAACACAGGAACCATTACTGGTGCCAATGAGAGTGCTTCTATCTGTGGATGGATAGGTTCCGATGGCGTTGTCCAAAACTGTTGGAATATAGGAACGGTAAACGGATACGACTGGGGGCATGATATGTTCCGTGGCAGCGGCTCTATGGTAAACTGCTACAGCACCTTTGGAGATCAGGTTACCAAGATTTCTACGGAGTCTGTAGTTAGCGGAGAATTGTGCTTTAACTTAAACAAGGGAGCCAGCAAGAATATCATCTGGTATCAGACAATTGAGACGGATGCACATCCTGTTTTCAACGACACCCACGGAACCGTCGTTAAGAAAGAAGACGGGACCTATTCCAATGTCTTCATCCTGATGGGCGATGTCAACAATGACCAGAAGGTAGATGATGCAGATATAGAAGCGCTGGCAGATTATATCCTGAATCCTGTAGATGAGAACTTCCCCATCCTGCAGGCAGACATGAATAAGGATGCTGTTATTGACGTACATGACATCATAGCATTGCGTAATTATATCGATAAGGTTCCACAGCACGACGAAGTCTTCACGGCACGCCTTTATGCTTCCAATACTACCATCAAGGCAGGTGGTACGCGTAAGGTGAGTGTCACCCTTTCTGCAGCCCAGACGGCTTCTGCCTGGCAGACGGACATTAAGTTTGGTCCTAAACTTTCTGCGGCTCAGGATCAAGTGTTGTTGGGAGCCATCAAG
>Ga0310786_10012226_pt1 | contig 10641 bp, 7 predicted proteins | sample AusTroGonzalo_MG_FD_203881 | JGI IMG/M metagenome (GOLD analysis project Ga0310786, IMG submission 203881) | Bovine rumen microbial communities from tropical cattle in Woodstock, Queensland, Australia - Gonzalo_03 (v2) (version 2) | ecosystem: Host-associated > Mammals > Digestive system >...
CAACGGTGCCGGGAAAACTACCGTTTTCAACCTGCTGACCAAGGTCTATGAGCCCACCACCGGCGCGGTCCTCATCAACGGGCAGGACCTGCACGGCATGTCGATCGTCCAGGCGTCCCGTCTGGGGATTGCCCGGACCTTCCAGAACATCCGGCTTTTCGACAAGATGACCGTGGAAGAGAACGTGCGCATCGGCCTGCATAATCAGATCCGCTACGATATGTTCACCGGCATTCTCCGCCTGCCCCGCTACTGGAAGCAGGAGAAGCGCCAGCACGAACGGGCCATGGAGCTTCTGGGGCTCTTCGGCATGCAGGACCTGGCGGACGAGATCTCCGGCAGCCTCCCCTACGGCGCCCAGCGGCGCCTGGAGATTGTCCGGGCCCTTGCCACCGATCCGAAGCTCCTGCTGCTGGACGAGCCGGCCGCCGGCATGAATCCCCATGAGACCGAAGAGCTCATGGAAAACATCGCGAAGATCCGGGATCAGTTCCAGATCGCGATCCTGCTGATCGAGCATGATATGAGCCTCGTCATGGGTGTATGTGAGGGCATCTGCGTCCTGAATTTCGGCAGGATCATCGCCAAGGGCACCGCCAGTGAGATCCAGGCGAACCCCGCTGTCATCGAAGCCTATCTGGGCAAGAAAAAGGAGGGCTGAGGATGAGCGAGAAGACCAATCAGGCCGCGAATCCGGAGCAGGATCTTCCTCTGCTGAAGGTAAAAGATCTGCATGTCTATTACGGCGCGATCCACGCGGTAAAGGGAATCTCCCTGGAAGTGCGGGAGGGTGAAATCGTCACCCTGATCGGCGCCAACGGCGCCGGGAAGTCCACCACCCTGAACACCATTGCCGGCCTGCTGAAACCCCGTCAGGGTTCCATCGTCCTGGGCGGGATTCCCGTGGACGGGACCGCGGCCTCAAAGATGGTTTACAAAGGCCTGAGCCTTTGTCCGGAAGGCCGCCGGATTTTCCAGCAGATGACCGTCCGGGAGAACCTCGAAATGGGCGCTTTCAGCCGGCCCAAGGAAGAGATTGAGGCTTCCCTTGAGGATGTTTTCGGTCGTTTCCCCCGCCTGAAAGAGCGCGAAAAGCAGATCGGCGGCACCCTCTCCGGCGGTGAGCAGCAGATGCTGGCCATGGCCCGGGCGCTGATGAGCCGCCCGAAGCTGCTCATGCTGGACGAACCCTCCATGGGCCTGGCCCCGATCCTCGTGGATCAGATTTTCGGGATTATCGAAGAAATGCACGACTCCGGCGTAACTATTCTCCTGGTCGAGCAGAACGCCCAGATGGCGCTTTCCGTCGCCAATCGGGCCTACGTCCTGGAAACCGGCACGATCTCCATGTCCGGCGACGCCTCCGACCTCCTGCAGAACGACGACGTCCGCAAGGCTTATCTGGGAAGTTGATTTTTTTCGCCTTCGGCGCCGGCGCACCAAAAACGACCGCTGTTTTCAGCGGTCGTTTTGTTTCGCAGGGGTGCGTCCAATATGATCAGAATTGTCCCGGTTATTTCGTCCGCCGGCTGCGGATGTCCGCGACGGTTTCGCCCTGAATCAGCCTTCCCCGGACCGTCACTTCCCGGCTCAGTCCCGGACCCTCCTGGATGGCCCGGAGAAGCATTTCAATGGCCTTCTGTCCGATCGCTTCCGTATCCTGGCCGAAGGTTGTCAGCCGCGGTGAAAGCGCCTGAGAAAGCGGAATTCCGTCATAACCCGCGCAGCTGAACTGATCCGGAGCCGTGATCCGCTTATCCCGCAGGAGCCGAAGCGCGTTCACCGTGGAATAATCGTCCGGCATCAGAATGCAGGTCGGGGGAACCGGAAGGGAAAGCAGGCTTTCCGTTTCCCGGGCACAGATTTCGGGATTGTTGAAAGCGCCGGCGCGGATGTATTCTTCCGGAATCGTCAGTCCGTGCGTTCTCATCGCTTCCCGGAAACCCGCCAGCCTTTCCTTCGTGGCGTAGCCCATCTCACCGTGGATCAGCGCGATTCTCCGGTGTCCGCGGGAAATGGCGAAGTCGGTCAGCTCGCCGGTCCCCTGCCGGTAATCGCTGAAAACCATGCTGCAACCCCCGTCATAGGTATCGATGGCAATCACCGGGATATTTCCCCTGGTCAGCTTTTCGACGCCCTCGTTGCCGACATTGGCGTAGATCACGACAATGCCGTCCATCCGTCTGGACAGCGCTGTTTCCGTATAATCCATCCGGCCGTCCCGCTTGACCCGGGACAGCAGCAGCACGTCAAAACCGGCTTCCTCCGCGTGGTTTCGCACGGAATCGATCACCCCGGAAAAAAACGGGTGCGTCAGATGCGAATCGAACAGGATCCCGATCATATCCGACCGGTTTGTCTTCAGCGTCCGCGCCGTCACATCCGGCATGTATCCCAGCGATTCCGCCGCGTCCATGACCAGCCGGCTTGTATCCGGACTGATCAGGTCGTTCCCGCTCAGCACTCTGGAAACCGTTGAGACGGACACGCCGCACCGCTGCGCGATATCTTTCATCGTTACCATTTGTTTACCCATCCGCTGTATGACTGAAAGAGGAGCCGTTCCCTTCAGCATGGGAACGGCTCCCGGTTCAAAAGGAGTTCCCCTGATTCCTCCGGTTTAGGGGTTCGCGTCCATGAAAGCGAAGCAGTTCTGGATATCGGCCATTTTCTCGGTCACGGCGTCGTCATAGCCGTAGCTCTTGCAGGTTTCCACCATGGACTTCCAGTTGGCCTCGAACTCTTCTTCGGTTTCGGCATAAACGCACTTCCAGCTGCCGTCCTTCATCACGGGGGCAAACTGCGCGCGCTTCTGGGTATAATCGTCGGAAGGAGCCGCCTTTGCGTAGGCGATGGCCGCCGGGCTCACAACGGAAGCCTTGCCGGTCTTCCGGTAGAGATCCACGCCGGAGGTCGCGCCGTTGGCATATTCGGTGCTCCAGGCTGTGCTCAGCGCGGTGGCATAGTGTTCGGCGTAGCAGGGCCATCCCTTGTTGCTGAAGCTGTAGGTCTTGCCGGGAATCATCTGTTCAACCTTGAGGGTCTCGTGGTTGATCTTGCTCTCGCCGTCCTGGAAGGTGCCGCCGCCGTACTCAGCGGGCATCTGGGTGTTTTCACGGTCTTCCTGGCACTGCCAGCCGAAGTCGGTCATGTAGGGCACGCCGTCCTCGCCGTAGTCCCAGCACAGGCCCTTCGGGCCGTAATTCTGGATGATGATGCCTTCCTCGGAGCACAGCCAGTCGATAATCTCGAGGCAGCGGTCCGCGTATTCGGTATTCGCGCCGAGCGCCCACATACGGTCGCCGCCGGAGGTGGAGATCGTCTGCATGGCGGGAGCGGAATCCTCGAACATGAAGGTGGTGAAACCGTCCTTGTTGGCGGCCTTGTCGGCACTGTTGTAGTTTCCGATGATCCAGCCCCACATCGCCATCAGGTAGCGGCCGTTGCTGAGCTTCTGGGAATAGGCGTCAAAGTTCTGGGAAATGGATTCCGGGTCGAACAGACCGTCACGGTACAGCTGGTTGTTGACCTTCAGGGCGCGGTAGTACAGGCTGCCTTCCTCGAGGGGGTTCACGACTTCGCGGGTCGCGTAGTTCACGCCCAGGAAGTCATATTCCTGATAGCCGTAATAGGTCATCAGGTCCCAGGTGAACTTCATCACGCAGTCTTCCCAGTCCGGGAAGCCGCCGTAAGCATAGACCTTTTCGCCGCTCTCGTTGGCGGGCACCGCTTCCTGCAGCGCCTTCAGGAAGGCGGGCAGGTCTTCCAGCGTCTTCAGTTCCGGCTTGCCGGCCTTTTCCCAGGCGTCGAAGCGAATCTGCATCGCGTAGGTAGGATCGGTCAGTTCGGCCCAGGCGCCGTTTTCCATGGCCACGGCATAGGCGAAACCGTAATCGCCTTCATAGTTCTGGGACGCTGCCAGATCGGAAATCTTTTTCATCGCCTTCGGAAGATAGGCGGTAATGTTGGGATAAGGCGTCAGATCCAGTTCGCTCCAGTCCAGAAGCAGGTCGGCCTTCAGCATGGTGCTGAAATCTTCTCCCAGGTCGCCGATACAGACGATATCGCCCAGTTCACCGGCGGAAATGCCTGCTGTCAGCGCGTTGGGATCCACGTTTGAGGAGACGTACTTCAGCGTCACGTTGAAGCGGTCCTTCAGCTCCTTGGCAAACCAGCCGCCCTGCTCGCCGCCGTAGTTGGCCAGCTGGGAGAACATGGTCAGGGTGATGGGCTCACGGTAGTCCTCCGCGGCCGCCGGAATGGCAGCCATGGAGAGCAGCAGCATGAGCGAGAGAATGAGAGACAGGATTTTCTTCATGGTTTCTTCCTCCTTCAAAATAATTGCATATGGCAAACCCGTATTCAAACGGGGCATAGCCGTATCCGCGGTCTCAGCCGGCGCGTCGGTTCATGCGGAATGTTTATCCCTTGACCGCGCCGATCATGATCCCCTTCACAAAATACCGCTGGAAGAAAGGGTAGACACAGAGGATCGGAATCGTGACCACCATCGCCACCGTCATCCGCACGGACAGGGCGGTCTGCTTGGTCGCCACATTCGCCAGCGCGTTGGCATCCTGCGTGTTCCGGACCAGCGCAGCCAGGGAAGACGCCTCGTTCTGGTACTTGTAGAGCAGGAACTGCAGCGTATAATACTTGCCGGAAGGCATCAGCATCATCGTATCCGTAAAGCTGTTCCACTGACCGACCGCGGAAAAGATGCACAGCGTCGCCAGGATCGGTGTGATCAGCGGCATAATCACCGACAGGAATACCCGTGTATAGCCGGCGCCGTCCAGCGTCGCGCTCTCCTCCAGGGACGCGGGAAGCGCTTCGATAAAGGTCTTCACCAGAATCACGTTGTACGGGGAAACAAGCCCCGGGATCACGTAAACCCAGAAGTTGTCCAGGAATCCCAGCATCCGGAGATTCATGTACCAGGGAATCAGTCCCGCCGAAAAATACATCGTGATGATGATCAGCCGGTACCAGACCTTCCGGAGCCACATTTCCTGCTTCGTGCACAGATAGCCGAGGAAGGCGCAGCCTCCGACTGTCCAGAGCGTGCCCAGCACCGTCCGGGCGATGGAGACGAATAACGCGTCCAGGATTCCCGGGATCTTCATGACCTGGACATAGTTCTGGAAGTGAATCCCCTGGGGATAAAGCTGGATCTTTCCGAGCCTGACCAGTTCGTTATCCGAAATCGTATTGATAAACAGGTAGTAGAACGGGAAGATACAGGCCAGCGTGATCAGGATGAACACGGTATAGTTGATGATATTGAAAGCCACGTCGCCCCGTGACAGTTTCATCCCGGCCGGCTCCCTGCCGGAGCCTTTGCTCTTCTGCCGCGTGCCGGTTGTTTTCTCAACAGTCATCTGCTTGCTCCCCCTTCCTTACATGATCGATTCGCCGCGCAGTTTCTTGGACAGGAAATTCGCGGTGAACAGAAGCGTAACGCTCACCAGGGTTTTCAGGATTCCGATCGCCGTCGCGTAGGAATACAGCGCCGTCCCGCCGGAAGCGATCGTAATGTTGTACACGTACAGATCCAGCACTTCGATTGTCGGCCGGTTCATCGGGTTCTGGAAGACCAGATACTGCTCCATTCCGTTGTTCAGGATATTGGAGAAGCTCAGCATCAGCAGGACAAAGAAGGTGGGCAGCAGGCCGGGCAGCGTAATATGCCTCATCAGGGCCCAGCGGTTGGCGCCGTCGACCCTGGCGGCCTCGTACTGCTCCTGGTCGATGCCGGAGATCGCCGCCAGGTACATGATGGCGCCCCAGCCCAGTCCCTTCCATGTATTCCAGCCCCACATCTTCAGCCAGATGTGGTCCGCGGAGTTCAGCCACACGGTCGGGTTCGCCGGGTCATTCATTCCCAATTCCATCATCAGCTTCGAATAGATTCCCGTGTCCGCGGCAAAAAGGCACATCGCGAAGGAGAACACCAGCGCCCAGGAGATGAAGTTCGGCAGCGTGGTAAAGATCTGGACGAATTTCTTGAACTTCGTTCGTGTGATTTCGTTCAGGAAGATGGCAAAAACCATCGGCAGCCAGCTGAATGCCAGGTTCAGGCCGCTCATCCCCAGCGTGTTCTGCAGCACGCGGGAAATATTGTCCCGGTTTGCCACGTTCGTAAACATCTCGGCAAACCATTTGAGTCCGACGAACTCCTGCTGGTCCATCGGTACGCCGAACTTGTAGTTGTAAAACGCATAGCTCCATCCGTACAGCGGCAGATAGGCGAACAGGAACACCGCCAGCAGGAACGGAAGCATCATCAGGAACAGCTTGTATTTCTTCGGAAGCTCCTCCAGGTCCGCAAAGTTCGAGAAGAATGCGGCAAACACCAGCAGGGGGATCGAAGCGAACAGCCAGAGCTCCCCGCCGCCTGTGGCGACCGCCCGCGGCAGTCCGTGCGCCGCGCACAGCCACGTTACAATCCGGAGTACCGCGGTTGCCAGCAGCAGCAGGATCGTGAGCTTCCGGTTCTTTCTCAGGATCAGCAGCGCAAGCGCGGCCAGGATCAGAATCAGGCAGGCCCAGACCAGCCAGGTATACGTCTGCGCCATCCCGGCGGTTGCCAGGTTGACCGCCTGCCGGGAATAGTTCTCGTCTTCCTCCGGATAGACCGGCTTTCCCTTCGCGGTCACCGGGTCCGCCAGACGTTCCGCCGCCGAGAAAGTGACGGCGTCAAGTCCGCGCACGGTCGCTGTCGCCTGAACCTTGTTTTTGCCCGGCTGGGTAAAGGACACCGTTACGCCCGGCAGCAGCACACAGGCCAGGGATGCCAGCGCCAGCATGATCGCGACGATCCGCAGCCGGTAATGTTCCGGGATCGGATTGACAAAATAGGGTTCGTTGGCCTGCCGGACGCCGAACGCCCCCGCGCAGGTACTCATGAGCCCTAGCGCCACGACCAGCAGCGGCACCGGCGTTACATGGCCCAGGCCCAGATGCAGCAGCTGTCTGGATGCGGAGGCGTACATGTCCGCGTCCCCGACGGAAATCAGCGCCAGACCGTTTATTGCCAGCAGAACCGTGCCGAGCGCTGACGCCACCAGCGGAAACCACCGGTCCACCCGGGGGATCAGGGCAAGCACGGCGGCAAGCAGGAATAACACCGCCGCCGCAAGGACCGGCCCGTTCAGTACGCTGTTATTGCTCCGGATGGTAAAAATACCCTGAATATTGTTGGCGTCGGATGAATACGGTTCCAGCGTGAGCAGGTCCCCGCTCAGCACCTTTCCGAAAGTCCCGTCCTTCTGCCCGATTGTGTACAGGTTGTCTTCCGTGCCGAGCATGACGGTATACATGCTGACACTGCGTCGCACGGCCGCGGCATCCGCCGGGGAATCCGTCAGCGTGTCCGGTGTCCCGATGGTATAGACCGGAAGCAGCATCGCCAGCAACGCGGCAATCGCCAGGATTCCGCTCAGCACGCGAAGCGTCCGGTCGCTCATCCGGATCTCTTCCCCGCGCAGCAGCGTCACGAGATTGAAAACGATCAGGATAACCAGCACGATCAGCGGGAGATAAATCCATCCCTGCGCCGTCAGCAGGATCGTGAACAGCAGGCTGCCGCAGACGTTGCTCCAATGGGCGAGAAAAGTTCCGTACGCCGCCAGCGCGAAGGCGGACAGCAGGAGCGCCGGCACCGGGTTCTTCCGCCGGAAGCAGGTGCAGGCGACGGCGCAGACTGTCAGCAGCAGGCCGAAAATCAGGGATCCGCGTCCCACATCCAGCACACGGAGCGCCGGAATCCGGTCCGTCGGCAGGCAGTTGTTTCCCTTCGCCGCCAGATCCCACAAGGTGACCCGATCCGGAAACAAAGCCGCGGTGTCTTCTCCCAGTCCGGAGTGAACATGAACCTCCGCTGCCGGAAGGAAAAGCGCCGCGATCACCACCGCCAGCAGAATCAGCACAGGCCACCTGGATTTCATTTCCCGTCTCGCCCCTTTATGCAATCGATTGCATGGTCATTATATGTCCATATTCTGCATTTGTCAACGTGCGGCGGTACAAATTTTTTCGTTTTATTCCCTTTTTGATCCGAAATATCGATTTGGTTTCTCCCGGGTGCCCGGGAACGAAAAACGACTGCCGCCAAAGCAGTCGTTTTGATTATTCTCCCCCCGGATCCTCAGGCTGCTGCATAAGCTCTTCCATCCGGAGCTGTTCGAGGGCTTCCTCCACCTCCGGGGAAGCGGCAGCCTGCGGCTTCGTTTTTTTTGCCTTCGGCGCCGGCGGAATCACCAGCGACTGGGGCAGGCGGATCTTCCGTTTCTTTCCGAGCTTTTCCCGGGTCAGCCCCATCACGTCTTCCCAGGTGAACGGGGTGCATTCTACGGCGATTCTCAGCCAGCTGACCGGCGCGTAATACAGGATCATGCACTTTTCCGGCCACAGCTGGACCCGTGCCACGTCCCTCCAGGCCAGATCCTTTTCGGACAGCTTCACCACCGGAGCCCTGCCTCCTTCTCCCGCTCCGTCCGCCAGCGCGGGAGACTTCAGCCGTGCCAGCAGCTTCAGCGGCGTGGGATTCGGCAGATAGTGAATCTCATGGATTCCGCGGTTGTCCACCACGTAATCCGTCAGTTCCTTCCCCTGCAGAATCAGGGCCAGCAGCACCACCGCCAGGATCGTCCCCAGCAGGATCAGCAGCACCACCGGAAATCCGGAAGTCATCATCTTTTCCACCGCGCCGATCCCGCCGCTGATCCCTTCAATCAGCAGTACCAACAGCAGGATCGCCAGCGCCGCCGGCAGAAGCAGCCGCATCACCGCGTTCCAGCGGATCCAGTCCTTCGCCGGAACAGTCTCCACGCACCAGGCCGCGTGGGCCGCGTTCTTCCCGAGGCGTGTCCCGCAATAAGGGCAGACCTCCGCCGCGTCCACTTCCCTGCCGCATTTTTTACAATAAGCCGTTAATGCCATTCATGCCTCCATATCATCCCGTAATAATCTGTCTTCTGTCCGTACCCTGCAATTCATGAAGTGACAGATAAAATTGCTCCGCCGGAATAATCTCGATGCAGCGGCCGTCTATTGTCTGCACCTTCTGTTTCGGATCACGGGTTACAACAATCAGGCGTCTGACTTCCCGCATATTTTTTGCCAGCCGGACCAGATTGCCGATCTCGCGCCCGGCAGTCTGATCGTTCAGATCCACGCACACCTGGATTGCCGCGCCGGATTCCGGCAGATAGAAGTCCACATCAATGCCTGCCTTTTCAGATTTCAGATAATACACATCCTCGCCGAACTCCCGGTTCAGTTCCACAGCCGTAAGATTCTCAAGGAGAATTCCTTCCTTGTTGTTCAGGAACAAACCAAGGATCCCGTTATCCGACAGATAGTACTTTGGCGTGCTTTCGCGGTCACTGAATCTGGAAAACCAGTTCCTGACCGGGAACAGCAGATAGGCCTCCTCCGCAAACTGCAGATAATCGATCACGGAATCTTTGCTGATCTTCACGCCGATTCCGGTCAGCGCGCCATGCAGTTTTGAATAGGACATCTCATCCTTGACCGTCTCCGCGATCTTCTTGATCAGCATTTTCATGGCATATTCGTTCCGGATTCCGCGGCGGCTGATGATATCTCCCTGTAAAACCTTCTGGAACACGCTGCTGATATATTCCCGCTTGTTCAGATACTGCAGTGATTCCGGAAGTCCGCCTTCCCTGAGGAAGACATCCAGCGCAGATACAATCTTTGCCTTGGATTTCGTTGCGGTTCTGTCTTTCTCTGTATGAGCAATATCCCGCGCCGTCAGATACTCCGAAAAAGAATACGGCCGAATCTGCTTTGTCAGGTATCTTCCGCCTAAAGTTGTCTCGATTTCCCTGCTGAGCATTTTTGCGTTGCTGCCGGTGATGCACACATGCTCCTTGAAATCAGCCATTCTCCTGGCGAACTTTTCCCAGCCTGGGATGTTCTGGATCTCATCAAAAAAGAAATGCCCCGGGAGATTGCTCATCTCACTCTGAATCGCAACAATATCGTTGAAATCAGCAGTTGTAAACCCAACCAGTCGTTCATCTTCGAAATTGATATAAATGATCTGTTCCCACAGCACATTGGCTTCTGTCATCTGCCGGATCAGGTGATAGAGCATGGTGGATTTCCCCGCCCGGCGAAGCCCGGTCAGAATATAATCCGCGCTGGGTTCAAACGTATACATATTTCTCGGAATAATCCTGGCATTTCTGATTACTTCGTGCTGGTCAAGGACAACTTGTTTCAATACTTCATGATTCACATCCGTCACCTTCCCGCGGAAATAATACCATATAGAAGCGTCTTTGTCGATCATAATCGACAAATTTTCTTGTTTTTGTCGATTGTACTCGACAATTTCAGTTGTTTTGTCGATCATGATCGACACTACTGAGTGCCTGCTCTGCGTCGGCAACCTGTGCGCCTGCTGCTCGGCGATGTCAGGCATGCGCCGTCCGGCCGTACGAAAAACGACTGCCGTTTTCAACAGTCGTTCTGTTTCGCCGGAGTGCTTCAGTCTTCGATTTCTTCCCGCCGGGGAATGGAATCCGCGGCGCCCGGTCTGGTCACGCTGATTGCGGAAGCTTTTGCCGCCTCTTCCATACAGGCTTTCAGCGGTTTCCCTTTCATCAG